>Ga0190310_1000032_pt1 | contig 50795 bp, 45 predicted proteins | sample 48700778_MG_FD_165059 | JGI IMG/M metagenome (GOLD analysis project Ga0190310, IMG submission 165059) | Hydrothermal vent sediment bacterial communities from Southern Trench, Guaymas Basin, Mexico - 4870-07-7-8_MG | ecosystem: Environmental > Aquatic > Marine > Hydrothermal vents > Sediment ... | reverse complement strand
CAAGTACACTAGAGAAAGCGTTAGGAAGAAAGGTGCTAAACTAGCAGACCAAGCTACATGACTTGATATTAGAATGTGCGCTGAGGACAAAGCTAATACTATTGAAGCTAATAATGCCTTTAACGGATTTCTCATCATTTTCAAACCTAAAATGTAAAGTAATGGAATGGTTAAAGACGAGAACAGTGCGACAGTAAGTCTTGAGAAAGCTATGCTCGGTTTTATGAGGTACACTAACGCTATTATATAGTTGTACAATGCTCCTATGAACTCAGCATTATTAGTTAATGGGATAAACCCGTATCTTATGATAGCTAGTGCCCTAATGTTTTCTGCAAGTTCATCAGTTCTAAACACAGGATATAGGAGAAGCAAAGGTAATCTTAAAAGCGTAGATGAGATGAAGAGTATTAAAACTACAACGCCTAGATGACTGTTCATTGAAACGATAACTTTTTGTAGCAACCGCATAATAGTGGATGTTGGGTGAACCCTATGAGTGGTGAGGGGGATTTTGGTGAACCTATCCTTCGACCGAGGGAGGTTCGCTCCCGAAGGCCGGGGGATAGGGGATAAGTAGGGGGAATGAAGGAAAACAAACATTATAAACCACCATAGATGACTAACCCCTTTTCTGTTGAGTATTTTATGTGATGCACTCATTAAGCTTCAGTACTATATTTTAGTTTAGATGCTTTTATTTCTCCTTCTTCGCAATTTTGTTTTTCACTTTATCATAAGCGATAATGCTAGCCTTAATTAGTAAACATAGTGGGCATGGATTACTTTTAAATTCTTCCTTTAGCTTGTCCATCATTGGTCCATATTTGCTCTTACCTATAATTATCACTTGTACTGGTCTGAAGTTTAGGTATTTCAACATTTATTTGTTCCCATTTCACCCTAATACCTTTCCTTAATTTCTCTTGAAGTTCCTTCTTTAGCGTTGCTCTGGTAATTACTGTTTTCACTACGATGTTGAATTCTCTATTAACACTACATATTAGGACATAGTTTTTCGTCCATACAATGATCTTATCTGCGAAGACTTTGAATTCCCCATCTCTAAAAACATTTTTAATTATATCAACAATTACCTCCTTTTTTGCCCCCTTAAACCCCCAATATCTTCTCTCCACAATTCTTTCAAGAGCATGCTTAGATAGGTAAACAGTAATCTTCTTCTCCCTAGCAAGTTGCTTGAAAACTTCTCTACAATCTACAAAATCACTACATTCCTCGGCCATAGGTTAAGCCTTCAGCCTTCACGGTCTTAACCTTTCTCTAAACCTTGGAAATGGTATTGCGTCTCTAATATGGTCTAGACATGCAATCCACATAACTGTTCTTTCTACACCTAATCCGAAACCTGAATGTGGTACGGAACCGTATTTTCTTAAGTCTAAGTACCACCTGTATTCTTCAGGGTTTAGCCCGAACTCGAGTATTCTTTTAAGCAATGTTTCATAGTCATCTTCTCTTACACTGCCGCCAACTATTTCACCATATCCTTCTGGGGCAAGTAGGTCAAATCCTAAAACATATTTGGGGTCTTTAGAGTCTAGTTTCATGTAGAATGCCTTTATTTGTCTTGGAAAATGCGTTATAAAGAATGGTCTGTCAAAATCTTGCGTTAGCACTCTCTCCTCATCAGCTCCCAGGTCTTCACCCCACTTAACATCTACTCCTTTCTTCTGCAGTATTTCTATGGCTTCATCGTATCTTATTCTTGGGTATGGTGGCTTCATATTTTCTAGAGTATCTGGTCTCCTTCCCAGAAACTCCAGCTCCTCCAACCTCTCATCTAAAACTTTTCGCACAATGTAGTCCACAAGTTCCTCCGTAACCTTCATCATATCTTCCATATCGTACCATGCAGCTTCAGCTTCTAAGTGCCAGTATTCGGCAAGGTGTCTTCTGGTTCTAGATTTTTCAGCTCTAAATGATGGTGTTAAGCTCCAAACCTTATCTAAAGTGTATATTAGAGCTTCCAAATAGAGCTGAGCACTTTGACTAAGATAGGCTTTCTGACCAAAATAGTTTATTTCGAACTGTGTAGCCCCACTTTCACAAGCTGAACCTGTAATTATTGGTGGAGTTACTTCCCACCACCCATTTCTATTAAAATACTCCCTACCAGCTTGTAGTACGGTGTGTTTAATTTTCATAATAGCCTGTATTTTCCTAGACCTTATCCACAAGTGCCTATTGTCCAGTAAATAATCTACTCCTTCACCGCCTCTTATAGGGAACCAATCAGATAAACCTACTATTTCAAGTTTCGATACATGAACCTCGTATCCTGTAGGTGCTCTAGGTTCTTTCCTAACTACTCCCTCAACAATACAGCTGCTTTCCCTGGTTATTTTCTCAGCATTTTTCCATGTAACATCATCTACTTTCCCTCTGTCAACAACGCATTGGATTATTCCACTGGAATCCCTAAGCACTATAAACACTTTACCGCCAACTACTCTCTTCCTATAAACCCAACCTTTAAGCTTAACATTAGTGTTTACTGCTTCATCTCTCAGAATGTTTTTAATTAACATCGTGGACTTCTCTCCACAACGTACACAATAGTAGTTCGAAAATTTAAGTTCTAAAAAGTTATGCTTAATTTCATCTATGAAATCTCCTCTCTCTTAATCTTGAAAGGCCACCAAGCTTTAAGCCCTAATGTTGAAAGTATTGCTGGACCCGTAATATAAGGTATTGTTAGGCCTGTAAACAAGACACCTGTGGCTAATACGAACCCGAACTCTTTCATAGCCCATGAGGAGCCAAGTAATAGTGAACCGTAAGCAGCAACTACGATTAGAGCTAATCCTATAATTGATCCCCCTATACTGCTTGCTGCTTCAACTATAGCTTCTTCTACATTTACCCTCCCTATGTCCTCTTTCACCTTATTTATGAAGTAGGATATGTAGTCTATGTTTATTCCGAGCATAGCGGAGAAAACGACTATGTGTGTAAACCATATTAGCGGCTTCTTGAGTATGTAAGAGAATAGAATTATAGTTACAGACATAGCTACACCTATGTTAAAGACCGTTATCCCTATTGAAGCTAAAGCCAATGGTGTACTCCTTAAAAGTATTGCCAATATTATGAACATTGATATTATAGCTGCAACAAGTATTTTCTCTTTAAATGCTACTGTAAGTACGTGGTCTAGGTCTATTATTCTAGCTGTAATACCTCCTACAAGTATTCTAGAAACTAATGGGCTTTCATATGATTTAACAACTCTCTTAATGTTTTCAACGACATGAGATGCTTCATCACTTGTTGGGAAATATTTCAGAATCACCTTAACTATAACTGTTTTGTTATCATCAGCAACAAAGTCTAATGCTCCCTTCTCCTCTAGCTCACTCATATTGTAGGGTTTACTTAAAGGTACACCTCTAGGTCTTGTAGGTGAATATACTTTAGAAACACCGTTAATAGCTTCTATTTTCCAGCAAATATCCTCTATAATGCTTAGCGATTCATTATTCCACACATTATCCTTAAACTCTAAGACTATTGTCGTTGGAGCGAAAATTCCCTGGTCAATAACTTCTCTTAGGCCTCTAATATTCTGTACGGTTACTGAATATTCTGGAAGTAGTACGCTATAGTCATGGCTTCCCTTGAACGATAGCGCTATCATACCTATGGGTAAAGCTAGTGCAAGTACAATAATTAGTACTATAGGGCCATGTTTCGCCACCTTAGCAGCTATTTTCGACTGCCTCATTTTCTTTGATAACTTAATTCGAGGGATCCATATCTTACCTCGGGTTATTCTCAGTAAGGCTGGCGTCAAAGTTAATGAAACAGCTAATGCAGCTAAAACTCCAATGGGTATTGTTATTCCTAATACTCTTACAAACGGGAAGTCCCATGCAAAGGAGAGACAAGCAAAACCAGCTGCTGTCGTTAATCCACTTATGAGTATTGGTACAGTAACCTTCTTCATAGTGTTTTCTAAAGCTAAATCAACTCTACTACATGTTTTAAGCTCGTTCTTGAACCTAAGCAGGTAATATGTTGTATAATCTACTGTAGCTCCTAAAGTAGTTACTATGGTAAATATTCTAGCCCAGTAAATGACATCCATTACCTTAGTAGCTATGAAGTACATTGAAGCAAATGCCACAATTAAAGCTATTCCAACATTTATTAGTGGAATAAAGAAAGCGATAACACTGCTTAAAACAATAATCATGACTATGAGGGTAAATACAGATGATACTTTATCTATGATTTCTATATCCCTACTGCCATAAATTTCCAACTCTCCAGAACTAAGCGCGGGCCCTAAAATAAAGACTTCAACTTTGTTCTTGTGAGGAATAAACCCTAAGATTCCTCCTGATGCTCCAAATACTTCTTTTGCTTTCTCGTAAACATCAAGTGAGTGACGATATTTTTCTACACTATTTTCCCCTATGGGTGAGGTGAGTATTAGTAGAACGTCGTTTTTGGGAACATATATTTCAACTACTTCTTCAGGGAGATCGTCTATAGTTTCAGGCCTTGGATGCTCCTCTATGATTCCCTGAACTAGACTGTCAGTAATAATGTCAGCGTATTTATAAGCTAAGTTCTCTACATCTTCTCTAGATGGTTGAACGCCTAGATCGTAAATATCTTCAATGAATTCTCTAATATCTATTTTGGAAAATGTTTTGTTGAGTTCTTCATTCTCTTCTATGGTTTCAATAAACTCATCGTAGCTCATGTCAACTACTATTTGTCTATATTCCTTTTCAGTTAAAGGAGAACCGTAGTTAAACACCATATCAGCTACTTTTCTTAAATCCTCTACATCTACGTCATGTTCTTTAGCTATCTTCTCTAATCTATCATAAATTATGTCTTTAGCAATATTTTCTATAGATTCATTTTTGGGTGATGGTCCTAAATTGTAAAGTTTTGAAACAAGATCTCTCATTTCATTCCAGCTGAAATCCTCAATGGTTATGTTCTCTATGCTTAAAATCCTCATAATACATGAAATTACAGTATCTCTAAATACATCTGCATGTCTAACCAAATGAGGTCCACGTAATACGACAGTACTTATAATAACGTTAATCGTTTCATTCCCTGGAACTCTAAACATTTTTAAGAACATTTTCTTAAAGTCTAAAATCTCCGGTTGAACATCAAGATCATATATTTTCTCAAGCATATTTTGAGGAATTTTTAAGCCTTTAAGCATTTTAGTAACGATACTTATCGTTAACTCCTTCGCTTCATCCATATTTAACGGATATTTTAAAGATACCATTGATACTGTACTATTTAGTAGAGTCTCGGAAATACCGTATTGAGCTACATAAGGCTTAAAGAGGTCAAACGTTATTTTTCTTGAAATACTACCTAGCGCTTCATATTGAGGTGTAGGACCTATTTCGTATAGATAAGATACTACTTGAGATACGTTAAAAGGTGCATCAGTGATTAACTTGTTAAATATTTGAGCCAAAGCTCTCTCTACTTTATCACTTGTAGGACTCCTCCCTATTTCATATGCCTTATATAATATTTCTTCAGCAACATCCTGAGGTATACCTGTTTCACTAGATAATATTGGAGCTGTTACTTGAACGTACATGAATACTGCATTTTCAATACTGCTGTTACTTAAAGATAGTATGTTGTTTAGCATTTGCACTTGCGAATAATATGACGTTATAGGTGGCTGCTCTGAAGGTATATAAGCATATTTCATCCATAATTCAGAAACATTATATTTATTCTTCCAACTATACAATGTTGCATTATAGCTTATGGAAAAGCAGTTTACCCATAAAATAGATTGATTATAAAATTCTAAAGGCACTTGGCTGCCAATAGAATTCTCCACTACTTCAGATGTTAGTTTTACGAAATCTGCATCTTTAGCAGACAATGGTGCGAAAGGATATTTATTGAAGATAAAGTAGTAGGTCATGCTAGCTAGTGTAGTATTTACGGGTCCTAGTTCAGGCATGACTACAGATACATTAGTGTAGTATGTTAAAGTCTTCAAGTCAGTATTATCTATTGGAGGATTAACATAAGCGTCTGTAGTGTAGGTTAAGTAGTAATGAGCTCTCGTGGTATCCCAGAAAGTATAAGCATAAAGTAGCGACATATCAAAGTAGAGGCTATTGTAGGACCTGAGCATGTATGCTATTTGGTGCACTAAATAATGTAGTTCTGTAACATTTCTAAATACTTGACCATAGGTTTCATTAACTAGAATAGTAAAATTTCTTATTCCATAAAGTAGTTTGTGTAGTTCTATTGCTCTTTCAAATGCTTCAGAATATTCTCTGTCAAAACTAATTATTGCTTCCTCTACATCGTATATTCTGTCATGTAATTCTCGAAGCTCGTCTGTTAAGTTTAGAAAGGCTTTTTCGAAATCCATGGTTACATTTTTTAGGCTGTATAATGCCTCATGCATGTCACTTATGTTTTCCTTTAAGTTATCTCTTAGTTCCTCTCTTAATTCTTTAGTGATATTCTGAATGAATTCATCGTATTCCTCTTGAGCATCCCATAGTACATCATACACGGTGTTAGCTTCTTCAACTACATTTGATACTTTGTCCTTAAATATTCTATATTTTTCTTCTACATCCTTACTTCTCGGATCAACTCCTTTAACTATAATTGCTAAATCTACACCTTTAATTTTCTCTTCATCTTTAAATTTCTCTTCAACAATGTTTTTAGCTATAATGGACTCGACATTTTCAGGAAGAAATGCCTCCTCTTTATAAGAAAGAACTTTATCTAAGTTCATAGCGTAGGGTATACATAAGGCTACAACTATTATCCAGGCAACAATAGGTATTAGTGATTGCTTAATGGCTGCTTTGGGCAAAATAATTCACCTTAGTCATCATCATTACTGTTCTAATTTGTCCTCTTTAGCATTGGTCATTAACAGTGTGTCGGAAAACTATATATAAGCTTTTTATATATAGGTTTCCGATATATTTTTCACGGTAAAGCCTATGGGAGAATCGCTTAGCGAAATCACTCTGCTATGGAGGGAACAGATGAAGAAAGGATACTTGAAGCTAGCGATACTCTTCGCACTAACTAAAGGGCCTATGCACGGGTATCAGTTAATCAAGTACATTACGGACTTAACATTGGGAATAATTACGCCTAAAGCTGGTAGCCTATATCCTGCTTTAAGGGAACTAGAGGGACTAAGTCTTATTGAAGGTGAATGGGATTCTAGGAGAAGAAGAAAAATATACAGAATAACAGACAAAGGTAGGAGAATGCTTAAGGAGGCTATGGAGAAACATTTTGAATTAGTTAAATTTGTAAGGCATTGGATACTTAAAGAACTTGCCGCATTAAACATAATTGAGGAAGCAAATATCCCACCCATCGAAGAATATATAGCTAAATTGCTACTATTTAGCCGCGAAATTCCTGTTAAGGAGAAAATAGAAATTATGGAGAAAGCTAGGGAAAGAATTAAAAACGTAATTACTGTTCTGCAAAAAGTAAACAATTATCTTGAAAAACACATAGAAACGTTAAAAATAACCTATACTGCTAAACGTTTAATGTAAAGAGGTCTACGGTCTTATTATGGTTAAAGACCTAGCATACCAATATTTCGGTATAGTTTTGAAAAACCTTAGAATAAATTCTTTAAATGATTACTACTCCTCAGGAATTTTAAACGACATAATACCTGGACCCTGGAGAGAACTAATACTTAAAAAACTAACTGATCTAATATGTAATAAAACTGTTTTTATATTTGGAGCAGGTCCTTCACTTGAAGAAAGTATTTACGAAATAAAATATTTCTACAGTTCAGTTACGTTCATTTCCGCTAATGGAGCTACAGAGTTCCTACTTAAAAACAGCATTCTTCCCCATATTGTTGTTACCGATTTAGATGGAAACATAGAGGCAATTGAAGAGGCTCTGAGGAGAGGCAGTGTAATTGTTGTTCATGGTCATGGAGACAATATTTTAAACATATTAAAATATGTTCCCAAATTTAAAGGAAATGTTATAGGTACAACACAGCTTATTCCATGGGGTAGCTTAGTGAATTTTGGAGGATTCACCGATGGTGACAGGGCACTATATTTAGCATTATATTTTGGTGCGAGGAAAATAGTAATGTTCGGTATGGATTTCGGAGATATTGTTGGCAAATATTCGAAACCTTGGCTTAAGAAAAATGTTAAAATATGGGATGTGAAGAGGAAAAAATTTCTGATAGCTAAAGAACTTATTGAAAAAGCTGCAGGAAAGTTCAAAGATAAAGTAGAAATTTATATTGCACCTCGAAATGTTGAAAATATAAAGTATGTATTGGAGATAAAATATGATAGTCTTGGCAGCATCATAGGAAAGAATTAAAAAACGCTGAAGTATGTTAAAATATACTCGATACCTATGGGTGTGTACCTGGTTTGAGAATACTCGTAGTCACAGGCAAGTTAGCTGAACCCATAATTAGAAAGGTATTGAAAAAACCCTTACCCCATGAAGTAGATGTAGTTGCACTACCTATAACCGTAGCTGCTCTTGCCAATACCGAACTTATAGCTACATACCTTAAGAAACTAGGTGTGGATTGTAGAAAGTACGATTTAATAATGATACCCGGTGCTTCAATGGGTTCAGCTAAAATTATTGAGGAAACATTAGGTGTAAAAACAGTTAAAGGTCCTTTACAAGCATCAGATTTACCTTTGGTTTTGAGCTTAGAAAAAATGTCTAAACTGTCTCCCGATACGCCAGCAGATAAGGTCTTAGAGTCTGAGCTTAGAACAGCCTCTAGGGAAATGCTTGAGTCTTTAGAGAAGTCTCTTATTGAAAAAGAGCATTTAATTATAGGAAATATTATTGTACCCGTAAATCCTCCGCCAATACGTGTTATGGCTGAAATAACTGAAGCACATGCCTTATCTAGGGAGGATTTGCTTAGTAGAGCAAATAAGCTCATAGGTGAAGGAGCTGAAATTTTAAGCATAGGCTTTGAAGCAGGTATTTCAAGACCTGAGAAGGTAAGAGAGATAATTAGGTTTCTCAAAAAAGAAGTAGAAGTACCCGTAGCTGTTGATTCTATTATTCCTAGCGAAATTATTGCAGGAATTGAAGCAGGAGCAGACATGGTTCTAAGTTTAGAAGCAGGGAACATAGAGAAAGTAGCTAAGTATGTTGAGGATGTACCTTCAGTAGTTATAGCTTACGATTCAAGAAGCAGTATTACACCGAAAACTGCCCAAGAAAAGCTTAAGTTACTAGAAGCAAACATCAGCGAAGCTTCAAGACTAGGTGTTAAGAAGATTATTGCCGACCCAATACTGGATCCAATAAACTCAGCAAGTACTTTCCAGTCTCTCCTGGCATATTATATGTTTAAAGTGAAAAACACAGACATACCTATGTTAATGGGTATTGGGAACGTAGTTGAATTACTGGATGCAGATACTGTGGGTTCCAACGCATTAATGGTTATGTTGGCTATGGAACTAGGTGTAAGCATAGTTCTTGTTGTTGAGAAGAGCCCTAAAGCACAGTACTCAACATTAGAAACGTCCATAGCCTCTAAAATGGCTACACTTGCATGGCTTAAGAAATCCCCGCCTAAAGATTTAGGCATAGACTTGCTAATACTTAAAGATAAAAGGAAAGTAGAAACACCACTGGAAATCGAGGGAGCAACCGTTGTTGAGGCCGCTGAAAAAGAAGTAGAATATGAACTTGACCCGCTAGGAGTTTTCAAGATAAGAGTTAACCACGATGAAGAATGTATTGAAGCTCTCTACATAGGTAAGAAAGGTAAAATACTTATTAAGGGTAAGTCTGCGAGAGCTATAAGAGACGAGATTCTGAGAAGAGGGCTTGTATCTTCTCTGTCACACGCATTCTATTTAGGTATTGAACTAGCTAAAGCGGAGGAAGCTTTAAGTATAGGTAAAAATTATATTCAGGAAAAGCCTCTCTTTACGAGAAAGACTGTTACAATGTAAGGGAGTACATTGAAGAATATGGTTACTGTAGAGTCTAATGCAAGGCTTCACTTAGGGTTCTACAATATTTTATCAGAAAACATAGCATATGGTAGTTTAGGTGTTGCAATAAATTACCCTAAAGTTAAAGTCAGCATTATAAAGAGCGATAAAGTGAGTGTTGAAAATAAGACAAACATGGAGTATGTGGAGAAACAAGTACATAGAACTATAGATATGCTAGGCTCATATAATGTTAAGATCATCGTGGAAAACGCTATACCAAGGCATGTAGGTTTAGGTTCAATAACCCAGTTAATGCTAGGTATAGGGCAGGGCGTTAACGTACTGTACGGCTTACATTACACTATTAGAGAATTAGCAGTAAAGCTACGTAGAGGAACAGTTTCAGGTATAGGTATTGCAGCCTTCGAAAAAGGAGGTTTTATAGTTGATAGTGGAAGGAGAGTGAAGGGGAAGACCATAGAACCTCCTAAAACCGTAGAAGAATTACCGCATGTTATTTTTAGGAAAAGCATACCTAGAAACTGGTTATTTTTAGTAATTATTCCCAAGGGTATTCACGGGTTAAGTGAAAGAGAAGAGAAAACAATACTAACTGCACCAGAGCCTGCGCAAAAAGATTTACAAGTAGAACTATGGAAAACAATGCTAATTCACCTTTTACCGTCATTAGCCAGAAACGACGCCGCTGAATTTGGAAAAGCAGTAACTAAGATTCAAATTCTTACTGGCTCGTATTTTGCTAAATACCAGGGAGGAATATTTTGCTGTGAAGAAACAGAGTATGCTATAAACTCCATGCTTAAGCATGGAGCCTTAGGTGCAGGTCAAAGTAGTTGGGGGCCAACAGCGTACGGTATAGTTTTGGGTTTGAGAAAAGCGAGAAAGGTATTGGAAAGAACAAGAAAGGACATGGAAAGGAAGGGTTACGAAGCAGAATACTATATTGTAAACGTTAGAAATAGTGGTGCTAAAATAATTTACAGGTAAACCCTTTTACTGAGAGCTTCCTTAATTTCGTTTTCCAACTGTTCAAAACTCATTTTCGCGTGAGCGTAGGCATCATGGGGATGAATGCTTTCATAACTAACTACTTCCACCTCAACTATGGAGTCCCCCGGTACTTTGCCTTTCAATACTTCATAGAGGTTTATTAGCGCAGCTCTTGCTACGTCCTCCACAAATTTCGGATGCTGGAAAGCATACTTTACAAGTCTGTACTCATCGTACCTCTTAAGTATACTTACAGTGGGTGATGAAAATGATTTTCTAGCAGCATCTATTAATCTTTCCAGCCTAATAAAGGCCCCTTTCGTAGTAACAGCTATTGATAATTTGGCTCTTTGTGCGTGTGAAGGCGGAGGATTAGATAGTGTCTTTTCTATGCTCCTATACGTTTCTTGTGCACATGGGCAAACAGTCATACCAAGTAATGAGACTTTAACCGTATAAGTTACTTCTCCTTCGCGGGTTTTGGCAACTTTTATTTCTAAATCAGCTGCTTCATTAGATGGATGGCCTAAAAAGTCTTCCTCATAAAAGTATGTTGTTCTAGCTATAACTTCAGCTCTAGAAGCATAATCATGCTTCCTTAGTAGGATGTCACATACGGTATCAAGTATTTTTTCTATCGTAGGCAAGGTCATTAGTCTAGCTGCATCTACAGCTTCGATAAATGCCTCAATATTTCTGGACATGTGAATTCCTCTTCTACTAGCAGGTAAATCAACATAAACGTCAATTATGGCATCATAATGTAATCTTCCTTTAGGCCCCTCAATAATTATTCTTCGCTTAACATTTCTAATACCGACTCTATCTATGTAAAGTGGATAATCAGGTTTCTCACTCTGAACATCCGGTAAGCTTGAGAGGTCCATAAACCTTACCTCCATTCTGCTATGACATAATTTCTTTTGCCTTCGTAGACTTTAACTTTGACAGGCATTTTAAGGATCTCGTAGAGTTTTCTAGCTATTTCTAATGCAATGTATTCTGTCGTTGCTTCAGGGTAGTTTATGACCTTAATATCTTTAGCAAAAGGACCTTCTAAGACTATTTTATTCACATCTTTTATCGGAACTATAAGTTTATGATCAAACTCCTTAATTACATTCTTAACAGTGTTTTTAATTACATCAAAATCTATAACCATTCCTGTTTCAGGTGCTACTTCGCCTTCTACTTCAACATCGACTCTGAATGTGTGACCATGGATGTTAAGGCATTTATCTGAAGCTCCTTTAGTATAGTGTGCCGCATCAAAAGTAAAACCTTCAACACCTATGGTTAATTTTGGCAAATTGAAGCACCTTAAATGCTTCTCTCAAATTAGCTGTGTTTACTAAGACTAAGTGTTAAAAATTAACTTTTCTCTAAGATCCTGACAATGACTATAGGGTAGTGGTTTACTCTGGATAGCATTTCCCACGTAACTCCGTTTAATGTTGTATTGAATCTTCTGGCCATTTCGAAAACTGTTCTTCCAGCACCAACCCCTCTAACCCTGTCTGCTGTTTCAGCTATCTCTAACATTAACGGTAAGGGTATTGGGGGGCCAGCATAAGATATTGGTGTTGCTTTAGGCTTAAAATATCTTCTAAATGTTCTACCTAAAATATATGAAAGAACACCTAAGTTGATTAAGCCCTTAATACATGTTTTCCTAGATGCTAACGCAATGTTGTACTTTTGATTAAAAAATGTTCTATCACTATCAACAATCATTAACCCTACATCAGCTTCTAAGCATTTTAGAAGGGCTTCTCTTAGTTTTTCAGCTATCGAGCAGCTGTTTAGTGAAAGTGAAACATAGGAGTATGGTAAATTACTTGTATCTATACCTGCTTCAGAAGACGGTTTCAACACTTGAAGTATGCCTCCGAGAACTAAAGCCAGCTGCTTATGAGCAGCACCTTCGGCTATAGGGTATTTTCTTATCCATTCTAAGGTCTCCTTCTTAAGCTTGGTAAGTATACCTAGAATGTATCCCCAAAGAATTCTCATTAGTAGAAATACCATTATTTTCGAAAATGTAGATGGTTTTATTTTAGACTCGTCAACAATAGCACCTAAAGCTGTTGCTAAAGCTTTTTCCGATAAAACAATAATGTCGCCGTTCTTAATTTTGCCCTTGAGCTTACTACATAAATACTTAATAATGTCCATTCCTGGTTTCCAATACTCGCATTTTACAGGTTTAGCAAGTATTGCTCGCTTACCTATTTTCCTAATCATTCCCTGTACTCCTGATGTTATGTTTCATAGTACTAAAATTGCACTAATACCGTATATAACTTAGAGGAATGCTTATATGTAGCTAATTATTCTGAGAAATCGGTGTAGGAAATGCCTAAAATTAAGCTAGGGCTTCTAATAAATCCCATCGCAGGTATGGGTGGAAGAGTAGGGCTTAAAGGTACTGATGGTGAAGCTTACTACTTAGCCTTAAAGAAGGGGGCTAAACCCGTAACCCCGGGAAGAGCTCTTGAATTCCTCAATGCTTTAGAAGCAAGCATAGACCTGTACATTGCTCCAGGACCCATGGGTGAGAGAGTTGCTAAGAAGTCTAAGCATAGAGATGATATTGTTAAAGTTGTGGGTTTCCTTAAATCTGAAAGAACAACAGCTGAAGACACTAAGAGAATTGCTAAGCAAATGATGGAGGAGGGTGTAGACCTTCTAGTTTTTGTTGGTGGAGATGGAACAGCTAGAGACATTATAGATGCTATAGACCAGAAACAGCTCACCCTAGGTATCCCTTCAGGAGTTAAAATGTATAGCGCCGTTTTCGCCGTTAATCCCACAGCTGCTGCTAGGATAGTTGAAGCATTTGCTGAAGGAAGAACAATAGAAACTCTTGCAGAGGTCTTAGACATAGATGAAGAAGCTTATAGAAGAAACGAGTTAAAAGTTAGGCTTTATGGATACTTGAAAATACCTGTTGTAACAGGTCTTGTACAAGCGAGCAAGGAACCCAGCGCTGGTCTGGAAGAGGAAGAAGAAAATAAGAAAGCTATAGCTAAGAGAATCGTTGAAGAAATGGAGCCAGATACGCTTTACATTTTAGGTGCTGGTACAACAGTTAAAGCAATAGCTGATGAACTAGGTGTCGAAAAGACTCTCCTAGGAATAGACGCTGTCTATAATGGTAAAGTAGTCGGTAAAGACCTTGACGAAAAAGGCATTCTTGAACTACTTAGAAAATACCCTAAAGCAAAAATAATAGTCACTCCAATCGGCGGTCAAGGATTCATATTTGGTAGAGGTAATCAGCAAATATCGCCAGAAGTAATTAAGAAGGTAGGGAAGAAGAATATTATTGTAATAGCTACTAGAAAGAAAGTTAGCGAACTTGACGTATTAAGAGTCGATACTGGAGACCCTAAGGTAGATGAAATACTACGAGGATACGTTAGAGTAGTCATAGATTACCATGAAGACTTAATGATGAAGATAATATAGAAGAAGAAAAAGAAAATATTTGAATTTTAGTGTTCTCCTTTCTTGCACTTTTCAATATACGCTTCCGGTGTTAGAAGTTCGTCGTACTCCTTCGGATCAGACATTTCAATAACTACTATCCATCCTTCGCCATATGGGTCTTTATTTAGAAGTTCAGGTTCTTCAAGTAGTCTCTCATTTACTTCAACAACTTTACCTGAAACCGTAGCATAGAGGTCTGCTGTTGCTTTCACGGATTCTAAAGCACCTATAGCTTCTCCCTTCTTAACTTCAGCACCTACCTCAGGTAACTCGACACCGACGATATCCTTTAGCTCTTTTTGCGCATAGTCTGTTATTCCTTCCCTAACCTTATTGTCCTCCTTCTTAGCCCACTCATCTGTTTTAGTATATTTTAAATCTGTTCTTACGAGGTATTTCTTTCCAGCTGCTTCGAATTCTACTACGCTCATTTTTTAACCCCCATGCGGGAACCATAAGGTGTGTGGGAAAATTTAAACTTATTTAACTATAGGTCTTCCAGGTACTAATGGAAAGTCTAGTATTCTTCCCTCATATCTTTTTCCACGAATTTCTACTTCAATGTAATCTCCGAAAATAGCATACCTTGAATCAACATATGCTTGTCCAACAGTTGTCTTTAAGTATGGTGAATATGTTCCGCTTGTAACCCATCCTACACATTGGTCCTCAACGTAGAGCTTGTATCCTTGCCTTATAATTGCCCTTGCATGCCTCTTTCTCATTCTAATACCTACTCTAATCCATCTTACACCTTCACGTCTATATGCTCTTAAAGCATCCTCACCTATGAATCCATGCTTATTCCAGTCAATAGCTCCTAAACCGTATCTAATAGAGTTTGCTGGTGGGAACTCTTTAGGATCTTCGCCGTATTCATGACCTCCTAGAACAAAGCCCATTTCTATCCTTATAGTGTCTCTACAAATTATGCCTACGGGCTTAGCTCCTGCTTTCAAGAGTGCCCGATATATTTCAACCATTGCTTTAGGTTCAGCCCATATTTCGAAACCGTCTTCACCTGTCCATCCACTTCTGCTTATTAAGAAAACTTTTTGACCAGCTATTTCCTCATTCATTCTAAACTGTAAAGTGCGGAGATCATCTACCCATCCAGCACCTATCTTCTCAAAAACTTCAACTGTTTTTGGACCTTGAACAGCTATCATTCCAAGTTTAAACGTTAAGTCTTCAATCTTAACTTTGAAACCATTCTCCTTTGCTACCTTTGCAAAGTGTTTTAACATTTTCTCCCTATAGGGCGCGTTAGGTACTATGAGCCATTCTTCATCTGTAATCTTATATGGCATTTCATCGTCTTTAACTCTAGCGTACTCATTTAATGCTAGTGTTGGACCGCTCATCCAATATTCTTTAGTCTTAGATATATCTTTAGTGAAGACCTTCTGAAAGAGCGGTACTGCATCAGGTCCTGTTATTCTTGCTCTTCCCATGTGTGATACGTCGTAAATACCGCAGTCCGTTCTTACGATCATATGCTCCTTCATAATCCCTGTATACATCATTGGAACTTCCCAGCCGCCGAACTCGCCCATTGTAGCATTAAGCTCTTTGACCTGGAAGTCCCATAGAACTGTTCTAAGAAGTTTGTGCTCAACACTCATAAAATTTCACCCTAAACAATATATAGAAATATTCTCTAAGATTTAAGTGGTTCTATAATAACTCTATAGCGATTCCTCTCTGCTAACAAAAACTTCTTTAAAACATTCTATATTTGAAACCTACATAAGTTTCATTATGGAAACTGTTTTAAGAATGCAAGTGAAAAGATATTTAACCGGGGCTAGTGTTTTGGTTGTACATCCTTGGTTACCAAATTCTCCAGAAAACATTAAAAAAGAAATGCTGAAAACCATTGGTATTAAAAGCATTGAAGAGCTTTTCGCCGACATCCCGGAAGGAGCAAGGTTCAAAGGAGACTGGAATAAGCTGGAAATAGGTCTTGGAAGACCACTATCAGAAATAGAGATTAGAAAATATATTGAAAAACTTTTCAGCAAAAACAAAGTCTTCATGGATCCGCCGCCGTTTATTGGAGGTGGTGCTTGGCCCCACTATGTACCGGCAGTTGTGAAGTACATTATGTCTCGTGCTGAGTTCTACACAGCATACACGCCATATCAGCCGGAATTATCTCAAGGACTAATGCAGGCTCTATTCGAATATCAGAGCATGATGGCGGACCTGTTAGAACTAGAAATAGTTAACTCGTCAATGTATGATTGGGCTTCAGCAACTGCTGAAGCATTCTTGATGGCTATGAGAATTCAGAAGAGGAAAAACAGAGTTTTAGTGCCTTCAACAATGAATCCATACCATAGACCTGTAGTTAAAGCCTATACTGAACCTAAGGGCTTAAAGATTGAAGAAGTAAAACACGACAAGGAAACAGGTCTTATTGATCTAGAAGACTTAAAGGAAAAGCTTACATCAAAGGATGTAGCTGCAGTATACATTGAGAACCCATCCTTCCTCGGATTCATAGAGGAAAACGCTAAAGCAATCGGTGAAATAGCTCACGACTATGGAGCTCTATTCATAATGGGTGTTGACCCAATAAGCTTAGGTGTTCTCGAAGCACCTGGAAGATTAGGAGCAGATATCGCTGTTGGTGAAGGACAACCTCTAGGGTTAGGTATGAACTTTGGAGGACCATACTTAGGAATTTTTGCAGCTAAATGGGATATGAGAATTGTAAGGCAAATGCCAGGCAGAATTATGGGATTAACAACAACATTAGATGGTAAGGAAATGGGTTTCGCAATGATTCTGCAGGCAAGAGAACAGCATATTAGAAGAGAAAAAGCTACGTCAAACATCTGTACTAACGAAATGCTATGTGCTCTAGGAGCAGCAGTTTACATGGCCTTACTAGGTAAGCATGGATTCAGGAAAATTGGGGAACTAATAATGTATCGTTCACACTATGCTGCTAAGAAGCTAAACGAAATAGACGGTGTAAAAGCACCAGTATTCAAGGGAGAATTCTTCAAGGAGTTTACAGTAAACTTTGACGGTGCTGGTGTAAAGTATGAGACAATACATGAGGAGTTGTTGAAGAGAGGTATTCATGGAGGACTATATGTTGGCAAATGGTTCCCGGAGCTAGGTGAAACAGCATTGTTCTGTGTAACAGAGATGCATGACAAGAACGACATTGACAAATTAGTTTCCTCAATTAAAGAAATTTTAAGTAAGTAGAAGGAGGTGAATCATATATGGTCTTTCGTCAAGCCAAATGGGATGAACCCTTAATATATGAGCTAGGAGCGCCTGGGAGAATAGGTTTTCTAGTTCCAGAAGTTGAAGAGGAAATTAAGAAGGAAGTTGGAGAAATAAAAGTTCCAGATAAGATTAAGAGAAGCGAACCCCCAGCACTACCGGAAATATCTGAAGTTGAAGTTGTCAGACACTTCGTAGACTTATCACAAATGGCCTATGGTGTTGACAACGGCCCGGTACCTTTAGGTTCATGTACTATGAAATATAATCCTAAAATAGCTTTCGAAGTAGCTAACGACCTAAGAGTAGCTTACCTACATCCACTACAGGATGAAAGAACTGTTCAGGGATTGCTTGAAGCACTATATCACTTACAGAAATGGTTAGCAAACATTGTTGGCATGGATGCTTGCACACTAAACCCTGCAGCGGGAGCTCATGGGGAACTTACTGGCGTTCTCGTAATTAGAAAATACCATGAAATTAAGGGACAGCTAGACAAGAAAACCGAAATAATAATACCTGACTCAGCCCACGGCACTAACCCAGCAAGCTCCTCTATGGGAGGTTTTAGAACCATCACTATAAGGTCTGATGCAGACGGTAACGTAGACATGGAAGCTTTGAAAGCAGCTGTTTCAGAGAAAACAGCGGGACTAATGTTAACAAACCCAAGCACTTTAGGATTGTTCGAAGAACACATCTTAGAAATAGCTGAAATACTTCACGAAGTAGACGCACTACTTTACTATGACGGTGCAAACCTAAACGGTATTATGGGCTATGCTAGACCAGGAGATATGGGATTCGACATCGCACACATAAACATACATAAGACGTTTGGGTCGCCGCACGGCGGAGGAGGGCCTGGAGCAGGACCAATATGTATTAAGGAGAGAGACGTATTACCAGAGAAAGGTGTTAAACTATCAGACCTACTACCAGGATTCATTGTTAAATACGATGAGAAAACTGGAAGATACTACTTAAAGTATCCAGGACCATACTCCATAGGTATGGTTAAAGCATTCTTCGGAAACGTAGGACCATTACTATGGGGATTCACATACATACTAGGCCTTGGACCACAAGGACTAAAGGAGGTAACAGAGCAAGCAGTACTAAACACCAACTACTTCACTAAACTACTCAAAGGAACTAAAGGATACGACCTACCATATGGACCTGAGAGATTTAGGAAACACGAAGTAGTGTTTAGCGCAGAACCAATGGCACACGATGTAGGGGTTACAGCAGAAGACGTTGCTAAAGGACTATTAGACGCAGGCTTCTATGCGCCAACAATATACTTCCCACTGATAGTACATGAAGCACTAATGATAGAGTTCTCGGACACAGAAACTAAAGAGAACATAGAAAGATATGCTGCAAGAATGAAGGAAATAGCTGAAATAGCATACAAGAACCCGAAGGAGCCTAAGAAGTGGCCAGTAAACACGGCTAAAGGCAGAGTAGACGCTGTTAAAGCAAGCCACCCGAAGACAGTAACACCAACATGGAGAGTACATGTACTAAGAGAAACAGGCAAACTAAAAGTACTCAAGTAAAGCATTTTCCTTGAGATAAAAACTTATTTTTATTTTTTACTAAACACAATTATTCTTCTCGAGCAATAAAGAAAGTCATGCCAGCTGAGAATATGAACGTTGTGATGACCAATACCCTAGGGTATCTGAGCTACCTCCCCCTGTTAAGCAATAGTCTTTCTTCTTTTCAACGAATAACCTACCAAAATTCCTCCAATAAACGAGGCTAATATGGGAAGAACTTTGACAATAATACTACTTAGTTTCTGTTCTTTTAAGGGAGCTGGTGTTTTTCCTGGGGATGAAGGTATGGTAGGTGATGCTGTTCTTATACTAACATTTCCTGGGCTCTCAATAGTACCTACGATACCTAGTACTTTAGCATGCAGTGAGGAAAGCTCATAGAAGTATATTTTATCAAACGTATTTTCCTGTTCCTGGGCGAACTCGTAGTATCCTAGGGCCAGTAATGGTTCTGTATTTAAGCTTAAAGCGTGTTTCAAAGATTTTTCAGCAATACTTCTAACAGACTCAAGTTGCCTCTCAATGTTCACTGTGAAGTACTTGTGTATGCTTGTAGTTGCTTCAGCGATAGCTGATAGGCTTAACCCAAGACTACCATAGTAGTCTCCCATATTACTCATTTCTTCTGCTTCTTCAAGGTCCTTGACGGCTTTATTAAATAATTCATCTGAAACTACACCAATATCTTTCAATAATGAGCTAGCGTAAGCTACTACGCTATTAGCTTCATATAGAAACAATGCTGAAATATGTTGTATAACTACTTCAGACGGTGCCTCTCTACCTCCTAGACCAAGTGCTTGTATCCAAAGCTCTGCTGTTTTAGCTCTCCACTTAGCATATACTAGGCTGAATATGGTATCCTCATATTTTCCTTGAGAATACATTTCAGCAGCTTGTTCAAGAGACTTCTTAGCTAAATATATTCTATACCTTGAAGCTATAAGAGCCTCAACATCACTTAGCTTTGCAGGCTTTACAGCGTAAACTTTAGAACTAATATCGTTTATTGTGGAGTTTACTTCACTAAGAAATCCCTGAATAACGCCTTCTCCTCTCTCATAATATTCTTGGAGCTTGTAAGCGAAATCTACGAGGTAAACTGCTTGGAAAAGCATACTAGTAGCAGAATAAAGTTTTCCTTCACCACTAAGTTTTAGTGCACTACGGTATCTAGCATCAGCCTCTCGAAGAACATCGGCAATAACCCCACTAGCCTCTTTAATTCTCGACTTAATGTTTTCATAGGCGTTCTTAAACTCAGTTATCTGCTTCGTTAGAAGAGATTTTGCTTGATCAGAGAGTTTTAATTCAATGTCCTCTAAAGGTTTCTCCGCAATTTCCATGTTCAACAAGTACTTAGCTGCTTCAATAATATTTGAAACCTCAATAACGGTAACGCCTAATTTCCTGCCATATTCTACAAGATCTATTTCCACCGGTTTAACAGTTCTTATTATGAAAGGCCCTATTCTTCTACGCTCTACAATATTCTCCTGAACTACACTTTGACCTACAGGCACAAGGAAAATCTTCATACCTACACTAGCCGCTGCCTCTAGTTTCTCCTTAACACCTCCAACAGGCCCTATAGTTCCATCAGGGTTAATCATTCCAGTTATCATCACGGAGCCGTTTACAGGGTATCCGCTAATAGCCGACATTATCGCTAAAGTTAATGCTGCACCAGCGCTTGGGCCACCGATAATTATCGATGGGCTTTCAACCGAAACATAATAGTCCATGGTCAACGGGTTTTCTCCGAGAACAGTAGAAGCTATAATTGCGGCTGTTCTAGCTGATGCCTGCATATCTATTTCGGTAAGTGGCGTAGCTGAAATATACACCTTACCTGATCCGGGTTTCACAATAGTTACAGTGATGTTAGAGATAACTCCTTTCAACCCTTCTTCTGTTTGTGAAACAGCTGGAACAAGTATAGAGACAGTACGTTTAAACACATCATGCGAAGTAGTTGAAGATATAGGATACGCTAACAATACTACATGAAGTACTATGGTTAAGCAGATAAGTGCAACTATAGTTGCTCTTAGCCGCACTGCTAACCGCCGCATAGACCTTACGTATATTAGCTCAGTGTTAGTAAATGAACACAACCTAAAAAAACTAAACGGTTATATTGAAAATAATAAAGCGGAAAATATGGGTGGCTATTTTGAAGTACATTATTCAATGTAGTAAATGCGGTTCTGTAGTGGAGTTTAAGGAGTGGATATGGAGACATAGTTGTGGAGGAACACTAAATATAATATTTGAGAACCTAGAAAACTTAGACTTTCAAAGAATATTGAAGAAAGAATATAGGGATATGAGGCGATATGAGGCCCTTTTACCCGCATGCTCCACGTATTTTCCAGAGATAACTGTTGGCGGTACACCGCTGGTTAAGAAGTTTTTAGGAGCTAAGGTTTACATGAAAATGGATTACCTTAATCCTTCAGGTTCGTTTAAGGATAGAGGCGCTTATGTAACAGTAGCTAAGATTAAAGAGTTGGGGATTAATGAAATTGTGGAAGATTCTTCAGGAAACGCTGGTATATCCTTCTCTCTTATGTGTAAAGTATCGGGAATAAGGGCTAATATTTATGTGCCTAAAAAGGCTCCTACAGGTAAAAAGAATTTCCTAAGGCTTTTAGGAGCAAACGTAATGGAAGTTGATGGGCCAAGAGAGAAAGTTAACAGAGAAGCCTTAAAGGCTGCTGAAGAAGGAAAAGGGGTTTATGTAGGACACTGGTGGAATCCCTTCTTTATAGAAGGATTAAAGACAATAGCTTATGAGTTATGGGAGCAAATAGGTGGAAATATTGACTACGTATTTACGCCCGTTGGTAGTGGAGGGTTGTTTCTCGGGGTTTTCAAGGGTTTCCTAGAGTTGAAGGAAATGAATATACTAACTAATATGCCTAAGCTTGCAGCTGTTCAAGCAGAAGGTTACTGTAGTTTATGCGAGAAATTAGGCTTAGAAATGGAAGGCGAAAAACCCTCTAAGATAGCTGACGGGATTATGATAAAGAAGCCTCCTAGGTTAAACGAAATGCTGGATGCTTTAAATGTAAGCAAAGGTTTATGCGCAGTTGTTTCCGATAACGAAACAATTTCAGCTCTTAAAGAACTCATAAACATGGGATTTATAGTTGAACCAACATCAGCAACAGTTTATGCTGCCTTCAAGAAAGCAGTTCGTGAAAAAATAATAGATAGGGATGATACCGTAGTTCTCATATTGACAGGCTCCGGTTTGAAAGTCTTAAATGTACTAAATTCTCTCACATCTTGTTCGAATCCTTAGTTTTAAAATACTTAGGTAAGATAAGTTTCTCAGAGATGGCAGTCTATGAGGAAAGTGGTTGCAAGTATTGCGTTATTCATTATTCTTATTGTAGCTACTACGTCAGTGTTAAGTATTAGGGCATGCATAAGTCCGTACGATTACTATGCTTACGAAATACTGATGAACAAACCGGGGATAAGTTTCAATATTGAGAAGCTTAGGCAGTTATGTGTAGAAGTTGGCGGTAAATACATTAAACCAAGCATTACCGATAGTAGGGTCTTCATTATTATTTACCCTGCGAACTTGAAAGAACTGAATTTAGGGGAGGGATTAGCATATAGTATTAGGTTTCAAGTAAATCCGAAACTTATTGACAAAAAAGTGTTCATAGCTACTTACCTCATTAAATACCCCGAACTTCCAAGAGAGAGCATAATAACTGATGTTAACGAATTATTTATAGTGAAAAGGAAGTACACCATAGAAGATAATAAGTTTACGGAAGTAGCGGAAATAACGGTAATTAACATTAATCCTAAGGTTTCTCTAGCAGAATTCATTGAAGATTCTTTAAATAAGATAAGTTCTAAGTTTAACATACCTGTAGAGTACATTAAAGTAAGTGATGCACGTGAAACACCTGTAAGAGCTATTGATGTAGAAACTGAAATACTTTGGAGCGAAGTAGTATTTAGAGAGCTAATCTACCTTAGCGAAGAAGGTGTTATTGAAGGATTAGAACAAAACGATATCGAAACATTATCTGAAATGGCGAAACCAGGTCTTGCCGGTTGGAACTCTAGAATGGTTTATCAAGAAACTTGGAAACCATACTATGAAACATCAAACCCATTATTGATTAAGACTCTGTGCGGGCCAAGAGAACTGGAATATATAACATATTTGGAGAAACAAGCAACTACTTACCCACCTCCAATACCGCCGTACCTACCCCCAATGTCACCTACTCCTACGCCAACTCCATCGCCAACGGCTATGCCAGCAACACCTGGCTCTAGCGGAGTTTCTGGTATGCAGAGAGGAACGTATACCTATACTGAAACAGGTAAAGTAGAGTTAATAACACCAGCTTTTATCATTGCGGAAACCGTTATAGGTGGTCTTATAGCAGCTCTGATAGTATGGTTTATACTTAGGAGATTAACAATATAACGTGTGAATGTGCAGTCTAAGTCCGCATAACTTACCGGTGAAAGTTATTGGAAAGACTTGGTGAGACATCGCTTAGAGTATATATGCTACTTCTCGAAGAGGGTAGAGCCTTAGGTGTTAGAGAAGTTCAGAGGAAAATGGGTTTTAAAAGCCCATCTACTGCAAAATACCATTTAGATAGACTTGTTGAATTCGGGTTAGCTGTGAAAACAAGAGACGGTCTCTATAAGGCTTCTGAACATTCATCTAAACCTCCTATACTCTATGCTTATACTACACTTTTCGGAATGCTTATACCTAGACTCATACCATATGCCGTATTCTTCACCGTATCAACAATATTATATATTGTTCTAAGCGGAGAACGTTTAAACATTATGGTAGTGTTTTTTGGTTTACTTGCAGCCGCACTTTTCTGGATTGAAGGCTTAAGATTCACTATTCTGCTAAGAAAAATAAGGAAAATGAAGAAATAAGAAGAAAATATCCATAGTACGTTTTTAAATCCTAACACGTAGTGGTTACATGGGAATGCAATGAGGTTCATAATGTTCCTACGTAATAGAAGACCGGGCAAGTGCAGTATATGTGGTAGAGAGCATGTAACGATAAGTAACAACATTGGAGTATGCGTTAACTGCTTAAGGGAAAAACCTGAGGAAGCTTTACCTATAGCTTTAAAGGCACATTATACTTTTAGGGATAAGATAGGTTTACCTAGGGAACCACCTAGGAGCGTTAATGGTAAGCTATGTAATTATTGCGGAAACATGTGTAAGATTCCTCCAAATGGTATTGGTTTCTGCGGTATACTTTCCAACGTAAATGGTTTCTTAAGGTTTAGAACAAATAGCTGGGAAGAAGCTGTTGGACTTTACTATCTCGATCCACACCCAACAAACTGTGTTGCTGAAAAAGTTTGCCCAGCTAATACTTCAAGAGGCTACCCTAAATATACGTTTTCTAAGGGGGTAGAGTATGGTTATTACAACTTAGCAGTATTTTATGGTGGATGCAATTTCGACTGCCTATTCTGCCAAAACCATGACCATAAAATCATGGCTGCAAAAACCAAGCCAACGATGACTGCTGGAGAACTTTACAGAGCAGCTATGAACCCTAGAGTAACATGTGTCTGCTACTTCGGAGGAGATCCGGGTCCCTTCGCAGTTCACGCTCTTTACGTTTCCAGGAAAATATTGAAAACCGCCAAGGAAAAAGGACTGATCAAGAGAATATGTTGGGAAACTAATGGGTACGAAAACCCGGCAATTATGAGGGAAATGACTAGGTTAAGTTTCGAAAGTGGAGGCATAGTTAAAATAGACTTTAAAGCATGGACTCCCGAAGTCTATAAAGCCCTTACAGGAGTGGATGCTTCTAAGAGAGTTAAAGAAAATGTTAAGCTTGTAGGTGAAATGTTTGATGAAAGACCTGAAATACCATTACTTGTTGTCTCCATACTTTTAGTTCCAGGATATGTTGATGTTTACGAGGTAAGTAAGATAGGAGAATATGTTGCTTCAATAAACGAGAAAATACCTATAGTTCTGCTAGCATTTCACCCTGAACATAGATTAAACGATCTCCCGCCAACAAGTAGAAGACATGCCGAAGAATGTCTAAGGGAACTGAAAAGAATAGGTATCAAGGAAGTTTACATTGGTAATTGGTGGCTTCTAGGAAATTACTACTAAATTCCTCCAGCAACTCCAAGAGCTAAAGCTAATATTAATAGCCCCCATCCAAGGATTAGAACGACTTTAAGTATTTTCTTAGCTGTTTCGAAAAGCAGTAAGATTAAATATATGGCTGTTATTGACGATAATATACCTATAGCGTCAGCGTATTTCTGAGCTATATCAGGGTTCTCCTTGAACACTGTTGCTTCCAACATGTACCTAATAATGTAAACCAGCCAATTATAGAGAAGAAGCAAACCCTCGACAACTAACTTAACTAATTCAGCTGCTTCCTGCATAACAATATACCCTACTAACATAGGGAAGCCATAACTATATTAATTTTTAGCATGTAGAAAAGGGTGTTTAGATGTTAAGCTTAAATAATTCTAAAAACAAGATAAATGCCGGTCGCCGGGACACAATAGGGGATGAAGGGTTAGCTCACGCCCCTGAGGATCTAAAGATGACGGAGCTGGGCCGGCCCTGACCGCGTGCCGATGAGGTCCTGTCGGGACATAGAGCTGAATGTAGTGAAGAATCCTCCGGCTCTGAGGCTTTTTCTTACACATTCACGCTAAGTAAATACAAAAGTTTAAGATGTAAGATGTTCTTATAATTAAGCGACCCGATGAAGACCGCGCCCTTCGTGCGAGAACAGTGACGAAGGGTGCAAGCGCGGAGGGTCACTTATTTTACATGCGGGATCTTAGAGACAAATCTATTAAGGTTATGATCTGTTTCTAGCCCTACTTAAATAGCTTGTTATTCTCTTTAGTTCAGTTTATAGTGATTATTAAAGGTTTCACAACTAACTTATACAAATAAGTCCGAAATTAAGCTTAAGAGGTCGAGAACATCTTCCTGCTATGTTTCATACGTCAATTATTTGAAGCCTCTTTAAACTGTTTTGGTGTTTGTGGTTTTTTATGTTGTTTGTTGTGTTTTTGTTTGGGGGTGCTGTAGGATGGTGTTTATAATTTTTTCCTAACAATTTAATCTCGAAATGTGGGGTGCTCGGGGGCCACCCTGAACACTCCCAACCAAATGCAAACCCAAGAAGGGATGAAGATTGTAATAAAATATCATAAGACCCGAACCCCGATAATTTAGAATAACCTTTTTATTTCAGGTATTCCATCGAAATCACTGTCATTTGAATATATTTCATCTATATTTAAGCGTTTCATCTGATATGCTATGATTAGGTCATCCCATAACTTTACATAGTTTAAGTAGTACCTTTTTGCAAGCGTTAATGAGCCTTTAATGTCCTCATAGCTTGTTTCTACTATGTCTATATAGCCTTCACCTAGGTACTCCAGAAATTTTACCATTGCGTGTTCTCTACGTCTTCTCTCTAAATGTGCTAGTACTTGGGAAATAGCTAAGGTTGAGGTATAAGCCTCGTAAGCTCCTTTCTCCGCGTCGATAAGTATTGATAATGACTTAGCACTATATCTTGGATCTTTTGATAAAACGTAAATGAATATATTCGAATCTATAAATCTCTTAGCCAATGCCTTACCCTTACTCTAGTCCGTATAGGATAGTGATTTCTCTATCTCCTCTATACTTACTTCCTCTTCGCCAGCAATTCCTAAAAGATCTTTAGCACTAATTTTCCTTAAAGGCTTTAATATTATCATTTTCTCTCTAACTTCTATTAGTAATGTAGTACCCTTTTTCAATCTTAATTTCTTCCTTATCTCGGATGGTATAGTTATTCTACCTCGATTATCCAATATCACCTTGAGGGACATAATCCTTACCCACAAATAATATACCCACTACTATTTACTTATACATTGCGTTACAAATACTATGCTCATATCTCAGTATATAATACTATATGGCCTATTTTCTAGAATATTGATTATACTTAAGGCTCTCCTTATACACTGAGGTATGTTGTGGGCTACTACATTTTCCGGGCACCGCTCGATAGTTAGCATAGCTTTATTCGATACTACGTCTTCAACTGTTATTGGCTCGCCTTTTCTCGTTGTATTCTCAATGTTTATACATCTTGGCCCCGTCCACTTGAATAGTAGAGGATGTACTTTTAGTAGTTCCTCCCTCATTTTCCAAGCAACATATCTTATTTCCCATTGAGCTTTAAGGCATGTTCTTAAGCCGAAGAAGTGTCTTAATTCTCTAGCATTCATTGTTACAACTATTTTAGTCGTTACTGCTTGGGGTAAAACATATCTTGCATCCTCAGGTGGTATTCTTAAATCTAGTAGCTTAACATAGGCTTCATAAGCTTTAGATACCGCCTCATCGAAGATTTCCGATGCTTCACTGTTTTCGCTTATTCTCGGAGGTTTTACTACACTAAAGTATTCTTTAATCATCTTAGCAAATCTTTGGGAAAGCTGAGTGTAGCTAGCTATTCTATGCCTTACTAGTTGATGGCTGCATGCACGTGAAATACCTTCTATTACGAAAGTGTAAACGGAATGCTCCCATGGGGATAGATGGTTTCTCTTTAAGGTTTCCTTAATCCACACCTCTACTTCTTCGTCAGACATTTTTCCCCATTGATATTCAAAAGGCTTCCTTGAAAGACTTTGCTTAGCAGCTACTGCGACAAGTTTTTCTCCTTCAGGAGTATAGCGTATTAGCTTTACCTTAATCAACTCTACCTAACCGTACGTATCTTCTGGAAAAGTATTTCAAACAGTACGCGAATAAGAGTTAGTACTCTTCACATTTTCTCATTGAACGTTCTAAGTATTTCAACAGCTCTAGATGTTTTCTTTAAAATAACACCTGGTCTTTCTACCCTATACAGGACAGATATTTTCTAAGCTTAAACACTCATGTCGAATACCTTAATTTACCATTTAACAACTTCTCTAAGAATGAAGGAGGATCTTAATGTTAGCCGCAAGACTTTACAAACCTTACGATTTAAGGCTAGAAGAGGTTAAGGAGCCCAAGGTTAAAAGGGATTGGGTTAAGATTAAAGTCGAAGCTGTGGGAATATGTGGTACTGATAAGGCGTTTTATAAGGGTACCTATAAGCTTTTCAAAACACCTTTAGTTCCCGGTCATGAGATTTGTGGAAAAGTTATTGAAGTAGGTGATAATGTTCCAGAAAACATTATAGGTGAAAGAGTAGTTACGGAAATAAACATTACATGCGGTAAATGCTGGTTCTGTACCCATAGCCTATACACTCACTGCCCTTACAGAGAAACAATAGGTATAACTGTTGACGGTGGTATGGCAGAATATGTTTTAACACCATACCGTAACATACACGAAGTCAAAATGGAACCTGAAATAGCCGTTTTTACAGAACCATTAGCAGCAGTTATAGAAATGGTTAAACTTGAACCTCCAGTGCCTGGGTCAAATATTGCTATATTAGGTTCGGGAAATATAGGGCTACTTAGCCTACAGGTTCTTAAACAATATTCACCACTGAACATAGTAGTTATTGTGCGTAAAGATTCCCCTAAGGCTAAGTTCGCTAGGAAGCTTGGAGCAGACTATGTCGTAACATTTGATGAAGCTATGGAGCTTAGAAAGGAAATAACACCTGAAGGTCAAGGATACGATTATGTTGTCGAAGTTACGGGTAATCCCGAAGGATTATCATTAGCTTTAAAGCTTGTAAGACCTAGAGGCGTTATTGCGGCAAAAAGTACTCATGGAGCTCCAGTATCATTTAACTACACTGAAATGGTTGTGAAAGAAGTTAAAATTGTAAGTTCAAGATGCGGCCCATTTCCTCCAGCAATTAAGCTTCTTGAGAGGAAAATAGTTAAAGTTGAAGAGTTAATTACTTCAACGTATTCTCTAAGAGAAGTTAGGGAAGCATTTGAAAAATCGTTGAGAAGAGACCAGATAAAAGTTATTGTTAAGCCGTAAAACTCACTCTTTAATATAGGGTTTACCTAGAGCTCTAGGCACTCTAGCCCTACCTATAATAAGCGATACTACAGCCAAGGTACCTATGTAGGGTATTGTTTTGAATAAGTAAGCTAGCGTAGTTATTTTCACTTCAGGATATATCAGCTGTATTTTTATTGGCAAATATATTGAGAGAACGTCGAAGAACCCAAATATCATACCTCCAACAATGGCCATTAGGGGGTTCCAGTTACTGAAAGCCACATTAGCTAGGGCTATGAACCCCCTTCCAGCAGATATGTGTCTTGTAAATTGACCTATCCAACCTACGGTTAAGTATGCTCCACCTAAACCTGTAAGTATGCCGCCTACTACTGTAGCGTAGAACCTTGTTCTAAAAACATTAACCCCCATTGCTTCAGCAGATTTAGGATCTTCACCACATGCTCTTAATTTTAAACCGCTTGTCGTCTTAAATAACCAATACCATGTACCTATAGCTATAAGTATAGCTGCTATGGATAGAGGCGATATGGTAAATGTTAGTCCCTCCCTTATTTTCAAAGATACCATTGGTATTTTACTTACTGAAGGTGAAGCACCATGCTGCTTCCATATTGTAACTAATCCCATAATGCTTATTCCATAAGCTAATGTGTTAAAACCTACACCAGCTATTATTTGATTTCCCCTCAAATACACACTCACGACCCCGTGAAGAACGCCTGCTAATAAACCTATTATAGTTCCGGAGAATAAGCCTAAATACGGATTTCCCGTAATGAACGTCACTATAGTTGCTGTGAAAGATGAGAGAACAAAGATTCCCTCTAATCCTATGTTTACTACTCCTGATCTTTCAGTAATAATTTCTCCTACTCCAGCTAGTACGAGGGGGACCATGTATATTAGCGTGCTGGATGTTAAGCTTATAATGTCCTCAATCATTTCTTTATCAGCCTCCTAATTCTCATATAGCTAATTAACATGCGATACATGTAAGGGAGAGCAAGCGCAATAACTATGACTCCGGTTAGCACATCAGCTAATTCTGGAGGAGCTCCTGCAAGAAGCTCTATCATTTCACCACCTATGATGAGCATTGAGAAAAATATTGCCGAAAAAATTATGCCAATAGGATTATTTCTACCAAGTAATGCAACACCTATCCCCGTAAACCCTAACCCGAAAAGCGTAGACATAGTCGTATCTATTGAATAAACGTAGCCTATTAATAGAAGAGAACCCCCTAGACCAGCCATAGCCCCTCCAAGAGCCATAGAGTATATTATGGCAAGGTTAGGGTTAAACCCAGCATACTTTGCTGTTTTAGGAGATAAACCTGCTACCCTAAGCATGTAACCTATATTCGTATAATAGAGGATATAATATATTATTAAGGAGGCAATTACTGCAATAAAGAATATTAAGCGAATATCACCTATAGGAGTAGGTATTTTACCCAGTCTTGCATCTTCAGGAACAGGTATTGATTCATGAGGTATTTGGGGATTGTACAGTTTCTCCGTTAGTAAATAAAGTATTAGAAAATACATTACCCAGTTAAGCATAATAGCAGCAATTACCTCATTAACGCCGCGATAAACTTTTAAAACAGCCTTAAACGTACCTAAAGCAGCTCCAGCAACCATGCCAGCTAATATTCCTAAAGCAGGATTATGCGTGGACGTAACAACTATAAGTGAAATTAGAGCGCCAATGTACAGTTGGCCTTCACCCCCAATATTAAATACTCCAGCCAACATGGGGATAGCGAAAGCTAATCCTGTTAGCATTATTGGAGTTGATTTGCTTAAGAGGTAATTAGGGTTACTTAGTCCTTTAGAGAATAAGATAAAATATATTTTAGCAGGGTTAAAGCCTAAAATGTATAGCACAAGAGCTCCAATAGAGAAGCCTATGATGGCTGACGCGAGAGTTTCTATAGTTATTACAAGGTATTCCTCATACCTTGCTCTAATTCTCTCCCTAAATTTCATGAGAAAATGAGCTAGGCTCATCAAGCTTTAACACCTCCCATAAGTAAACCAAGTCTTTCAACAGAGAATTCTTCTGCTTTACCTATGGCAACTATTTTTCCCTCATACATTACGGCTATTCTATCGCTTAACTGCATTATCTCGTCTAAATCGGTGGAGACAAGCAATATAGCCTTATCCTTGTCTCTTAGTGAAATAAGTGTTTTCCTTATGAACTCGGTTGCGCCAACGTCTAAACCGTGTGTTGGCTCGGCGACTATGAATATTTTGGGTTCGCGTACAATTTCCCTACCTACCATAACTTTTTGCTGATTACCTCCACTCAAGTATTTTACAGGTGCGCCAAGTGAGGGAGCTATTATGTCAAGTTCTTTAACAACCTTTACAGCTATCTCGGAAGCCTTATCCCACAGTATCCTTTTTGTTTTAGTTAGAACCTTATGAAGATTAGTTAGTGTTGTGTTTTCCACAAGACTCATATCGAAAACTAAACCTACGAGTCTAGAATCTGGAACATATGCAAGACCAAGCCTATACCTCTCAACAGTAGACTTGTTAGTTACATCAACATTATCAACTATGATCCTTCCTTTAATAATAGGTCTTATTCCTGCAATAGCTTCTACAAGCTCTTTCTGTCCATTACCTTGAACACCCGCTATACCTAAAATTTCCCCTTCGTAGAGGTCGAGACTTACTCCGCGGACTGCATCTAATCCTCTATCGTCTTTAACCCACAAATTAACTGTTTCAAGAACTTTTCTACCTACTTTAGCTGGTTTCTTACTTATTTTCAAAAATACTTCTCTACCAACCATCATACGCGCTAAGTCGATTTCACTAACATTTGCTGTTTCAACAGTACCTACTAAACGGCCTTTCCTAAGCACAGTTACCCTATCGGTAATTTCCTTTACTTCCCTAAGCTTATGCGTAATGAAAATTATTGTTATTCCCTTCTCCTTAAGCTTCTTCAGAGTCTTAAAGAGCTCTCTAGTTTCTATAGGTGTAAGAACGGAGGTCGGCTCATCAAGTATAAGTATTTTAGCCTTCCTTAGGAGTATTTTCAAAATTTCGGCTCTCTGCTGAACACCTATAGGCAGGTCTTCAACAATAGCGTCTAGGGGTACTTCAAATCCTATTTCCTTCATGAGTTTTTCAGCGTTCCTACGTATCATACTTTCAGACATTTTCTTCTCTACAGATGTAAAGGATAAATGTAAATTTTCTAGAACAGTAAACGTGGGAACAAGTGTAAAGTGCTGGTACACCATACCTATACCATGTCTTATAGCATCCCATGGTCCGTGAAAACTTACTTTTCTTCCAAAAAGCCTTATCTTCCCCTTGGTAGGTTTTATTTCACCATATAGAATCCTCATTAATGTTGTTTTCCCAGCACCGTTCTCTCCGAGAAGACCATGGATTTCTCCTTCATAAACTGTTAAATTAACATCTCTTAAAGCAACAACGCCGTCGGGGTATATTTTAGATATATTAAGCATTTCAACAGCTCTTCTCTTCTCTTCAGACAATAGTTTAACCCCTTGGCGTTAACTGTACTGTTATACTAAAAGAGTAGAAGAAAATAAAATTTATATGTTATTTTAAGTTTACGTTACGGAGCCTTTTTCTAAAGCTGCATTAAGATTTCCTTTCAATAATTCGCTGATTATAGCGTCGTATTCTTCATGGGTCATAGGCGTTTTGAACGCTATTTCTCCTTTCTTTATCTTTTCCGCTAACTCGTTAACTAAGTCCCATACGTAGTCCTTAATGTACTGTTCTCTCAAAGACTTCACAGTATTGTATACATCGTCAGGTGTCATATCTTTAAGCTGCCCTGTTTCCTTAGCTAATTCTGCAAACCACTCTACACCATCAAGATCCCAAATTCCTACACCTTCCTCCTTAAGCCCTAAAGTTATTATTCCTCCTTTCCATGTACCTTTAACCACCATTTCTATTGCAGTATAGACCGCAACATCAACTCTCTTAGCTCCGCTTAGCGGTATATATTCTGGAGCATACCATTCCTGACTTGCATCCTGACCTATTGCGAAAGCTTTCCCTTTACCTTCCTTATTCCAGTCAATAACAGCATTAAACATACCTACATGGGTTAACCCTGCTAACCCATAGAGTACTTTTGCTCCTTGCTGTAAGAGCTGCATACCAGTAGTGTACCCTGCTTGTGTATCCGTAAATGTTCCAGTATACTGCCATAGGAAGTTAACTTTCTTTCCAGTTTTCAGTTCGAAGTACTTTGCTCCAAATAAGTAGCCTATGTGGAACTTCCATAGAGGCGGTATATCCATTCCAGCAACAGCACCTATAGTGTTTCCTCCTAGCTCGTAAGCCATACCCGCGGCAATAATTCCTACAAGCGATGCACATTCTTGCTCACGGAATAAAATATCAACTTCGTTATCTCTAATAACACCTGTTGTTGCATCTATTAATGCAAACTTTTGCTGCGGATATTTATCAGCAGTTTGGTTTAGAGGCCCCGTCCACAAGAACCCTATTAGAACTAGTATGTCGTATTCGCCGCTTTCACTTAAGCTTTCGAGCAAGGGTATCATGTCTTGCAGGGACTTCGGAGTTAAATAGCTAACTTCGACACCGAGTTCTTTACTTGCTCTTTCAGCACCAAGCCAGGCCATGTCGTTGAAGGATAAATCTCCTCTACCTCCAACGTCAAAAAGTATTGCAACCTTGTATTTCTTAGCTGGTGTAGGTGAGGGTGACGGAGAAGGTGAAGGAGCAGGCCCTATGGTAAATAGCGCAGCAGCAACTACAATAATGACAATAACTATTGCCACGATTGTTAAAGCAGCTACTTTAGAAATAGATTTCCTTAACAAAACATTTCACCAACTCAATTGTATTCAAAAATAGTTTTCCATAGGGGGTAAAATAAATTTAACGATAAATATAAAGTTCATGCCTAAAACACTTCATATGTAAAAGGAACTGCAATAAGTATTTGCAAGGATAGCATGTGAGAAGCGTAATCAAACTTAGTTACGTAAGGAAAATTATTCTGCATCTGTGTGCTATAACTCATTATTAGAGTAGAGTACTTTGATTAGTGGAAAATTATTGTCACGTAAATCGTTAAAATTAAATATAATTAAGACTTGTAGCTTGCTAAGAAGTGTTATGCAATGATAGTAACAACGTTTCTACTATTCGTTGTAGCAGTATGTGTAAGTGTAGTTGCGGCTGCTCTAGGTATTGGTGGAGGAAGCTTAATGGTACCTTTCTTAGTATTCCTGATGGGCTTAGATGTGAAATGCGCTATTGCTTTAAGCTTATTCTCAATAGTTTCAACCTCACTCTCAGCGACAGTAGTGTATTCTAAGAAGGAGCTTGTTAATTTCAAATATGGTTCATTACTTGAAATATTCTCTGTAATAGGAGCTATTATAGGATCTAATATAGCTATAGTGGTTGATGAAAGACTATTAAAAATAGCATTTAGCGTAGTACTTGTATATTCCGCCTATAGGTTGTTAAGAAAAAACAGGAATAGGCTTCTACTAAGAGGCGACGTAAAGAGAAGTTTAACAGTAGGTTCATTAGGGTCATTCGCAGCAGGTTCCTTGTCCGGGATGTTAGGTATTGGTGGAGGAGTGTTAAAAGTTCCAATATTGTTCTTACTTCTCAGACTACCTATTAAAGTAGCTATAGCTACAAGCGAATTCATGATAAGTCTTACAACATCAACTGCTGTGTTAACATATTACATTAAGGAGTATGCTAACCCATATTTCGCAGTAGCAACTATTTTCGGATCATTTATTGGAGCAAACATAGGCTCTACCGTAGCTATTAAGACTAAACCTAAAATACTGAAAATAATGCTAGCCGCATTGCTGATAATATTTTCTTCAATGATGATTTTAAGTTGCTTAGGTGTTAAGGTATGGTCTTAGGTAAATCCTACAGTAAGTTTGTTAAAACATTAATGTACGGATTTCTTTCTATAATGCTACTTACATTAGCTATTTCAATGTTAAACATCGGAGCAGGGGCTGTTATGATGAAGTTTTGTCTCTTACTCTTTATTCTTATTCCCCCTATTAGCGTAATGTACCTAGCTATCAAAAGCCTTATTCGCAAAGACTACACTATGCTCATATGTTTAGTTTTAATTTTCGTAGTAGTTGTGTCAAATATTTTAACCAATATACGCTTGTTGCTTCAATACTTACTGAAGTAGCTAAGCCTAAAAGCAAGCCTCCTAAAACATCACTAAAATAATGTTGTAGGAGCATTATTCTCGACGTAGAAACCAAGAAGAGCATGAGTAATAGCAGTACTTGTTCATACTTTTTCCTTGGTAAGTAGTAGCAGAGAACAGTAAACCTAGATGTATGGCCTGAAGGGTAAGAGTACTTGAAGGTGAAAAAAGAATACCTCATGTAACGTGGTCTCGGTATAGCAGTTACATATTTTACTACAACTGTTAACATGGAAACAATGAGAAGAGAAAGTAAAAGCGTCAATTCCCGCTTAACACTTGCCCCTGAAACAAGTTTGTAAATAAAAATTATGGACGCTATTAAAAACACTAGAGGGGCGCTGGCCATGAACGACATTATTCTGAGAATAAGATTAATTTGAATATCAAACTCTGGCACCGCCTGAACCACATATACGTCTAATGGCCTAGTTAAGCCCATCATCACCAATAGAGTTAGTAATGTAAAAGTAAACCATGAAGCCAATGCGGTTTTTAGCTTGAAGCCCCGTCTTTGATTCGCATTTTTAATCATAGTTTTACAGCCAAATACCTAATTTCTACCATTAAATCACGTGCATTTAAAGTATTTATCTACTTCCGCTGAAACTGTTATTTAGAAGAAACCGCAACATTCCTAAAGTATAGGATACCATCATGGAAGCGATAATTTTAGCTGCGGGTTTGGGAAAGAGACTTAGAAGAGTAGTTAAAGGACCGAAGTTTAGCCTTAAAATAGAGAACTTTCCGCTAATATATTATCCTATTTTAACCTTAGCAAGTATTGGTGTTAAAAAGTTCATAGTTGTTGTAGCTAAGAAGTTCTCTAATGTAGCTCAAAACATAGCACACAGTCTTGAAGAGCAATACGGTTTCAAAGTAGTGCTCATTGAAAACCCTTATCCGGAGAGAGGTAATGGGTATTCGTTTTTACTAGCAAAGGAAAGCGTTGTTGAGGAAGAATTTTTCGTATCTATGTGTGATCACATATATTCTAAAAGCATACCTTTAGAAATTATGGAGACTATGGTTAAAAGTAATGCTGATATTGTTATAGGAGCAGATCCTTCACCAAAATTCATTACAGTCAAGGAAGCAACGAAAATCTACGCTGATGAAGCAGGGAATGTTGTGAAAATAGGGAAAAATATAGGAGAATATAATTGCATCGATTTAGGGGTGTTTCTAATCAAAAGAAACGTACTTGACAAGGTCGTAGATCTTAGAGGCAAAGCACATATAACATTCTCTAACATTATAGCGGAGGCAGCAAGGAGGAAGTGTAAGGTTATAGTGGCTAGGATAAAGCAGGGTTTATGGACTGACATAGATACCCCTAGTGACCTAGAAGAGCTTTTAAGAGGGAGGAGAAGGATAGTCCTAGATCACGTACTACGGGAGGTATTAGAATTTGCAAGATAAACTGAGCCTTAAAGGTAAAATTACTGATGGTGTTGTTTCAAGGTATATCAATAGGAGAATTTCCATGAAAATATCTGCTTTCATAATACGTCATAAAATTCCCATAACTCCAAATATGGTGTCCATTATATCGTCAATCATAGGATTTATTTCCCTGCCTTTATTCATTCTAGGTAACCCCATATTGGCTGGGATAATAGTTCAAACATCATCTATCCTAGATGGGGTTGATGGAGAACTGGCTAGGTACTATGGTTTAACCAGTAAGTTCGGCTCGTTTTTAGACTCAATTCTGGACAGACTAGTAAACATTATAGCATTACTTGGCGCTATACTTTACTTAACACTATTTCATGGGTTAAGCACGGTATTACACATATTAGTCTATGTTCTCGCTGTTGCCGGAGATTTAATGGTAAGCTATCTGCATGCTAGAGCACTTTTAGACCTAGACAAACACCCTGTATTTATAGGTAAATTACCGAGCATAGCATCTAGGGATGTTAGACTATTCATCCTATTTATTGGATGTATTTCAGGCTTCATATTTGAAAGCTTATTAGCAATAGCTATACTATCGTTTTTCTACGTAATTTCTAAGTTTGCTGAAATAGCGTTCTCAAGGCTTTAGAAGGTTAAGTTTATTTTCGATAAGTAGAATTAGGATAGTTCTCACTATTTATTTGGAGCTGATTCCTCATGTACAAGGGGTCAATCATAGTTCTCATAGTTATTATGGCTTTGATTCTAGTTATCGCAATAGCATACTATTCATATACTTTAAGCCAACAAGTTAAAGGTGATATATTTAGCCAGTTAATTAAGGAAGCCGAAGTAGAGTTTACTCTACTAAGCCCTGCTTTCAAAAATTCCTCAGAAATACCTGTGAAATATACTTGCGATGGTGTAGATGTATCACCTCCGCTTAAGTGGCTTAATGCCCCTAAGGATGCAAAATCTTACGTACTCATTATGTTCGATCCTGATGCTCCTAGAGGCATATTCATACATTGGGTAATGTACAACATACCTTCTGAAATAACGGAGCTAAAGGAGAATATTCCTAAAAAGAATATTGTTAAAGAGGGCTTGCAAGGAATTAATGATTTCGGCCATGTTGGGTATGGTGGTCCATGCCCTCCTAAAGGGAGCACCCATCGGTACGTGTTCCTTCTTTTCGCTCTAGATAAGAAGATAGACTTGGGCGGTGGAGCAGGCTTAAACGACGTTATCAACGCCATGAAAGGACATATTATCGGCTATGCTAAGCTCGTAGGCGTTTACGGTAGATAAGTAACGCTCTAGATAATACTCTTAGAATAGAACTTATATTTTGGAAACATTAATAACATTAACAATACTATGTGAGGAACTATGGAGTTAAGGAGAATAATTCCCGCAGTTTTTGCCATACTTGTTGTCGAAGGAGCTATGATGATTATAGTACCTATTGTTGACATTATCACAGGATATACTCCTTCCTACCCATTTACTTTAATGTCTCTTATTCTCCTATTCATAGGTTACATTATAGTTAAAGGAGGTTATGGCGGCGAAATTAGCCCTTTTGAAGCATTAGTTGTTGCCTCAGTAGTTTGGCTACTAATGCCCCTACTTTCCGCTTTCGTAATGTATTTAGATTTTGGTATGAACATTTACGATGCATTTTTCGAAAGCGTTAGTGGCTTCACAGGTACAGGTTTCACAGTTATCCCTGATGTAACAGTTCTTAGACCCTCAATTCTTCTTTGGAGAAGCATGATGCAATGGATAGGGGAGTTGGGTGTTGTAGTTTTAGCCGTAATTATACTTCCACAATACAACATTATGACAAGAGTTTACCTTGTTGAAAGAGGTAAATTAACACCAACAGTTATTACAACAGCCAAAATGGTTGCAGGAATATACTTCCTACTAACGGGAGTAGGTTTCTTACTATACGTGTTCGGCGGTATGACCCCCTTTGAAGCAATAAACCTGATAATGACAACTATAGCTACAGGCGGTATGAGTGTGTATAATGATAGCGTCGCCTCGATCGTCGCTAGGACACCGCCTGTTATTCTTCCAATGCTCATATTTATGATTCTTGGAGCGCAAAACTTCGGTGATCTAAGATACCTTGTAACGTTTAGAATAGGTACATTATTTAAGTCGGGGGAGTTTAAAGCATATATGCTCTTGTTAGCTCTATTTTCAGGATCCCTGGTTTTATCACTACACTTAGTTGACGGTATGAGTTTAAGTTCCTCAATAATTAACGGGATATTTCATATGGTTTCAGGGTCTACGACAACAGGTTTCTCACTAATAGACTTAGGCTCAATATCCGATGTTAGTAAGGCATTACTGTTCCTGGGAATGCTTATTGGTGGAGCAACGTTCTCAACAGCAGGGGGTATTAAAGTATTCAGGTTTGTCGTAGCTGTTAAGAATTTAGGTTGGAGTGCAGCAAGAATGGCTACTAGAGTGCCGTTAAGCGTTAGGAGAAGTGTTGGCACAGAGTCTATAAGTGACGAAGTGCTAATGAGCGTTTTAGGCTTCATAGCGCTGTACGTGTTCACAGATCTCTCTTTAGCCATACTGTTCTCGGCTATAGCTAAAACATCCTTCATAAACGCGCTTTTCGAAATCACATCAGCACTAGGCTGTGTAGGGCTTTCCGTAGGTATTGTTTCCCATACTTTAAATCTTGCAGGAAAGTTCGTGATAATAGCAGCAATGTACTTAGGTAGGCTCGAATTCATACAGTTCTACTTAATACTGGCATACCTATTCAGAAAGAGAATTAAGGTAATAGTTTAGCCTTCCAGAAGTTTCTCGTAAAGCCTTACGTGCTCCCTGGCTACATTAATCCATGAAGTTCTTTTAACATATTCTCTCACAACACTCATCATTTCTAAAACCTTACCGTAATTATCCATAACGTAGATTATTTTATCGCCAAACCTCCTGTAGTCGCCAGGCTTAACTACAAGTTCCGGTAAGAGCTGGTAGTACTCTATGAGCTTAGATACTTTAGTTCCAATTATTGGTTTAAAACTTCCTAAAGCTTGGTGTAAAATACCGCTTATACTGTACTTTCCCTCTTTCAACTTATAGGCCATAGCAACAACATCGGCTAGTGCGAAAAGCCTAAGCATATTATCTCTTGAAACATATTTTTCCATAAACAAGATATTACCGGTTAAACCGGCAGACACTATGTACTCATGAACCTTTCTAACATATCTTAAACTAGGTAGGCCTCCCTGAGCAACTCCCGATAAAACTAGGAGTACGTTATCTCTATCTTTTCCGTTAACAACATAGTCTATAGCTTTCACTAAAACGTCTAAACCCTTGTCTTCTCTAAGAAAACCTGGGGAAACAATAATAAACCTATTATTTACGTTTATTCCAAGTTTCTTCGCTAAAACATCCTTAGACTCCGAAATGTAGGGGTTAATTGTTGTTCCATGAGGTATTCTATGTATTTTAAAAGGGCTAACACCTTGGGCTCGAAGTTCGAATTCTTGGAGAACGCTATGGACAATAATCGTATCAACTATGTTACTTATTTCCCTATGATACTTATCTATTCCTTCAAACCCCCTGTAGAGTATATGGTATACTGTGTGCAATGTTATAACCAGCTTTCTAGCATAATTTCTAAGTTCATTTAAGAAATCCAAGAACTCTTGTGTTCTAGGGAAAATATTCCACTCATGCTGAACATGAAAAATATCGAATGGCCCATACTTTCTAACATTTTTAAGAACTTCATCGTACTCTGGAACACCCCATTTAAAAGATGGAACTATGTAAGCGTTAATGTCCCTTCTAGAACCCTTCAAGCCGCTTAGCTTATTAGAAAATACTATAACCTCTCCAGTAAATATGTTATGGTCTCTCATATCCCTAAGTAAGGAGTACAGGTATTCGCCAATACCGCATTCCGTCGGCGGATAAGTCGATAGGTACCCTATTTTATTCATAAACTTAGTCTAACCTCCCCTTATCTAGAACTCCCAGAACCTCATTAATACTTAACGTTCCAAATCCGACAAGATAGTCTGCTGCACCATAGGAGACAAGTAGTTGATCCCCATTTATTCTCCAAGCACCACATGGGAAAACAACGTACGGTCTATCCCCAAATATTTCATAAGTTTGCTTAGGCTCCATAATGTAGCATGGAGTAACGGCTTTAAGTATAAATCCCTCCTCCCTATCGTATTCGAGAAGTATAGCGAAAACTCTGTAGCCTTCAATGTACTTGTCAATTCCATGTATTAGCACTAAGTACTCATTGTTCTTCACTTCTATTAGAGGCCCTGCCCAGCCAAGTCTAGTTTCGAAATCTGCTGGCTCCAAAATTATTGTAGTATTTTCGCACGTAGTTTCTCTTATTAGCTCCTCACCCGTAGGTGATAATACTTCTCTATCAAGCTTACTTATGACAAGGTAGAACATTTCATCGTCCATGTGAGGCCTATGGAATAAGTATGCTTCACCATTAATTTTGGTTATAAAAGCATCTTTATCACTTATAACATGGACTCTCCTATGCTGTGGATGTACAACTACATGGGTTTTAACCCACCTATCATGGCCCATATTAACAGCTATTACAGGTAATGTTCTTTCCCTGCGGAAAACAGGGTTAAAGTAGTTAATTGTCCTACCGGAATAAACCATGAAAAGATGTTCGCCAATACTTGACACCCTAGGGTCTTCTACCCCCCAAATATCATACTTCATAGTAGGGTAAAGCACAAGTTCACCAGGATAATGCCCTGCACTTACAATACCTGTTAAAAGATCGTCTAGGGGAAGCTCTATTTTAATAATAGCGCTAACATACATGTAGTAGCCTAAAATTATTCTAGCATAAACAATAACATCATCTCTCTCAACAGCAATAGTAGCATTAAATATTGAAATAGGAGTGTCAATAGGGTAGTTTTTAATATGAACCCTCTTAGGAGTAATAACGCCAAGCCTATTAACAATATCCATAGACTTAAACTCCCTAACCCTATTAGCCTCAGAAGCGTTTCTAAGCCTACCAAAACCATAAGAAACTTCCAACGTATACCCCTAACTTTAAGCTAGCAAGATTATTAAATAAACTATACTGCTGAATACTCTATAATAGCCTCTTCAATGCTCTTCTGCATTAAAATACTAGAACAATTAGTCTCCAAGATACAAAATGTATATTTATAGAAAGAAACCCACAATAAGACCGTAAAAGAAATGTCAAGGACAATATAATGAACGAAATACTAGGACGCAATTCATCAGACTATGATTTAGATATATGTTACATTATTAGGGGGGGCTTTTGGCTATATAGCGCTACAGTTGTTCAAAGCATTGCGGGGTTCCTTTACTGGTTCATATTGTCAGCCATAGGTGGGTTAAACGTTCTAGGATATACTAGTACTATTGTTTCACTATCTGTTCTTATTGCGGGGTTGTTGAGTTTAGGCATAGATTTTAGTATTCAGAAATTTATAGGGAAGTCTTTAGGAAATAGGGACAATGATAGTTTAAGATTGTACTTCTGGACATCAGCACTGATATTCTTAGGAATTTACATGGTCTTTTCAACCATATTGCTCTTCCTAGGTTTGGCAAATATAAGTCTAGGAAGTATTACACCTAAGATGCTGATTTTAACTTCTTTACTCTTACTCTTAAACTATAGCCTAATTTTCCATGGAGTCTTAATAGCTCTCATAAGAACAGACTTACTATTGCTATCAACAATCATAGGTGCTATTTTAAGGTTTATTGTCGGAATACCGCTTGTTATTCACGGTTGGGGATGGATCGGAGCCACACTAGGATATGCTTGTTCACCTTTAGTAATGATTATTACGGGAACTCTATACACCCTTAAAAGGATAGGTATGAAAATAGTATTTAGTTTATCTAAGGCTAAGGAAGTTCTTCATGCAGGTTTTGCTGTATGGTTTCCTAAGGCGATATTCATTGTAGGACAATGGTCAAGCGTTGTAGTTGTGTTTAGTTTTTTAGGGGCTTCTGAAACGGGACGATATTATATAGCCTTCGCTATAAGTACTGCAATTTTAATGGCTTCAACAAGTATGATAAAACTCTTACTTCCAGTATTAAGCAGTATGGGTGATGGTAGAAAAAGAGTAGGATGGAAAGTTTTGAAACTAAGCTTAGCTTTGTCTACTCCTTTGATGTTCATATTAATAGCTTACCCTACTGTTCCATTATCAATTTTAGGTAGAGAGTACATGTTGGCTTCAGATATTCTAAGGCTTCTCATAGTAGCAACAATACCCTTAGCAATATCGAATACTATAATAAACTTAGTATTTTCATACGGAATGTATGCAAAGGTATTAAAAATAGGGTTATGTCAAAATATACCGAGACTAATATTATACATTATACTAGTAAGAATGATGAGCGGATTAGGAGTAGCAATCTCGTACCTTATAGGTTCAATAACGGGTTTATTGAGCTCATTGAAGGTAGCAAGCGATGTAGGATTTAAGATAGCATGGAATGATATAGGAAAAATATTAGCAGTACCGCTCGTAGTCTCAACAGTAGCGTTCATTTTTCCGCTAAATTTATGGCCTATATTATCTTTAACTATAATCTTAGTATCTCTCATAAGCTACATTAAATTAAACGTCTTAAATAAACATGAACTTAAAGCGGTAGTAACTGCTCTACTACCTAGGATAATAGCCGTTAAATTAAACTCTATAATAGATAAGCTCGTAGATATTTTTGCAGAGGCCGAAAGCTAGAAACCAACCATTATTATGTGACTTTTCTGCATCATAATGCTATGTGTTCACGTATTAAGTTTTATAGCTTATATGACCCCGCGTCTGGAGGATAATATTTTAAATAGCTGCCAAAGAAAGGATCTGGACCTATTTCCTCCATGGTTTTTCTTACCGCCTCTTCTATGCTTAAATGATGTTTGACCAAGTTTTCTATTAAAAAGAGACCTGCTTTATCCATATATTCTGGCGAAACTTCTCCATCCCATCCTATATATGCCATAGCTCCCTTATCTAAAAATTCTCTAACAGTAATACCACCTAATGTACCGTAGCAACTTAAAACTATAACTACCGTGTCTTTTAACTTTCCAGGAGCATTTCTTATAAAACTTGGTGTTATTGCGTAAAAAGATTCTCCCCTCGTTAACGTTCTAGCTTTAACAACAAACCCCATTAGCTGTTCGGCAAAATACTTTTTTACAGTAGTGGATTCAGCTGTGAAAAACACTATTGCATCTTTAGGAACAATAATGCCATCTCCTGGCGCACTATGAACTCTTAATATTATAACTTTGTATTTTCCATTAAACATTTTCCTATAAGTGTCTACAGTAACGCTTGTTCCATTATATATTTCAACATCATAGCCTGCTTGTTTGAAATAATAAGCTATTTTATCTATGAATTCTTTATTATTAAATTCTACAGATAACCCATCTATTATTAGAGCAGTTTTAGGTTGCGGACTGGAATGTATTGTATGTAACATGTAGGAGGAAATAGCGGAAATCAAAATTACTAGTGTTGCTATAACTAATATCTTCATGTTTCCGTATTTTTCTTCTACAGTTTTTCTCCTTTTCCTAGTTTTCCTTCTTTTACGTAGTTTTCTATGTTTTTTCAAAGTAGTACCCCATTTCTCTGCTTATCTATGCTCTCATAAAACTGTTTTTAGATGAGAGATTTCTTAGAACTATGTAATTTAATTCCATGTTCTTATAATTTATTCTTTACACTTAAATAGGAAATTAAATAATTTAAAAGTTTAGTTCTGGGATATTGTTTTTCCAAAAAATAATTTGCTAAAACCTTATATATTGGATATGAAAATATTATGCTTAGAAAATTAACATGGCTATATGTAGGGTTGAGATGAAATGATGAAAAAAGTTCTAAGTACAATTATTGCGATCGTAATGCTATTCTCAATAGCGGCACTAATGCCAGTAGTAACTGCTCAGGAAGGAGATACGGAGTACGCTACTTTCGAAGGAGTTTTAGCAGATGACTACTACGTACTTTATCCATTTACTAAAAAGAGCTTAAAAATAGGTATATCAAAGTACGGAGAACTGATTGACGGAGAAACTAACGTCGGTTTAGAATATGGTGGAGAAGTAGACCCATTTGCAGCACCTGCAGGTTCGGAAATAGGAAGTATACCTAAAGACCTATGGTTACAAGGATGGATGATTTGGATAGAATACGACCACGTAACATGGGGTCACAGAGTAGTTTGGGCAGCAGCTATGTTTGCTGATGGTACAGCATGGGGTGGGCCATGGCTAAGAGTAGACTTTGGTACAGACGACTTCGACCCTGATGGAAGCGAAGGAGATATAGGAGGCTATGTACATTTCGAAGACTTTACAGACCTAGGTAGACCTTATGACCCTGCTAACCCATTAGTGTACGTAGATGAATTATCAGCTGGAGGCAGGAAGACTAATGGAACAGCAGTTACTGAGCCTCTCAAAGTAATATATCATGGTCCAAGAAAAGTTGTAGTAGAAACTTCAACAACAATATACGATTACAAGCCAGGAATGTCTAATCCCTTCGCTTACCCGCTAGTTAAAGTAAGATTCATATTCATATTTGACAAAGTAAAGAAGCAAGTAATAATACTTAAAGACATTAAATCACTACTGCCAAACAAAGTAGGTACACAAATGAAAATACAGTTCAGCAATAGAGGAGAAGTAGATTTAGGAACAGAAGAAGCAGGATACTCAAGCTACTTCCACTTCTACACAATAGGAACCTCGAGTGGTAATCCAATATTCAATGATACTGAAGAAAAAGCTGTAACAACAGTATACAACAGCCTATGGACTGAAGCTAAAACAGAAGACCCTGGAACCACAGAGTTCCCAGGCTATAGTGCTGCAGGACCATTCCCACAATACACTATAGCCCAATCTTACGGCTTAACTAGCGATAGTGATGAAGCAACGTTCGATGTATTCCAAGCGATTAATCCATTAAGCGGTCATGTATTCTGGGCAGCTTTCTGGCCAAGCCTATCTGACTGGTGTGCTGATGGATGGGCTTATCCAGGCGCCAATGTATGGTGGAGAGCAATGTATGCTACTGACCCACACTATACCGACGCTTCACCCAACAGAGCTGGTGGAGAACCTGCAATACCATTCTATGTTGCAGAATGGGACTTCTTATTAGGATGGGCTGAAAGCACAGTACTGCCAACACACTTTAGAGCAGTAACAGTTTATGGAATAACAGACCTTGTTGAAGCAGATGATGCTGACATAGGTGATGTTCACAGCAATGTTCTTGAGGATGAAGCACTAAACTTCCAGTTAAAACAAGTATTCTGGCCATGGGATCTAAGAAAAGCTGTCGGAGTAAATGAAGGACTTAACTATGCTGTTAAGCCTGCAAGACTAGTTAACTTCTTCTATGATGTGCTTCCAGGAGAAGAATTAAAGCTATACTATCCAATATCAGGAGGAGATGTACCCACTGATGCCTTTGTCTATGTACCAGATGACGCTTGGGATGATTATTCAACGTTTGCAGAGAGACTGCTAGGCGATGGCAAGTTATTAGTGAGAGGAGTAGACTATATAGTAAACATAACTGATCCAGGAACATACGTTAACATTACAATGTTAACTGGACCATATAGTAGAGTTAAAGTATTGTTCTCAGTATACAGTTTATCCTCAGGTGATGTAGGGCCAACATACAGTGATAGAGGAGCTTATGAGTGGATTGTTGTTGGTAGAGACTCCGATCCAGTTGACTCAGCTGGTGCTGCCATGGTTGCAGAATACTTCTTATCTAAAGGAATTGAGGTAATGTATTCAGCACTTGATATGCAAGACGTGCCATATCATCCGAAAGTGCCGTTTATATTTGCTAAGATAGGAGGAGTTGAAGACGTTAGAGGTAGCAGGGACGCTTATAGAGATGGAGTCTATGGGCCAAACACTGGTAAAGCAGCATTGAAGGATGACTGGTGCACAACGATTCCAATAGCCAGCTCAGACATAATAGTTGTCGGTGGGCCATTAGCTAATCTTGGAGCAGAATACACTAATGACTTCCTTGAAGCATTCTGGGGTACACCAGAAGTAACCCCAGCAGACGAATACAAGAACAAATTAACAGCACTTACATGCTGGAGCCTAAACAGCTACGTAGACTTATATGATGAAGAAGGAAACCTCGTTGAAGGATATGCACTAATAGGAACACACAAAGACCTCAATGGAACAGTATGGTTCGTAGTATGGGGTATAACAGGACAAGACACCTACTATGCAACATGGTGGCTATGGAGAAACCTAGCAGGATATGCTTTACTAGAGAACTTACCGCCAGGAGTAACAACAATAATACTTAAATTCGACTACACACTGCATCCAACAGAAGAATGCTTCTGGGAAATTGTTGAAGCATTAGGAACAATAAGCGAAGTCGATCTAAAAGAATACTTCGAAACAGATATGCCTGAAGGATTCTGGAACCACTTCACATATGATTCAGAAACGGGACTGGTGAAGGTATGGCCGTTTAAATGCGGAGTCTATCTCGGCGAGGGTGATGATGAAATCTGCTGTCCCGGCGAATTCCCGATATGTAAGGTACCTCCAATACATCCGGATCCTTAGGGAAAACTAAAAATAACTACTAAAATTTCCTAAAATGAAAAAAATATTTTTTCTTATTCTTCTAATAGTGCTTTTCTCTACGTTATCTACATTATATTCTATAAGAACTTTGAATTGTAGCTTAGCTAATATAGATGTCTTGAGTTTCGGTATTGGTTTTGATTTTTCAAAATATATGCTACTTAAAAACGGTACATTGGTTTTATTGGATGCACGTGAAGGCCCTACCGTTCTTGCTAATTTAAACTACTCTTTTCCAGAAAATTTTTGGTATGAGTTTTTTGTAGATGAAAACGATGTTTATATTTATGGTTTTAGTTTAACCGAGGAGAAAGAATGTTTTATAGGTTTATTTGTTTTTAAAGACTATTCTATAGTTAACGGTAGTTTTATAAGTAAAGATTATGGTTTTAGGTTTTGCGGGAATATGCTCAACGGTACCGCGGTTTCATCGGCTATGGCTAAAAATGGGTACTTAGTTACTAGGACTGTTGAGAGAGAACGCTATCGTTTCTACGTTTTAAATATTAGAAAAAACTTTACTGCAATAAGTGTTTATGGAGGTACAGCAGCAATAACACCTTACCTTCTAAACGATACAATAATTGCGCCAATTATCGTAAACAATACACCCTACATGGTTGATTTAGTTAAAGGTAAGAAACTTTACGAATTACCTTCCTTAATACCTGTAGCATCACTTTTTAGCGTTCAAATACAACCATTTTTAGTGAAGAGTAGGTGGAAAGTTTATGCATCATCAACCTATGGTACAGGAAGACTATATTTCTACTTAACTTACCCTAATAGTACGGCAATCGAAGAATCCCCCCCAGCAAGTGTTCATCCACTATTGCATTACATGGTTTTAGGATATTCTGACCACTCTGAAATAGTTTTTAAAGATGGAGAAACATTAAAAGTCAACATAGGTAATTTAAGAGCTTTACCTTTAGGCTCATGGGTTTCAGTAGAATATGAGAACGCTGTCTTAGATGTTGACATTAATAATCATTTCGCCTTAGTTAAAACAGCAAAAGAAGGTAAAGCAGAAATATATGTTATTTCAAAAGACTTTACAAAGAAAATCTATGAACTGCCCTTAGAAATTTCTTTTAAAGAAAATGGTTTTCAAGCAGTTATAGCTGGAGAAACAGTTTACATAAAAGACCCCGTTAAAGGCCTTATTACTATACCTTTAAAAGAAGAAAAACCTCCCAATAAGCTAATTATGCAGCTAGCAATAGTCTTAATAGGAGCTTTAGCTATAATAACTTATATTTATTTCAAAAGAATTAAAACTAAATAGAGTTAAAAGAAAATTCGGTAATAGTGGGCTAACGGGAGGGTTAAAGCAATGGCTTCTAAAAAGGTTGTAATAGCTATTGTTTTTATAATAATTATTGCTATTTCAGCATATGTCATATTTAGCTACTATGGGTTAAAGGAAGACGGTGTTTACATATATTATCCTGTAGAGGAAAAAATAGTTAGCAAGATTTTTAAACCTTGGAAACAGCCTATAGGGTCTTATGCGCTAATTTTAATAATTTCATCTAATGACCCCATATATGAGAAAGCTATAACCAATATAGAGGAATTAGCTGAGAAAATTAGTAGAATAAACAACATTTACTTAGGAGTTGTTCAATGTAGAAACCTTGTTGAGTGCGAAGATAAAATAGCTCAAGCAACGTTTAACCATTACATGTTTCTTATTAGAGGCTTTACAGGAAAAATACTAAGACCTCCTCTCATAGTTTTAAGCTATAACGAAGGTCCATCATTAAGAATAATTAAGGTAATTAAAGTTAAAGACGGAATTCCAAGCTCGAATGAACTATATGCATTAATTATCGAAAATATAGGTAAGAAAAGTTAGCTTTGCATGCTTATTTTCTCTAAAATAACTTTCTTAATTTTCTCCTTAAATCTTACTTCGCTAAACATAGTGCTTCTATTCGTTGCAGCTTCGGAAATCCTTCTCCATAAGCTATCATTTTCTATAATGTTATCTATAAAGTAAGCTGCTTCATCCATGTTTTCATAAGCAAAACCATATATCCCTTGGGATTCGTCTAAAATATCTGTCCATGGCCCACCTTTCCTAGGAACTATGGGAACACAACCTGCCGCCATAGACTCAACTATAGATATTCCGAATGCTTCATTAGCCATAGTATGTAGGTACGCTTTAGCTTTAGAAATTATTTCTAACATATCGCTAAATTTTAGGTCAAGAAGTATTTTTACTTTATTTCCAACGCCTAGTCTTTTAGATTTCTTAATAATATACTTAATTAGGTTTCTTGAAGAGCCTTTTAATGTCCCTATAATGATGAATTTAACGTTACTACTTGTTTTCCTAGCTATTGAAGGTATTTTGCTTAGTCCTTTATTCCACTTAATCCTAGAAATCGTAATCACTATGTTTTTTCTCCGTCTATTACCACTAAGCTTCTTAAACACATCAACATTAACCGGAGGATTTATTACTATGGAGTTGATTTTCCACTTCCTCAATAAAATATTTCTAATAAAAACTGAATTAGAAATGTAAAATGTCTTTTTCTCAAGAAGAAAACTTGTTGCGTTAAAGATTTCTGTATAAACCTTTTTTATGGGGTTTAACTTAGGCAACCACTCTTCCTCTTCATTCAAAGGTATCATTAATGGAACAGAGTTAACATAAGCTATGTCGACCATGAAATTCAGTGTTTCTCCATGAGTACTTATTGTATAATCGAAACCTCTCATTTTCTTTAAAAGATGTATAGCTAATAATAATTTTACATAGTATTTTAGAAACTTTTTAATATCGTGGCTTGTACTATAACTTATATCGTTACGTTCTAGGAAGAATTCTTCATCAGGCAAAGTGGTTATAAACTTGTTTACTAAAAGCTCCCATTTGACTTTATCAATGGTAATTAAACTTACATTTAAACCTAGTTCTTTTAACGACTCAATAATTTTAATTGAAACTTTTTCTGCGCCAGCAGCTACATTTAATGATGGATGCACAATAGCTACTTTGATCATTTCTACTTATTCCTACTATCGAAAAAGTATTTGAGGGAAACTATTTAAATTTCACATTGAGTACCGATG
>Ga0190310_1000029_pt1 | contig 52375 bp, 47 predicted proteins | sample 48700778_MG_FD_165059 | JGI IMG/M metagenome (GOLD analysis project Ga0190310, IMG submission 165059) | Hydrothermal vent sediment bacterial communities from Southern Trench, Guaymas Basin, Mexico - 4870-07-7-8_MG | ecosystem: Environmental > Aquatic > Marine > Hydrothermal vents > Sediment ... | reverse complement strand
AGAGCACGAGAGATTACTGCCAGAGTGTAGAAGGTATGAAGAAGAGGCAGGTTCTCTAAATGGGTTTTGGATGAAAGAGCTGGAAATATTGCAATTTAAGGCGGTAGCCTAATTTTTCATAGTAGCTCTATCATCATATCTATCAGCTTAGAGAAATCTGCAACGAGCAAATTCTCGATAGTATCTTCCTAGAGACATTATTTACAGGGTATCCCATACGTAAGAAATCGCTGTATTACGGGTACTACTAAGGCTGAGATAATTGCTTTACCCTCTTCTTCTCTTCATCGCTTAGACTGGCGTAGTATCCCTTCCCGATGATATTAGCCACTAGACCTGAGAAGCTTTTCAGGTCAAATGATGCTAACACTCCTATACCGAGGTCTTCGATGAGCACTATGCTAGCTGCATCACATAAGCTAAGGCGTTCAGGTATCTTAACTAGTAGTTTCAAAGACTTCCTTAGAATAGGCTCATCTACGATGAGAGTTGATATACCGCTCCTATCTAGGAAATCTACCATGGCCTTAGCAGCCTCTGCACTCAATCTAGATTTCAGTAAGAGCGTGGTTTCTAGGACTACGTAATCAGTCGTGTAGGCCCTACCGAATTTACCCTCAAGCGTATGGATCATCACGGCCACAGCATCTAGATGATTTACATCTCCCTTATCGAGTAGAGCGTAGAATATGCCCGTGTCTATGAGTATAGTCATTCTAATCACTTACTTTCCGTGTAGAGGGTCTTAGCTAGCTCTTCATCTATATGTTCGGAGATGTCGCCTCCAACGAGCCTGGCATGTTCTAGTAGCTCCTTAAGGGCCTCAGTGTTTCCCTTAAATTCCTCTAGTTTCTCTTCAGCCATGGATAGAGCTATCCTAAAGGCCTCGGCCAAACTTGGGGCATTTATCTTCTTAGCAAATCTAGTTAGCCGCTCTTTATCCTCAAACGAGATACGCACTGTGGTGCTCATGATATATCGCCATGTAGATATATAAACTGAGCTATATATAAGCTTTACAACAGGATGCTATCCGCTATCACCGAGTACGATGACTCGATCTCTATTCCGTATTAAATGTAGTCTTCACTATATAGCTATAGGTGAGTCTATGTTTGAGCCTCGCTCCTGATTGTTATTATTATAATTATAGTATATTGTCTATTATCTTAAGCTTAAAAAGGAGTATTCAAGGCTTAGAAGAGAATTCGACTATCTCAATAGGGAGCTTTCAATTAGAGTTGAGAATAGAGCAAGGGAGATGTTTAGAGTATGGACTTCTCAAGAGCTTTATCAGAAATTTGTACAAAAAGAAGAGCGGCCATTTTAGAAAGAAAAAATGCTTAAATATTCTCATTACTCATTCTAACAAGGGTTTAATAAAGTGAGAGAGTTGTTGGCAATACTAATCGCCTCTCTTGCCTTTGGACTCTACGTTATCTGTCCAAGAATGAGTGCTATGCTTGTTCAGCAAGCAAAAGTTAAGGGCTTAAACATTAATGCAGTAATAGTCTTAGGGGCACTAATCTCTATACCACTATTCATAATCCTGGCGGAGATAATTATCAAGTTCGGAGTAATATGGGCTATAGTTTTTGCAGCCATAGGTGACTTCGCGGCAGCGGCCCTTCTAGGAACGGTTGACCTTAAAGCTGGAGTTGAATTAGCAATAATAACGATATTCGTTTACGTAGGAATTAGACTAGCTCCAATAATAGCGAATTTGATCCTTCGCTTAATTCCCTGCTTCTAATCATGTAAAAAGAGGGAGAGGTTAATATAGGCTGTGTTCAATACCTTCACATTCTCTTTTTGTTCATGGTTACTATACCAAGTTTCTTATTATTCAATATAAATATTATTTTGAGATTAATATGATAATTAATTTCTTATATCTCAGTTTAGATAATTATATTGAATAATAGAAATACATCGATGTGAGATAGCCCTGTGAGAGGAATAACTTTTTAAATGCTTTAGCTCCCCAGAGCATCGAGAGAAGTGCTATAAACATGGAGAAAGTGAGAATAGGCCTAATAGGCTGTGGAGGTATCTCCAGAGCCCATGTGAGTGGTTATAGAGATCTATACACTAGAGGACTAAAAGTATTCGAGATAGTAGCTGTATGCGATGTTCGAGAGGCTATGGCTAGGGAGAGAGGAATGGAGATATCCTTCTTCCAGGGTACACGTCCAAGAGTGTATACCGATTACAGGAAGATGCTAGCAGAGGAGGACTTGGAGGCTGTTGATGTAATGGTTCCTAACTACCTCCACCACACAATTGTCATGGATTGTCTAGAGTATGTTGATGTAATTACAGAAAAGCCACTAGCAATAACACTAAGAGCAGCTAAGAGAATGATCGAAAAGGCAAAGAAGGAGAATAGAATTCTCGCAGTAGCTGAGAATTACAGAAGAGGAGAAGAGTCCAGAGCGATAAAGTGGGCTATAGAGAAGGGATTCATAGGTAAGCCTAGACTCGTAGTGTGGATGTCGCTATACCTACAGCCTAAACACATGGGGTGGTTCTATGATAAGTTCAAGGCTGGAGGTAGTTGGATATTCGATGGTGGAGTCCATATAGCGGATATGGATCGCTATCATCTGGAAAGAGAAGCTGTAGAAGTATACGCTCTTGATTACACATTTGAGCCTATTAGGGAGGGGAAGAGAATGACAGTAAGTGATACTACGCTAGCCCTCATTCGCTATGAGGACGATATTCTCGTACAGTGGTCATTTAGTACTGCCATGCCAGGAGAGAATATTCACATGAGAGTAATCTATGGATCTAAGGGATGTATAGAGGGAAGAAGGCTTAGAATACAGAAAGGATCGCGTGTAGAGGAAGTAGATATAGTACGGGAGATTATGGAACAGATAGATGAGAGTAGGAGGGAAGAGTGGTTTCCCAGAGGTATAACTAATACCTTCGCTATAGAACTCTACGATTTCTGTAAGGCAGTAGTAGAGAGGAGAGAACCTGAGGTAAGCGGGAAGGATGCATATAAGGATATGGCTATACCATTAGCAATCCTCGAATCAGCTACTATAGGAGAGCCCGTTAGGGTAAGAGATGTCGAAGAGTTGAAGATAGAGGAGTATCAAAGCACGATTAATGAGAAATTGAATATAACCTAGAAAGATTGATAAAAGTATTTTTTTCTCAAATCAAAGTAGTATTTCATCCTAGTAGTACTAGATTGATAATTAAAATAATAATTAAATACTACGATCTTTAAAAGAAGGTGAAGTTATGCATAATAGCATACGTTATTTCTCTCGACTTGATCGAGTCTATAGAAATTGGAAAGCATTCTATTGAGGGGAAAGGACACCAGTACTTTTCTTCATCTACTCCGAGAATGAGTTCACCTCCACTACTCAGTAGTTGAAAGATCCAGGTTTCATTATCCTTCTCTATCAAAACTGTGTATTTATCCCTCTTGACGAATCTCGCATTTGGATCTTTTACTATGGGTTCAATCACCTTTATTCCTTTAAACTGGTATTGTTCACATTCGAGCTTTAATCGCTTGACTAGTTTCCTGCTGTAGAATTCGTATGTTAGAGTATAGTTGATTCCGGAATCTTCAAAATTCCTCGACTTAAGACTACCTCTGCATGAAACTGATATAATTACCTCCTTACCAGAGTGAAGGCTGAGTTTTCCATTGATTTCATACAAGTTCGTATAATACTCTCCATTCTCATAATACTCTATTCTAGGGGTTAGGGGTAGCAGATCTCTCTCAATGGGCATGTGCATGATCTCATGACGTTCATAGACTGTTTGACTGGAGGTCTGCATTAGACCATAGCCCTTCCACCATAGATTGGAGATACACCCTCCTGTAGGTGAGGTAACATATCTTCTATCTCTATATCCGTAGTTGTAAGAGTAGGCTGTTACAGTAGCCATAAACTCATCTGTTCTCACTAGTACTACGTTGACTGAGGGGAAGTACCTAAACCAGTTCTTCTTCTGAGATGGTATTGGGCTCCTCTTCTTCGGAGTAGTACCATATTCTATTGCAAAGGCTAGGTTCTCTGCTCGTGTAAAGGTAGGATATATACAGGGAGTAAACGAGGGATCGTGAATCCAGGAGTGGGGGCCATATCCTACTAGTCCTCCTCGGATCATCTTGTGTAAGTATGCTAAGTTGAGATGTGATGCAACGGCGAATCTTGGATCTTCATCGGCTAATAAATCAAAGGCCATCTGACATCCATGTGCTGTCTTACTACCATAAGTCGTCCACTTATAACTCCTACTACCCCATGAATCGTCGATAGAGCCATCCGGATAGACAAAGAGAAGATGTGTTTTAAGTGCTTTCAATACTTTTCTCTTAACAAGGTCATCCTTAGTGATGAGGCAGTATAGCGCTAGTGTCCCTAAGGACATGTCTAAGTTATATCCTAGATCGATTCCCGTTCTTTGACCATTCTCGATAGCTCCCTCACCTACGATAAAACCTTCCTCGTTAATCTTCTTCACAACTAGATGTGCTAGTTCTCTAGCCTTAATGAGGTACTCTGGTCTCTTTAAGATCTTGTAGGATAGAGCAAGTGAGGCCGAGGTAGTGGCTGAGTAATTAATATTGGCAAAGGTCTCGCTCATTACCGATAGGAGCCAATCAGCAGCACGAGCTATCGCCTGTCTCCACAGCTCCTGAGAGTTTGTTGAAAGTTTATCCTTCAGGATAGGGTAGGCTGCTGAGAGGGAGAGCAGTTGGAATGTCGTTGTCCCTGTCCACTTCTCTGGAGTTTCATACCAAAACCCCTCTTCTCTCTGCTCTGAGATTAGCCAATTTCCAAGCCTTATAGCAGCCATGAGATACTTTTCCTCACCACTATGCTTATAGGCTACAGCTAGGGGATATACTGCCTCACCAGCTCGTGTATGTAGTGTGTTACAGGCAATACACTGTATAGCGCCGAAATTCTCATCTGATTCATCAACAATCTGTAGTCCACATAGTGCATCACATAGTTGGTATAGTATCTTAAGCTTATCTCGTAATGACATTAGATCACCTTTTCCGAGATGAAGTCCTGGTTGAACCCTTTATACTTTACCCCTCTTTCATTATTGGTTAGGAGTACTCGACTACTGGGTCTTTATTTTATATAGTGATAAGGCTCCAGACTCCTTTACAGTGTCTAGGACTACGCATGTGAGTGTTTTATCAACTCCTTTAATCATCCTTAATCGATCTACTACAAATCGTCCTAGTTCATCGACATCTTCTACTTTAACCTTTACTATGATATCCCAGTTACCCGTTACTATATGCGCTTCTTGGACTTCGGGAAGTGTAGCAATTTTTCTAACAAGCTCTCTCTGTGATATTCTACCCTCCTTTAGCTCATAGGAGAAGGATATAAGTATGAATGCAGTGACACCAAATCCTAGTTTTTTATCATTGAGAACTGCTCTATAGCCCTTTATTATCCCTGACCTCTCTAGTCTCTTAATTCTATCATGGACAGTTGTCATTGGTAATCCTACTCTTTTAGCCAGTTCTTTGAGTGATAGCTTACAGTTCTCCTGGATAATACTTAGTATCCGTAGATCTTTCGAATCGATCATGTTCATTCCGTATAATATTCTATTTACTAATTAAAAAACGTTATTTCTCGAAATACATTCGATGTTCTCCGTATAAAATTCATATAGCTCTATGTAATCTAGTGTTGGGCAGGGGATGTTGAAGAGTACCACAATAGAGAGTGTAGACCTAAGTTCATTGGAACTCTTACCTAAGAGCTATATAACAATAAGACATCCACGTGTACAAAAGATCTTAAAAATACAGGCTACAATATGTACAGCAGCGAGAGAGTACCTCAACTCTCTTGGATTCATAGAGCTCTTACCACCTATAATCGGCCCTGCAACCGATCCTGGTATCAGAGGTGCAAGACAAGTAGCATTCGATTTCTATGGCTATGAGTACAAGGTCATGAGTAGTGCTATACTGTACAAACAGATGGCTGTAGCCTCTCTTAACAAAATATACTTCTTCTCTCCAAATGTCAGACTTGAACCATTAGACTCGGTTAAGACTGGTAGGCATCTAGTGGAATTCGTTCAAGTAGATATTGAACAGGCCTATATAAGCTACTTTGACGCTATGGAGCTAGCTGAAGGCCTATTAACATACGTAATTAAAAGAGTACTGGAGAGGCACTATGAAGATTTAAAGGATTTAGGTCGTGAAATTAAAGTACCCAGAAGACCATTCAAGAAGCTAGCCCATAAGGAGGCTGTAGATATGCTCAGATCGCAGGGTTTCGAGGCAAGATATGATACTGAGATTCCATGGGAGGGAGAAAAACTACTCTCGAAAATAATAAATGAACCCTTTTTCATCTATGACTACCCGTTAGGATCTAGAGGATTTTATGATCGAGAGGATCCAGAGAGACCAGGTATACTCAGGGATTTCGACCTACTCTATCCAGAAGGATATGGGGAGGCTGCCTCGGGAGCTGAAAGAGAATACGAGTTCGAAAGAGTCATAGCTAGAATGAGGGCTAATGGAGAAGATCCAGCTAAATACGGATGGTACATTGAAATGTTAAAATATGGAATCCCACCAAGTGCAGGATTCGGTATAGGAGTTGAAAGATTAACGAGGTATATATGTGGGCTAAAGACTGTTTGGGAAGCAAGGCCATATCCTAAGGTAGCTGGATTGTACTCACCATAATTAATTTTACTACTGATCCTGTAATCTCATTTTTAAGAAAATGCAATTCGTAATACACGCTACTTTCAACATTTTGTCTAACTTAATTTAAAAGGCTAAGCGCTTATTAACAGTTAGGGGTATTGAGAGATGAATAGGCATGTAAGTAAATTCTATACTTACTGTAAATTACCGTAAGTATAGATCTATCATAGCTCTAAAAAGAATATCCTTACCGTAATGGTACTCTTTACTATTAATTAACTGTTAGTTAAAATTAACCGTTAATTAACTGTTCCAGGGACTTCTAATTAACAGTTTTGGCATCATTACTGTAATGATATCTTTCACTATTACAGTAAACGAATAAAAAGTAAAGTATATATAGAACCATTACAATATACACATAAGGTGATAAACATGTTAGTACCCGTGAGGACTAGTAAAGTAAGTTCAAACAAACGACAGGAACTAGTCTACATTCCAAAAATGGCAGTTAAAGTACTGAAGCTCAGAAAAGACACGAACGTTGCAATATACATAGACATGAAAGAGAACTGCCTAATCATCAGACCAATAGAGATAGAAAATAAGTGAGGTGAGAAAAATGCCTAATCCCCAGACCCCTAATAGTAATGACCTCTTAAAATATAAAAACACTACGACAGAAAAGAGAGAAGTCATATCCTACTTAATAGCATTTGGAAAAGGATATTCAGTAATCATAATCGAAACACCATCAGGATTCTTCCTAAGACTAAAACAAGGAGACCAAAAGGTAAACCTACAATTGGACATACTCAGGCTACTAGAAGCAACAAGCCGAATAAGAGAGAGGCTGAGCAGAGTTGTCAAGGCCTAGACAAAGACTATCAAGGTCAAGATCAATATTTTTGAGACTACCAGCTGAGACCATAGAAGCACTAGAGAGCATAGCAGAAGACGTAGGACTGAGAGTAACCGACATAATAAAGATATGCATACCAGAGAAGCTAAAAGACCTAACAGAAAACGAAGAACTATCAGCATACTGCAGATTTAAAGTGATAGACGCACTAATAGAAGACTTGAAGAAGGAAGAGGAGAAAGCAAGGAGAACATGGAAACAGCTAACAAGGTCACACTCACACGCATACCTACTCCGAAACATAGACATATATACAATCAAAGACCGAGCAAAAATAGAGAGAATAAGAGAACTGATCAAAAACAAAAGACTGATCTGTCCTAGATGTGGTGAGAAGGCTAGTGGGATTTACGAGAAGGAGGTAAAGGGATATCGTTACTTGTACTGTGCTCATAAGCGTAGTGGAAAGATTAAATGGTGTTATATTGGTAGGGTTGAGAGGTTACCTAACAAGTTACCTAACTCGTTACCTAACTTTTCGAAAAGAGTTTGGAGGAGTGCGGGGGGTGGGATTCGAACCCACGCAGCCCTTCGGCAGCGGATCTTAAGTCCGCCCCCTCTGGACGGATGGATCTAGCCCTTTGTCCTGGCTCGGGCACCCCCGCGCTATAGGTCTACCTTCTTCATCCTAGTGACAACTTAGGGGATTATCCTATTCAATACTATCCTAGAGTCTCATAAACTTTATCTTCATACCCACTACCAGAATGAGTACTAACTTCCTCAGTTTTAAGATTTCTAATCTTTCATAAATATACGAGGATTCTCCTTGCTTAAAGACTAAAATATCATGTTCTCTAATACTTCGGAAAACTTTTTCGTTTGCTCCCCATAATTGATGGGATACTTATGAGTAAAACCACGATAGCATGTGTAATCTTACTAGTATTACTTATTCTAAATATCTTCTTATTGATAAGCACAAAGAATGAACTCGATCGTATAGGAATGGAATACAGAGTTCTACTCGATGACTATCATAAGCTTAAATCATCTCATATAACACTTATAGAAGAATACAATAAAATATTAAGCACTCTTAATAATCTGACTCATAATTATGAGGAGATCAAAGCTAAGTATAATAAACTGTATGAGGAGTATCTATCTCTTTTGGACTCATATAATGAGTTAGCGTTAAATAACACGTATTTGAGAAGAAAAATCTACGAATTAGAGATTGAGAACTCTGATCTACTATTGAAGCTTACCTATTTTGAAAATCAGACTCTCTACAGGGATCCAACATACAGAGAGCTTATGAAATTCCTGAAAGAGGATACTACAGATGAAAAGGAGTATATAAAGGGAAAGTATACATGCGAACACTTTGCCGCGGATCTTAATAATAATGCGGAAAGAAGGGGTATAAGATGTGCATTTGTGATCTTACACTTCAAGAGTGGGCATGCACATGTAATAGTGGCCTTTAAAACTATCGATAAGGGAATTGTGTACGTAGAGCCACAGACAGATGACTTGGTGAAGGTAGGAATTGGAGTAAGATACTTTAGAGATAATGGCTTTGAGTATCCGGGATTTGATGATACTATTGTGGAGATTGTAGTAGTGTGGTAGGTGGAATATTAGACTCCTAGAGACATCGAAAGGCAATTAATCATGGTTTCTATTAAGACTACGATGGAGATACGGAAAAACGGAGGGATCATGATAACCTTTAGAGGGAATAGAATTCTCTTCGATCCTACGAGCAAACCTACTGTTAAACCCGATATCATAGCTATAACCCATGCTCATAGAGATCACTATAATATAAGTGTTCTCAGGTACTTGAAGGGTACACCAACACTCCTTAGTAGACCCACACTAGAATTGATGTTTCCGAGGGGTATACCTAAATGGTTAAATTATGTGGAAGTTTACCCTGGAGCTGAGGTTGAGATAAGTAACCTAAGGATAAAAGCTGAAGAGGCTGGTCATATAGTGGGTAGTCTCCAGTTTGTAATAGAAGACGATCCAAGAATAGTTTTCACTGGAGATTTCAACCCAGAATCTAGGATAATACTCGCACCGGCAAGAATAGTGAAATCCGATGTACTCATAATAGAGTCCACATATGGAGCACTACCATACCTATTTCCCGAAAGATCTAGACTTTATAGAAGACTACTTGAAATAGTCAAGAATCTCCTAGAGAGTGAAGGAAGTGTAATCATTGGTGCTAGATCACCTGGAACAGCACAGGAGATAGCAGCCCTCTTATCCTCATCACGCCTCGGAACCACTATATATGTAGATGAACGCATCTATGAACACTCCATAATCCATGCTAAGTACGATAGAGTAGGCCTACTAGTACAAAGGTTTGAGTTCGATGAGCCTCACGATGTACTAGTGACTAGACTTAGGTACTCTACGAAGTTCTCGGAGAAATATAGCGTAGTAACGTGTACTGGATGGGTGGCTCAGAGTAGTGACGAAAAAGCACTTCCACTATCAAGTCATGCGGATCTTCGTGGGCTCATGCAATACGTGAAGCTTTCAGATCCCTCGGAAGTGATCACAGTCTATGGATTTGCGAGAGAATTTGCAAGAATTCTTCGAGACCTAGGGTTTAATGCTAGGTCTCTCTGATTGGTACTTCTAATTGAACATACCATGTAAGCATACTGTAGACTGTGGAACCTAGTAGTCCTTAGATACTCTCCTCGGTCTCTGTTCTCATAGGAGAGGTAGTGAATCCTAAGCTTTTCTCCCTCTTGAAGTAGAGATAGAATAATCTTCTACCTAGGGCTAACTCTCCTTTCAAGAGGATATATGATGAAACTCCTCGTAGGGAATATAAATCTCCAAATAGTTAAAAAGAGAAGTGGAATGGAGGTAGGGAGGTCTGATGAAGTGTGCATGAATGGGCCTTAGCTGAGGCTGTAATCGAAACTATATTAAAGTACATTTCAAATACTGAGAAGGATATAGAGGCATGCATTGAAGTAGGTGAACTTCAACAGATCGATCTCGATATTTTCAAATATGCACTAGATAAATTAAAAGAGGAGAGAAATATACCAAATATACACTTCAGGATAGTAGTTACTAAGGCGCTTTTAAAGTGCCGTAGGTGCTCCTTTGAATGGACTCTAGATGATATTAAAGAGAGTCTTAATGTAGAGGAGCTTGAGGCTGTGCACTTCATTCCTGAACTCATACATGCACTACTTAAATGTCCTAGGTGTAATTCTATGGATTTTGATATAGTAGAGGGGAGAGGAGTTAGAATAAGGTATCTGAAGACTGTAGGTGATGATAGTGGATCCCAGACCAGCACTAATAGAGAAGAGAATGAGCACTATTAAAAGGAGAATACTAGTTGCTAGTGGTAAAGGAGGTGTTGGTAAGAGCCTTATCGCCACTACCATAGCTCTCTTCCTATCAAGGAATGGATTTACTACGGGACTTTTAGATTTAGATCTTCATGGTCCCACATGTCACACAATACTAGGAATAACCCCTAGGTTCCCAGAAGAGGATAGGGGAGTTCTACCTTTGGGACTAGGAAACCTCAAGTTCATGTCAGTAGCTTTATATGTAGCACAGAGACCATTACCACTTAGAGGTACAGACCTTGTAAATGTCATAAGGGAGATACTGGCTATAACAGTATGGGGAGAGCTAGAGTTCTTAATAGTAGATCTACCTCCAGGTCTTGGTGATGAGCTACTGGAAGTACTAAGATTGATCCCATATCCAGAGGCGATCATAGTGACCACACCTTCCAAGTTAGCGGTAAATACTGTGAAAAAACTTCTATATCTCTTGAAATCCATGAGAATTCGTATAATAGGTGTGATAGAGAATATGAAAACCGAAACTTCAAAACTTGAATATGCGAAAGATATGTGCAAGGAGATGAGAGTAAGATACCTAGGCAGTATACCGTTTGACCCTGGTCTGGAGACCTCACTTGGAGACCTCAGAAGTCTCATGGGTACGGTTTTCGGTAGGTCTATCGAAGGACTGCTACCAACAATTATCGAGTAGAATAGTTCCAGTAGAGAGGATTACTCATAGAAAAGTTTAAAGTTGAGGCCTCTCCTGACTATAGTAAGGTGGTACTAACGTCTAGAAGGTTGCCCAGAAACCCCAAAGGTGTTGTAGCATTTGAAGTGAACGACTTTGCTGAGTCCTTCATGTTTGATCTCAAGAGTTCTGGCGTAAGGTTCCCTCGCTCAGATGTTGTAAATGACTATTTGATGAGAATAAAGGGGTATGAAATTCTGGACACTGCTGAACTCATGATAAGTGATAGGGTAGAGAGCTTAGCCCATATGACTCAGGTATGCTACTTCAAATCTAGAATAATCCTCTGTAGGATCTATCTAGACCCGGCAAATCACGAGTTTATCAGATACGTACTGTTCGTGACTTTAAATAGAGGACTAGCTAGGGCGCTCTCTGAGCGTTTAGAGAAACTCGGATGGAAGAGAGTTCTGCTATTTGATATAGCACGGAAAAGGGAGTATAGTATTACTAAATACTGAGCTGAGTCTATTATACTATCATAACTAGTGCAACTACAGCGCACCCGTATATACCTTTTGGTACATCTAAGGTCTCTATACGCATTTTCACAGACTCTACTTCTATACCTCTAGCCCTACCCATATCCTCTATCATTCTCTTCAACTTTCTACCTATCTCTTTAACATCGGCATTACCGTGTGCCTCTACTACAAATCCGCACTCTTCTTCTCTACTATTATACCAAGCCACACCAGCACTTATGGTTTCTCCTTCTCCCTCGGCCTTTGCCATCACCACGAATACTATGGATCCAGGAGGAAGTTCTACTGGCTCTATTTCTTCAGCTCCAGGGGGTATTATTGATGAAACGGGGACTAAATTGTAATTACCTATTCCAGCATCCAGTAGTGCTCTGTCATAGGCATTTAGAGATGAAACTTTACTCAACCCCTTACCCGATACTACGAAGTATTTCTTAGGTAGCAATATTCTCACACCTAATTCCTCATTATAACCTGCAATATAACAGTTGTCGTTCTATAAAAAGGGGATGAGAGAACCTAATCTACAATTTGTGTTGTCCACTTTCTATAACACTCATAACCTTCTCTACAGCCTCTATTATGGAGTCTATATCCTCTTCTGATAGTAGTGGATTAACGTCTATGTTCACTGCTCTTCCTAAAATCTCAAGAGACCGGGGACACATGTCTCTACTGTATACAATTCTCTTTCCATAGTAAGGACATGTAAATGGACATCCTTCATGAGTTAATGTTAGCTTCCTCATTAATACATCCCAATGGTAATACACATGAAGATCTTTTTTCTCCGGATCGAATAGATGTACCGCTCCCACGTTCTCAGCGTTAAGTGCCTTAGCAAAGAACCTAGCCTTTCCGAAACTATCGAAGAAGAGTATTACCGCTAACCCCACTTCTCCTTCAGGATCTACTGGTGTGTGTAGCTCTATTCCATCTATCTTACTTAATCCCCTAAGTAATCTTTTCTTATTCTCTCTCATCTTCTCTATTATCTTGTCTATCTTCTGGAGCTGAGCTAGTAGAACCGCGGATGTGAGTTCACTCATTCTGAAGTTTATCCCTGGATAGGGATCAATTCCAAATCTCACATAGAAGGGTGCATCATGAAAAACTGCAGCCCTTTTATACATATCATCATCATCTGTCGTCACTGCACCTCCTTCTCCGGCGGTAATTACTTTATTCAGTTGAAAGCTAAAGGCTCCTAGATGTCCTATTGATCCTAATTTTGCACCCTTATACATCCCTCCACACGCCTGTGCTACATCTTCGATCAATATCAGATCATGTTTCTCAGCTATTTTCAGTAGAGCATCCATATCACACTGAAAGCCCCTCATGTGAACCGCAATAATAGCCTTAGTCCTATCCGTAATCTTATTCTCAACATCTCTAGGATCTAAAGTTAAAGTTTTGTTGATTTCAGCAATCACAGGAATAGCTCTAACGAACATTACAGCCATAGGATCCATTATCCAGCAGTATGCGGGGATTATGACTTCATCACCGGGCCCGACCCCAGCAGAGGCTAGAGATGTTATGAGAGCTGCAGTACCTGAAGTAACTCCTAGAGCATGCTTGACTCCGATATACTGAGAGAACTTCTCCTCAAAGGTTTTGGTTTTATTTAGTAACTTAGGACCATAGAATCTAAACAGAGATTTAGATTCTATTACCTCTAGTATCTCTTTCTTCTCTTCCTCGCCTATGAAGAGAGCTCCTGGAAACATAGGTGGAAGAGGTTTTTCCCTAACGGGTTTTCCTCCATAGAGTGCTAGTTTTTCCACCATTCTCCCACTCTTTCTAGATATTAATGCCTATAAACCTATTCTGATGGGGGTTCTTCTATGTAGGCATATACTAGATCTTCTCTGTTCTCATCGAAGTATTTTCTCACTCTTCCTCTCCTCTCTAATATTCTTAGGGTTCTATACAGTATGACTGGTGCTATACTCATATTCATACACCATTTGTATATCTCGGACTTGGTAACAGTACCCATACTACGTAGATAATCCTCTACTCTGGAGTCGAAATCAATCTCTTTTCTAGTAATCTCTTTTTCCTCTAGAAAATCCATAATAGAGGCATGAGTGCTTCTTTTTGATTTCCTCTCCTTTACCATACTTCTCTTGTTCATAGATGAATAATAGGCTATATTTATTGTCCTTAAAAATTAATTTGTTAATTACATTAATCACAAATGATTTCACTCTAATCTCTCGGCAATATATTTTAGTACCCCCTTTATGATTTTCCTAAGGAGAATGGTAAGAATATGCGAGCAATCTTTAGAGGGGCATGTCCAAATTGTGGAGGAGAAATAGATGATACTAGACTTAGTCTAGCTGCTCCTTGTGAGAAGTGCCTCCCCATGCCTATAGAGGAGATAAAAAGCATTTATGAAAAGCTAGGGAAGAAGGAGTTTAAGAGGCACGTTCTCAGCTATCTTGAAAAGAGCGGGAAATTACAGGCGTATAAAGATATAGTTCAGTTGGAGGATATGGTAGAAGTACTGAACAACTACTTTAGAAAGGCGCTAAATAGCGAAATGTGGAGTGCACAGCGCTCATGGGCTAGAAGAGTGTTTAAAAAGAGAAGCTTTGCTATACTAGCCCCTACTGGAGTGGGTAAAACTGTTTTCGGAATACTACTCAGTCTATTCCTTGCAGACAGGGGAGAGAAATCGTACATAGTCCTACCTACAACACTCCTCGCTAAGCAGGTATGGGAGAAAGCGAGGTTATTCGCGGAGAAGGTGGGGAGTAAAGCTAGAATACTAGGCTATCATGGAGGATTAAGCCATAAAGAGAAAGTAGAATTTAAAGAAAGGCTCTTAAAAGGCGACTTTGACATACTCATAACTACATCCCAGTTTCTAGCGAGGAACCTCGAGATATTGAAAAATATCAAATTTCAACTAGTATTCGTAGACGATGTAGATGCATTACTCAAATCATCTAAAAACATAGATAGAGTACTCATACTACTGGGCATCTCTGAAGACATAATACACTGTGGACTAAGATTGATAGGACTTAAACGAGAAATAGCGTACAGGATCTCCAGAAGAGAGGAAATCTCAAAGGAAAGATTTCTTGAAATAAGTGGTTTGAAAAGTGAGATAGATAACTTTATCGCTAAGAACGATATAGGAGTACTCATAGTATCCACTGCAACAGGGAAGGTAAAAGGGCAAAGAGTTAAGCTATTCCGAGAAATCCTTAATTTTGAGGTAGGATCTAGAGCAGAGTTCCTAAGGAATATAGCCGATATCTACGTCATGAGTAGTAAAGAGAGGCTATTCGAAGATACCCTAAGTCTCGTGAAAAAGTTAGGAAAAGGAGGTCTCGTATTTGTACCGGTAGATGAGGGAGTAGAGACAGCTAAAAGACTAGTTGAATACATGAATAAGAATGGTGTTAAAGCGGCTTTAGTATATGCTAAGGAGAAGAAGTCACTGGAGAGCTTCCTCAAAGGAGATATAGACGTACTTGTTGGAGTAGCAATATACTACGGCCTACTTGTCAGAGGCCTTGACTATCCAGAGGTCATAAGGTACGCTGTATTTGTAGGAGTGCCTAGGTTTAAATTCTCAATGCTTAGACTAGAACCTAATCCCCTTAGGATGTTACAACTACTGACCAATATAAGGGAGCTTTTAGTAGGTGAAGATGCTAGATTAGCGGATAGACATATAGCCTATTTAAGAAGAGTACTTACAGACCTAGATCGTCCTAAGTTAATGCTTCTATTAGATGCCATTAGCAAGAATGTGAAGCTAGCAGGATCATTAGGGAGGGTACAGGAGAGGGTATATATTATTCACAACTTCATTAAAGAACTCGTAGGAAAAGAGTATGTAAGGAGAAAACTTAGTTCACTTCCATATGTATCCATAGAGGAAGTGAAAGATGATATATTTATAAAAATCCCAGATGCGATGACATACCTTCAGGCATCGGGTAGAACTTCGAGAATGTTTGCAGGTGGTATTTCCAAAGGGATTTCAGTTGTAGTAGTCGACGATAAAAAACTTCTTTCTGGTCTAATAAGACAGACCAAGTGGTATAGTGAAGACGTTGAATGGAGAACACTAGAGGAAGTAGATATAGATAAGCTGATAGCCGAGGTGGATAGGGATAGGGAGGTTATAAGGAGTATCCTAGCTGGAAAAGTGGTAAAAGAGATAAAAGAGCCATTAAAGGTAGCACTTCTACTCGTAGAGTCTCCAAATAAGGCCAGGACTATAGCACACTTCTTCGGAAGACCCTCTATAAGAAGACTAGGAAGGTATCTTCTCTATGAGATCGGTACAGGTGACTATTTACTTGGAATAATAGCTAGTGGGGGTCATGTATGTGACCTGGTAACCAGACAAGGAATAGACGGGGTCTATAAAGTAGATGGAACTTTCATTCCAGTTTACACAAGCATAAAGAAATGCCAAGACTGTGGTGAGCAGTTCACAGATGAAGATGAGGGAAGAGGAGAATGTCCAGTATGTGGATCTAAGAGCATATTTGATAGTGCACATACTGTTGATGCTATTAGAGAGTTTGCCCAGGAAGTAGATCTAGTGGTCATATGTACAGATCCCGATACTGAAGGAGAGAAGATAGGATGGGATCTAGCGACACTCCTATCACCCTATGTAAACGATATAAGACGAGCAGAGTTCCATGAAGTCACCAAAAGAGCTGTGATAAATGCTCTAAATAATTTAAGGAGTATGGATATAAGACTTGTGGAAGCTCAGATAGTCAGAAGAATTGAGGATAGGTGGATAGGTTTTGGTCTAAGTAGAAAGCTATGGGAGAAATTTGACATGAAGACCCTATCGGCAGGTAGGGTCCAGACTCCAGTACTGGGATGGATAATTGAAAGATATCGTAAACATCTGGACAGCATCAAGAGAGTATACTTTGTTAGACTTGAGAATGGGCTCATCATAATGCTAGATAATGTAGAGGAGAAGGGAAGAAAGCCTAGGGAAGTGAAGAATGAGCTTAAGGGCTATAAGGCCATTATAAGCAAGCTTGAAGAGAGAGAGGAGATAGTGAACCCACCACCACCCTACTCAACAGATTCTATGCTAAGGGAAGCTACTCAGAGACTTAGAGTAGGAGTAGATACTGTAATGAGGATAGCACAGGATCTCTTCGAGCTTGGTCTTATAACCTATCATAGAACTGATAGCACAAGGGTCTCTCTAACTGGAAGAAATATAGCTAAAGAGTACATAACTGAAACCTTTGGAAAGGAGTACTTTGTGGGAAGAGAATGGATGAAAGAAGGCGCTCATGAGTGTATAAGACCTACGAGACCTATAGATGCTGAAAGACTCATGGCACTAATAAGAGAGGGGATAATAAGACCAGTCAGACCACTCACGAGAAGACATTTCGTACTCTACGACATGATATTCAGAAGGTTCATGGCAAGTCAGATGATACCTTCAAGGGTTATCAGAACGAAGTACAGGGTAACTATAGGTCCGTATTCTAAGGACATAGAAGGATACTCAAGGATAGTTAAAGAAGGGTTCATGAAGGTTTATAGGGCTATCAGACTGTTAGAAGGACTTGAAGAAGGAGAGTACGAAATATACGAGGTAAGGTATAGAAAACTAGCCACCACTCCACTGTACACACAGGCTGATATAATAAGGCTCATGAAAGAGAGGAATATAGGAAGACCCTCAACGTATGCAAAGATAGTCAGGACTCTACTAGATAGAAGATATGTAATCGAGACTAAGAATAGGAAGCTTGTTCCCACTAGTCGAGGTATCGAAGTGTACAGGTTCCTTACAAAACACTATGCGCACTTAGTCTCCGAAGAGAGGACAAGGGTTGTAGAGGAGAAAATGAGAGCTATAGAAGAAGGAAGAGAAAACTACATGAAAGTGCTACAGGAATTCTACGAGGAAATACAGAGAACACTATGAACAAAATATCCGAATATAATCTCAAATTGCTATTAGAGGAGCTAGGTAAGTACAGCAGTAGAATGGCAGGATATTATGAACATTTGCAGGCTTATAATTTCATTAAGAATCAACTTAATGATTATATACGAATTGATTTTAATGAAAAGAAAAGGATTATGAAAAGTTGGCTATGTGAGTACTCGACTCTATACTACGAAGATGAGCATATGGAGATAGAGCACTATCCACTAGTAATGTCGCCCTCGGGGAGTGTGCTCGCAGATACTACAATCCTAAAACCATATTCTAGTTTAAATAATCTAGATCGCAAAGTGGTTATCGCATTTTGTAACAGTGCTAGAGTTCGTAATATGCTCTGTAGAACTGTCCATGAGAAAGGAGGCTTAGCACTAGTATTTGTTTCAACTACACCGGGTTTCTATGTCAAAATTACTCGTCTTAATGATTGCAGTATACCAGCTATGGTCACGAGCCTTGAACTAGGCTTAGAGATAGCGAAAAGAGGTGGTAGAGTATACCTATACCAAGAAACTAGAAGACCAGTATCCAAAGTCGTTGACCTAGTTGCTGAGCTAGGCGGAGGTCTTGATGAAGAGATATTGATATATTCACACTACGATTCCATTCCATACTCAAATGGTGCAACAGACGATGCTGCTGGTACTGCTGTACTACTAGAACTCATGAGAGTGTTAAAGAATGAGAGACTTAGAAGGTCCATTAGGTTCTACTTATCGGGTTGTGGAGAGTTAGGGGGTTTTAAACAGGCAAAGGAGAGTAATGATAAGCTGAGGATAATAGTAGATTCCATAGGTCTATTTTACACTAAACTTAGTGTACTTACATCAAATGACATAGACAAACGTGTACTTGGGTTAATAAAAAGTATTACAAAAGAGTTTGATATCGATCTAAAGGTAGGCGAATTTAAAGGTAAGATCATTTTGATTAGGGATAAACACAACATAGTAAGACATACGCCTGAGGATACAATAGATAAAGTAGGAATAGTGAAACTTAGGTATGCTTGTAATTTCCTCTATACCCTCATTAAGGAAGTGGATAGCATAAATTTTTGATAGAATATCGCTATCATGAACACGGAGGTCATGTATATGGTCACTAAAAGAGCACTATATGTAGGTAGGTTCCAACCTTTTCACTTAGGTCATTTAAAGGCTCTCAAATGGATTCTAGAGAGAGAGGATGAGGTTGTGGTATGCATTGGAAGCCCTCAGTACTCATTTACTAAGGACAATCCCTTTACTCTAGGAGAGAGAATCGAAATGATATGGGCAGTCCTTAGAGAAGAAGGATTAACAGATCGCTGTATAATAGCTTCGGTTCCTGATACTTATGAAAGTCACCATCTATGGGTTCCACTGGTACTTAGCTACTGTCCTAAATTCGAGCGTGTTTACACAAATGACGAAATGAGTAGGATGTTGTTTACGGAAGCTGGTATAGAAGTACGAAGTATACCCTTCTTTGATAGGGAAATCTTATGTGCTACTAGGATAAGGAAGCTAATGGCTGAGAACAAGAACTGGAGAGAATTTGTACATCCAGCAGTGGCTAGGGTAATCGATAGTATAGACGGTGTTAACAGAGTTAAGCGAATACTCTCTATTCGATGAATATGTTTTCTGGTTCAAAGCCAAGTTCAACGAGTAGTTTTCTTACCCTCTCTCTGTGATCTCCTTGCAACTCTATCCTATTGTTCTTTACGGTACCTCCACAGGCAAGCTTGGTCTTTAGCTTTGTAGCTATTTTTCTGAGGTTTATACTTTTTGCGTCGATGCCTTCAATTATAGTAACATCTTTATGCTTACGCCTTCTTTCAAGTCTAACTCTAACCATAGTCTGTTTCTTCCAAAGTTCCTCCTCAGATATCAATTCTTTAGGTAATCCAAGTATGCTAGAGATATCCCCTACTACATCTTTCCATTCTTCCATACTTTCCTTTTCTTGTACCCATATAATCTTATAACCCTTTCCCTCGATCTGAGGACGTAGCTATGGATTTACCGAGGATTTTATAATCTTCTATGAGATTAATAATTTGATTTAAAAGATAATTAATCGTTGAATATTGTGGTTGTAGAGGAATACACGTAGCATAGGATGAAATACTTAAATTATTAGGGTGTAATTTTATTCTTGGTGTAAGTTATGAGTTATAGGTGTCGATTTGGAACACCTGTACTGAATAAATTTGGAGAGAAAATATACATTGATCAGATGACTGTGGAAGAAATAAAGGAAAGAGTGAAGAAGAATGACATAGTCATGATACCATGCGGATCTATAGAAAACCATGGACCAGCTGCACCTGTTGGAGAGGACTCATTGATAGGTACTTACATAGCCGAAAGGGTAGCCTATGAAACTGGCATTAGTATAGCACCACCCATATGGTATGGAAGCCACCCTTCACATCACTATGGTATGATAGGTACCATTCCAATAGAGGATAAATATGTGTACATAGGATATGTGAGATCTGTAGCTAAATGGCTAATACATACGGGCTATAAAAAAGTAGTACTGTTCAACTCTCATGGTCAGGAATATGTACTTCCAATAGTAAAAGACGACTTAATAACCAAGGATAGAGTAAAAGCTCTGGTGATGGTAACATCATGGTGGGCTTGGATTAGAGATCTCCTAGCTAAAATAGGAGAGGAAATAGCACCTGGTGTGATTATCGAAACTCCCTTTATACATGCTGATGAAGTAGAGACTAGTGTGACCATGTACATCGTACCAGAGCTGGTCAATAGAGAGATGCTGAAAGTATCCAAGGCGGATAAAATGGTAGGCGTTCTACGTGAAAAGCATGGTGTGTATGTGGATAAAGCAGGTAATGTCTTTGGAAAGCCCTTTGGCTGGTATGATATCTCACAACTACCAGAGGTAAAGTACTATCCTAAAGGAGTAGTTGGTGATGCAACTAAGGCTGATGAGAAGAAAGGAGAGGTACTAGTAGAAACCGCAGTAAAGAGGATAGTAGAGTTTATAGAATGGCTGAAAGAGAAATTCCCTCCAGGAGTAGTTCCAGATGTGTACCTACCTGATGAGGTCTTTACATTTTAAAAATATATATACCTTTTTTTATCCCCTTAACCACCTAAGTCTTTCCAGAATGTTATCTAGTTGAGCTGTGAAAACTCCAATACGATAGTCACTAACTCCTCCTATCCAGAAAAGTATCTCTTTATATTTGATCAGGCCATCTCCGAATATTACGAGAGGTCTATCACCGTACTCCTCCTGAAGACCCTGAGGTGCGAGCAAGTAATCACTAATAGCTAGGAGTTCTCCTTGATCATCAACTAGTGCTATTCCATTTTTATAAGATAAATCCTTCTTCAGAACTGCATGCCAGCCCACTAGGTATTCATTCTTCGAGAGTTTAACCACATTTGTAGACCATCCCACTTTAATCTCCCATTCCTCTACTGGAAATACTGGCTCTAATGAGCTCTCTTCGATAGTGAGTTCGCTAATATCAGCTTCTCCTCTCCAGCAGATACGCTTTTTCTCAATTTCTGGTCTAGTCAGTAATATAGCCTTCTTCCCATGGATCCCTACTATAGTACTATCCTTATTGGATTCTGGTATGAACTCTTCTGTTCCGTTGACTATCTTAAAGAATCCCTTTCTTATAATACGTCTTGATTCGTCTAGTTCTGCGAATCCAAGGACATCTTTTCTATATAATTGCTCCTTTCTATAGCAGTATCCCTTGCCTGTGTAGAGGATAAGTATTTGGTTTTTAAATAAATAGACTCTGGGATCTTCACATCCTAGAAACTCCCATAATAGCTGAGGCCACAGTATTATAGTCGTATGTACAGGCTTATTTAGAGTTTTCTCAAGCACTTCGGATATTCCTACTTCAAATACACCTATACTTGATACATACTTGTAGTAATCGAATATGAGTCGAGGAAATATTAAAATTTTATCTTCTATAAATAGAGCTCCTGGATTAAATACGACTACAGGTGACCGCTGAAAGTTATCTACTGTGATATCGCTTGGTACTATGTAGAGCCTTCGTTCAAATATATCCTCTAGTTTAGGCTTCCTAAGACCAATCATGTTTTTAATAATATCGTGTTGCTTTCTCGCCAATCTATGCTCAATATTCATGTTTGGTTTAAAATTTAGGAGTTTAAAAATATAATCTCTTTTTTCTATAAACAGGCCATTATTTTACGAAGGTATTCAATAGTAGCCCTAGTAGCGGTATCGGGATCAGGGATGGGTAATATCTCAGCTGACAGATAGTTTTTATATCCTAGATCTTTCAATACACTGAGAATAGACTTGAAATCTAGATGACCCATTCCTGGCGCCAAACGATTACTATCAGCTACATGTACATGTGCTATTAATTTCCCCGCTAATCGTAAGGAGTCCTCAATAATAGGTTCCTCAATATTCATATGAAATGTATCCACTAGTAATCTCAGATTATCTGAAGATACTCTATGCACAATTTTTAGTGCCTCTTCTACTCTATTTATCAGTCGAGTTTCATATCTGTTGAGAGGCTCTAGTACTAAGGTCACTCCTCTCGATTCTGCTGCTCTACAACATTCTCTCAGACTCTGCTCGAGAATGTTAAAGGCTTTATCCGTAGGTATATCTTTACACTCTCCTCTTATTAATCCTATTACTACAAGTGCATTTAATGGTTCGGCTAGTTCAATGTACTTTTCTAGTGCCTCTATGGCCTTTCTCCTCAGAGAGCTGTCTGTGCTTGTTAAAGACCACTTATAGTGTAGGTACGAGAGACCTGTACTTAGAGCGGGTACTTCAAGGTCGTAATCCGCTAGTATCCTCTTCAAGTGCCTGATATCTACTTTCCAGGGATTTGGAAATGATAATTCAACTCCCTCATAGCCCATAGTATATGCCTTTCTTATACAGTCTTCTAGCCTACCCTTTAGTGCGATACTCTCGAATACAGCTTCTTTAATGCTCACTACCATTGAGAGTTTAAACATTGAGCTCACGGCTTTATAGTTATCTTAGCATCTATTCTCTTAGTAGATCTCTCAAGTGCTTCTACTCCCTCTGATAGCCTATATCTCCTCGTTATTATCCTGGTCATGTCTATTTTTCCAGAAGCCATTAGCCTTATAACGAATGGGAATACCCAGTGACCACTGTGCCCTTGACTACCGAAAATCTGAGATCTTCTAACTTGGAAGTACTCTAGCCATACGGGCGCCTCTACATCAGCTCTTCCAATCCATGCTATCTTACCATTTATCGCCAGACATTTTTCCATCTGTGGAAGCGTTGCTTTTGGTGCACCAGCGGCCTCTATCTGCATATCAGCTCCCCAGCCACCTGTAACGTCTAATATTTTCTCATAGGGTTGTATACTCTTAGCCTCTAGATCCCTTGGGTTGAATACATAATCAGCACCCATCTTCTTTGCAAGCTCAAGTCTCTCTGAGACTACTTCAAAGGCCACGACCATTCCAGCACCAGCAGCTCTTGCTAGTGCTATACATGCTAATCCTATGGGACCACAGCCCCATACTACTACGTATGCTCCAGGTTTAAAACCTCCAGCTCTCACAAATATGGCATTGTAAGCTACGGAGGTAGGCTCTACTAATGATCCAGCTTCGTACATCTTATCTTCACTTCTATACGCGTCAAGTAGTCTATCTATCTTCCAACAATACTTTGCTGGTACAACCATGTACTCAGCAAATCCTCCATCCTTTGTAAAGCCCATTTCCTCTAGATTTACGCAGTGATTTGGTAGTCCACCACGGCAGGGATCACAGACACCGCACCACCACATCTCCTCACAAGTAACGGGATCTCCGGGCTTAAGCTGGTTTACCCCACTACCTACCTCTATAACCTCTCCCGAGAGCTCATGACCTATTACTACTGGTAGTGGTCCTACTAGTCCTGGATAGAGCATATAACCTTCTTCATCCTTTTCATACATGTGAATGTCACTTCCACATATTCCACAAGCTCTTATCCTCAACAGGACTTCTCCGGGTCCCGGTTTGGGTCTTTCTATATCCTCTAGTTTTACAGTGGTATTCTTCCAAACCCTACTTCCATGATGGGCTTTCTTGGTTCTCTCTTCCTCTGGAGTGGGGACATAGCCTTTCCTAGGCACCCATTCCCCATGTAATCTTAGGGCTAACATACAGTACCACAATAAGCTACTAGTAAATTGATAAATAAGCATTATCACACATCGTCATGGATAAGAGGTAGAGAACCGATGGGTGTTGAAAGAGTTTTTATCATGACGACAACAGCAATACCTAGAAGATTCACTCTTCACGTAAACTCTCTTCTCTATTCCAATAGTGTTATTATGGGTAGTGGTATGAGAGATGTTTAGAGAATATTTAAAATATATTAGGACTCTGAAAATTGAGGATGGTAGTATGAGGAAAGTGGGTATTGGTGTCGTGGGTTTGGGTAGAATAGGTAAACTACATGCTGAGGTATTCCACGCAAAAATCGAAAGAGCAAGACTTGTAGCAGTATGTGATGCCTATGAAGAATTAGCCAGGAAAGTGGGAGAATCTATGGGTGTTAAGTGGTATAAGGACTATGGATCTATGCTCAAGGATCCAGAAATAGATGCTGTGGTCATATGCACACCTACATTTCTCCATGCTGACATGGTAATACAGGCCTTAGAGAATGATAAGAATGTATTCTGCGAAAAACCACTTACAGTCACCTCAACCGAAGCTAAGGAGGTCTTTAAAAAGACTCAAGAGAGTGGAAAAATAGTCCAAGTAGGCTATATGAGGCGGTTTGATTCCGCATTCTCACAAGCTAAGGAGAGAATAGTAAAGGGTACTATTGGAAGACCCTTGATCTTCATAGGCATCGCTAGGGATCCAGCTCCTCCACCTGGATGGGCTGCTGATCCAAAGCTCAGTGGAGGAATATTCTTAGATATGCTATCACATGACTTCGATATGGCTAGGTGGCTAATGGACTCTGAAGTCGCTAAAGTCTATGTAAGAGGGGGTAGCTATATCTATAAGGAGGTAGGGGAGAAAGGTGATCTAGATGTAGTAGCTATAAACTTCGAGTTTAAGAGTGGGGCGTTAGGAATAATACACGGGAGTAGAAAATCAGCCTTTGGCTACGATTTAAGGACGGAAGTCATGGGCACTGAGGGTACAGTCTATGTAGGATGCTCACATGATCCCCTATTTTCAGTAGGGACTAGCGAGGGCCTAACGTTTTACGGAGTACAGTGGTTCTTCAAGAGGTTCTATGATGCATATGTAGAAGAGGATAAACATTTTGTGGAGTGTGTAATTAAGAACCGCAGACCATTAATTACAGTACTAGATGGATTGAGAGCAGTTCAGATAGCTGAAGCTTGTTGGAAATCGCTGAAAAACGAGAGAGTAGAAGAAGTATCCCTAGATTGACTGAGCTCTTGATAATTTAGATGATTTTTTAATATTATTTCATCAGTATGTACTAGTGAAAAGGAGCATAGTCTAGACAAGGTAATAAGAACTATTCTAAGTAGAGAAGGTATACATGAATATTATAAAGCCTAAAAACATAATAGTAGCTGTAATTTAATAAAAATTAATAATTTAAGTAAATGGGATGAAAGTTGAGTGATTTAGACTATGTAAAGTGGAGAGATTTGCCTACTGAAGCTCGTAAGTATATTTTGTTCCAAGCCTTCCTTAGTCCCTTACTCTTTACCTGGTACTTAATCCCCTACCTAATGTTAATCCAAGGAATGGGAATCATTAAAGTTGGACTTATATTTACATTAAGTTCCTTAGCTAGTGCTTTTGTAAATGTTCTTGTAGGAAGATTGCTCGAATCGTTCACTCTAAACTACCTCATTTTCGCTAATTGTTTTATTGATTTCATAGCGCTCATTGTCTACTATATAGGTTTTCTATACCAGAACGTATGGTTCATATTGCTAGCATCTATAGTCGATGATATAAGCGATATCTTTTCTCCATCATATTTAATGTACGAATACCTTGTATATCGAAAAAAGCCGAGAGAGAATCTACCTATATCATAATATAGTCCCACATATTTCAGTTATTTTAACATATCCACTAATAGGCTATATACTAAGTACTTCTACTCATGAATTAATGGTTCATAGTCTGATATTCTTCGCTCTAGCGACATTTATGTTATCACTAATTTCATTAAAGTGGTTACCTAAAGTTAAGAGCTCATAGTCGAGAAATGAAAATTTTAGAGTGATTACATGTAAGACTATTAAGAGTAACATTCTGTTCATTTTAACACTTGCTATTCTAACTAACTTAGCCCTATCTTTAACTCCAGTATTTATCATTACTAATTTATTTTATGAAATATTTGGAGGTGGTTTATTTGGGCTAGGAATATACTCTGCAATATACTCAATGTTCTCTATTCTAGTGTTATCTTTTATTTTAAGGATTAAGAGGTACTCTGCAGAGCTATTCATTAAGCTAGGTCTACTAATGCTCACCCTATCTAATGTATTTATCTATCTAAGTAGAGATCTTTTCCACTTTTTCTTAGTATCAATACTCCTATCGATCGGACTAAATGTGTTCCAGCCTACTTATAAAAGCATTTTATTTTCGAGGATACCTACAAAATATAGAGGAATTCTACTCGTTTTAATCTCTGGCTTAGATGATCTAATCGATATAGTATCTCCTATCATAGCTGGCTTAATCGCATTCATTAACCCTAGAGCACCCTTCATCGTGGCTGCTATATTATTTTCACTAACTCTATTATTTTTAAAGATATTTTGATATTAAAAGGGTCCAATACTTACTATTATTAAGGAATTGCTCCTGATCCTTCCTTGCCTTAAAATGAAGCTGAAAGAGATCTTTTTAGTTTGTCCTTAAGCTCCTCATATTCTAAAAAGTAGGGTAAGCCTATTGAATTAAAACTTAATTGCTACCATCTATCCTATTAGACTATCTAGTTAAGGAGTATAGAACTATTCTGTAAAGCGGATATCCCATGGATTTTAGTGAAAGTGCTTATAAGCTCTAGTCCAGGTCTATGAACGGGTAGGATACTACATGGTCAGGATAGGTTTCATAGGTTGTGGAGGTATTGCTAGACTACACATGTCCAATCTAGCAAGGATTGAAAACGTTGAGATAGTAGCACATACTGATGTGGACATCAAAAAGGCTGAAGAAACTGCTAGACTATATGGAGGAAGGGCGTATTCTAGCTATAGGGATATGTTGAATAAAGAGGATCTGGATGCAGTATACGTATGTACTCCTCCCTTTGCACATGGCTTTGAGGTTGAAGTAGTTGAAAAGGGAGTTCACCTCTTTGTAGAGAAACCAGTGGCTATGAAAATTGACGTAGCTAAAGAGGTACTAAGGGCCATTCAGAGATATGGTGTAATAAATTCGGTAGGCTACATGCTAAGATACCTAAAGACTACAGAGAGGATGAGGAGAATGGCTAGTGAGAGTACTGTAGGTATGGCTCTAGGCTTCTACATAGATAACTTCTGGTTATCACCTAGTCATTGGGTTCTCAATAAGGATAAGAGTGGAGGACAATTAGTAGAGCATACCACTCACGTATTTGACCTAGCGAGGTATGTAGTAGGCGAGATCGACACCATATACGCTGAGCTTGATAACATACTGTTAAGAGATATACCGGGCATTACCATGGAGAACGAGGCTGTAGTGCTAATGAGGTTTAAGAATAGAGCTGTCGGAATGATTGCTGCTATATGGGCTAGTAAAGATACACATAAATTCATTAAACTAGAGGTCTACGCCAAGGACTATGTACTTGAGCATATGGGAAGAGACTTGAGAGTATACAGAGATGGTTACATAGAGGAGTATAAAGCTAGACTCGATCCCTACTTTGAAGAAGATAGGGCATTTATAGAAGCTGTGAAGAAGGGATCAATGGAACCCATAAAGTGTACATATGAGGATGGAATGAGGACGCTAGCAGCTACTATAGCAGCTAATGTAGCCTATGCTGAGAAACGTATAGTTAAGTTGCAAATCTAACACTAGACTCTTTTTCTGGTAGTTCCTTTTATTATATTTCATAAAATATCTGGAATTCTTGCATTATGGGATACATAGTTCATACAGTCGCTTGGTTCTCACCGATAATGAATGAGATCATTACTAACATCAATTATTCAATTATCACTTTGAGCTCTCACTTAGTCTATAAGATCTTAAAGAGATCAGAACATTTTATCGAGCTAAAGACCTAACATATTTAATTGTGGAGAAGACTAATGAGGAAAGTTTCATCATAGGTGAAAGAGCTAACAGAGTAGTCAAAAATCCGAAATCGATCTATACGATTTAGACATTTCCTCGGGATGTAGCTATAACTCTTCGTGTACACGCTTGCCTTCAGCGTACACTAGCAGAGGATAGCTCTCTAGGGAGAAGGGATCTCCATTCCATAGTATGAAGGACGCCCACTTATCCACATCTAAGGTTCCAAGTACATCATCAATACCTAGAATTTTAGCATTCCTCAGAGTTAGTATCGAGATGCACTCCTCTTTACTGGCTCCAAACCTTCTAAAGAACCTCATTTGAAGGAAGAGGTTTCGCTGTAGCACTACAGGGTGATCGGACATAAGGCCGAAGAAGGGTTTAACTCTTAGTAGTTTCTCTATATTCCTCCAGCTCTCATGTTTTAGCTCAACCTTGTAGGGAAATGCATCGATAGGCCCGTAGACTAAGGGTACCTTCTCTTCCTTTATGACTTCGAATGCAGTCTCATCATGTAGGTCACATCCATGTTCAATGGTCACATCTAAACCGAACTCCTCTTTAACTCTAAACAGTGCTAAAATATCATCTATTTTATGAGCATGAACTCTGAGTTTGATCTCTCTCCTTAACACGGGAAAGAGCGCTGAAATATCGGGTTCTACCTCCTCATATTCTTTCTTCCCCTTCTCTACAAGAGTCATTTCATTTCGAGCCTTTAGTAGTACCCTTCGTAGTAGAGTGAGTGCTCCCATTCTAGTGAAAGGTCTCGTACCCTTCCAACCAGTTGTGCTCCTGGGGTTGTAGCCCAGAGCAGCTTTAATTCCTGCATACCTTATAAAGGCATTTCTCGTGCTCTTCGAATAGTTCCTAATCACTACGGCCTTCCCTCCTATAACATTACCACTACCTGGCAATACGCAGGAGTACAGGACTCCTTGCTCTATAGACTCTTTGAATGCCCTATCATCCATATAAATAGAGTCCAGTGCGTCAGCAAGCGATATTATTGAATCCATCTTCTCATTAGTCTCTTCCTCGGCTGGTGGTTCACTACTCCTCCTCATACCTATGTGTGAATGCGCATCTATAAAGGCGGGTGTCAATACTTCTCCCTCGGCTACTATTTCACATTTTGGTCTTTCGCGACTTATGGACACGATTTTCCCTGTCTCCGCATTAAAGCATAGGTACGCGTTAGGTATAGGAGGTTCGGGTCTTCCAGTGTATATTAGCTTGGATTTTACCGCTAGCATGTATTCAATAATGTAAAGTTTGCTTTAAGTACTTTCAGTTGATGGAGTAAACTTTTTATCTTACAATATTACATACATGTAATGATGAGTACTAAAGGATTCGTAGATAAAGTGAAAGAGGAACTAGAGGATTTCATAGAGGAGTTCAGGAAGAATCTAGAGAAGAAATTCGAGGAATACGTAGAAAAAGTAGAGGAATTGAATAATAGAACTAGGGATGTTATTAAGAAGAGGGACTATAAGGCTCTTCGTGAGCTTATGAAAGATATTAGGGTGCTGAGAGAGGAACTACATACGGGTCTACGATCCCTAATCTTCAGAAATAGGATGAAATTCAGGGAACTATGTTGGAATCTCAGAAAAGAAGCCTATAGTTTTATAAATTCTATAGAAGGAGAGGAAAGATCAGAGGTACGTGACGAGATAAGAAGTATATTTGAGGATAGTAGGGATAGAATTGAGGAGATAATCGAAGATTACAGGGAAAGAATGAGAGATCTATCAGATGCTCTGAAAGAACTATTCACAATGATAAAGTATCATTTCAGAATTTACCCTAAAGTCACAACCTTAAGTCCTAGATCTATAATGGTGATGAAAACCGACATGCTAAATGAGGTAGGACAATTTCTCGACATAGGAATGAAGAGAATTGAGGATATAATGGAAAGGCTTCAAAAAGCACTTAAATCAGCCTTTGAGATTACTCCAGAGGGAAAAGAGGAAAGCAGTGTAGTATCATCTATCAGGTTATCCAAGAGTGACCTAGAGATCATAGATTGTCTAGTAGAGGTGGGGGTCTTTAGAAGTAGAAGTGAAGGAGTAGCCTTCTTCACACATAAGGGAATAGAGGCTAGTAGAGAAGTACTCGAGCGATTGAGGGAGAAAATGAATGAGATTCGAAGGTTACATAGTGAAGTAAAGAAAGAACTTGAAAGCATATTTAAGGGGGAAGAGAAAGGAGAGAAACAGCCCTAGCTAAGACTATCTGCTCTTCATTAGCATTAATCGATAAAGATAGAGATCTTGTTAGTAATTTCTATGAGAGTATACTAATAACCTCTTTTACAGGGTTTTGGAATAGAAGTACGAAATATTTTTTACTTAGTAATAGAGCTTAAAAAGGAGTTCGATAATGTCCATAGTTGCTGAAGCTAAGCACGTGGTTAAACGCTATGGAACCACTATCGCCTTAGATGGAGTAACGTTAGAGCTTAAAAGAGGAGAGATAATAGGCCTACTAGGTCCTAATGGAAGTGGAAAGTCCACACTAATAAAAATACTAATGGGATTCGTTCCTCCAGACTCAGGCTATGTATCCGTACTAGGCGTAAATCCCTACGAGTATCCTGACATAAGAGCAAAGATAGGCTATGTCCCTGAAGAGGTTAGGTTATATGAATCTCTAACTCCTAAGGAGCTCTTCGATCTAGTAGCTAGGATAAGGAGAACCGATGCGGATAAGTACCATAGAATGCTCGAGACGCTATCTAATGCCTTTGGGCTCAGGTCAAAACTCCACAATTTAATAGGCTCTCTCTCAAAGGGCTATAGACAGAAGGTAGCCATAGTACTAGCACTACTCCACGATCCAGAGATACTGCTCCTTGATGAGCCTATAATAGGACTAGACCCCGTAGTAGCCAAGGTATTCAAGGAAATATTAATGGAACTCAAGAGGAGAGGAAGGGCTATTCTCTTTTCTACGCACATTCTAGAGCTCGCTGAGGTCATATGCGATAGAATTGCGATAATACATAAAGGGAGGATAGTACTAGAGGGTACTAGAGATGAAATTATAGAACAGGCCAAAGAGAGGGGGGCTCTAGAAGAGGCATTTTTAGAGGTAACGGGTAAGAGAGGAGAAATAGAGGAGATTGTGAAGGCTATTAGAGAGGAGATAGAATGATCGAAATAAGAGATCTTCTGTACCTGGTAAAAGTACTCTACAGAGAGACTGCTTACCTAATGATTAAGAGCACTAGACCTGCTATGAGCCCTAGAGAGGCTATCTCTAGGAGTAAGTGGATGTGGACTTTTAATATACTTTTAGCTGTGATAGTAACCCTTGGGCTTTCTCTACTCCTAGTAATTGTCTTCTATATTCCTATCCCAGGAAGAGTTAGTATTAACATTGAGGACTTACTCAGATCAACTGCTTTGAGCTATGTGGGATATATCTTCCTCTTTAGCTTTATGATCAGTACGACTACTTCCTGGATCCTTCAAGAATACGATCTAGTAAAGCCCATTAAATCACTACCCCTTAGTGAAGGAGACATAAGGATTTTAGTACTCTTAACAATCTCAGTTGGATCCATCCCTGTACTAATTATGCCACTAATTTATTCTATAGGTCTCGCTATAAGATTTAGCTCTATTACTGTATTCCTAACCGCCCTCTTCTACGGTATACTCACATTTCTACTAGCTACGGGTATACCGCTAATACTTACCTCTCATCTAGGTGTTAAACGTTTTGCAGGATCTAGTTTCAAGATAAATATTCTAAGAGCGCTTAATACCTTGATATATGTATTGAGTATGAGTCTAACGTACATCCTCTGGCAACTTTTAGGAAGAATAAACTCAGTCCTAAAGTACCTGACAAGCATAGGCGGTGGACTTAGGTATCTTACCGAGTCCTTATTATCATTCGTATATCCTCTATCTGCATGTGAGGGAATTGTAAGTGGAGCAACTGGCGATGAAATGGCCCTTTATCACTTTGCCTTAAGTGTAATATACCTGTACCTAGCATACAGAGTCTTTAAAATAGGCAGTAGGAGATACTGGAGAGCACTTCTCCATCCAGAGTATATAGGAGTAGAGTTAGCCAAGCCTATCAAGAGGATTGCACGTTGGACTTTAGATCCTAAAATAGGTTTAATGATCAAAGATTTTAAGATGATATATAGAAACCCGAGAAGTGGATACTTGTTTTTCTTCCCTCTGATATACTCGATATTCTTCATGATAAGTATGCAAGAATTTGCTGTGGAAAACATCGCTTTTCTAACTATCTTCAGTGTAATCATGTATATTACTCTAGGATTCCTAGTATCATACGTACCTTATCAGCTACTACTAGTAGAAGGGGATAACCTTTGGATTCTTTTTGCTAATGGGATTAGGAAAAGAGAAATAGCTATTGGCAAATCCCTACCTGTGATACTACAGAGTTTGATAGTCCTTACACTCTACGGTTATACCCTCTTGCCTATGGGAGTACCTGCTACAATATCTTTCATTTCTACAGGGGCGCTTTACTGTACAGCAACCGCCATTATAGTATCGACCATATGGACTAGGACTATAGGTCCAGAGACTAGAATGCTGAAAATGTCAATACCATTGCTCCTACTTACATCATTAATACAGATACTCATGGCAATTCCTCATATCGTAGTATCTCTACCTCAGATATGCCCTCTAACCACTCCTTCACGCGGTTTCCTCTACCTAAGACTATTACCTATATCTGCATTGGAACTTCTAATAGCCATAACCATATGCAGGTCAACACTAAAGTAGGTCTAACTTGTGATGATTTCGATAACGTTAAGTATTGATCTAGAGCCTCATAGCGTATTGTTGATTTAGCACGAGGGCTTTGAGCATTAAAAGAGTTTTGTACGAGCTTTAGGGCCTCTGGTAAACTCTCCTATTTAGTGAGGCTTTTAGAAAACTCCTTTCTAAATATAACAGAGTAAAGAGCTTACCTCTAGCATAATTGATAGAAAGAAATCGACGAGATATGACGGAGGAAATTAAAGAGGTCTTGCTCAGATCTAGATCTCTAGCTCTTACTTGGTTACCAATCCTTTCATATCCTTCTTCACCCTAGAAGCAACTACATTTTCGTCAACGTCTACGACTAAAACTTTCTGTAGTGGTAAACTTCTTGAAAAATACAGGCTTTATCCGTTTAACCGTCCTAGAACTACAAGTAGATTAGGTAGATTCACAGTGGCGCCCGCGCCGGGATTTGAACCCGGGATCTGCGGCTCGACAGGCCGCCATGCTAACCGGACTACACCACGCGGGCTATAGTACCTGTCCTACTACGACATAGTACTTCTATAGGTACTCTAGTACTTGATCATCATATCGATTGATCCTGAAGGATATAAACATTTTGCGGGTCTGGTACTTTGATACTTGTAGGTTCTCGACTAAAAGCTTATATCCTATTCAAGTAGAGAGAATCTACAGCATCTCCTGGAGCCTATGCACTCATATGCTTTGAACTAACTTAAGAGAGGAGGGAGATATTATCCCCAGTAGAATTAACATGAAGTTAGGGGTACTAGAAGCTTCTCTTTCGTCTGAATTCTAAACTATATCTTTCCAAGTAGTTTAAACAGTTTAATCATTTTAAGGATATGTTTAAATCTACTTATGGGACTCTCTCACGAGTACTATGAGATATGCTAGACGGAGAAAATCCATAGAAATAAGTGCAGTAGCTATAAATGCAGCCCTGTACGCAACCCTAGGATACATGACGTATTTAGGCCTCTTTACACCAGTTATAGGCGTAGTTAGGTTCTGGCCTGCTGTGATAGTACCAGGATTCTTCTCAGTAGTCTATGGACCACTGGTCGGAGGAATAGGAGCTGCTATAGGGATATTCATAAGCGACATGCTAATCCACGGTAATGCTCTCTTAAGTCTAACTGTAGGGGTTCCTGCTAACTTTCTAGGCTTCTACACTCTTGGTGCTCTATCTAGAAGGAGACCTAGTAGGTTATTAAGCCTCCTCTCAAGGATCTTCCTAGTGGTCATTGCAATCCTATCCCTAAGGCTGCACGTATTGATCTCCAATCTCGACTCAACTATATCAATAGTGTTCACAGTAGTCTCTATCCTAAGCCTGGTTGCAATCCTAATAGTGGATAGGCTCTATCCTGATCACCCTAACTTTGGAACTGCTGCCGTAGTTGGATTGGCCCTTGGAAGCGCTATAATAGGAATTGGAGTCTGGGCCTATAGTCAGTTCTTAGTACTTCCAACTGGAGAGATTAACCTCCCAATTCAAGCCGCTCTTCTATGGTTTTTATGGACTTTCATTACTGAAATACCATTCTTAGTCTTCGTAGTCCCTCCTCTTCTTAAAGCCTTCTATAAGGCTTTTCCTTACTTTACACAATATGCTACTGCTCAGAGATAGGATGACAAGACCTCGTGTGGTTAGTGGTACACTAGGAGATATCAGTCGATTTTGTCTGAATCCATTTTGCTGCACCTATAGCTACACAGTAATCACAGTACTCTGGGACTTTAGGTGTGGTTCCGAAGAGCCTACAGACATTCACAATACGGCTAGTTATAATTTTACTCTTCGCTAGTCTACCCACTAGTACTATATCTCGCTCTAAGTTATAGGCTTTAGCGGCAAGGCTAATAATTACCCCTATAACCTCGCTTACGAGGTTAAACACACCAGCAGCTATATCCTCCCTAGAGACGTCTTCACTCACGTTACCAAAATTTGATGCTGTTGCATCTGCTGGAATAACCCCTACAGCACCTCCTGCTATATCACCAACTGTAAGGTCTACTTTATGTAGATTACCCCTAGATGCCATATCCTCTAGGACTTGAAAATCCGATCTACCGAGTAGAAGTTTACCTAGCCCTCTTATCGTCCCCCCTCCCACTCCTGTTCCACCTATGTGCTCTATTTTCCCATGTCTATAAGCTACGACTAGTGCTGTACCAGTACCCATACTAACTACAAGGGCTTTGTTCTTCCCACTCAACATAAGTCCACCTATACCTATTGCAGTGATTTCATCCACTCTTACTACAGGGATATCCAACACACTTTGTCCAATAAACCTAGAGCCGGCACCTGAGAGGGCTAGGATACTAACCTCTTTAAGTGAACGATTTGCCTTTGTGAGAAGCTTTCCTAAAACTCCAGAAACAGCTGCAATAGGTTCAGCTGTTGGAATTGTACAGCGCTCTACCAACTCCTTATCTTCTAGAGCTACTGCCTTAGTAAAGCTTCCACCTATATCTACACCTACTATCAAGGCATCTCCCAGATTCTTTAAGTAATAGGCCTATAAAATGGATTGGTTCCACCTCTATGTGAGGGAAGTAATAGTGATCCCAATTTGATCAGTACTATTACTACTGATCAATTTCTAGTAGTTTACTCTAAAAGTTCGGAATCTCTGTCATCTGACCGGGGTCTAGTAGGTCATTTTTCGAAGATTTAGGAATCCGACTTATAAATAACCTGTACTTAACTGATGTACAGCAGCATCTGGATAAGGCTATTTCAGGAAAGAACTCATTAGGAAAGTGGGAAAAACTACTTCATAGTCTAAGTGTTAGGCTAGTATAAGATTAACCTAAGGACAGGGTCAAGAGAAGTAAAAAGAATAACTTCCTTTTATGGCTCGGCTGTTTTACCCCTCATGAACCTTGACCCCTCCTGAGGGATGTTACAGACCTTTAAGAGCGTAGATTGGAATTTTTGAAGAAGAGGGGAAATTAGCAAAAGAGCTTAAACTCCTCCTCAGAAGATACTCTGCGGAAAAAGGGCGCATATTACTAGTAAATAAATTCATAGAGCTCTAATTCTCGTTATAGCAGATATCAAGAGCTCTTTAGGTAGCTTCTTCAACGATGCTTTTCACTTATTGGAAACTACTCTAAGTACAAGAATATGAGAAATCTTTATTGCCGTGGTACATGTTGTATGAATGGTGGGAAAATGAGTGTAGTAGTGGTCGATGATAAGTATAGAGTACACCTTCCACGCAGAGTTCGGGAAAGAGTAGGCATATCTAAGGGCAGTAGATTACTTATCATACCCTTTCATGAGGGTCTGATCCTCATAGCTCTGAAAGGTAAGAAGTTCGCTGGCTATCTCAAGGACTTTGTCTATGATGAAGAGGCCCATGAGGCTACCAAGTATTTATTCAGGGGGAGAGCCTAGTGCCAATTTTAGACACCATAGTCTTATTTGCAGCTCTAAGTAACGTGGATCCAAGACATAAAAGAGCACTATACTACATGGAGAAGTTAAGGGAGGAAGACTACTACATAGGTGCTACCGCCCTTATTGAATTAGACATAGTGCTCAAGAGTAGAGGATTTTCACAACAAGAGCGTATGATGATTCATGCTCTTCTCGCTGCAGACTATCCATACGCTAAGGTGAATAACCTATCGCCATCAACTCTATACCTAGTCGCGAAGATTGAAAAGGAGTATAACCTTGACTACTTTGATGCCTGTATAGCTGCGGAAGCTCTCCTACTGGACGGAATAGTCGTATCAACTGACAAAGCTCTTGACAAGGTATCAGGCTTAAAAAGAGTATGGTAGAGCTCCCATAATCTAATTATAGTTCTTCAGAAAGAAACCACGTTTCTAACCAGCAACCCAAGACTTAACAGAACCTAGGATCTACGATTTTAAATCCTGAAGAGCTTAGAAACTATAACTAAGCATGAAATGGTCTAGTAATGGGTGTTTAGGGTTTAAATTAGCAGAGCTTCACCCAATACTCTTCGGCGTCTTTCAGGACTATGCTCCTCTTTCTAACCTTCTTGAATTCTTCAGGTGTGTATAAAAGCACCTCAACTGAAATTTCTAGTGGTAGGAGATTCCTTACAAGTACATATCTCTTCCCCAGATCTAATCCCCTGAACTTCGCTGATACCACTATAAGGTCAAGATCGCTGTCCTCAAGCCAATCTCCTCTGGCAAAGCTCCCGAAAAGGTATACTTCCACATCTTTATCAAGCACTTTCTCTACCTTAGTCAGAAATACTTGTAATGCCTTCTTCACTTTAATAGGTATTTGTAGTTTATCCAAGGCCGATAAGTCTTCCAACATATTTCACAACCTCCTCTGCAACCCTTAATAGACGTTCGGCAGTAGTTCTACTAATACTCTCCCAAGGCCTTTCGAGACCTGCATTAGGATATCTTGCTATTGTGTAGTAGGGTGTGAGCTCGGTAATACCGATTCTTAAATCTTCAGATATTTTAATGTCGAGTTCACTTAGGAGCCTAGTAAGGTCATGTGATTTTGGTGGTCTCTTCCTTCTTAATACGATGAAGGCTGCCTTCAATACCTTTTCAACAGCTTGATGAGCTGCGAAGAGAGCCCAATTGTAGCGCCTATTACTCAGTGCAGACTTAGCCTCTTCAAGGTCTACTAGTGCACCATCAAACCAGTTTCTAGCCTCTTCTCTGACCATAATTTCGACACCTAAATCAGTCTCAACTGTCTTTATTCACCTTGTATAAAGATATGTGCATGCTGATTTATAAAAATTCATATATTTGCTTATGGTGATGTCAAGTTAAGGTTTTTTATGTGCTCTTACCTCTTAGTGATATACTATGATGGACTAGTAGATTATACTCAGAGAGCGGACGGGGAGACGTAATTTGCAAGGTAATGCTAAAAAGCTTGAGGAGGGATAGCGAGGCAGGGCCTCTTAACTTCACTCTCGTTTTTCAAATCTAACCTGCCACTTAACCTTACCTGAAGTATCGCGTCTCAACGTTATTACAAGTAGCTTCCCGTCAATTCTTCGCTTGACTTCCGCGCCCTGAGCCATAACTTCCTCACAGAGGTATTTCTCACCATTCCATTCGATAAGAAAGCGTATTTCGTAAGGATCTTCCCCTACTAATAGACTCTCGCTCGTGATAGTTTTTCCATTCCATTTAAGGCTTATTACGTCCGGGTACCCCTGAGTTATGTGGCGGCTTGTACCTAAGAATAAGGGAAGGCGGTCTAGTGGGCGTATGCAAAGGACTTTGCAGGACTCTGGTTTAAGCTCTATGGTTAAGCCCTTACCCAATTCCCCTAGAAGTCTCTTCTCCCAAACTTCATAGACTATGTAGCGTCCTGGAGGCAGACCTAAAATCTCGGGAGTTATCTTGACCTCAGCAGGATACTCCTTAAACCACCTGAATACTCCTACGATATCCCATCGTCCCCAATCTGTAGCTATCTTTAGATCCCATATCTGGGGATAGGGACCCTCGGGATTGCGTGGAAATAGGTCCATAGGTCTTATGGGCTGTGGTGGGAGTATTCTTTTCAAGAGCTCTACTCTCTCTGGTGGGAGTTTAGGCATGTTATCAGAGGCCATTAGAACCTGTCCACTTAGTCCTAAGAGGCTTGCCCAGGCCTTAGCTGCCTCATAATGCAATTCAGGTCTTACCATTATTACGTCCGGATCACAGTACCAGACGATCGTGTGCATCCAATAGTTAGAGAATGTAGCTCTCAAGGCGTTGAGGAAGCATATTACTCCTTCCTTCAACTTAGAGGGCGATACGTCAGTCCCAGTTCTACAGGTATCTCCGTAGCCCATTGCCCTCCACTGGGTTGCACAGATCAGCATTATTCGCTTAGGTCCTATGACTTTCCTTATGATCTCAAGGAAGCTCCTATACACTTCATCAGGCATTAGGGACTGATCGTAGAGGCTTTTCCTGCATAGCGCGTACCATTGGTGCATTTCGCCCTGTCCATCGAGCTTGAAGTACTCAATGCCCCACTCATGAGCCATAATCCTCATTGTCTTCTCAATCCACTCGGATTTGACCTCTGGATTAGTGGGATCTACGTATGGGTATCTCGCAAATCCTCTGAACACCTCTCCATCAGGCTTTTTAATGAACCAATTTGGCTTTTCTTCTAAGAGCTTAGTATCGGTCTTCCCTACAGCTTGAGGTAGGAGCCATATTCCGGGCTTAAGCCCCTTGTTCCTTATGTACTGTGCTAGCCACTTACCACCCCTTGGGAATCTTTCATTCCAATCGAGCCACGTCTTCCCTTGATAACCGTCGTCAAGTTGAACGTATTCCAGACCGAAGGGTTTAAGGTTCTCAGCAATCCAATCCGTATTAGCGACTACATCCTCCTCAGTTATCTCTCTGCCGTAGTAGTACCAGGAGCACCAGCCTGCAGGTGGGCGTGGATGCCTGCCGAGGTCATAGGGTTTATAGTACGGCATGCCCATATGCTCCGCTATATAGTGTTCTATGACTTCTCCAGCCATTATATCTGGTATCACTCCGAACTGAGTCGAAATCTCGGCTTCAGCCTTAAAGGAGCGACCGTCAGCTACTGAATGAATGCGTAGATCGCCCCAGGAACTCAGTCTCAAAACCCTATCATTCCGCTTGTCGAAAATAGAATCGCAGAGAAGGCTGTCGACGGGTCCTAGTGCAGCTTGAATCACGTTCTCGTAGCGTCTAGGCTCAATACGGCACAGGTAAGGTTCCTCTCCCCAGTACACATTCCCCCTGATCCTGAAGATAAACGGCTTTCTAGGATAGAGACGTAAGGCTATTCTCTTAGATCCGCAGTGAACTTCCAGTAGGACATCCGTAGGCCCCTTGCCAATAGGCTTGAGCTGAAGTATGTGTACACGCCACGTTCCCGCGCTTGTAGACACCTCGTAGGGTTCACCAAAAGGCTCTAGAGAGAACTTTACGTTCAAATCCTGTGAGGATCCTTCGAGCCTGAGCCTTTCGAGAACAACTTGGTCGCAATACAGGCAGTCTATTGCACCATCTTTTAACTTTATACTCCAGCGACTCAAAATTCCTCCTATAACTTGCTCAGAAACTCTTATATAATATTTTGTAGTCCAAGTAAAGTTCTCAAGTAGCGAGCAACTGGAAGTGGTGAAAGTTTTTATAATTGATTAGTTCCGCACTTAGTACATGGCGAAAATTCCTGAAGTTAGGTATTCTACCTATTTATAGATCAATTGGTGGGACCTTGAGAAGCGTGAGGATTAAGGGAGGGACTGTGGGGTTTGGGATTTCAAGGAGTACGTTCGACTTGAGTATACTCTGGTAGTTCTAGGCGAATTATTGTTATCACAGTTTTAGGTGATGCCCTAGAGAGGAGTATAAAGGAAGAGCCATAGAAGAGGCAGAAACAATCGACCAAATCCTACTTAATGGAAACTCTAGAAGTCCTGTATAAATGCCAAGGTAGGAGTCTCTTCGAGATATAGTGCACTAGCCCTTCACTATGCTTGCGGGAAAATGTTTTAACGTTTATTGACTTATTGAATTCTAGTGGTGGTTGAGTAGTTCTATGGCTAGGAGACCTAGGCTCTCGTGGAGGGAGAACTACCTAAGAACAGTGGAGTTCAGGGGTCCTGAATACATTCCATGTCGCATAGTTATTGCATGGCCTCTCTGGAACACTTATCGTGACAGGCTTAAGGAGCTAGCCTTAAAGTATCCTATGGCTTTCTACAACTTTAAGCCCGAAGATATAGAGTATGGCGAGAAGCCCGGAATTCTGAGGACTGAAAGAGTAATCAAGGATCCGTTCGGCTGTACCTGGATTTTTAACATAAGGGGCTATCAAGGCCAAGTCATAAAACATCCTCTTGAAGATTGGAGGAGCTTCAAGGAATTCAAGCTTCCAGATCCCGAGGAAGGTATTGTCCATGAAGGAGCAGAAAAGCCCGTGCCGTGGAGTAAAGTGTTCGAGGAGCTGGATAAGGCTAGAACTAGGGGAGATCTAGTCGTAGCCCATATGCCTCATGGCTTCTTTTTTCAGAGATTGTACTATCTTAGAGGATTTACTAACCTATTAAAGGACTTTATTCAAAAACCACCCCAAATATACGAGCTCATCGAAGCCTTAATCGAGTACAACCTCAAGTTAGTGAAAATCCTCTTAAAATCCGGTAGGATTGATGTAATAGCCTTCGGGGACGACCTCGGAGCGCAGGACAGGATGCCTATAAGTCCTGAAACCTTTAGGGAATTCATTTTTCCAAGCTATCGAAAAATTTTCCAGAGCGTAAGGAGCAGGAGCGTAAACGTACGCTTGCATACTGATGGCCACGTAACTGAGGTTATAGATCAGCTCGTGGAGGCCGGAGTAAATATACTGAATATACAGGATAAGGTGAACGGCCTAGACAATATAGTTACTCTATGTAAAGGCAAGGTGTGCGTGGATTTGGACATAGACAGACAACACTTGATACCGTTCGGTACTCCGAAGCAAATCAGGGATTACATAAAGTATGTCGTGGAGACCTTGGCCATGAAGGAGGGAGGACTGATGCTAACGGCATCCGTCTATCCACCAGCACCACTGGAGAATATAAAGGCTATTGCCGAAGCCATGGAAGAGTATATGTGGTTACAAGAGTGATAAATTTCTGAGATTAGGAGGAGTGAAAACCATACACTTAAAACCTGATCCTTGGATACTTTCTGAGCTTATTTATTAACTCTCTGTAATGGTATACGTGTTCCCTAGGCATGTCGTGGGGCACGCCTCCCGCACACATGAGTATGTAACCTCCACCCGGAGCACCTATTCTGAAGCGACTAGCTACGTGCTCGCGTAGCTGTTCTAGGCTAAACGCTCCGATGTGTCCGGTAATTCCTCCTCTCAGAGCAATCTTGTCTCCATACTTCTCCTTAACTTCGGCGAGATCTATTCCGTCGTAGGGATCTAGGGGATCTAGACTATCAAAACCTTCGCTTACTATATAATCAAGTATAGGGTTTATGTTGCCATGGCAGTGACGGAATACGAAAATACCTTTCTTATGATAGGTGTCGACGAGCCTCTTAAACCAGGGGTGGAATATCTCCCTATACACCCTAGGAGAGAAGAATAGGCCCGTTGTCGTACCAAGGTCACCACCAATGCGCACTGCATCAACCTCCGCTACATCGATTATCATTTTGGTCACCTCCACTTGTATCTCCATTGCAAAATCTATGAGTCTTCTAGCGAAGTTGGGATTCCTGGTTATATCCTTTAAGAAGGTCTCAAATCCTCTCAAGTACTGCCAGACCGTTACGAATGGTCCGTTGTGAAATGTTTCGATGAAATACCCTTTCTCCTTAAAGAACTTAACCTCTCTAGCTAGGGCCTCAACATGAGGCCTAAACTCTTCAAGGTCGGGCGGCTCGATCCTATCCAAGTCCTCTGGCCAGCGGACTGGTGTGTGAAGGACCTTGTAGAAGTAGGGCCTCATCCGGGTGTAATCTATGGATCCATACGCTTTCCTCCTTATTGTATATCCTCTTTCTCCCTCTTCGTGTACGAGTACTTCGCTCAACATATCGGGGGCATTTCCCCCGACGGTTACTATGTCATTCCCCCACCAGCGGATTGCGATCAGTCTCCTCTGTAGCCAATCGGGAGCTCCTCTTAAGAGATGGTCTATGAAGAGCTTCTCAGCTTCCCACGTCATGAATTCCTCAGCAAGTGGTACCATGTCGGGCTCTTCATGATAAAGCGTTGCAATGACTCTATCAACTGGACGCATAATCAACCTTACCTCTCAATGGTATTTATTCATTGTTAACTCATATCCTCTCTAGGGCTCTGATGTATGTCCATTACAGCGTCTATCCTAACGATCCTCACTTCGATCTCATCTTGAATGCGACTTTTTGTGTAATTACATGTTGAATGTAAGCTTGTCAGGAGACTGTCTTCTAGCAAAGGCCTTTGCGCGATAGCTCTTCTAAGGTCATCTTGGTTATACCATAGAGCGGACTCAGATCTATTTGAGGGGATTGGGCTATCTTCTTCAAGCTATGAACTTCCCTCAGCTCCCTTATCAACGGATCTCTAAATAGGTCGAACGCTTTTGAGATCTGCCCACCGAACACTATGCAGTCAGGTTTAAATTCTATGGCTATTGGCTTTAGACACTTGCCTAGGATGAGCCCCACTTCCTCGAAAACTTTGAGGCTATTTCTGTCCCCACGGAAGCCTCTGAGCGCTATCTCTTTCACATCCAGCTCCTCACCCGTTAGCTCCCTATATTTCTTTATGATCCCTCTTCTCGAAACTTTATCTTCAAGTATGCCTCCCTTGTAAGGCAAGTTCCATAACCACCCTTCTGGAGGCACTCCTGGGCCTTCGGTTACTACACGATCATCTACCATAAAAGCCGAACCTAAACCCATACCCAGTGTTATACCGATAATCCTCTTGTAACCTCTAGCAGCTCCTCGCCAGGCTTCTCCGACGATAAAAGCCCATGAGTCGAGTTTAAAGACTATAGGGAACTCCTCTCCTAGGCCTAAGCGCCGAGCTATTGTTTTCCTTAAGTTCAGACCATAGAGGGAGGAGAACTTGTGTTCCATGAAGCTAATGCCTCTTTCAAGATCGAAGGGGCCGGGTACGGCTAGGCCTATGGCTTTTACCTCTAGTCCTCTTTCGCTCGCTCTCCTCAATCCCTCTCCTAACAGGCCTATGAATGGCCTAAGTATCTCTTCCCTTTCACCCATTGAGTTTACAAGAGTCGTTCTGAAAGTTCCTTCGATATAATGACCCTCAGGAGTAATCAGCGCTAGCTTTATCGAAGTCCCTCCCACATCAACAGCTAAGACGCATGTCTTTCTCAAAGCTCCCTACCTCATAAACGCCTTAACCACTTTACAAGGGCTTATTCCCATGTTTATGAGGAGGTACTCTCCGAAGCAGGCTGGGACTAAGGCGGTTTCAGAGAAGCGTATTTCCAACTTCCTACTAGGATTTGACTTGGAGGATATGAGAATACGTTCTCCGTCCACCAAGGTCAGTATATGGAATTTGCCGTTAGTATTATCGCTAATGTTCTTTAAGAACTCTAACCTATGGATCGCTATACGCAGCTCACCTAGCTCTCCGAGGAAGTACTCAGCCCATGTGGGCCCAGACCTTATAGGCTTGGGCGTGACCTTGAGGTGTTTGGAGACCCAGCTTGCCCGTTTTGTTGTATCGAGTACTCTGAATGCGTGATACGAGTGTATTGGGCGTAGCTTTCCGTTTAAGTCTGGCCTTAGGTAGTCATAGAGGTGAAACGTATATAGGTCGGTGGTATCACTTATTTCGAGCACTACTTGATTATATCCAGACGCGTGGACTGTTCCAGCCGGTATTAGGAAGAGGTCTCCCTCCTTGCTCTGAATACTGTTCACATATCGATTGTGGTCAAAGGGTATGCCCTTAGTCTCGGCCTCTATAACGGCTTTACGGAACTCCTCAACATCGGCTTCGTCTCTCAGCCCCAAGTACACCTTGGATCCAGGGCCTGTAGCTACGATGTAGTAGCTCTCATTCTGTCCTATAGGCTCATTAAAGTTCTCCTTGAGGTAGGAGAGGTTGCCATGAACCTGTATTGCCATGTCTCCACCTCCCATGGAGTCGTCATAGTTTACCCTAATGGGAAAGTTTCCGCCGATCCTTTCATACGCCTCAAATTTCCCCATGATCCTATCTGGGTACTCCCATAGAAGGTTGAGGAATGGCAAGTTCAAGATTATATTTTCTAGCTTGACGAATAAACTCTGGTATGGTGCCATTACCTCATACGACCAGGCACAGTTTTTCATGGATTTGGGCAGTTTCCTGATCTCCTTAAGCCACTGTCCTCCCCAAACTCCTTCCAAATATATGGGCTTAAGCCTTAAAGGATGCTCGGAGAGTATTAGCAAGAGTTTCTTATAGACATCCTTAGGCAGCATAATTAAATTCTCAGTATTGTTACCATCCAAATAGAAGTCCATTCGTTTTAGCACTTTCCTCTTATGCCTATCTAGCACTGGAAAGTCAACGTAGTAGAGCCGCTTTCCCGAGTATTCCCTACTTCTAGTCTTACCTCTATCCCCTAAGTTGTTAATTAAACCGTCTAAAACTCTCCTTCCCGCAACTTCCTTAGTCACATCCACGTAGAATACTACATCGTATAGGTCTGCAGTAAACCTGTTAACTGCTCCACAACCGAAACATACGAGTACTTTAGAATTTTTCCTACCTTGTTCAATTCTCTCTTTTAGTTCCTCTCCCCTAAGGAACATCTCTATTTCTCCTTCGAATATTTGGCCGAAGTGCGGATCATACGTGAGAAATGGTTTAATAATGTTTTCAATGTAATCTGATGGCTTGTAGAAGTTAGCCACATCCAATAACTCAAAGTCTAACTGCAACTCCTTGAAACTTTCTTCAAGCCTAGATATTAAAACTTTCCACTCAACACCAATGTACCCGTCAATGCCTATGGTAACTCCTGCTTTCCTCGAGACAGCGTCCTTGACAAGAATCGAGATACATTTACATACCTTATTCAACCCTATCACGATATACTTTACGACTTCACTGGGGACCTTAGGAGTATTAATAGCTTTTTCGTCGTAAAAGCTGATCAATACGTAGGCCATGTCTATTAGGAATCAAGTGCTGAAATATATTTTTCGAACAGTCTTGTCCTCTCGCCATATTCTATATCTTCGGGGTGTCATAGTAGCGTATCTTGATAAGAGCATTCTAGAACCGCGTGCCTTCCGCCTTAAGGTGTCCCATGATATATAGGTATTTCCATACACGCTTGAATCACTTGGTAAGCCATATAGGGCTTGTCCATGCGAGATTTCCATCTGCCTGCTTTACCCGCAGGTAATAATACACCAATTCATCTGGAGACTGATAATCCTCCCAATAGAAAGCCACATCCATCCTATTCGGTCGCATCGACCACACGACCTCTCCGTTTCTGATTAATTCCAGCCTTGAAATGAGGTCTGTTCCATGAACTTCTCCTCTTATCCTTGCAGAGCCATCCCACACTCCTTCAGATCCCATGCATAAATCGTTTATCTGGAATGATATTATGATGCGTTCTCCCGTCGTTGCATAGCATCTCCGCCTCCTTAATGAGTGGAATATCTCTCTGCGTGAGAGAGCGTTGGAGTAGACTGCAGTTAAGCCGCTGCGGAATCCGAGAGGGACGTAGATAGATGTGTAGTACGCCCCTTCACCCGAGAATCCAGCTCTGCCGTCATGGTTATCGCTTCCAGCAGTAAAGCCGAGCTTAGAGCCTGTAGATAGGATCTGCCTCACGGAGATCCCGTACTTTGGCATCCTCCATAATTTCGTATCTGCAGTTTCCGAGCTACCCCACATCGAGTATATCTCGATTAAACGCTCAAATGATGGATTATGATATTCCCACTTGGCATTCTCTAGAGAGTGATGGGGAATAGCGATCACCTCTTCTTCCATGCCCTCGATTAGTCGCCACACTTTCCTCAGCGAATTGGTTTTTGGATCTGTTCCCCTGAAGAGCGGAAGTTCATTACGCCAAGTATAGAAGTTCCTATCTCCCTCCTTACCACTCCACTCATAGCCTATGAAAGTTACGAATTTTCCAGGCTTATTATACATGTTCGCTAAATCCTGCATCCAAAGCCATTCATTATCAGTGAGGTAGCATGCATGATCTGTTAGAGCCGTGAAGTCTAGGCAGGCGATATTCCTCGCATGCCAATAGAAAGATTCTGGGGAGCCAATTCCGTCGGACATCTCCGAATGCGCATGAATATCTCCCCAATACAAACTCAGGTTTGAATCGTTTTCTACCTTAATGGGATTTGACAATGAATTAAATCGGCCTGAAGGCGAATCAGCCTTTATACGATATACACCTTCAGGCAGAGGATCTAAGAGCATCTTGAAAGCAGATCTTCCATAGAAGCCCCTCGGTCTGCCTAGATCCTCCTCCCAATCTCGACCTAAAAGCTTCAATCTTACATCTGCATGTAATGGATAAACGTTACTTAAGTTTCTGAACTTATCTGTGAATATCCCATGGAGCACTATTCTCTCTCCTGTTCTAGCATGAGATGGAACTATAAGGTGAAGCCTCTCCGGGATGTCTGCTTTGAAGGTCAATGTATGGCTATATCCATTAGCTAGGGGGGTGAAGTAGCACCTCTTATTCGGCATTACTGAAATAGCCATAGGCGGTATTTTAGAGAACCAATACGAGCGATCAGTTCTTTCATACTCGAAAGGAACTATCTGTGTTCTCTCGGCCTTATAGTAGATGACTACCTTCCCTCCCGGTTTAAGATCCTCCTTAAACTCAGCCGTGATATCGATCCACTCCCAGGAGTCTCTCGAGACTTCTATGGAGATAATTTCTAATTGGGCATCTGCTTTAACGATTTTTAAGTATCCATCTCCATTTGGATCCTTGATTTGTGGGTTAGAGAAGATCCTTGGTATTGTTAGCCGTATTCTTCCTCCACGCTTTATTCCAGTCTCACCAGCAGTGAATATAAGCTTAAACTTCACAGGCCTCCCTACGGTAGTTACATTTGGAATTATCTGACTTACACCCAGTGATTCACGACTATAGCCTAAAATCTGCCTCTCGATATCCGCTAATCCTCCATGTGGAATGAAGTCTTTATTGCTCGTTATCAGAAAGATGTCACCAGATGGATCTGTGAGACCAAAAAAACTTACTACTGGAGGACTTGCCAAGTTAAGTTTTAGATACTTCCTTCCCATAAAGAGCCATCTTCTTCCATCTCTCACAACGACCTCATGAGGGAGGAATGTTTCATTCTTAATCTTGATTACAGGATGCTCAGCCTCCGTGTAAATCCATAAGTAACATTCACCTGTGAAATTTCTTGTGGGTAAAAGGAGATCAATGCTTGACCTAGAGGGATATGACTTTGCATCTCGAAGTGGAACGATTATGTATATGTCCCTTGAGTCATCATAATAAACACTCACATATCTTCCCTCATTCGAGAATATATATAAAATTTATGACATAAAGATGATTAGTACGTAGGCTACATCTATGAGTAATCAAGTAATAGAGCATACTTTTCAGCTCGCCTTACCCTATACCTAAAGTGAAAACATAAAAGCTTACAAGAATTCTGTGTAAGTGGCAATGTCAAAATGAGAAGTGTACGTATTGAAGACATAAAGCAGACGTGCTTTTTCGTACGTGAGGAGATTTTAAAGAACGTTGTTGAGTTAACCATACTTAACGAGGGAGAGGCCTTCAAAGCAACTTTAGTAGTTTCATATCCTTCATCCGCATACGAGATCCCTCTAGGCTACATAAGCGTTGGCAAGAAAGTCTATCGTGTTCATATCCCAGACATAAAAGAAGAAGTTGAGGTAAAGTTCTCTATACGCGATGAGACTGGAAATGCCGTGGCTGAGAAGAATGTGAATTGGAGACCTAGGAGGCGTTGGATCATCTACCTAGTTCAGTACTCCCACCATGACCTAGGGTACACTGATATTCCCCAAAACGTCCTAAAGGAGTATATTGGCTTCTACGACTCGATTATACAGTTCTGTGAGGAAACCGAGGATTGGCCTGAAGAGGTCAAGTTTAGATATCAAGTTGAGCAGTTCTGGTCCATTAACTACTACTTGAAAACTCAGCCTAAACACAAGGTCGATAGGCTTCTTAAGCTTCTGAAAGAGGGTAGGATTGAGATCTCAGCACTTCTCGGTAATGAAGTTTCCGGTCTCTGTGGACATGAGGAGATCATAAGGTTAGTGTATCCATCATTCAGGTTGAGAAGCACCCACGGAATACCGGTAAGCGTTGCAGAACTTAATGACGTACCTGGGCTTTCTTGGGGTCTGGCTACAGTGCTCACTGGAAGCGGCATAAAGGTAATGGCTCCGCTTTTCCCAAGGTGGTACTATCGACCTGACCAAATACCTTTCTGGGATGAGAGCATAGTTACGCCTAGTGGTACACCCACAGCGTTTTGGTGGGAGAGCTTGGATGGCAGCAGAGTTCTCTTCTGGTATCAGGACATAAATTTCGGAGAAAACTTGGGCTTCACCGAGAGCTATGAGAAGCTCTTTAAAGAACTACCCAGGCTTTTGGATAGGCTCGAGGAGAAGGGATATCCGTTCGATGCAATTCTAGTGCGGGTGAGAGGAGCCGCTCGTGATAATTCTCCACCATCGATTAAGCCATGCCTGATAGCGAAAGAGTGGAACGAGAAGTGGGCGTATCCTAAAATCATAGTATCCACGCTATCAAGCTTTTTTGAGTACCTAGAGAAGAACTATGGCGAGTTCCTGAAGAAGCTCCCTGTATTCAAGGGAGAGATCCCCGATAGCGATTATCCAGTAGGAGCAACTTCTACGATGCAGGCAACGATTCTGAACAGAAACGCTCACGACTTAATACCATCGGCTGAGAAGTTCGCAACCATTGCTGACCGGCTCTTAGGCCTACCCTACCCGTATAAAGAGTACTTGAAGAGAGCTTATGAGCACAATCTCTTGTACGACGAGCATACTTGGGGACTCTGTTGTCCATTCGGACCAGCTCAGGAAGCTTCCCGTATCGAGAAGCTCCTCCACGCGTACAAGGCATACACCTTAGCGCACGATGTCCTTGTCAAGAGCCTTAACAGGATAGTGGACGCCATAGATCTTCCAGAGGAAGGCTATTACTTAGTCGTATTCAATTCGCTCTCATGGAAGAGGACTGATGTGGTAAGAGCGTGGTTAAGGGAGCCGGATCCTTGTGGACATCCTATGTACGAGGTAGTACGAGATGGGAAACCTACAGGTATTCTTACACATGGAAGTGCTGTGGGAAGAGATGTGTTCTACCCGCCCCTAGAGCTTTTTGAGAAGCCCTTCAGCATAGTGGATTTGGAGACGGGGAAGAAGGTGGAATACCAGATAGTATTTGTTAAGGATTCTGCATCGATTTTAGATTTCGCTGCTGATAGGGTGGGACTAGCTCCAATGGAAGGCAGGTACGCCAGACAGATAGTGTTCTTAGCAGAAGATGTCCCTCCGCTAGGATACAAGGTCTACAAAATAGTGACGGAAACTAAAAGCCCCTCTAGTAACTCTAGCGAGGAGCGTGATACCGATGGCTATGTAATAGAAAACGAGTACTATAGAGTTGCCATCGACCCCAATACGGGAGCCGTTACAAGCCTATTTGATAAGGAGTTAGGAAGGGAGCTGGTGGACTCTGAGGCGCCTCATGGCTTCGGCCAACTTATAGTTCGGGAGTCCATTACCGGCAAGGAACACTACGTAGAGGAGGTGCGAGTTAAAAAGGGCTTGAATGGACCGATCGTAAAGAGCATAGTAGTGAGAGGTAAGGCTTACGGATGTCCGCTTGTGGTCAGAGAAATAACTCTCTACAGCAAGGTTAAGAAGATCGACTTTTGTTACAGAATTTTAAAGGACTCTACACCCATGTTAGAGGTCTACATAGCCTTTCCCTTTAAGATGCATAATCCAAGTTTCAAATACGAGGGCCCGAATATTGTCGTAACGCCTATTGAAGACCAGTTCCCAGGTTCTCACACGTGCTACTATCCTGTACAGCACTGGGTCAACATGTACGATGATAAAGGATTTGGAGTTACATGGTCTTCTCCGGATGCTCACTTAGTTGAACTAGGTGGCCTATGGCCTTTAGGAGTCTCCTGGGCTCACCATGGCGTAACGCCACCAAAATACCCTCACGAGAACCTAAGAGTCTCGAAGTTCGAGAAGGCTTACATATATTCCTTTATCCTGTGTAACAACTTTAAGACCAATTTCTACACGACCCAGGTAGGAGATCTGGTGCTCAGGTATTCCATAGTGTCGCATATGGGGGACTGGAGAACAAGTATTTCTAGAAATCATGGATGGAGTGTAGCAAATCCATTAGTACCAGTCTTTACAGAAGGTGGAAGGCGTGGTAAACTTCCCTCTAAATCCTACAGCTTTTGTGAAGTGGATAAGCCGAATGTAATGATCACCACGATAAAGCCCTCTGAGGACGGTAAAGGCTTAGTCTTACGGCTAGTAGAGACCTCAGGAAGAGACACAACAGTAACTATTAAGCTTCCTTTCCTTAGCATAGAAAAGGCCTATGTGACGAATTTAGTAGAGGAGGAATTGAAGCCAATAGAGGTTCGAGGAAATCAAGTTACTACAACTATTAAGATGTTTGGAATAGCCACCTTGAAGCTCGTAGTAAAGCCTCCTATATTGTAGAGTTCTATACTGAATCCCTTACATTGAACTGGCTTTACGTCATCTAAGAGTATCTTCAGACTTACTCCTGACTCCTTGAACTCCTTTTCGTAGTGGACCGTAAGCTTCTAACCATAGTCAATGATAGTCCTTTCGCCCTAAGTTTCGACAATAGCGTAATCCCTTATCCTTTCCTCTTTAATCTCTGCTCCAGGAGGAGGCTAATAGTTACTAGTGCCAAACTATATTAGGCAGTTCTCGGCACATAAGAGACATGAGTGACTTAAAGAAGAAGATAATCCTTCTGGTTGTGGATCAACTTCCAGGTCATTGGGCTGAAGGAGTCTATGTGGATCCTCAAAGGAAGATTCCACCAGTGAACGTTAAGGGATATCATGAACTAGGGCTCATACCGAACTTTTCCTATCTCATTAAGAACGGACTATGGGTTCTAAGAGCCTGGAATAGAGGGATCTGCTTTACGAGAGAGGGTATGAGATACTTAGCCATTGGAAGCTATACGAGACCACTCTACGATGAGGAGTACTGGAAGCATAGCGAGGACTACAGCGAGGAGGAGAAGATGGGGTTCTTTGAGTACGCTAAGGAGTACTATAAGGGCGAGCTAAAGTGCGCTACTATAGGAGGCTGGTACGAAAGGGGTTATTTTTATGTGTCCGATACTATAGTCTCACCTCACTGCACTAAGATTTCAATCCACAATACTGTAGAGTGGTCGGACCTAATCCTGTGGAGGAACTTCATAAAGCCCTACATGGACTATAATCCTGATTTCAACCTAGTGTTTGCATACTTCCCGACATTCGACGTATTGAACTTATGTCCATCTTATCTTGAGGGAGAGGGGACAAACCCCTTTACCTCGAAGCATCTATACATGTTATTCCTCGACTCGATAATCGGCGAAAT
>Ga0190310_1000027_pt1 | contig 54129 bp, 56 predicted proteins | sample 48700778_MG_FD_165059 | JGI IMG/M metagenome (GOLD analysis project Ga0190310, IMG submission 165059) | Hydrothermal vent sediment bacterial communities from Southern Trench, Guaymas Basin, Mexico - 4870-07-7-8_MG | ecosystem: Environmental > Aquatic > Marine > Hydrothermal vents > Sediment ... | reverse complement strand
GGAAACATGATCATTATGCATTGACTTAATTTTATATATATTCTTAGGTATTTCTCCAACTATGATAGCTTATTATCTTAAGTTGTCTAGCTGCCTCCATCAACCATGACGCAAGAATAGTAGCTAATTTATCAACAGCAATATTCTCTTCAACTTCAACTCCATAAGTCTTTTTATATGCTTCAACTGCTATTTTAGGATCAATTCTATTTTTCATACTATTTTTAAAATAATTAATTAACTCTACAATAGAGTGTCCACGAAATATATTAACTATTCTCTCCAGCTCATTAAAATCTTTATGAGATAAAACAGCTTTCTCAGCTATTGATAAATCCTTTGCCTTAGCTATTTCCCAATAATTAAATAATAGTGTATAATCTTCAACGAGGCTGCCATCTGCTAGGAATGGTTTATCCCCTTCTTTACCCATCCCCTTCAAGCCTCCTCAATAAATCATTCAATCGCTCAATAGTATATCTTTTTAAATACTCAGATTCACTACTTATGTAATCAACTAATTTAGACAGAGCATTTATGATATCGTCAACTATAACTTGATATATTCTCTCTCTTTCATAATCATAAAGAACTTGTAGGGCTCTAGCAATAGTCTGATCACTAGGATGCATTCTACGTGATAAGTACTTGTTTATAGCAGCAGGTGAGACACCCAATTCTAATGCCAGTTGCCTTGCACTTCTTGTTGCTAACATGATCTCAATAATTTTGTATCTAGCCTCTTTACTAATCCAATGGACTGCTTCATAGGCACTCAATTCCCATAACACCTAGGGAAGAACCTATATTATTTATGATGCTCTACTAGTTAATAAAAGGTGTATAATATGGAGAGTGAAGCAATTATAGCTGGTTATGGAGGCGTCTACATAGATAAAAAGCCGATAAGAAACCTTAGTAAACACTATTTGGTTAAACCAGTACATGTATACATAGGAGGATTTGAGAACGCTATTTCTAGAGGATATATTCCTATTAAGAAACCAGTGGTTCTAGGATCGACAGGTATCGTAAGGATCTTGGAGGCAGGATATGGTGCGAACCCTGAATTAAGTGGTTCATTAGCACTTGTTTCACCTACTACATCCCATGGATATCTGGGATTGGATCTCGATGGTTTATTATCTAAATATACAACAATACCCATGGACTCAATAATAAGAACATTATCTAAACAAGAACCTATATACAGTATAATGTATCATGTAGCTATCGCTTGTAGTATGTGCGAGAACATAGAGGGAAAGAACTTATTAATTGTTGGAGGAGGTGTTGAGTCCTTAGCGCTAGCTATATGTTCAGAGGATAAAGCCTCTCGATTATCTGTATTGACACGGTCTAAGACTTCTTATAGAATATTTCGAAAACTTGGTTTCGACGTTTACCAAAAAGCTCAAGACATCAAATGTTGTTTTGATACAATGTTCTATGGCTTACTTACTCCGATATATATTGAGGATCTAATTAAGGAACTTGGAACTAAACATCTTACACTATATGTTAATCCATATATAAAGCATATAGGGATCAATGTTGGCAGCCTACTTGATGTAAACATAATAAAGCCTGAGCCCGAGGAAAAACATTACACGTGCATAAATAAAATGGGAAAAATAATTGATAGATATATTAGAAAGATACAGGTGAAGAGACTAACTGAGATCCTAAGCTTATTCCCTATAAATAGCATCGGTGTTATTATATCATTTAGCTGACCTCCTTTATCATTTGTGAAAGCCTTCTAACCCCTTCCCATATCTGCTCTACTGTTGGATAACTATAGTTTAGCCTCATACTATTAGCACCGGTACCGTCAGGATGGAAGCCCTGGCCCGGTACATAAGCTACCTTATATTTCTTCAATGCAAGGTCCATAAGCTCTCTAGCATCAAACCCTTCCTTGAATACATAGGTAAATACGAAGAATCCACCAATAGGCCTACTGTACCATGTATATTCTGGGAAATGTTCATCTAAGGCCTTAACCATAGCATCTCTTTTCTCTTTATAGACTTTAGCTATTCTACGTACATGTCTCTCAATAAGACCTGTTTTAATAGCTTCAGCTAGGATATACTGGTTTAAAGTTGGGCTATGTAAGTCTATGTATTGCTTTAGTAATTCTATTCTCCTACTAAGATCCTTGGGAGTAACTAGCCATCCTAATCTAATTCCTGGCGCAAGTATTTTGCTAGCTGTGCTCATGTATATAACTCGATCCTCCTTATCCAATGCCTTAAGAGATGTTATATCAGCATTTTCATCGAATACGAAGAAGCTATAGGGATCGTCCTCGATCACGAGTAAATCATATTTACTAGCTAATTCCAATAAATGCTTCTTTCTATCAAGAGACATGGTTACGCCGCCTGGATTTTGAGCAACTGGTATTGTGTATATGAATTTAGGCTTTATATCAAGTGCATGCAGCCTCTTCAATACATCCTCTAATGCTATAGTTCTCATACCGTGATCGTCTATCTTTATACCAACTACATCGGCACCAGCTAGTCTAAATGCACCGAGAGCAGCTAAGTAAGTAGGTGATTCTGTAATTACTTTATCTCCGGGAGTTACAAATGCCTTTGCTAACATATGTATTCCTTCTTGGCTACCGCTCGTCACAATGATGTCTTCGGGATCCGGCTTGAATCCCTTTGTCTTGTATAGGAAATCTGATAATGCTTTTCTAACCTCATATATACCCTTTGTTTCACTGTATTGAAGACTATACTCGCCATATTTTATGATGACTTCCCTAGCTATTTCAGCTAGCTCCTCCTTAGGAAAATACCTTGGATCGGGTAGACCGCCTGCTAGACTTATTATATCCTTTGATCTTTTTACTAACTTGAGTAGCTCTCTAATTTCAGATGCGCGTATTTTTTTAACTCTAGGGTTTAATAATTCATCAAACCTGCCATCCAATAGATATCCCTCACTATATACTATAGTGTATAGTGGTAGAAAAAATTAGGGGATCATGGTGGGAGGAAAGTGGTCAACGAAATAAATATTGTTAAGAAAAAGATAAGGAAGGATATTATTAGGATCGCACTTGTATATCCAAGTACATATGAAGCATCTTTATCTAGCCTAGCTGTACATATGATCTATTATCTCGTAAATACATATCCAGAGATCTATATGGAGAGATTCATATATACAGATAAAGATATTAAAAGTATTGAGACGGGATCGCCGTTAAGGAATTTTGACTACATAATTGGGAGTATCCACTATGAACTTGACTATGCATACTTTATTAACATGATATACCGTGGAGGAATCGAGATCTTTAGGGAAAAGAGAAGAGGGAACCCTCTAATCTTTGTAGGCGGACCAGCTCCAATGAGTAATCCTGCCCCATTATCTGATGTAGTTGATGCTATACTCGTGGGAGAAATCGAGGTTCTGATCCCGAGGCTTATAGAGATACTATTGGACTATCATAAAGATCCAGATAGGATCTTGGAAAGAATGGATGAGAATGGTTTCCTAGTGATTAAGGATAAAAGAATAACCAAGAGAATATGGACAAAGGATCTTAACCAGGCTTTTTACCCATTTAGGCAGATACAGAGCACTGATAAAGAGCCTGTTTATGGCCGGGGATTATTAGTTGAATCAGCACGTGGCTGTCCTTTTTGGTGTAGATTCTGTTTAGAAGGTAGATTATTTAAACCTTATAGAATTAGATCGTTTAATAATTTAATAAAGATCATTGATAAAGGATTAGAGCTGAATAAGCTTAACAGGATAATATTTTATTCATTATACTTTTTCGGTAATCCTAATGAGAAAAGGATTTTAGAATACTTAATAGATGAAGGACTTAAAGCTTCTATACCTTCTATAAGAACAGACCTTTTAGATGATGAAAATCTTGATCTCATTTGGGGAATTGGCCAAAGAATGATAACTACTGCTCCGGAAAATATTAGTTTATATGGAGAAAGAATGCTTTGTAAGTGTCATAAAATAAGTGATTTAACTACTGTTCTAAAAAAAGCTGTAAGGAGGGGATTCGATCTAAAACTATACTTCATACTAGGTATTAAGGGAGAATCTATGAATAGTATTAGGGAGAACATATTGTTTATTAAGTCCTTGGCTAAATATGCACGTAGTTTTGGCCGTAAAATATCTATTACAATAAATCCACTTATACCTAAGCCTAAGACCGTGTTCCAATGGATTGGTATGATCGATCTTGAGAAGGCTAGGAGGATAATTAAGATTGTAAGAAATGAATTAGGAGGCTTAGTTGAGACAAGGCCATATTATGTTAACTGGGCATGGGTACAAGCATCCATAGCACTAGGCGACTGGAAAGTATCTAGGCTACTAGTTGAATGGGGTTTAATGGGTGGAGGTCTAGGGAATTGGAGAAGAATTGTAAAGGAACATGGCTACTCGACTAAATATGTTTTTAATGGATGGGAATATGGTAAAAAATTACCATGGGATTATATTGTAATAGGTGAATACGTAGAAGATGTTCTAGAAAAGGAATATATTATTATGAGAAAATTGTTATCATCTACCCTTAGCTAGCTCTTCATGGGATCTAGCTAGTTCCCCCGTCGCTAATACAGCTAATAAATTTAATTCCCCAGCTAATACAGCTGATGCTATGATTTCTGCAAACTTTTTAGCATTATCACCTGGCCTCTCGCCCCCACCAGCTACACCCAAAATAGATAAGGCTTCTCTTTGCGTAGGTAGCCAGGTACCGCCACCAATAGTTCCCACTTCAAGACTTGGTAACGTAATTGAAATGTATAGATCCCCGTCTCTTAATTCAGCCCATGTATAGCCCATACTACTCTCAACTATCTGTGCAAGATCCTGGCCTGTAGCAATAAATATTGCTGCAACAATATTTGCTATATGAGCATTATATGCCATAGACACTGATCTAGCACTACCCAGCAAGTTTTTACGGATATTAACATTAACTATTCTTTCGGGAGTAGTCTTAAGAACCTCTTCAATTATTTCTCGTTTAACAATAGCTTCTGCAACAACTGTTTTACCACGACCATATAGAAGATTTAGTGCAGAAGGCTTCTTATCAACACACATGTTACCATTTAAAGCTATATAGTCAATTTTCCCTGGATAATTACTAATAATATATTCACAAGCCTTATCAGTAGCTATAGTAACTATATTCATACCCATAGCATCTCCAGTCGTATATATGAATCGTAGCCATACATTATTACCTAGTACAAATGGGTCTATTCTCAATAGCCTTCCATGACGAGTTGTTGATTCAGCAATAGACTTTATTTTATCAAAATTAGTGTTTATCCATTTAATGAATTTATATACATCTCGTATAGTAGGTAAGGAAAATAATGGAGCACGAGTCATTCCATCGTAAAGGATCTTTGCATATACTCCACCGCTTAGAGTTAAGGCTTTACATCCACGATTAACACTAGCAACCAAAGCTCCTTGAGTAGTAGCTAGAGGTATATAGTATTCCCCCTTAGCATAGTCTCCATTAATCTTTAAAGGCCCAGCTATTCCTAGAGGGATCTGTATTGCACCGATCGGGCTTTCTATGTTCCTCCTATATATCTCTACAAAATCAATTATAGTTGATCCTATTGCAGGCAAGCTAATACCAAGTATTTCTTCAAGAGCCTTTCTCCTAATAACAGCCGCTATATTAGCATTTCCAACTTCTTCTTCAATTTTATAAAAAGAAATTTGTTTATTAACGACTTTTTTAATAAATTCTCTAATATCATTTATTAGATTCAATCTCTGGAGCACCTTTAATTAAGGGTCTAAAAAGCAATGCATACCTTATAATACCTGCCTCACCGTCTTCGCTTGTCCTTCTAAGTACGGGCTCTACAAGCATACCCTCCCTAACCTCCTCAGGATCAACATCAGTTAATCTTGTAAGTATTCTAACACCTGTTCCAAGTAGTTCAACCATAGCTATGATTAATGGCTTATATTCTTCGTATCCACTGGGTGAGGCATATATTACTGTCCATGTAAGTACTTTAGCCAGGCCAAATAATTCCGTATCCTCTAATTCTCTTGAACCACAATATTTGCAGACCTTTGATGGCGGGTAATTTATCCTACCGCATTTAAGGCATTTAGTAGCTTTTAATCTATAGTAGCTATGTTTTTCCCTCCAATAACGAGCTATAGAGTACTTCATACGCCTTCACCTCCTAACGCGTTTAATTAAACCACGACATTTAGCATACATACCATAGTCAATTATTTTCTTACGTGCAAGATAATCTCCAACTTTTGGAGCCTTATCCTTTCTATCAATAATCTTATCAGTAACTACAATACTATATGCATCACTCCCAGCTCCACTACCAAATGGAGCTAATAAGATCCTATCACCAGGCTTAGCATCATCAAGGACTTTGGATAAGCCTATTAAAGCAGATGCATTATAGCTATTACCAATATATGGAGTAACGAGGCCCGGTAAAACCTTTTCCCTAGGAATGCCTAGTTTTCGAGCTACCTTTAATGGGAAACTACCGTTTGGTTGATGAAAAATTACATAGTTGAAATCATTGACGGTTAAACCCGTTTTCTCTAAAAGGCCTTTAACAGCATTGACTATATGGTGGAAGTATGCTGGCTCACCAGTAAATCCTTCTCCATGTAACGGATATGGAATATATGCTCTTCTCCAGAAATCAGGTGTATCAGTTACATATGTATAGCTAGCCTCAAATACTGCTGCCGCTTCATTAGATGGCCCTATAATGAAGGCTGCAGCTGCAGATGAAGCTGTAAACTCTAATACATCTCCAGGTTCTGCCTGCGCCGTATCAGATCCTATAACTAATGCGTATTTAACTAGTTTCGAAGCTACTGCACCAATAGCTATCCTCATAGCCTCACTAGCTGCACGACATGCAAATTCTAAGTCTGTTGCCATTGTATCAGGAGTTATGCCAAATGCCTCGGCAATAATTGTTGCAGATGGTTTTACAGCATAAGGCTTTGACTCTGTACCAAACCATACAGCACCTATTTCTCCTGGATTAATTCCAGCTCTCTTTAGTGCATTAAGTGCTGCTTCCCAACCCATTGTTGTAGCGTCTTCGTCTCTACTAGCTACTGCTTTCTCAAAAGTTCTTAATCCTCTAGGAGTTTCCTTAGCAAAACCCCATATACGAGCTATCTCATCGAGGGGGAGCCTATAACGAGGAATATATGATCCCCATCCAATAATACCTGTTTCCTTCTCAGGGTTCAAGAGCCCATTCACCATACAGACTTTAACTATTACCTATAATATTAGATTAAAGATGTAGGATAAAAATAGTTATACTAAACTACTTTTTAGCATATAGCCAGCATGCGACATAATGTCCGGGTTCAACCTCAATAAGAGGAGGTTCTTTCTTAGTACAATATGGCTTTAGACTAGGATTACTATCTAGAGCAACACACCTTGGATAGAACCGGCATCCAGGAGGTATATTTATGGCGCTTGGCACTTCTCCTTTAATGGGTACTTCCCTTAGTCTAGCCCGGTTCTTAGGATCTGGCTCAGGTATTGCTTCTATAAGGGCTTTAGTATATGGATGAAGCGGGTTTTCAATAACCCTTCTAGTATCACCCATCTCAACTATTTTGCCAAGATACATTATCGCTAATTTATTGGTAATATATCTTGAAACAGCCAGGTCATGGCTAATGAAGATATATGTAAGGCCCATTTTCCTCTTAAGCTCCATCATGAGCTCAAGGATCTCTGCACGAATACTTACATCAAGCATTGATACAGGCTCATCAGCAACTATAAATCTTGGATTAAGAATTAAAGCTCTAGCAATAACTACTCTTTGTCTCTGGCCACCGGATAACATGTGGGGATAACGAAACATAAATTCTTCAGGAGGTGTAAGCTTTACCATTTCAAGAGCTCTAGCCACGATCTCATATCTCTCTTCCCTTGTCTCACCAATTTTATGTATTATTAGCGGCTCCTCTAAAATATCGTATATAGTCATTCTCGGATTAAGGCTGCCATAAGGATCCTGGAATATAATCTGCATTTCCTTACGTAGTGGAGAAAGATATTTTGGTGGAATACTACCTACATCTATACTACCAAACTTATCAACTACCTTGGGTTCATATCCTAATTGCTCAAATTGGTCAAGCAATATTTTTCTAGGTCTATATGCTATTAAGCCGCTAGTTGGATGATATAGCCTAAGAATTGTTTTACCAGTTGTTGTCTTGCCACAGCCAGATTCTCCGGCTAAACCAAATACATCTCCGTCTTTAACAATAAATGATATGCCATCAACCGCTCTTACATATCTTCTCGGCTTACCAGTTATAATATCCATTAAACCTCTTCTTAGCGGAAACCATGTTTTAAGATCCTTAACATAAAGTATAGTATTCTGATCGGGTTCAGGCCTAAATATGTTTTCACTCATAGACCTACACCTCATCTTTTAGCATACAGCCAGCATGAAACATAATGTCCAGGCTCAATTTCGATAATTGGAGGCTCCTCTTTATCACATGGTTCAAACTTAAATTTACATCTAGGAGCAAATCTACAGCCAGGTGGAGGATTCCTTAGATCAGGTGGTACGCCGGGTATCCATTCTAGTTTTGTGATCTCACCTCTAATTCTTGGAATTGCCGCTAGTAATCCCTTTGTATATGGATGCTGCGGATTATAATAGATTTGCTCAGAAGTTCCAGTCTCAACTATTTTACCAGCATACATTATAGCTACTTTATCAGCTATTTCAGCGATAAGGCTTAAATCATGTGTAATAAGTATGATTGACGTCTTTAAGTCTCTTTGAAGTTTCTTAAGTAGATTCATTATCTGGGCCTGTACAACTACATCAAGAGCTGTCGTAGGCTCGTCTGCTATAACTAATGATGGACTTAGTGCTAAAGCCATAGCTATTAATGCACGCTGCCTCATTCCACCACTAAGTTCATGCGGATAACTATGAGCACGCCTTGGATCAATACCGACTAGTGAGAGTAGTTTATAAACTCTAACATATGCCTCTCTCTTACTTAAGCCTTCATGTATCATTATAACTTCAGCTATCTGATCACCAACTGTATATACAGGATTTAATGCATTCATAGCTCCCTGAAAAATCATTGAAATACCTTTCCATCTAACTTTTTTTCTAAATGTTTCACGATCCATTTTCAGGATGTTTTCTCCCATAAAATATATTTCTCCACTCTTTATTTTACCAGGAGGAGGTACAAGTCTTATAATTGAGTATGCCAGTGTACTCTTACCACAACCGGATTCTCCGGCAATACCTAAAACTTCTCCTTTATTTAATGTAAAACTTACACCATCAACAGCTCTTACCACACCTTTAGTTGTATAGAAATATGTATATAGATCTTTAACCTCTAGCAATACATTACTACTCAATATATCCACCTCAATAATGATCTAGAGCTCCATACCGTCTCCTACATACCTCAATATATTTTCCTATATTCTCTACACCAGAACTGTATTTTAAATATTATTACGAGGACTATTATAAATAATAGAAGCATTAGCATTAAATACCTACTATTTACAGGACATATTCCTGGTACGATGCAGACATTGCATGGTAGGCCATGAAGTCCATGGTTAGGATTCTTGGTAGATTCAGAGATGGCAGGTTAGTTTATTATATTGGTAAAGGAGTCCCTATGCTTGGCTATATAGCATTTGGATTAATAGATCGAGGTACCAATGTTATCCAAGTACGCCCTACGACTATATGCCCATTAAACTGTATATTCTGTAGTGTTGATGCCGGACCATTTAGTAAAAATAGATGGGCAGAATTCATAGTTGATCATAAAGCCATAGTTAATGCTATAAAGTCTATAATTAGATACAAGGGGTATGGTATTGAGGCATTAATTGATACTATAGGAGATCCCTTATCATATCCATGGCTAGAGGATCTAGTTAAGGCATTGAAACATATTAATGGTATTAGAAGCATAGCTATTGAAACACATGGAGCTCTTCTTTCAATTAAGAGAATTAAAAGATTAGAAGAAGCTGGCCTAGACAGAATAAACCTTAGTATCGAAACATTTGACCCTATTAAAGCAAAGTATTTACAAGGAACAAGATGGTTTGATGTTAAGAATGTCATTAGGATTGCAGAGTACATTACTAAGGAGACAAGTATAGATCTTCATATTACGCCTCTATGGATTCCTGGAATAAACGATAGTGATATACCTAAGATAATTCAATGGGCTATAAGGATTGGAGCAGGTAAATACTGGCCTCCAGTAACTGTTCAAAAGTATAATGAACATAAGTATGGAAGAAAAGTGCCCGGAGTAAAACCAGTTTCTTGGAAAGTATTTTGGAATAAACTATCCAAATGGGAATCTGAATTAAATGTGAAATTGAGATGCTCAATGAGAGATTTTCATATGAAATACCTGCCGCGCATACCATGTAGGATTAGAAGAGGAGAAATTGTAGAAGCACATGTTATTTCAAGAGGATGGTTGAGAGGAGAATACCTAGGCATAGTTAAAGAAGCTAACTTATTGACAGCTATTATTGGTTTCAGAGGACACATAGGTGAAGATATCTATATTGAAATCATACATGACAAGGACTGTCTTATAATTGGGAAATTTATTAGAAGGGTTTGATGACAAAAAATATTTTGTTATAAAAAGATTGATTGTTAATTAAATATTTTAGCTCTTCTTAACGAATGGTAACGCTATTGATATCAATGATAGTATGACTGCAATGATTACTAGTATCTGTACAGTCGATACTGCACCAGCTAATCCATCAAGCTTTGATGCAAGATCCTTGGTTGTTGAGTCTATACCATCTGTTGCTGTCTTTAAGTCACTTACAGTCGTCTTAATACTGCCTACATCAGACTGTATGCCTCCGACAGTAGTCTTTAGGTCATCAACACCCTGGGCTACTGGCGCAACTGCATCTTCTAATGTACTTGTTACATTTGCGAGACCAGCTGATAATGTAGCACTTAATTGGTCCATTGCATCAGCTAACCCTGATGCAACTTCACCTAACTGAGCTAGTAGTTCTTGTCTAATGGCTGCTATGCTTTCATTCATAGTCTTTGATAACTCTCCTATCTTAGTTATTGTCTCATTCAACTGTGCACCAATCTTTTGTACTTCTGTGATTAACCTAAATATTGTAACTGTTATCTCGGTTGTTAATTCCGGTATTCCTTTGAATCTACCAATCTTTACGAGTACCGTGTAGTCACCGTCACCTAATCCCTCTGTTACATCTCCAGGTATCTCTATATACCATGTGTAGTCTCCAATTCTTGTAGCCTCAACGCTATAGATCTCTGCACCAGTTGGTGATAGTAGTGAAGCCTCTACCCAGATATCCTCTGGAGGTAGCTCCTGTTCCTGAGGCGTTAACATGTGGTCAACGATTGTTACAGTTAAGTTGATTGGCTCGCCGGGTGCATACATTGTTCTAGCAATTTCTACGCCCTTAAGCTCTAGTACCTTATATGGTAGGTTGACCTGCCAGTAGTCCTCCCTGAATGGATATCTTGTGTCTCTAAATGCTGTTAACTCTAAGTGTAGCTCTGCCGGCAGATATACTGATATGTAGAATGGACCATTACTTATGACACCATGTCCATAGTTGTCAATAAATGTTCTAGCCATTGAAGCAGCATCTGATATATCCTTAACAGGTAATCCAAATTCCGTAGCAAGGTCATTGGTTGATGCTAGGTATGGAGGTATATATCCACCTGCTACTATTGTATCGAGAGCTGCTCTAATGTCTACTAGGTGTGTACTGTCGAATGCGTCAATGTATCTCTCAGCTTCACCCTCATACCATCCATATGATGCACCACTTACCGGACCGCCATTGATTACACAGTACTCCATAGCCATCCATATTGCTGGACTCCATGTGTTGTAGAACATGTAGTAACCAGCAGTTTCACCCTCACTTACCGGGTGTTTGTATGTACCATAAATTGCTATAGCAGTTTCATTAATGACTTCTATACCAATTAACGTACCAAATACTGGCTGCATACTTGATTCTATGTTGGGATGATACCATGGATCTTCTCCTCTTACATCAGTATCGTTCTGTGCCCACTCCCAAGTCCATGCTATGTCAAATAGTATATCCCATATATTGAAGTCTTCTCCATCATGATAAGCACTTGGATAGTAGTTGTAGACGATCTTTACAGTAGCTGTTGTTACATTAACTCTCCAATCATCTGGATACTGAGCTAGGTAGTCACTAAGTGTCATCCATCCAGCCTTATATACGTATAGATTACTTGGATTAACAGGGACATCATATAATACCTGCCACTTTGCACCCATTGGTACATACTCGCCAGTTGTTGGGTGCCAGTAGCCACCATACTCATGTACATATCTCCAGATATTGGTACTGTAAATATCTGTCATACCGCCTACGGGGTTCCATGCACTCATGAATAGGGCTGCCTGTGCTGAATACTGTACAACCTTGATAGTCTTGTCTAGCGTTGTAGCTGTTCTGAATACGAATGGTGAGTATAGACCAGTGCTTCTACCGGGTACTAGGTTCTCAACACGCTTGTTGACTACGAAGAACTGTACGTTTTCTGTTAGGAATACCCTGTGGCCCTCCTCAATACCTGCCTTAATTAGTTCCTTAGCAATATTCCAGTACTCATCTCCTGTATAGACTCCCTGTACTAGTTTTAGAGACTCTGTTTCTATATATTCTTGTATAGTCTCATTCCATAAGCTCTTCTCAAGTTCAGGTGTATAAGCCCAGTATAGGTTGGCCCATGTTGGTAGTAGGCCGTAGTACCATCCTGCATAGTACCATGCAATATCCCACTCAACCCATGGTGACTCAGCTGTTGATACCCATCCCTCCGTATATATGTGCCAATCAAGAGTTCTTGGATCAGCTCCATAGACTAGCTTGAATACTTGTCCTCTCTCGATATAGACACGGTTTACCTTAATACCTATTTGCTCTAATAGGTTAGCTACGTAGTCACCGATCTCTCTTCTCTCGTCCTCAACTCTTATTAGGAAGTTAATTGTTACTACCTCTTCACTACCATCCGGTCTCTTGAAAGTCCACCAGTATCCAGCTGGGGCTGATGAGTCTTCCTTCTTGTAAAGGTCATATCCATGTGCCTGTAATCCTGATTGACAGAATGAGAATACTTCATCAATGAGCTCCATAGCCTTAGCTGTATCACCTTCGGGTGTGAGACCGAGGTCTGTGATTGCCTGCTCAATCTGTGGATAAGCTGGGTGTGATGGACCAATGACTGTGTACTGTGGGTTAGCTGAACCATACATGATCTCTTCTACAATATATTTCCTGCTTATGAGATAATTCATTGCAAATCTAAACTTTCTAAGACCAAATGGGTTGAAATGAGTAACGTTATCAGTAACTGAGGTTGCAACACCATATTTACCTAATTCACTATTGTCTACATATGGGTTGAACAATAGAGCATCCAAGGATGTTGTCTGTGGAACTAACCTTACATTCTGCATTTGCTCAGGAGTTAATCCTAGAGCTTCAATGTCTGCACCTGATACTGGCCAGAAGAATATGTCTGCATCTCCCTCTACAACCATTAGTATACCGTCTTCGATCTTAGTAACTACATCATATATGATCCTGTTGGAAGGTGGTCCATTTAACTGAGCAAGTACTACAGGGGGCATTATGGATAATGCTATTATTAAGAGTATAGGTATTATGATAAGGTATCGAGTGATATTGCCACTCATAACTTTGACACCCTTTAGATTTATTTACTTATGTTAGTATTTAAGCCTTTTTCTTAGTACTTATCTGTCAAATCTTCTTCAATGAAGACTACAATACTTATTCTCGTACATGAATTTGGGTATAAATATAACTTAGACATTATAGTGAAAACAACATAAGACAATATTAGTAAAAAATATTTTAATAATGCCGCTATAATCCCTTGAGCTTCGGATTAACTATTGTATCTAATGCCGTTCCTATGAAGGCAAAGGCAACAGCCGCTATAGTAATCATTACACCTGGAGGAAGTACCCACCACCAAGCCTTTATAGCGTTCTGTGCCTCATATAACATTCTACCCCATGATGGCATGTTTGGATCGGTTAATCCAAGAAAGCTTAGACCAGCCTCCATTAATATAGCTCCTGGAATACTGAGTGCTATTGCTGCAAATGCATATGGTACTAGTTGCGGAAGTACATACTTGAACAAGATCCTCCTGCCCTTAGCACCGAGTGCTATAGCTGATTCAATATATGGTTGACCCATTACCGATAATGCCATACTCCTTGTAACTATTGCTACACCGGTCCAGCCAAAGATCAATAGTAGACCCGCAATATGGAATATGTTCGGCTGGATCTTATATACTAGTCTTAGATAATAGGAGAATATAATTAGGAATGGTAAGACCGGCAACGAATATATTACTTCATTAACTCTCTGTAATGCTTCATCAGCCCATAATCTACCGCTGCCTCTAAGATAACCACTTGTTGCTCCATAAATAACACCAATGATTACAGCAGCAACTGAATAAGTGAATCCTAAGAGCAGTGCTAATTGTGAACCAAGCATTATTGTTATGAAGTTGTCTCTGCCCTTAAGATCCGTGCCCAAGACGCCATAGCATGCACCCGGGAATCTTATCTCTACTTCAGGCGAGACATACTGTGACTCTGTAAGATTAGTCTGTGTCGCAGTAACTGATATAACGAATCTATATTCTCCCTTAACAGTCTCAGTAGTACCATTTGATATTCCAGGTTTATCATCTAGAAATATGAATGGTACTACTGAAAATGCTCTATTCTTAAGCTTATTCATAAGATCAGTTGCTGCCTCAGGCCCGTCAATTGGTTCTACTAATTCCCTTACAACAACATCCATCAAGCTTTCACTAAATTGAAGTTTTTGCTTAGACTCATTAGTAGGGGTTAATTCAGCTACTTCAATACCTGTCAAGTTTACTCCATCTGGTCTATAGATATCAAGTGTAATAGTTGCTGGATATTTTAAGTTCCTGATAATTATCATAAGTTCCTTACCAATTTTGTCAGCCTGATTATTGAATACAAATTCAAAGTAATAGCCTACATACTGTTGTCGACACAGATCTTCGAATTTTGCAAGAGCTTTTTCTCTTTGCTCGGGTGTTAGTTTATCTAATAATTCCTTATTCTCTGCAATTTTCTGAGCATAACATACTTTCCAATATTCGTCAACATTTACAGGCTTCAGGTCAGTTGGTTCTAAATACTTTATCGATGAGAACCAGTTAATCCATGCTGGCGGTGCTAACTTGGGATTATCAACCCATCGAGGATTAGTAGCCCAATTCGTTCTTATATCTGCTGGTACAACAACATCTGCTGCTACTGCCATACCTATAAGTATAAATAACAATGCTAAACCAGCTAATCCTATCTTAAACCTCCTATACTCGTTCCAAAATTCTTTGAAAGCATTTATTTTATATTTTAAAGCCTTTTTTAAACCACCACGTTTGGGATATTGAGCCTCTCTAGACATCTTATACCTCACCTTTATGCAGTCTTAATTCTTGGATCCAGGAAACCATATATTAGATCCAGGATATACTTGGTGAGAACAATTAATATGATCGATAGATATGTAACACCTAGAACAACGGGTGTATCAGTATTTGATAAAGCTGAATAATACAATCTACCCATTCCCGGCCATTGGAAAACTACTTCACTAATTATGGCTCCAAAGAATGAATTCACTATTGCAAATAATGACATAGTTGTGATAGGTGGACTAATTGCCCGCAATACGTGTTTGTAGAGTACTGTTTTCTCTGGTAATCCCTTAGCCCATGCAACCATTATGAAGTCTTCTTGAAAAGTGCCTAAAGCAATGTTCCTAGTATACCATGCAAGTCCTCCGAAAGCTACGAAGATTATTGTAATCAATGGTAGTGCCATGTGGTGTAGATACCATGTAAATAGTAGAAATGTATTAGTCTTTACATCCTCTGGAACGTATTCCCATGATCTTGGTGGAAATATGTTTAATGTATATGCAAAGAATAATATCAGTATCATACCTAGCCAATACATTGGAATACTGTTTGTTGTTAAAGCAAATACTGATAGGAACCTATCAAGGAAACCTCCTCTCCTATAAGCAGCAAATAATCCGAGCAGTATCCCAATAGCTAAGGCTATAAGCTCAGCAGTTGTAAATAGAAGCGCTGTTCTAGCCAAAGCAGTAAGGATCATTGATCTAACATCCTTTGTATTACCATAAGCTGGATAAGCTTGCCTAGCTTCGCCAAAATCAAGGATCAATGAACGATACATCCACTTAAATACCTTAATGTATAATGGCTCATTTAAGCCATATCGTTCAACAAGGCTCTCCCATAGCTTCTGTGCAATCCTTCTCATCTCCTCTTCATCCTTGATCTTCATTCCCCTCAATATATTCTGAAGTTCTTCACGTGCTCTAGCTTCAAGTTGTTGGGTTTCTAAAACAGAGAATACAGATACAGTTATTAGGATTGCTACAAATAATACTAGTAATGCATTAAGTCCACGCACAACAACATATCTTCCATAACCCACTACTGCCACCTCTTACCCTTCTACGTCAGTGTTTTAAATAAGAATTTTGGTTAATTAATTTATTGTATAATGGTCTCCCATATGACTACTATAGTACAATATCTGATCCCTATATAAAGATATAAGCCGTATTACCATATTTAATGACTAGAATTTAAGCTAGGAATATGGTGGGAGTAGTTGAAGATCCTTGCAATTATAGCAGTAATTCTATTGCTTGCATTAGCCTTATCCATGTTGGCGCTTCAGTCAACATATGAAACACGTATTGATACTGTTGAACTAGATCTAACTAATGGAGTGTATGAGCCAATATATATAATATATGGTTATACTGATTCTTCTATGCCATATAATGCTTCCATGGAAGTAAGATCGTATTGTCCATGTACAATTAATATATCATTTATAAAAGTCTATCCAGTCGGTAATTTCACGTATTATAATGTAGTAGTAGAGCCTTATCAATCATTTAAGGATATAAAGATCTATGGTTTAGATACTATAATGTCTATACAACCATATAATTGTAGTCTAGTAGCAAAGTTATCCTATACAATTGAGCATAAGCCATACATAATACTGGCACTGCCTTCATTTATCCTATTATTGATAGCTACAATAATGCTCATTAACATAACTATGCGGAAAACACTAAAGAGAATTAAAAAGATATGAGGACTGGGCCGATCAACCCAATACCATAACTATGTCTCCGCCTTTCCTTTTAAGCCTTCTAAGAAGACGCATGGCTCTAGCTCTACCAGGTGTACCATAGTATGCTTCCCTACGATCTCTTGCTGGTTTAGCCAATACATAGTCGTAGATCGCTATAATTGTAATGCTTGCACCTAGATTCTTTATTGTAGAACGTATTCTATCGAGATCTCCCTTTACCTCATTAGGATGTATAAATGGGATCTCTATTATAGCTTCTTCTGTACCTCGTTTCCAGTCTAAACCATAAATTATTACACCTTGCCATTTTAGGGCAAAATCATTAACTAAATGAGATAAGGTACTAGTAATAATATTAGGCTTATAGGGATCAAGGCCATGTAGCCTAACGTATTCTTCGAACTTATCGAGGTCCATTACAACAATGGTACCCATTACATTCTTCAGTGTGAGACTAGGCTCTTCATCCCTCAAAGGGTCCATGGCTGCCCACTTCATCATCTATAGTATTCATATGAATAAAATACCTAATATAGTTAGAAGCTCATAAGAGTATAGTAGGCTAGAAAGAAACTTGAATTAATCTTTAGAAAAAGCCCTATATTCTTGGTTTAAGACAACCAAGTTCTTTTAGTCTACCAGCTATCCTAACAACAGCGTCCTCTACTTCACGTTCCTCCTTAGCACCAGTTATTACCATTTTACCACTACTAAAGATCAATAGCACAACCCTAGGATCCCTCATCCTATGGATCAAACCAGGAAACTGTTCAGGTTCATACATACTATCCTCCAATAAGTAGGCCGCTCTCTCGAGATTAACTTGTGCATGTATATCTCCAGATGCTACTATATTCTGTACCTGTATCTTGGGTCTACCAGTGATCAATATGCCGTGTTTACGTAGCAAATAAATTATTCTCTTAACAGCCTGTATCAGCATTTTAGTACTCTTAGCTCCAGTAACAACCATTTTACCTGATTTAAATATTAATGCCGTAGTCTTGGGTTTATCAAGTCTAAGAATAAGTCCCGGGAATTGATCTGGTTGATAAGTTACATTGGGTACATTTCTCTCAATAGCGTTAAGATCTAGTGTCTGGTCCAGTATAACAGTAGCTACTATGTTTTCAATATTAGTAGTTGGCTTTATCTCGAGTTTTTCACTCACCTAGAACACCTCCCTTATAAACCATGAATTTTATGGTTTATAAATGGTTTATAAACTATTATGAAACCATTTGCTCACGCATAAATAGTATCCCGAGTCTTGGAAGCTCTAATACCCCTGTATCTTCTATTACAGCAATGGGTATTGTTTCTTCAATTAAACCATATTTTCTCATAATCGGTGACAAGTAATTATCCCGATCGAGAGAAATAGTATTGCCGGCTTGGTAAGCACCAAGTGCCGGTAGTACTATTATATAGGTCTCGCTAGTCGTCGGAGTTTTTAAATAACAATGAACTTTTGTTAAAAGACCAAGTTCATCAACTATACCTATACTTGGATGCTCATGGCCTATTATTATAGCATCATATCCTCCTATGTCAATGTCTAAGTGGCCATGAGTCAGTAGTATTTTCTGATCCCCTACATTCAAATCATATGTAATATGTAAGCCTATATTGTAGTCCTTCAGTATAATTGGTATATAATTGTCGTGATTGCCTCTAATGATTATTATTTCTTTAATATTCTTTTCATTAATTAAATAATCTAGGAATTTCTTAACTTCATATCTCTCTTGCCTTAATAGCTTATCAAATGCATGTTTTAAATCACCATCAATAATAATAGTATCAATACTATCTACTATAGAGAAAGCCCTATCAATAAATTTCATTGCCCTTGAAAGCTGGGCTCTTGGAATAAAATAGCCATTCCTAGCCATATCCTCTTCAAAGCCTAAATGTAGATCAGCGAATACAAGTGCATTAACTCCATCAATAAATAGAGTCCTAGTATCCCCAACAACATATATATTATCATAAATTTTTCTAAGCATATCTGTTCACAACCTATTGTAAAATATTCAATGAAACCTTATTAAACAAATTAGAAAAGCGGGCCCGCCGGGATTTGAACCCGGGACCTACGGGTTAAGAGCTTCAGCCCCCACCAACCAGATCTGGTTGGCGATGTCCGCCGCTCTACCAGGCTGAGCTACGGGCCCTTCTCAGCGTTTATGATTACTTATATTTTGGTTTTTATTTCTTATTCCTAGATTATCTTGATACTTTTACTAGATCCCAGCCGTGCTTTACAATAACATCTACTCCTTTGAATTTAAGATATTCCCTGTTTTCATTTATTATCTTCCTAATAAGATCTGCTATTAAAGTAGCTATTTTCATCATTTTTTCTCTCTTCATAACAAGACCTAACTTAGCGACATTAACTTCGGCAAGTAATCGATTGCCTCTTCTCCTAATTCTTAGAGTAGAGATATTTACTTCACCTGAAAAGGTATTATTTATTATTTCTTCCATAATCCTTAGAAGATGTTTTTCATAGGAAAGTACATCATGTATGGTTTCAGTAATACTTTTTTCACTAAAAGATTCCTCTCTTGGACGCGTCATAGAGGGTATTCTAGGCAAAATTTTCTGATAAAACTTCTTCATGACGGTTTTAGGAAGTATTTGAGTTTTCTCCATACTTGACCTAATGGATATTGTTGAAGCTGGTGACGGACCCGGTGTATGAGTAATAGTCTCTCTAGAAACTAGTGATTTCTCGATCCTCTTCTCCTCCACAACAGGAGATTCCTCAATAACTGATTCTATAGAAACTCCAAACCTCTTAACTGGAAAATCAAGAGGTAACTCTATGAATTCTAGTAATGCAGAAACGTAGTACTTATTATTTATTTTTTCTACAATCTTCGATACAACATTTCCTCCTATCTCTTCCTTTCCAGCTATAGTCCCATAGGCAGCAATGATTGTGGATCCACATATTATTGATACAAGTTCATCCCACTTATTGGTTTCTTTACTCCTAAGACTTATTCTAATATAGAAACACTTGTCCTTACTTTTATCCAGTACTATCTTAAATATTTTAGATACAGTGTCACCAATAATGCGTTCAACTCCATAAAATATTCCTTCAAGATTAATGTATGCTCCGAAAGCAGGATTCCTTAACTGCTCACTAGCCCTATCAATATCTTCATGCATTTTAATCTCTATTACTTCAAACAATTTCCACACCTATTATTCTAAGAATCTCAAAGATCTCAGACAATCGACCCTTCTTCATCTCCATGAATGGATCGGTCTATGTCGGCCTCAGCACTCTCTAGTTAAAAGGTAGGAGTAGTAGCTAAAATATTTAAACCATATATAACTTCTCCTTAACAAGATCTGGAAGATCATCTTCTTTCATAACCCTATACGTATAAGGAGGTTCCTTTACCTTAGGACCTATAACAATGTATTTATCGGGATCAGATGGATCACGGCTCTTCAAAACTCTAACTTTAACATACCATCCATCTTTTCTCTCAACATAAATGTATTTCCCATGTTTTCCTCCCATAATGATCACCATTAATAATCCTTTTTAATCCATTACACTCTTATAAAGAACATAGCATATCCAAGTAATAAATCCAGCGGTTGATATGAATTGGCGTATATAGTTGGTGTAGATGGGGGAGGTAGTAAGACAGAGGCTGCAATAGTCGATACAAAAACTATGGAAATTATAGGATATGGTGTTTCAGGGCCAAGTAATTATCATAATGTGGGCATGGATAATGCTGTAATAAATATTATGGATTCCATTATGAGAGCACTTGAAAACAGCATGCTTGAAATCGAGGTATTCGATAGTTTATGCATAGCTTTAGCGGGTCTAGACACAAGATATGATCTGCGATACGTTAGAAATAGGCTTGAAGCATTTAACTTGAGCAAGAAGATCATTGTAGAACATGATGCACATGAAGCTTTAATGGCTGGAAGCTATGGAAAACCAGGTATTTCAGTTATAGCAGGAACCGGAAGTATAGCTTATGGATGGGATGGAAGAAATAGATACATCGCAGGAGATCATGGATGGCTCCTAGGAGATCAAGGCAGTGGTTTCTGGATAGGATACCAGGCATTACAAACAGCTATTAAGATGCTTGACGGTAGATTACCTAGGGGACCATTAGCCGATCTTGTTCTTAAACACTTTAATGTTAAAGATAAAGAAGAACTATCATACGTTATTTACCAAATAGGTTTTAGTGTTGAAATGATAGCCTCACTTGCTCCAATAGTTAAAGAGGCCTATGAGGCAGGAGATCAGATTGCTAAGAAAATATTAAAAAATGCTGCATCAGAACTCGCCGAGGCTGTTAAAGCTGTAGCTAGAAAACTAAATATCATTGGCAAGATCCATGTATATTATACTGGTGGAATATTCAATATAGATATTGTTAGAGAAGAGTTTGAAAATATTTTATTGAGAGATATCTCGGGAGTAGTTGTTGAAAGACTAAAATATAGGCCAGTATTAGGTGCACTAGTTATAGCCGCTAAATCCATAGGTTTAGATATCCAATGGGATCAATTAAAGGGCATAGATATGCTTAGAGTAGAGGGCCTAATGGAATCTACGATATACTAATTGTTTAATATAGTCCAATATCACACTCGAGCCAAGCTTACTTCCTCCATAAAGCCGTGACTTGAATACGTATGGGACATCACATATTCTTGCACTAGGATTTAAACATATTATTTCTATAAGAATTTTATATCCAATAGGCTTTATACGTGGATCTAGTAAATATTCTCTTTTACATCCAAAAAATCCACTCATAGGATCACTTGTTTTCCTTGTTACTGGCAGCAACATATATGCCAGATAAGTCGCAATTTTACTCTCTAAAAGCCTAATTCTACTCCATCCCTCAATTCCTCCTCCAGAAATATACCTTGATGCTACAACTATATCGCATCCACTAGATAGTGAATAAGCTATATCAATTGTTTTTTCAGGAGGATGCTGTAGATCAGCATCCATTACAATAACGTAGTCATATGATGCCTTTCTAGCACCATATATTATTGCTGAGGATAAACCTAGTCTACGTGTTCTAACAAATACTTTTATAGGATAAGTCTCTGCAAACTTTCTAGCTATTTCTGCAGTACCATCTGGACTATTATCATCTACTACTATTATTTCATAATTAAATTCTTGAGAACTCCATATATTGACTAATTTAGGTATTAAGATCTTCACATTGTCTGCTTCATTATAAGTAGGCAGGATTATTGAAAATCCTTTCAAATACATTCACCAGAGCTCTTTATCTATAGTGCCATGTTATTGTACGTCCAATTATATAATTGGCTATAAAACCAAGGAATATACCTATAAAAGCTGATAATGCTAGATCGACTGACAAGAGACCTGTAAGAACAAGTATAACGCTTGACTGAATTATGAAACTAGCTATACTTGATAAATGATACTTAAGTAATCTCTTTAGCCTATTTATAAAGCCTCTTGGAAGCCTCATTTCACGGAAAGTCCATAGTTCATGAAGTATGAAGTTGAATACAATGCTTGTTTCAAAGCCAAGTATGACGGGGATTAAGAGGAGTTTTGCCTCTCCATGAACATAACCAAGTAAATTAGCTACTGTAACAACAGTGGCTACATTTACAAGAGCTCCTAATCCACCAACAATTCCAAATCTAATTACCTTACCTGGTTCCTTTAACAAAAGAGTAATAGAGTATGGCAATCTACCATAAACTGCTAATATATGCTCAGACAATGGTATTTCATATATTACTTGGTATACTCTTCTTGAATGAGCCAATATCTTAGACACTATACTAGTGCCAATAAAACTCCTGTCCCCAAGTAACTTCTTTTTAAATATGATAAGGTATCCATGTGGATGCCCAGTTATTTTATCAAGTATCTCTAAAGCACCAAGTTTTGATAAGAGCTTGCCAAAAATGCCTTTAGGCCTAGATACTACAATAATTGTATCAACATCAGATTTTAGGAAATTCTTCACATCATATATTATAAAGTCTGAAAATGGAACATTTATATCGGGAACTAATGCTATATACTCTGATTTAATCTTCTCTAAATTATTCTTCAAGTAATTATTCAATTCATTATAATCTATTCCTTCAATATGATATAATCCAGCTTTTTCAGCTATACCCGTCTTTACTATGATCTTTGTAACATTAGATGCCTCCAACGTCTCTTCACTCACTCTTATAACTCCTTAGTACTGTTAATTATACTTAGGGATACATTAAATTACCGGATAACTTTGATACAAAACACTGACAATAATATATGGTGGAAGAATTGATTAGTGATGAATGGGATAATTTAATAGAACAGATTATGAATTGTAGAAAATGCGATCTATACAAAAATAGGAAAAATCCTGTTCCAGGAGAAGGTAATAAAAATGCTGATTTGATGTTTATAGGAGAGGCTCCCGGAGCACGTGAAGATGCAACTGGAAGGCCTTTTGTAGGTGCAGCAGGTAAATTATTGACTGAATTGATAGAGTCTATTGGATTGACAAGAAGAGATGTATATATCACTAATATTGTTAAATGTAGGCCTCCAGGTAACCGTGATCCCAGAGAAGAAGAAATTAATGCTTGTCTACCATATCTTCTAAAACAGATAAAACTTATAAAACCAAGGATAATAGTAGCTCTCGGCAGACATGCTGGTAAAACATTGTTTGAACTATCAGGTCTTAAATGGATTAACATGTCCCGCATGCATGGACGCGTCTTTGATGCATCCATAGAGGGTGTTTCATTTAAATTGACTGTAACATATCATCCCGCAGCTGCACTATATAATCCTCGACTAAAGGGATCTTTGGAGAGAGACTTTAGAGAAACAATTAAGTCTCTTCTCGATGCTCTTCGTAGAAGACAGGAGGAGGTGAGACAAAGGACTCTCTTTGAATACTTTTAGATAAGTGTTTTCTGCTAATGCTATACATGCTAAATATTATTGATGAAATAATTATTACTGCCACTGCTCCCGCTATAGCTATAGCGCGTAAATAATCATGTGGAAACAAGAATTGCATGGAGTAAGTCTCAGACGTACTCTCCTCTACTTTCTCTATAAAGCTATAAAGCCTTTTATAAACCAAGGCATGAAGTAATGCTGTCGATAATGCAGATAAACTTAAGTTGCCACTTGTTTCAAGGAACTCCATGGCGGTAAATCCGGACGGCAATGTAATATTTTCATATAGTAAATACCATGTCATTATCCTTACAACAGTCCTTCTTATGTCCTCTAGAACGAATCTATTTATAATAGTATAAACAGGTATAGATAATAACGTATTGCCTAGATCTCTTTCCACCTTCATAATCTCTGAAAAGGCATACAATGGATCAACATCAATGAACTTCTTTGCATCATCTAGAGGCTCCTTAATAGTTTTCTCGAGGAACTCCTTCCCCTTACCCATAAATAAATATAGTATGTAATTATACATTGTCTCAGCTAAATTCATCTCCTCTCTTAATACCTCCTTAATGACATCATAAGTGAATAGTTTATTTTCATAACTAGAGACATAATTAATTAAATTAGACCATTGTCGAGCTGTATAAAGCCTAGCAATAGCAACAGAGACACTTTGAAGAGCATAAACTCGTTCTTCAATACTAGATGATTCATTTAAAAGTATAGGTAATGATTCATTAAATAAATACTTTGATTCAAATAATCTTTCATACGCATTTACTATAATATCTATTTCTTCAATAGACAATTCATTCTTGCCAATATACTTCCTTACTATATGATCACGAATGACAGAATAATTCTTATTATATTGATACCTCATAGCATCCAAGAAACCTTCACGATCCATATAATACCTTATAATATTGTATGCTGTAAGAATATTCCAGAATCCATAAAATGCCCTACTAGCACCAGTATAATAATTCGATTCATTAATTTGAACAATTGATTCATTAACACTCTTTAAACCTATAGTTAAATAATTTTCAACATATTTTCTTAGATTACTTGGTAGTAAATCTATATTTTCATCTACATAATCAATGATTTCTTGACTATAATTATAAAGTTCATTCCAAGCTTTATAGAAGCCATAAATAATGTTCTTAGAATTGTTAAATAGTATTTCTTCAAAGACTTTTACATACTGTGGATATAATTTCTTGCCTATAAAATACTCATATGAATCAATAAATGTCGATGCAGGATAATAATGTTCCGATTGTAGTAGTGCAGGTGTATATGGGCCAATAACTCTTATGTATCCATGTTCTCTAGCAGCCTTGTATTTTAACATGATCCCAGAAATGTTTCCTACTACTCCATTAGGAGCTAGTAAACCAGTTGCCGTAGCATTACCATCCCATGGATCATTTCTTAAGAGAGTAGTAAATCCTAAAGTAAAAGCAAGTGTAGCACTTAATCCAGATACATTGTATTCGCTTTTGATAACTACTTTATAATCATAATCGTTAAAGTGCGTTCCTGAAAACCTTGATGCTAATCTAATAGCATATTCTATAGAAGATCTTACATCAGACGATACCCCATAACCCATAGACTGAATTGTAATTTCTCCATGGCCGGGATAAGATACTTCTATGTAGACAGGAATAACTACTCCATAGTTCCCACCAACTGCAAGTGTTGCTAAGTTTAAGCCCCTCTTATAGCCTTCATAGATCCCATATACATGGAGAGGTAAAGTTGATAGTGCTATCATAATGAACAATAGAACTACCAGATATGTTCTAGCTAACATTCTATACACCGTTTACACTAGAGCATATGTAATTAAAGTGTTTAGAGTTTAATAAATAATAGTTGGAGGCAGATATAATGGCTATGGAGGATATACTTAATTGGTTAAAGAAACGAGCTGAAGAACTAAGACGGGAATTAGAGATCATAGAAGCATTAATAACTTTTATTGAACAATATCCTTCAACAACTCTACCAGAAGATCTTGTAGTTTCTACCAGTGTCGATGGCGTAAGGATCTTATTGCCCAAGCCCATTAATATAAATGATGTAAAGCTAGAGTATCTAAACAATAGATTAGCTGAACTTGTTAGTGGAAGATACATGTTATTAAGAGATCATAGTGGGAGATTAAAGGGCGTGCTTATACAAGGAGAAGCTGATGAGAAATTAATAATTGATGTAAAGTCTGTTTTAAAGGCTACAGCGTATACACCATAATAAAACATTCATTAGGCACCACACCTCAGTGTAACACTGATAAGTCATTGGATTTATCCTACTTGCCGGGTACCATTCATCGGTGTGGTGCCTATGAAATCTAATAGTCTTTCCCCTTAAATATACCGTTTCCCCATAATATATTATTGAATACTATAGTGAGTGTGTATTTAATATGGAGGCAAATAAAATCTCTTCACTAAAAGATATGGAGTTCGATATATTAGCTAGTACTTTCGAGAAAATAGAAGCTATTACATCACGTACTCAGATGACATTATATCTAGTTGACTTATTTAAGAGAACACCTCCTGACATCATAGATAAAGTTGTTTATCTACTGCAAGGTAAACTATGGCCTGAATGGACTGATCTCCCTGAATTAGGTGTTGCTGAAAAGACATTGATTAAGGCCATAGCCTTAGCTACTAATTCTCGTGAATCCGATGTTGAAAATCTATACAAGAAATTAGGGGATCTTGGTAAGGCTGCTGAACAATTAAAGTCTAAAGCAACGGGTAAAGGAGGCATGGGTTTACTAGCGTTTATACCTACTGAAAAAGTTGAGAAGTTAACTGTTCTTAAGGTCTATAATACTTTGGCACGTATAGCCTTAGCAACTGGCGAAGGTAGTCGCGATATTAAACTAAAGCTTCTTGCAGGCTTATTATCCGATGCGACTCCTAAAGAAGCAAAGTACATTGTACGTTTTGCAGAAGGTAGGCTTCGACTAGGCATAGGTGATGCAACTATTATGGATGCGCTAGCAATAGTTTATGGTGGAGGAGCTCATGCAAGACCTATTATAGAAAGAGCATATAATCTAAGAGCAGATCTAGGTAATGTAGCTAAAATTGTTGCTGAAAAAGGTATTGAAGCTCTTAAGGGGATTAAGCCTGAAGTAGGCATACCTGTTAGACCTATGCTTGCTGAAAGATTGAGCAGTCCTATAGAGATTCTTAAGAAAGCTGGTGGTAAAGCTCTTGTTGAGTACAAGTATGATGGTGAACGTGCACAGATCCATAAGAAGGGACGGAAAGTATGGATCTTTTCTCGTAGACTAGAAAACATAACTAGGCAATATCCTGATGTAGTGGATTATACATTAAAGCATCTAAAGGCTAATGAAGCAATTATTGAAGGCGAAATAGTTGCTTACGATCCAGATACAGGAGATCTTAGGCCTTTCCAAGAGCTTATGCATAGGAAGCGTAAACATGACATACACATTGCTATGAAAGAATACCCCGTTAAAGTCTTTCTATTCGATCTACTCTATGCCGATGGAATAGACTATACTGAAAAACCAATTGTTGAAAGAAGGAAGAAACTTGAAGAAATAATTGAACCGAGCGAGGTATTTAAGATAGCGGAGTACATTATTACAGACGATCCTGAGGAACTTGAGAAATTCTTCTTGAAAGCTATTGAAGATGGAGTTGAAGGAGTTGTTGTTAAGGCACTACATGGAAACGCTATATATCAGGCGGGTGCACGTGGATGGCTATGGATAAAGTATAAGCGTGATTATAAGAGTGAAATGATTGATACAGTCGATCTTGTAATTGTAGGAGCTTTTCATGGACGTGGAAGAAGAGGAGGTACATATGGAGCATTACTGATGGCAGCATATAATCCCGATAAAGATGTCTTCGAAACCGTTTGTAAAGTCGGCAGCGGCTTTACAGATGAGGATCTTGCTAAGCTTCCGGAAATGCTCGAACCCTATGTAATCGATCATAAACATCCAAGAGTTGTTGCAAAGATGGAGCCGGATGTATGGGTGACACCAGCTCTTGTAGCAGAAATCATTGGTGCTGAAATAACCTTATCACCTATTCATACATGTGCTATGGACAAGATTAAGCCTGGCGTAGGCATATCCATTAGATTCCCCAGATTCATAAGATGGAGGCCGGATAAAGGCCCAGAGGATGCAACTACATCTCACGAACTCGTCGAAATGTATAAGAAACAATTAAGGAAAATGGGGAGCTAAGAAATTAATTCAGCAACTCCCCCAATAGCTTGACCAGGTAAATTTGGCTTAAATACTGCTCTTACTAGCCCTTTTCTTCCATGTAATCTAACTATTTTACCTCTATAGATATTTCCATTACTATCTTTATAAACTACCCTATAGCCTATATATTTTGAGGCATCCTTATAATTAACTACATTATCTATTCTCAAAATAACTTGATTAGGATACTGGCTTTTAGGGCCTCTTCTAAAACCTAGAATAAATACTTTAATAGACTTCATAATCTCACCTACTATATACTCAGTATTTTAGATGGTCTTATCTTTTTTACATTACAGACTAAATCTACTAATTCTTAACATTATTTCCTTAAGACTAATGTTATTAGTATCCATAGATGAAGTATTGTGTAGAGGTGTAAAATAGATGGTAATGGTTGTAGTATTTATTGGTGCAGCAGGCAGTGGGAAATCGAGCCTCGTTAGATCATTTGGCTCATGGATTCGTAGAAATCTATTTCTCAGAGTTGCACAGGTAAATTTAGATCCTGGAGCAGAGATAATACCTTATGAACCGGTCTTTGATATTCGTGATATATTTACATTGCATGATGTTATGAGAGCCTATAATCTTGGCCCAAATGGTGGTTTTATAAAAGCTAGTGAATTAATTGCTGAAAAAACAGATATAATTTTATCAAATGAGCCCTTTAGCAATATAAGTGAATGGGATGTCGTATTAATCGATACACCGGGTCAAATGGAGGCATTTATTTTTCGTCCAGCTAGCACATACTTCTTCCATAAACTATCAAGCATAGTTAATCTCATAGGCGTATATATCATTGACTGCTCTGCAATAAATAGGTTATCTGATGCTATTACCCTATGGTTTCTAGGTCTGCTTGCACAAATCAAGACAGGTTTACTCACTGTTCCCGTAGTCAATAAGATAGATATTGCTGAGAACATAGAATATGCTAGGCTTCTGATAGAGGCTCCAGAGAAACTCATAGAACTAGCAAAGAAGGAAAGAAGTGAGGGATTATTGAGTGATATAGCTCCTGAGCTCCTAAACATAGCTTTAAAGACTAAACAGGCTTTAAGACCGGTAGAAGTTTGTGCAAAGGATGGCAGAGGTATGGAGGAATTATACTATCTTATTCATGAAGCGTTCTGTACATGCGGCGATCTAACATAGATGCCTACTTCTTCCTTCCACATATCTTTATATACTCCCTATTTAGATCCCTCTCCTCAACTTCACCATAGGGTTCTTTCTCTCTAAATACTCTACCTTCATAGATAAGTATTTCCGTTGCATGATCAAGCCAGCAATCAGGACTCATCCCTGCCTTCATACATGTTTCTGCAAGAAATGTCTCTTCATCCCAACAATATTCCACTGGTACTTGCGGTAACAATGTTCCCTGGAACCATCCTCTACGAGCAACAAGTCCATGTCTCCCGATTATTATCTTCTTAGGGAGGTCCCACCTATTAGCTACATCTAGTGGTTCAGGCAGAGATAAAACTGCAACTTCAAACGTAACTATATCAAGCTCTCGCTTTTCTAGTGGATAAAACCTCGGATCATTGAATGCGGCTTCAAGAGCCGACCTAATCACGGCTTCAACTAATGGATATACTGGTTGAAGAAAACCTATACAGCCACGTAAACTCCTTCTTTCATATCCTTCAAAAGTTTCAATGGTAGTAAATACCATTCCAGGCCTAAATAGATATTGAGGAGTACTTGGTTCAGGCTTTATAGTTTCACCATTTACTAATTTTGCCTCAACTGCACGTCTTGCAAGTTTTACAAGATATTCACCATCTTTAATGGATAGTTCTCTTGGATGAATAGGTTTTTCCATATATACCAGCCTATATTCACTGTTTCCAATTACTAAGTATCTCTCTTGCCTTCTTAAGTGTCTCCTCGATTCCCCTCCAATGCCTACCAATCCAATAGACTTTACCACATTTCCTACAATACCAAAAATCATTATGCTTCTCATAAACTCTTCTCGGCACTTTATTCTTTACAGTTTCTCTATCTACCTTGACAAGTTCATAGTTACATATAGGACAACGACTTCGTTCAAGATCCATGTATAAGCGTATACCTGTCTTCATAGATATATATGCAAGTCTTTCCTCCATAGTATCCTGTTCAAGAAGTAGGCATTTTGCTCCCTTCTTTCTAGCCCTATTACATAATCCATGATCTCTAGTTAAAATCACTCTCTCATCTTTTAAAGCCATTGAAAGTATCTTCCAATCCTCGATCTTCTTAAAGTACAGAGTGTCGTAGCCAAGCATTCTTAGCCAACGAGCTACATTTCCCAACATCGTATCAACAATAAATTTAGGCTCTCTCAAGACCTATAAACCAATGAAGATAATAGGGTTTACAACCTTAAAAAGACTTTTAGAAATTTAGAATTAAGACAAAGCTAGTTTTATTATTGAAAATAAAATAGAGACTATATTATTGCAGTTAAGAACTCTATAATTGCTTTTCAACTAGGTATCTAAGTAGATCATGTACTGTAACTACTCCCGCCAAACTACCAATTTCATCAACAACAATTGCACCACGAGAACGTTTCTCAAGAATATATGATAATGCTGTAGCTATTGTATCGGTTATTCTTAATTTTGGAGGCCTAAATCTCATAATGTCTTCAACGATTAAGTGCGTGATTCTTTCTTTCTTATGTTTAGCAGGCACTATATCCTGGAATTTAAATAATGCATACGCTAATTCTGCAATTGTTATATACCCAACAATTTCGTTTCTCTCATCAAGAACGGGCATAAAGGATACATCATTATTCAACATATCCTGTCTAATTTTCAATATACGATCACTTGTTCTGGCAATAAGCGGATAAGTATTCATGACAAATCTTACTTCTGTATCATCCTTCTTTAAAACTTCAAGAAGTTTTTCCCTTAATACAATACCAATGATGTCATTGCCTCGTAAAACAGGTAATATGCCTATAGACTTTTCATACATTACCTTAACCATATCACTAAACCCTGTATCTGGAGAAATAGTGATCGGGTTTAAACTCATAAAACTACTTACATGGAGCCTGCCTGGAGTAGTTAATCTTATTCTTTGAGTTGCAAGTTTAAGAACGATATCTCTACCTGTTATGATACCTGTTATTTTCTTATATTCACGTCCTTTCTCATCCCTTGTTTTTTCATAAACAACTGCTTTATAGAGATCATACTTCTCCATAAGCTTAAAGGTATAGTATAAAGTCTCATTTTTATCTACAAGAGGATAGTCTTCGGCCAAGAAATCTAGGGCTTTCAATTATATAGCACCTCCAATTTAGCACGTACCATGTATAAATAAATAATATAGGATTAATAGATGTATTGGAATAAATGAAATAATGCCATATTATGAACTTGAACTAGCTATTGCATATAGTACATCCCTTTCACTGACAATACCTATTAACTCATAATTCTCAGAAACAACTAATACACTACCAACACCTTTTTCACTCATAATTCTTGCAGCTTCACCAACATCTGAATCAAGCGAGACCGTTACAACATTTCGAACCATTAATTCTGAAACTGGTACTTTAAGGACGTCCTCAATGCTTCCTGAGACAGTATATTTAAAGGCCTCATGTTTACCGAAGAACTTGATAATATCCATAGCCGTTAATATGCCACGAACTATATTGTTTATAACTACGGGTAATCTACGGAAACCATATTTTATCATAGTCTCCATAGCTCTCTTTAATGAGTCCTTCTCAGAAACGGTAATAACAGGTGATGACATAACACTTGAAACTTTAACGCCAACGAAACTTGTTGCAGACAGATAATCAAGTATATCCTTTTCGGTCAAAATACCATAAATCCTATTATCGCGTGTAATAATAGGTAAAACACCTACTCCATGAACAACCATTTTCTCAAGAACTGCTGGAAATTTTTCATCAATATATGCTACAATAGGATCGCGTGTCATTATTGTTTCTACGGGTTCATTTCGAATAGCTGAATATATGTTTTTACCATGTCTATTAACTACTATATTATAATAGTCGCCTCCTCCAAGATAATTTATTAAATCCATGGCTACAATTAGGCCTTCAAGATAGCCCTGGCCTTTGGTAACTAGAAGACTACGATAGCCACGGCTCATTTTTTCAAGAGCCTCAAGAATAGGCGTAGATGAAGCTACTGTTTCAACTGGTCGTTTAGCAAGTAACTCCAATTCCTCAGTCTTTTTATAAATTCTATCAGAGAAATTAGGGGTTCCGTCACTTCTTAACCATCTATGTCTCTCTGGACCCCTCGGATACCCTCTACGCGGCCCATAGCCTCTACTCATAACTTATCAACTCCATATAAGTTATCTATTATATGGAAATTAAATATGTATGCTCCAATATTTAATATTATATAATTATTCAAGTAATTAGATAATCTATTCTAGTACAGGAAGTAGTCTATGTAATTATGATATTGTATTCTTCTTATTCATACTTCTTCTTAATGATCTCTAATAGATCTCTTGTAGTCTCTACAAGATCATAGTCTGAAATTATTCCAATAATTCTATTACCTTCTCTAACAGGTAAGTGGCTTATGTTGTACTTGAACATAGTATCGATAACGATCTCTAGGTCTGCATCAGCATCGACTGTTACTAAGGGAGACGTCATAATCTTTTCAACAGGTTCTTCAAAAGGATCTAGTTTTTCAAATATAACTGCTCTAATAATATCCCTCTTTGTAACAATACCTATGGGCTCTTTTTCAGGCGATACAACAATAATAGAACCTATACCTTCATTTAAGATCTTTTTAGCAGCCTCAGCTATAGGATCACTAATGTATACGTATCTTACCTCTCCAGCCATTACATCTCTAGCTTTAAGCATTTCATGCACCTTTTATCTTGCAGCTATTTCAGGGGCTACATGCCCATAATTAATGCTTACAAATAATATCTGGCTACCTCTTATGAGTACACGTCCATACTTTGCCTGCGGATTACCACGGCTATCTATTTCTTCACAATCAGCTAATACTACGTTCATAGTATTATCAACTAATTCGAGTACACCGATATACTCAGTACCATCCTTTAACTTTACAAGGACAATTTGATTAATTGCACTTCTTAGATATTTTAATGGAGTAGCTATTTTCTGGGAACCTCCCGTTCTTACTGAAGCCAAGATCTACACCTCAAACTTACAACCATGAATAGCTTTTACGCCTTCCCCATGTTATAGGTTTTACCCCTTATATGCTATATTTAAGTATTTATTCCAGTACAAAATTATTTCCAAATAACTAGGAAACAATCATATCTATTACAGCCAAGAAACCTTATATCATGATTGTTTTCCATAATAATACTTTCTATATATCTCAATTTATCTTTCCAGCTATGTTTAATAAAGGATAATACTACATATCCATTGCATTTAGTAAGCTTTATTATTTCATTAAGGAACTTCTTCCTATAGTTTATTGGAACATTATCCCATACAGTAAAGGAGTATACGGAGTCAGCTATGGAACTTCTAAGGCCAATAAATTCTCCTAATCCAATAAATCCTATTACTCTAGGATCATGATGGAACTTTTTCATGGCAATAGTGAGCATGGAGTAACTAGGCTCTATACATATATATTTATCAAAACTATAGCCATTAGAGACTATATATTCATAAAGTAAGCCAGTCCCGCATCCTACATCTATAACTGTTCCCCTAGAGACAAAGCCTTTCTCAAATACATAGCTATACTTACTGTACTGCTCATCCCGATAAAGTTCATCATATCCCTTGGCTGTAATATTATATAGTTCAACTGTATTATGATAAGAATTCAAGGATACTCTTACCCTTACCTTCCTCAATATTCTTTTTCTTCATACTCCATAGCTTAAGTATATTAATCTCCTTCTTTTTAAGACCTAGTCTCTCAAGAGCTTCATCAGCTGATGCCGTAAATTTAGGAGCAACAAGTATGCCTCTAGGCTTAATTCCGTATTTCCTCCTATATGCTTCAACATACCTATGAAGTTGATGAACAGCTTCACGAGTCGCAGTCACTCTTTTTATCTCAACTATGACTGGTCTGCCATCGCGATCATATCCGAACAAATCAATACTTCCAATATCGAGTTTCTTTTCCTTTTCAGTAAATCTCATGCCATCTTCAATGATCTCTGGATGCTTATACAACAGGTCCCTGATTTCAAGCTCATCGAGATACATGACAAATTTTCCAGTATCAACAAGTTTACCATAGCCAATAAACTTTATTGAATCAAGTAATACCTTAACTGTTTCTTGAGACTTTTTCCTAAATGCAATAATTTCAATGCCATGATCCGTAAGCTGGACCCTAATATAGCTTGTATCAGGTTGCCAATTAACTGGTTTATAGCCTATAGGCCTATGTACAAGAAAAGCCCCATCTTGTTTAATAATAATTATTCTTTCACCTTCTTTAAGCTTAGATTCACCACGTCCCTTATAATACACTTCGCATTTGCCAATGATTATAATTGACATTTGGCTTGCAATAGCTCTCTTTAGTTCTTCAACAATTTCCTTAGGATTGTTTGGCTTACTAATTATTTTGAATTCCATGTAATCAGCCATACTCCTTTAATAGCCAAGTATCATATTTTACTAGTCAGATATATATTGATTATAGGAATATACTCTTGTTTAGAGATAACAGTGGAGGACTGATCATATTAAAGCCTAAGATAAAGTTTATTGGATTCGATAGCATGGGTACACGTAGTATGGCTACAGTAGTCTATACCAGCTCTTATAAGATATTTATAGATCCCGGGGTAAGTTATGCCCCAAGAAGATATGGATTACCGCCCCATGAGATTGAGCTTGAGAGATTCAACAAGCATTTAGAGATGATCTATGATGAGATCATCGATTCAGATATAGTCATAATATCACATTATCATAGAGACCATTATTTGTATAGAGAGGGTGAAGAGGACTATTATAGAGGTAAAATAGTCTATTTGAAACATCCTACTGAAAACATTAATCATAGTCAAAGAATTAGAGCATATATCTTACTTAACAAAATGGGTGTCAAGGATTTAGTTAAAGAATTAAAAATAGCAGATGGTTTAGCCTATAATATTGATAAAAATCTTAAGATAGTATTCTCTAATCCAGTTCCCCATGGAGAAGATGGTACACCACTAGGATATGTTGTAATGACACTAATTGAAGCAAATGAATTTAGAATGGTTCATGCAAGCGATGTCCAAGGTCCTATTTGTCGAAAAGCATTAGACAAGATTATTTCATGGAAACCTAATTTATTAGTTATGTCCGGTCCCCCAACATATTTTGAAGGTTATAGGATCAAAGGTGAAGTTATTGACACTGCTATTGAGAATTTATTAAAGATTATGGAAATAGAGGAGTTGGACACTATCATACTTGATCATCACTTATTACGTGATCTAGATTTTAGAAAACGGCTTAGTAGGGTATACGTTGAGGCATTAATATATGGTAAAAACGTATTGACAGCTGCTGAATATATGGGTATGGAAATTAATCAATTAGAGGCTAGGAGGAAGGAACTATGGAGAGGAAGCCATTAATTGTGATAGAACATTTAGAGCCAGAATTATCTCCGTGGATTCTATTAGAATACAGGCATGCATCGAAACTTGCTGGTAAAGATCATATAATGTATACTAATGTTCCATTAAGATACCATAGTATATTGTCTCTATATGGTAGAGTTTCTGAACACAGTGTACTAGATATATTTGATCATAGTCGTTTATTAGTACTTGATCCGAAAGCTGATAAACCACTTACCAAAAATGATCTTGAAAATATCGATGCCATAGTCGTAGGCGGAATACTTGGAGATCATCCTCCTAAGGGAAGAACATACAAGCTTTTATCAAGTAGGGCTAAAGATTCATTAAAGCGGAATATTGGAAAGAGCCAATATAGCATTGATGGGGCTGTTTATGTAGTCTTAGAAGTTTTTAGAGGAGGTTGTCTTGAATGTATTGAGTATATAGATGGCATAGAACTTAGTAGAAGAATAGGCAATGAGGAGATCAAAATATTTCTACCATTTAGATACCCTATGGTGAATAATAGGCCTTTACTTGCACCCGGTCTAAAGGAATATCTTCTAGAGGGCTTATTACCTGATTTCATTATTGAAGAAATAAGTAATAAAGGGTTATCCGAGTAGATCATATAGTATAAGAACTAATGCAATCCATGTAATATAAAACGTTAGTAGGCCGCGAAGAAGTAAAAGGAAGAGGCCTTCTGCATTGAATTTCTTACCTACATAATATATTGATATAGAATATACAATAGCTGCGAGAATCCATATTGTTGTAGTTACATCATAAACTATAGTAATTCCTAGTCTATAGATTATATAGGCTATAAAACCATATATAAGGCCCATTATGAATCTAGTTATAACAATTCTGTCTTCAATATTTGCTTTTTCCCAAAAAGATCTTATGTCCAAAATTCTTCCCCACAGTTCTTGAAATATATTGTTAATAGTATATTTTAAGGTTTAAAGAATATATTGATCACTAAGGGGTATAGTATCTATGAAACGTAAAAAGTCAATGACTGTATTTGACGTTATTGCATGGACCAATGAAAATAGGGAGTTAATAATTGGTTCACGAATCAATAATATCTATTATACAGGAGGTTATTGGGCACTAAAAATTCTTACAAAGGATGGTAAAAAATTTCTTAAAATAGAGCCTGGTAAGAGGATTCATTTAAGCTTATATGAACCATATAGAAAGTTTATTGACAAATTTACAGCATTTTTGCGAAAGCATGTACGTGGTGGAATCATTAAGAATCTTGAATATCCAGGCTTTGAAAGAATTGTCTTCATAGACATTGATAAATCTGGTAAAAAATATAGATTGATCGCTGAAATATTACCTAGAGGATTCATTATCCTGACGTTGAATGATACCATATTGTATGCAAATGAATTTGCAGAGTTAAGGGATCGGGTTGTAAAGCCTAAACACATTTATCAGACGCCGCCAAGCGGGATTAATCCTTTGATTACAGAAATAGATGAGCTAGAGAAATTAATGTATAAAGGAAAGGATCTTGTTAGAGGAATAATTTATGGATGGAATCTACCTGGTGAAATAGTCGAAGAGATCCTATATAGGGCGGGCTTATATGAGGTTAAAACCATTAAGCCTCAAGCTATTAATAGAAATGACTTAGAGGCATTAAAGGATGAATTAATTAAATTGTATAAAGAATCTTTACATGGTAAAGGATACTTAATTAAGTATGATGATCTATATGTTAGTTTCACACCCTATTATCCCAAGATATATAGTGAACTACATGAAATGACTATTATTGAAACTCCAAAGTTCAATAATGCAGTTGATACTTTCTTTAGTACGCTTGAAAAAGAAGAGGTTAAGAAGTATGAGGAAAAGAGTATTGAGGCTGAAATTGCCAGGATCAAAAAGAGCATTGAAGAGCAAGAGAAAATAGTTAATAGATATCGCGAATTGTCACGTAGGTATAATGAAGTTGCTACATTGATAGCAACTAATTATGAATACGTATCAGAGATTCTAGAGTGCGTGAATAAAGTTAGAAAGGAAATAGGCTGGGAACAAATTAAGAAGCATTGTGATAAAGTATATGATTATGATGCAAGCCGTGGAACAGTAACTATTGTATTAGATGACAAAGAAATAGTTCTTGACGTAAGATCGGGTGTTGATGGAAATGTTATGAACTTCTATAGATTAGCAGGTGAATATAGAGCTAAAGCTGATAGAGCCTTAAAATCTATTGAGGAACTTAGAGAGAAGCTGAAGCAGGTTTCAGAGAAAGCCATTGTTATTTCAAGACAGGTTGAGGCAGGGATAAAGCCTAGGCTATGGTATGAACGATTCCATTGGCTAATTACTAGTGAAGGTTTCCTAGTAATTGCAGGTAGAGATGCTAATCAGAATGAAGCTATTGTGAGGAGGTACCTTGATAAAAAAGATGTATTTTTACACGCGGATATTCATGGAGCTCCTGCAACAGTTATAAAAACACGGGGTAAAATTCCTAGAGAGAAAAGTATACATGAGGCATCTGTTATAGCTGCATGTTATTCTAAGGCGTGGAAGCTTGGTTTTGGAGAAATTGATGTATATTGGGTCTGGGGTGAACAGGTCTCAAAGAAGCCGCCCAGTGGAGAATATTTAGGTAAGGGAGCGTTTATGATCTATGGTAAAAAGAATTATATTAGGCATGTAAAACTTGAATTAGCTATTGGAATAGAAGAGGTATATGATGAGATCTATGGAAAGTATCAAAGAGTTATTGCCGGCCCTAATGAATTAATTAAAGATAGAGCTATCGCTTATACATTGATCGTTCCCGGAAGACTTACACCTAGTAAAGCTGCAAAAAGGATCTTTGACTTAATAAATAAGGTCATTAATACTGGTCTCATGATCAAGGTTGAGGAGATCGTAGAACGTTTACCCGGTCCACTAGACATTATTGGTGTTGAAAAAGGTATTAAGCAAGGTTAGCACACTTCTCACCCTTTAAATTTATTTATGAATTAAACGATAAAGGTTTAAACTAGTTGTACTAGTTGTTATCATAAGCCTAGTAAACAGGGGTGTACTAGCATGACTAGTAGAAATATACTTATAGAAACAATAAGAGTTCAGCCTATTGAGGAAATGATCGTAGAACTTGTTGAGAGGAAAGGTTTAGGGCATCCAGACTATATAGCTGATTCAGCAGCTGAAGCTGCAAGCAAGGCTTTATGCCAGTACTATATTAAAGAGTATGGAATGATCCTCCATCATAATCTTGATAAAGTTCTTCTTGTTGGTGGACAAGCAAGTCCCATATTTGGCGGTGGAGAAGTTATTCAGCCCATTTATATTCTTGTATCGGGCCGTGCTACTACTGAAGTTATACGTAATGGCCGTGTGGAGCCTATTCCTGTAGGTACTATAGTTGTTAAGGCTGTTAAGGATTGGATCCGCCGTAACTTCAGGTTTTTAGATCCGGATTCCCATGTAGTTGTTGATTATCGTATTGGGAAGGGATCGGTTGATCTTGTTGAAGTATTTAAAGCCCGGGCAAAGGCTCCATTAGCCAATGATACTAGTATAGGAGTAGGATATGCCCCACTTTCAACTCTAGAGAAGCTTGTTTTTCAGACTGAGCGCATGCTTAATTCTAAAGAATTTAAAGAAAAACTTCCAGCCGTTGGCGAAGATATTAAAGTTATGGGTCTAAGAAAGAATAAGTCTATTGAGCTAACTATAGCGGCTGCAATGATTTCTAGTCAATTACGTGATGTTGATGAATATGTTAATGTAAAAGAAGAAGTTCGGGAAAGAATTCTTGATCTGGCTTCTAAAATAGCTTCTGATTATGATGTACGCGTATACATTAACACAGCTGACATGGTTGAAAAAGGCATTGTATATATTACTGTTACTGGTACATCAGCTGAGCATGGAGATGACGGGGCAACAGGTAGAGGTAATAGGGTTAATGGATTAATAACTCCCATGAGGCCTATGAGTCTTGAAGCAACTGCTGGAAAGAACCCCGTAAACCATGTAGGAAAGATCTATAATGTAGCTGCCTCTCTCATTGCAAGGAAGATATATGAGCAGGTTAAGGGAGTTAGAGAAGTCTATGTTGAGCTATTGAGCCAGATTGGAAGACCTATAGATGATCCACTTGTTGCTAATGTAAAGATTCTTCCAGAGACAAAAGAACTACCACAGCACATTGTATCCGAAATAGAGGTTATTGTAGATGAGGAGTTAAAGAACATTACTAAAATAACAGATATGGTTCTGAAAGAAGATGTCATTCTATATTAGTTGATGATGATCTTTTTAAAGCTCCACTAATATCAATGCCTAATTTCTTTTTACGTTCTCTACGATAATCCTCTATTAACTTTATAATTCTAGTAAACTCGTCTTCTTCAAGTTTTTTCTCTATTTCACGCCACTTCTGAGCAATTGCTTCTTCAATTCTTTTATCTACATATACTCTATCTCCAATGATGTAATATTCATAATTACTTAGACTAATAATGGGTACCTTACCATCAAGGTACCCATCAATGCTTCTTGATACAATAGCAATTCTATTTTCAAACAAGTAATCTATTGTTTCGACATTATATGTAGATAGGTTCTCAACAAATATAGCTTTGACAGACTTCTCAGTAAATAATAAGTTTTTAATAGCCATAGTAGTCAAGCTAGGTACTACTGGAATATATCTCATGTCTTTATCAATTATACTATTTATTATACTTATTAATTCATACTTTTCCTTAGCTAACCTTTCTATTTCATTTCTTAACTTCTTTATTTCCTCCTGTAAATTCTTATTCTCATTAACAATAAGCTCAATAAATCTTTTGGTCTCCTGATCAGGTTTGTGAGAGTGTTTTATTACTCTTAACTCAGTTTCTAATTCTTCCATTCTCGATATAAGATCAGTTATTCTATGCTGCAACTTTAACTTTTCAGCTTCAAGATGTTTAATTCTCTTCCGTAATCTAGCAATGACTTCTTCATCAACTCTTAATTGCTCATATATATCAGTTTTTTCTTGTTTAGTCTCCCTAATGTCTTTAGCTTCATGAAGTTCTTTTTCAATTAATTTATCAACTTCACTTTCTAATGCTTCAGCTAATGTTTTACCCTTTATGATCGCGGCTTTTATTCTCTCAGGATCTACTGGAATATCTATCCTATCTAATTCAGACTCAAGTTGTCTAAACTTGTCCTGATACGATAAATATGCTTTATAGGCAGCAGCTAATGCATCTCTTTCATGCGTATCATCGATCTCTATCCAAGGAAAAATCTTCTTAATAGAGTATATAAGTAAATTCTTCTCATCATTACTTAGATCGTGGGAGGGAGTATATACATTCACGTGAAGTGTTGCAGCTAATTTCTTTACAGCTTCAGGCGGTGATGCTACATCTGTTGCTATGAGCACTGGGTTGCCTATTGAGCGTATCATATTTATTATATCAGATCGATCAATGTTTTTAGAGCTATGGAGAAACAATGGTGTTCCATTCAAATCTATGATAGCTATCCCCGTACACATTCCCGGATCTAATCCAACGATAACAGGTTTCAGTGATTTACCATCTATTCCCGAACTCGCCACAGCTGTTATACGGGATGTATATATAGGCTTTATCTCAACTCTAACAGTCTTTGTATTAACAGGTTTTATAAGCCCATACAATTTTGTCCTTGGAGCATATACAATAAATATACTTCTTTCAAGACCTCCTTCAGATTTTTTAAATACAAGATCATAGTCCAGCCTATTTCTATCCAGAATAGACTTTATTTCCCGAGTCATGCGTAAAATACCGGCTCTAATGCTTCTAATGTATCTATTATAGCTCATTCCTCCTCTACTTAAGCTCCTACCCTTTGAAACTATGATCTTTGTCTTTTCTTCCAGAAACTTTATTCTATATCCATAGCCTTTAGATGCAGCATATGCTGATATATAGGCAGTTTTTAATGGAGACAGTTTTCCATGAATACTTAAACCAAGGTTTCTAGCAACAGCTTTGATATTAACGGCTTGAGGGCCCCATCCAGTTACTTGTATAAGTTCAATATCGGATGGTAAGAGACTCATTAGTTTTAATAGCTTTTTCTCATCAGGAGCAAGTTCAAATATATTATCTATAGCTAATATTGATGGCCTATGCTCCCATACTAGTCTAATGAGTCTAGAAAGAGAAGCATCTTCATATTCATTAACTATTTTTCCATTCTTTAAGAAAACAACAGCATAATGTGGTTGTTTAGTTGATAAACTACTTTTCCCCGGTAGAATATCAACTCCCATTATAAGTTTACCATTAGGCTGTTTCAAGTTCTCCCTTGACATACTTTAAAGCCCTATTAGTATCAAGTATGACTCTATAATTCTTTTTGAAAAACCTAACTATATACTCTATGTCTCTTCTAAGAAGCTTTTCTGCACTAGGATGTAGTTTCTCAACGTACTGCGGCCAATCAATTATATATGGCTTACCTGAAACCCTATCAACTAATACATTGTACTCACTAAGATCCCCATGTATTATTCCTACATCAATAAATGCTTTTCTTAAAGTGTCAAGTATAATTGTAGCTGTTTCATAAGGATCTGGTAAGTCCGGCTTCTTATATAACTCTATACCATTGATATAACCAATAACTACTGAATGCCTATTATACGCTAAAGGTTTCGGAACACTTCCACCAACCAAGTATATTTCATGTAAAGCCTTATATTCTCTTTCAGCTGCTATCTTAGATTGTCTATACCAGTCATATCTTGGATTATCAGCAAATGCTCTAACTCTCCTTGTCGATCTAAAACTTGTTCTACCTATACGTAGAAACTTTATGATAACATTAATATCGCCAGGAGCCAAAGCCTTAAATAATTCGCTTTCCTTACCTACACCAATTCTATCTCCCAAAGCAACAACTATATCACGATCAACAAAGTATTTTAAAGCAAGCATGTCAAGGCCCAAATACGTTAGTCTATAACCCTTATACATCATGTACTGTCTCTTTACAAGTTTTAAACGATGAAGTTTCGAAAGAGATAGCTCAAGTTTAGTTTCAGGAATCCTTGTATATCTCTCAATAACTTCCAAAGGTACATACTCATAGCTAGCCATACCCCTCTCAATAGCATTTAAGACCTTGAAATCTCTATCTATTAATTGTCTATATATGATGCCTATTTTAACCAGATTAAGCACCCATTTCTAAAGTAAATGCATTTATGCTTAAATATTATGCTTATGAAGATCATGGACTAGGGTTTATAAACCCTTTAAAAACTTTTCTATAGGGAATATTTAGAAAGATTAGCGAAATCCTTAAAAAGTCTAACATGATTCGCTAAAAGTACTTATGATAGTATTTATATTTCTAAAAATTCTTAAAATATAATCGGTGCAGTATATGAGTTTGAAAAACATTAGTACTAGTAAGGAGGGAATATATGAAGAAAATGGTGTTTTGATAGTTAAAGGAATCGAATATATAAATAGAATAGCTTCTGCACTAGCCTCAAGAACTAGACTTGAAATATTAAAACTCGTTAAAAGAGAAAAAGAACTTGATATAGGAGAAATAGCAGATTACATTGATCAAAGTAGGGCTAATGCCAGTGCACAGATTAAGAGATTAGAAGATGTAAGGTTAATCAGGACTTCTTATAAACCAGGTCAGAGAGGAGTTAAAAAGATTTGTTGGACAAATATTAGAGAGATTAGAATTATTCTTGAATAAATATTATCCCCTACCCAATAATACTGGATTATTACTTAGGAATCATATAGTTCATGGTTATACCCGGCTAATACAGGTTTATCTGTCTTATAAACCATCTAATGACCATATATATTCTTAGGAGAAAGTAATTAAGTCATTGACATTAAAGGGTGATATCATTAATGAGTATCTTTAGTATCGTACTAATCAGCGTTTACATAGGCTTATCACTATTACCCATTATATACAACCATATAATGACTAGAGGTAGTGTAGTTAAGGAGTATGATATGAAGAATGTTTTTAATAAGCCAAGTAAGAATAATACTCCATCATTTCTTGGCAATAGTAGGAGTTTAATTGTTTTCCTGAATAATTTGAGTGATGATCAAATAAATTATATCCTTAATCAATTAAAGAATTTTGGTACTATAAAAGATCAATTTCATAAGGGGGAACAAGATTAAATTAGTACAATGCCCCCTTAATTTACCATTATGTGATTCGAGGAGTCCTCTTCTTAATATATCCCTATTCCTTGATAGATTTTTCTTAGGTGAATCATTTGCCTAGCCGTTTAAGAAGAGTTTGGGGACATGGGTTTTTAGCCGCTATTGCCGGGATAGAAATTACAAATATTGTTGTATTTACAAAACTTGGAGCTGTATATGGAGTATTAGGATTCCTTTTGACAATAATTTTTGTACTTCCTATAGCATATTTACAGCAATTAGTCATTATACCTCGCAAGATATATGGTAGAAGTCTTTTGGACGAACTCTATCTAACTTCTCAGAGAAACTATAAGTTATATTTGTATACAATATATCTTTCAAGTATCTTGACGCTTATAATAAATATTATAGGTATATCAATTATTTTCTCAATTATAATAGGTTCTAAATGGATCTATTATGGATTATTATTTATTGTCTTAATCTGGATACTTGATAACATGTGGAAAAGCAAGAAAATAGATAAATTTTTCCTGATCTTGTCAATGGTTTTAATGATCTACATCGTACTATTTATTTTTGAACTCCCGATTCTTAAGACTATCAGTATAGAAGGACTTGGTGAGAAACTTAGCTATATAGACCTACTAGCCTTATGGGGAGCTGCTGCAGCTCCATATTCATTAATCATACAGGATCTTGGAGATGAAGACTATACTAGTATATATGCTGGGGCATTATCCTCGATATTTATAGGTATATCAATAGCTTTTGTAGCATATGCTTCCATGTATCCTCTTTCAAGATTTAACATAGTGCATACACTTATACCATTTTATAGGTTCAGTGGATACATTGTCCCTATATATGCATTAGGTGTCTTTGGAAGTGTTGTATTAGCTTCAATATCTATAGTACTTACATTAAAGATCATTTTTAGGAGACTTAGAGCTAAGATAATGTCAGATACTGATCTCATAGAACATCTATTACTAGCTCTAATAATATCAACAATACCTCTAATTATATTCTTCAAGGTAAATGATCTAATGCTTTACACGGAGGCTCTAATATACGGATCTATGATGATAGGATTCATTTTCTCAATTACAATATTATCGTTATTCATGTATTACCTATATAGATCCTTGAATGATAGACAGCCCATTCTGATCTTTAATACTATATTTCTAGGAATCCTTACTATGATCTCAATAATTCTATCAGTTAATGCAATTATTGAGGCATTCCATGGATTATAGCTTTTTTAAGAAATCTATGAGTCTATCTAGATGTTTCCTTTTTACATGGGGCATAATAGCCACTCTTAATGCTTCAAGAAAACTAGTTCTATAGATAAATAATCGATTTCTCCAAAACAATGGTAAGATTTCATCAACTTCATACCCATATACTTTAAAGGAGACAATACCTAGTTTAGGCTTAATAATGGGCTCAACTCTATTTAATGAATTAAGTTCCTCATAAAGATAATCAGCTAAAGACACTATCCTTTTAGCAAGTTCTTTAAAACCATTAATACCAAGTAGTTTCCATACAGCCCAGCAAGCTGCAGCACTGGCACCTGGCCTGGTTCCAAGTAAACCCTTCTGAAACTTTGCAGGCATGTAAGGTATATTAAAATATGTTTGTTTTTCTAAATACTTGTTTCTAAATAATATTAGACCTGATGGTATAGGACATAAACCGTTTTTATGGAAATCAATGGATATAGATGAAATGTAATCCTGGAACTCTAGTCTTTCAAGGCCTCGTTCACTCCATATAAATGGGATTAAAAGGCCTCCATAGGCTGCATCAATATGTAAATAGAAATCATATTTACAAGCTAATTCATCAACTTCTTTTATTGGATCAATTGTTCCAAAATCTGTTGTACCAGCCGTTATAACAACTGCTACGGGTTTATGTTTTCTAATATTTTCCTCAAGATCTTGAATAGATACTTTATAATCACTTGTAATACCTATTTTTATGAGCTTTAATCCTAGTATTTCGCAGCCTTTATCAATTGATCTATGAGCAGTAATGGGTGCTAGGACAGTTTTATTCTTTTTATTTCCATAAAGTTTACGAGCAATATATAATGCAACTATATTGGATTCCGTGCCACCACTCGTTATAAAGCCAGCTGGCTCCTCAGATCTATATAGATCGGATAAATCGTTTACTAGATCTTCTTCGAAGAATGCTATTTCCCTAAATATTACTGGATCCGCTAGATTAGTATGAATGAATAAATTGAATGCATATATAGCTATCCAGTGAGGATGCGTTGTCATGGAACCAAGTATTTCTCCTGTTGTATGCTTAGGCGTTTTAGACCAATACTTTATTAAATAATTAATTACTTCGCTGAGATCCAATACTGAAGCACCATCTAATGATATTATATCGCTATAAAAAATCTTATCTAGAGATATAAAATGATCCTTTATTTAATGCTACTTGAGAAATTTTTCCTCAAATTCCCTAAGGTATTTTACACTATTATTGAGATCTATGAATAACTTTCTTGCTTTCTCAATATCCTTAACAGTTATCGTATCCCTGCCTTCAGAACTAGCTATTATACGTGCTGGCTCTAGTAGCTGAACAGCGTATCTAAGGCTTGTCTCGCTACCAATCTTTACAAGCTCTTCTAAAGCCTCATCAGACAATACTATCTCTTCTTCGTCAGCACGTATCTTAATGATCTCCCTAATCTCGTCAGGGCTATAAGGTTTAGTAGGTATGATCAATAGTCTATCAAGTAAGTCGAGGGGCATTCCATGAGGAGACTCTATATCTGTTCCTCTAATCCTTGCAATACCTCTATTAGTTGCTAGGATTATTATTGGAGCTAGATCGCTCTCCATGGCACGGGCTAAGAAACTAAAAGCCTCAATATCAAGCATATGAGCATCATCAATAAATAACACTCCCGGTATAATCTCAGCACGCTTCTCATCAATCCACTTCTTAACCTGATTATCAACATCCTTCCTTACCTCAGGAGGAATCTCCTTCTCGGCAGCAAATCCTAGAAGTACAGATATAGCTGTTCTCTGAGCAGCATAGTACATGTCAAGATCATGTAGTGTAAGTACATGAACTATCTCCTTCTCCTTCTTAACAGGTCCACGGGGCATATCTACGTAACGAGTAGCCTCTATATCATAGTATCTTGCCTTTTCAATACCCTTAACCCTGCCTATGCGATGGACTCTACCTGTCTCTGCATCAATCCATACATAGTCGCCTCGTTTAATGCCCATCTGCATAAGCTGGATCGTAATCTCTTCACCAACATTGAGAGTTAATTCATCATCTTTTGTAACAAGAGTAATCCTTGCCTCTCTAGGCACCAATACATATGGATTAAACGGATGCTTAATCCTTCTAATCTTAAGCTCGCGGACAACACCTTCATATACAAGTCTTTTCTCTCTAATCCTAACACCAATAGATTTACGTAGTGCCTGCATAAGAACTTCTGTTTTAGAGATCTCACTACTGTATACTTCAGATGCACTAAGTGCTACAAAGGGAGTGTCTTCACCTAATTCACGAGCAATAGCAACAGCTAAAGCAGTCTTACCAGTACCAGGTGGACCTACAAATAATATTCCTCTACCAGCAATCCTTCCCTCACGAATCATCTGTACAACTATTCCAGCAGCCTCTCTAGCCTCAATCTGCCCAACTAGGCCATCGGCTACCGGCCTAGCTCTACCTTTCTCATCAAGTCCTAATCCACGTATATGGCTGTGTGCACCGATCCTCCTAAATACTGATGCACCAGAGACTTCACGTATCTCAGCCATAGTTTCACCTCTATTAAGGAAATATTGAACTAACCTTATATTATTTATAATTATAGAAGAGAATGGCTAGACATGATCAGTCGCCGCTGAAGTCATCATGGACCCCAGCCCCTAAGGTCTCGGAAACTATTCTCTATCATCACATCTATGTAATGTATATTCTAGAAAATCCTTAAAATAATGTTTAGAATCTTATGCTATATGAGGGAATATATTTGGTAAACATAGGTAATCTGCTGCAGAGAAACATACTAAATGCTTTAAAGAAGCTTATTCAAGAGCTATTATCATATTCAAATAAAGAAAAAGATCAGTTTGTAAGACAAGTTATTGATAGACTTGAAAAGAATTATTCAATGCTTGATAAGGTTAAGCCACCGATCATCCCTACAAGGAGATTCATCTATGCTGTTGAAAACTTGTTAGGTGAATTACTTAAACTAAATAGCGTTGCAAGAGAATACATGGATAAACGTATCTCTCTGGAAGAATTTAGAAGAATAGTTAGTGAATATGAGGAAGCCCTTAGACTATATGCTAATATTGCTTCTAGTGAAAGAATAAAAATGTCTATTTATATGGTTCTTCCGCAAACAACATTGTTTGCTACAATTGTTTACCAAGTCTTTATCTTAGGCCTGCCACTATCATCATATATATTATCATTAACTTTCACATTATTAGCCGTGAGTTTATTTGTTCTATTAATAAATCCTGTTCTCTCCTACGTTATAAATTCCGCGAACGTCTTCCTGGTTCTTAATACTATACTTAGTGGTATGAGTATTAGTAAGGCTTTGTCTCATATAATGCTTATCATATTGTATATGTTAACACTTATTACAAGTATTACATATATCCATGTACTATACATATCGTCATCTAAGAAAAGTATTTCAATGGTGGAAAGAACCTTGCTCACCCTATTGGGGAATGTAGGTTTAAAAACTCATGAGTCTAAAGCAAGTGGGAAAGAGAGGAAAGAAAGAGCAGAATATGATAAGCTGTACAACGAACTCAGGAATATTTATAAGGAAATGTATGGCGAATTTGGTGAAGAGTATTTCAAGTTTAGATACATGGTTTTATTAATTAATGGAATGCCTCCTAATGAGATTCTGAAAAAGTTTTTATCAGAAATAAGAAACATTAGGGATAAGAAGGGATAGTTAATTAGAGGGTGTTGTTATGTCTCAGAAATCAAGTTCCAGTAAAACAAAAGAATTGAAGATCATAACTAGACATGTTATAACAATAAATGATATAAAAAATGATCCAAGGAAGATAAAGCTGTTATATATAATAGATACTATTGGCGGTATTTCTGAAAAAGCATTACAACACTTAATATACTATATGAAGAATCAAGAATACGATCTAGGATATGATTTCATAGTACTTGGAACTGCTCCGTCAAGTAAAATGCTACATAACGATATAGTTGCATTATTATATGTAGGACTTATAGAAACTAATCCGAGAAGGAAACTAGTGACAACAAGTCTTGGTAAAGAATTCCTAGAGAAAGTTAAAGAGACTATCGCTGATGATGAGAAGGAGACTATAAAGAAGTTAATAGATGATCTCCGGATAAAGATAGCGCCAATAGATATGGAAGTTGAATTATCCTATAGGTCCGCACGTAGAAGAAGAAGGAGAAGATTTTTCTGAGAATCTTCTATAGGTTTGACTAGAATAGCAATCATATTATCTAATTTATATTGACGTATGAATAGGTACTCTTCTAGCCTCAGGCTTTCCAGATACTAGTATTGGATTTAATTTACCTTCACGTGCAAGTTTTTCGACATAGTCCCTGAAGCCACCTGTATGTCTAATGTCTAGTTCAAGTAATTCAAATAATAGTTTCTTAGTAGTTTCCCATACATCTTCAAGCATTTCCTTAGGCATATGGCTTATGATAAATGGTTCTTGCAACCATTGATCAAATGCTGATAATGTCTTGATCATGTGTTGGAAGGCAGCTCTAGACAGTACTATAAGATCTAGTCTATCAGCCTCCTTAACCTTTTCATCAGCTTTCTTGAAACTCTCAAGTATTTCTCTCTGTTTCTTTACCCAAGCATCTAAATTATGGAGGAATGTTTCTGACACTTCTTATAGCACCTCACTAATACAGTCTAGTACATAGTCTAGTTTTACTCTCTAATAAATGAGGTGTATGATTAATCCTTGTTGGATAAACTAAATGGCTTTCCATTCTTAAGTATATTTTCAGGAATCTTGTCATAGTATTTCTTGAGAAACTCTAGATCACTTTCTTTACGTCTCCTGCTATCAGGTAACATAACAACAATACCATTCTTTATAGGATACCAGTGAAGACATTTAGAACAATATAATAATCCCTCAGTAATCTCATGTTTAAGACATTCTTCACATGGATACTCCTTTCCTTCCCTAATATCTTCCTTAAGATAGCCACAGTAGTTTTTACAATAAGGCTTAGGTATATTAGTAGTATCTACATCTTCAACTTCTTTATTGAATACAATAAGGTTTAATGGATAATTTTTACAACTTAGACATGCAAGTAGATCTAATGCCCAATACCTCATTTTCCAAGAACCTCTTCAGCTAGTCCTTTAATATCTTTTAGTAATTCCTCAGCTTTATCCCTTGTCTTTGCCTCAATCATTATTCTTAGCAAAGGTTCTGTACCACTAGGTCTCACTAGAAACCAGAAATCATTAGTTATAACTTTTACACCATCAATTGTTATTTGTCTATAATTCTTATAAGCCTCCTTTACTCTATCAACAACCTTCCAAGCAATATCCCTAGACATGTGCATCTTTGTCTTAATCGTATAATATTGTGGAAGCTCATCATATAGCTCTGATAATTTCTTCTTTTCTTCAGCTAGTAATTGTAGTAGTAAAGCAAGTGTCATAGCACCGTCTCTTACGGGATGATGTAATGGATACATGAATCCTCCATTCTCCTCAAAACCACATATCCCTCCATGTTTTACAAGTTCTCTAGCTATACCTATACTACCTACTTTAAGCCAAACAACTTCTACGCCTATCGGCTTTAATACATCCTCGATCAATGTACTTGAGGATACAGCAGTAAATACTCTCCTTGGGAGATCCTTATGCTTTAATGCAAGGTACTTAGCAAGTATAGCTGCTGTACGATCACCCCATTGCACACGGCCCTTATCATCAACAATTATAGCTCTATCAGCATCACCATCATGAGCAATTGCAAAATCTACAGACAAAGCCTTAACAGTCTTAACAGTATCCCTTAAGGTCTCAACTGTTGGTTCGGGAGGTCTACCGGAGAACGTTGGATCGAGGTCTCCATTTATTGTATAAACCTTTACACCTAATTCACGGGCTACCCATGGACTAGTTATTGAGCCAACACTATTAGCTGGATCTATAAGTACTCTAAAACCTCTACTCTTAATTAACTCTTTATCAACGTGGCTTAATACGGCCTTTACATACTTCTCATTAACATATGGATACTTCTCTAAAGAATATACAAGGCTTCTCCAAGAAACTCTCTTAAACTTCATTGTAAAGTAGAGTTCTTCAACAACCTCTTCCTTATCTCTTGGAAGCTCTATACCATCTGCATCAATAACCTTAATACCATTGTACTCCGGAGGATTATGGCTAGCAGTTATCATAACGCCTCCATCAAATCCATCAGCCTTAACAACATATTGTAGAGCCGGAGTAGGCGTTAAACCAGCATCATAAACCTTAACACCACAAGCCATGAGACCCGCTACAACAGCTGATTTAAGCATTTCACCTCCAGCACGTACATCACGGCCAACAAGTATCCTAGATCCCTTACCAAAGAAGGTACCAATAGCCATTCCAAGCCTTAATGCTAGTTCAGGAGAAAGTTCTTCATTAACTATGCCTCGTACACCATCTGTCCCAAATAACCTACCCATTAAAACCACTCTCCTAAAACTCTTCTTCACCAATACCTAGTTCTTCTTCCAAAACCTCTTCATATTCTTCAGTTACTTCCTCAACAATATCTCTTACATCATTTTCGCCTTCGCGAAGATTTAATTCAACCCTATACCCCTTATTCTCTAAAGCTCTTCCAATCTCAATAGCAACGTCTCTAAGTTCAGACAATACATCATCAACCAGGGACTCTATATCCTCCCCAGACTCTACAAGTTCATCGAGTACATCTCTAAGATCCTCTTCAGCCCCTAACTCTATAGAAGCCTTCCTCCTACCAACATAAACCTTTAAAATAATAGGAATACTGCTATGTAATCCAATGACCATATTCTTATTTAAAGTAACCTCAAGATCATGATCCTCCATAATCTCCCTAATCTTACCAAGAACACTCATCATCTCTTCACCGATAGACAATTTAGAATCTAAGGCATAAAAATTTATCATTAAAATAATGTAATGAAAAAGCTAAAGAATAAGAAAAATCTAGAAAAGAGAAAGCAGAACCAAAAAGTTTCAGTAAATTCTAAATGAATTAGCAAATAAATTATTCGTATAATGAAAATTAAAACAATTAATTTATTAAGTTCTTTAAAAAAGAAAATGTGAGAATATATTAGGTTATATCATGGTAACTATGAAAATATTGACCAACTATTTACAAATGTCCGCTGTTGCTCAATATGGAGCCGAGATGACTCTCGGTAAAATCATCTTCTGGAGGGATCGTGTATGATAAAATCATTTGAGTATGTTGTGATAAGTATATTGCTATTATTTATCATGTAAAATAGTATTTGTTCATCATATGAGTATACCACTATCAATAATTTAAGTTATGTTAGAATGAAATATGATTATTATATTCATTATAAGGGAGATAATTATGTAATAACTAACGTATCTAAATATGTTGATTTCACATCGTATTTCTATTAACTACAAAAATTTATGCCAAGAAATGGTACAAGGTTGAGTGATGATGTTAGAAACGCCGTTGTATCTAATATTACAAGCATATTTAGTAAGTATGATCGCCTCGATAGCTTGATCGATATAGATTTTTGGCTGAATATAGTCTATGTATATGTTGCAGCACCATTTAATTTATCAGATAAGATCATTGATGATATTGCTAGTGATCTTAGAGAGATTGAAAAAGATTATGATATTCAATTAGTAATAGTAGAGTATCCTCATTCTGGCCAAGTAGATCGTAATACATTTGGGCAAGCGTTTCATGAAATAGCTTATTATATCACTGCAATAGTTTATGATGAAGAGCTAAGAAGAAGTAATAACTTGCTGGATATTGATGTTGATTCATTGCCTAAGATACTTAGGGAAATAGCTGGTACAGTTACTGAAGAGACATTAACTAGGGGAGGCATAATTCCCTATGCTGTAGAGAAGTATTATCCAATAATTAATATTGTAATTACCTATAATAAGTCCCCTAGTTATAACGATCTATATGAACTCGTTAGATATTTTAGGGATCATATTATATCTAATGAGGATGTTGCACTAATGTTTACTGTTGCAGACATTAGATTCTACTGGGATCCACTTATATTGCGAGCTGACAATGAAACTGATACAGATTTAGAAAAATATATTAAGACAACAGTAGATAATGCTACTAGTGATCATCTAGATACCGGTGTTTTCCCTGAGACATAGAGCCTACTACGACATATGAGACTAGAAAGGATAAAGGAGGATATGATATATTAATTTCTATATCTTCATTGGCTATAGTTATTGCTTTATCTGTGATACTTGTCTTTATGTTATTTAGGAGATATAGACATGGATAAAATCAAATAATTTTTTAACTATTACTATCTTTTTCTTTTAG
>Ga0190310_1000026_pt1 | contig 54241 bp, 62 predicted proteins | sample 48700778_MG_FD_165059 | JGI IMG/M metagenome (GOLD analysis project Ga0190310, IMG submission 165059) | Hydrothermal vent sediment bacterial communities from Southern Trench, Guaymas Basin, Mexico - 4870-07-7-8_MG | ecosystem: Environmental > Aquatic > Marine > Hydrothermal vents > Sediment ... | reverse complement strand
GACTGATAAGCCATTCAAGTCTCTTAATAATGTCTTGAAGCCAATCACCTTTACTAGGAGCTATTTCTTTAAACACTGCTCTAGGAGCCTCTACATTTATACCTATTCTATCTGCATGAACTGCTGCGTGAAATAAAAGATCCTTTGAGACCCCGGGCATTAGCCTTAGGTGAATATATCCTCTATAACCTCTCTTCCTAAGTTCTTCAACTACTTCTATTTCTTTTTCAACAACGCGATCAGGGTCATTATATAGAGTACTTGTAAGAAATAATCCATCCACACGCCTAGCTCTATAATCATTAATAAATGTGTCTACAAGTTCTCTTAAATCCCAAGAATCTCTTCTAAACCGACAGTAAATACTTAAGGGACAGTATAAACAGTCAAGACTACATGCACTAGAAAGTAGAGTTTTGAATAACTTATACCTAGGCCTTCTAAATATGTCAATCCTGTCCTTGTCTAATGATGCATATTTTGATAACATATTCTTAGCCATATGCAACACATTACTCAATAATTCTATAGAGGCTTATAAGGTGATTGGATCAAAGCAGTACAATCTATATAATGGATACATAAATATCATCGAACACTTATTCCATTGAAATAAGCCCATATTCTAGATCGAGATAATTATATTACCTATTCCTGGTAAAATAGTGATTACATTATCCTAGGTTAAGGGGATAGTATTAGAATGAGAGAATTAAAAGACATGGTTAAAGAACTCATTAGAGTTCCTAGTTTGTCTGGTAAAGAAAAAGATATAGCATACCTCATAAGAGACTATATGAACCTATATGGTGTAGATAAAACATTAATAGATAGCTATGGAAATGTAATAGGCATCATTAAGGGAGATATAGAGAGGAGTATAGTTTTCGAAGGTCACATGGATCATGTTCCTCCAGGGGATCTCTCTAATTGGAAATATGATCCTTATGAGGCTAGAATAGTCGATAATAAGATTTATGGACGCGGTTCTGTTGATATGAAGGGAGCAATAGCTTCAATGATATATTCGATTCATAAAATAAAGGAGAAAGATGCGCCCTCAGTATATTACATCTTCGTACCCTATGAGGAGATATCCGAGGGTACATTATTTAAGAAAGCTATAGAAGAGACTTTAGAAATAAAGCCTGATCTTGTTATATTATGCGAAGCTACAAACCTAAATCTTTACATAGGCCAACGTGGTAGAACAGTTATAAAGGCAGAATTCCATGGCATTTCTGCACATGCCTCAATGCCGGATATGGGGTTAAATGCTCTTAAAGCAGCGTCTAAATATATACATTATCTTATACAGTATAGAGATAAACTTCCAGGACATCCAGTATTAGGTAGATCTAGTGTTGAACCTACAATTATAGAGTGTAGTCCTAAATCTCCTCCAATGATACCTGACAAATGCATGCTAACCATCGATTATAGGATGGTCCTTGGCGAGTCTAGAGAAAGTATTACTAGTTTCTTAGATAGTATTGCAAGAAAATTAATTGATGAAGGCCATTCTATACATGTTGATATTAATATATTAGTTGAAGAAGCAGTTATGTGGACGGGAACAAAGATTGTAATAGAACACTATTATCCGTCATGGCTAATTACGAACAATGATCTGATCAGAAAGGTTTTATCTATATTAAGGGGCCAGAATCCTCTAGCTAAAACAGGTGTTTGGAGATTTAGTACAGATGGAGTATATTCTGCAGGAGAAGCTAATATACCAACAATAGGTATTGGACCCGGTGATGAAGCATTAGCGCATAAGCCAGATGAATTCATAGAAATAGATCAGTTATTTAAGGCATCTGTTATATATTCAGATATAATAAACAAATACTTTATAAAATAAATAGGAATGGAATCTGTATTGAATAGAGATTATTTAACGCCTCATCAATTTATTTCAATAAAATTTTTAAATGTCTAAATGTGAGTTAAAAGGGGGACTAAATTGATTTATGAGATTCAGTATCCCTCAATACTTGAAATAGCTGGTTTATTCCAAGACTATGTTATAAGAATATACAATAATTGGATTGAAATTGAAGGTCGTGAAGAAAATATTTTAAATCTAAACCTACCTAGAACATTGATCAAGTATGTCTTGAGTCTTGGTACAATAAATTCAGTTAAGGTTAGAGATAATCATGTATATGTTTATATGACTAGTAAGGAAGGAAACTATTTTACAGTACATATAGAGCATTTATAGAGAAAAATATTTTATAAAATGGATCTAGGCTGGTCTTATATAACCCCATTTCTCAAGTGCACGAGCTAATTCCTTATGCCTCTTTGCATATTCATCCAGAGGCATTCCTTTCAGATAAGCCTCAATAGCCTGCCTCATAGCACGTCCTCCAGCAATAACACCATCAGGATGCCCAGTTACTCCTCCACCAGCTTGTATTAATATATTAGTTCCCATGAAATCTAGTAATTGAGGTATAACACCTGGATGAAGGCCGCCACTAGCTACTGGTAATACAGGTTTTAGGCCATACCAGTCTTGAGGCTCTTTAATAGTATCTCCTGGATCAGGCCTAAACCTTTGTTCAGTAATTACCCTTTGTGTATCACGGAGCTCCTTTAGATCAGCTTCCATCTTTCCTACATTAGTACCTATATGTATGTGATCGACTCCTACTAGACGAGCCAGCTTAGCTATAACGTAAAATGATACTCCATGATCCCTTGGACGGGTAAAGGCAGCATGAAATGCACGATGAGCATGTATTGCAAGTTTATATTCCTCGGCTAATTCTCTCACATACTGCCATGCAGCCGGACCACCAGCGAGAATATCGAACATTATGAATCTATTCCATGTATCAGCTACTAGCTTAATACGCTTTTTAAGCTCCTTAATCGGAGCAGTAACGTTTACAAGATATCCCTTCTCTTCACCAGTCTCATTCATGGCTTTCTCAATAGCCTTTAATACAGCGTTAAGTCTTTTCTCAAATTTATTAAATGGCTGATTAGTTAGATTTTCATCGTCTTTAACAAGGTCCATTCCACCATAAGTTATCTCATAGGCTACTTCTGCATATTCCTCCGTCGTCAAACCTACCTTTGGCTTGGGAACAGTAGCTAGTATAGGTCTATCATATACCTTCAATATATTACGGATACCGTCTATACCAAATTGTGGACCAAGAAAACTTTCTACATACTCTCTTGGAAACTTTATATCAAGTACACGTAATCTCTTAACAGCTCTCATACCAAATATATTTCCAAGAACACTAGCGAAAAGCTGTGGAAGGCTCCCTAGTTCAAATAGATCCAGTTTATAAGCTACCTTAATGATACCATCCTCCCTAACTTCATAGGCCTTAGCCATTAGCTCTCTAATATGAGGCTTTAAAGTAGCAAGCGTAGTCCATGTACCTACACTCGATTCACTGGCAATACGGCCGGCAATATCATCAAGAGACATTCCAGGCGCAGGCTCTGCCCTGAATACAACGATCATTTCATCTTCCAAGGGTCTATAACTCTTATCTACAAAATCAAGATACCATTCAAAATCAGTCATGAAATCCACCTAGTAACTAAATTATTTTAGAGTATAATATATTCTTAAGGGTATTAAATACGTATATTCATTCATACATGGATCATAATAAATAGATAGTGATAAAATGATTATCATAAAAACGGTTCTAGTCAAGTAAATTCAATAACATCAGCATTATCAACGAGTTTCTCAAGATCCCCTCGTATACTGTCTAGTATTTTCTTTAAAATAATGTATTCCTCTCTTGATATCTTTATAGTTGGATGAGGAGGCTTAAGTTTACATTCTCCAACGCTACGATTTAGTTTTTCTAGGCCAAATGATCTAGCTATGTTTATAATATCTATCTTATCCATGAAAGCTAATGGCCTATATACTGGTTTAGGCGATAACATCGTCAATGCACTCATATTATCTAGTGTTTGACTAGCAACTTGGCCTATGGCTTCACCTGTTAATATACCAAGGCATTTCTCACGATCAGCAATTATCGATGCCAGGTTATACATAATTGCCTTACATAAAATACATCTTATCCTCAACGGTACATCTTGACCCGCTACGATATTCCCTACATCATATACTATATATGCCTTCATATGGTCCCATGGAGTCCATTCCCAGAGCAATTCAATACTTTCTAAAGCTCTCTTAACAGCTTCAGAACTCCAAAACGGGGACAAATTATTAAATACAGGTATTATCGATACCCCTCTACGCATAGCATATATTGAAGCAACAGCCGAATCAACTCCCCCAGATACTAGAGCAACAAGACATCCTTCCGATCCATAAGGTAATCCACCTATTCCCTGGAACACAGTATCTGTAACAATGATGTATGGACCTCTAAACTCAACATACACGATCTTATCAGGGTTCTTGAGATTTATTCTCGAACCCACCTTATTCAGAATAACTCCGCCCAAATACTTCTCAATACCTCTATTACTCAGTGGATAAGGTGCATTATAGACTCTCACCATGAATGTTTCACTTGGATCAAGTCTTTTACCAGCGAACTCAATAACGATTTTCTCAAGAGAATCTATTCCCCCTTTAACGATATATGCAGGGCTTGTACTTGATACACCAAATACGTTTGATAAAATCCTTGCTGTAAAAACAGGTTCTTCTAGACCAAGAACTAATATTCTTTCTTCGACATATTTTACAATGCCTTTTAAGCCTCTTCTTTCTAAAACCTTCCTTATAGATTCTATGAGTCTAGAAAACATTATTTTCCTAACACTAGTTCTTCTAACCATGTATTCGCCTAATCTTATCATGACTCCATTAAATATCATTGACCACCTAATTAATTACCTAATGAATATGATAATATAGTTACTTCTTAAGAATTTTCTCCAGCTCCCGGATCTTTTTCTCAAGATCCTTTAGAGCATCTTCATTAGTCTTTATCTTATTCCTAATATTTTTCTTTATTTTATTAGATCTCCATGCATATTCCCTGCATTCTTTATATTCCTGTTTTTTCCTATCCATTTCATTCTTAAGTTCTTTTACTACGTTAGCCGGATCCTTTACAGCCTCTAATTGCTTCTCAAGAACTTTAATCCATCTCCGTGTAATACTTAGAGATGTCCTATAGAATTTAGGATTCCTTAGATACTTCCTTTCTTTTTCTCTCTTATCCTCTAAGTCCTCTTCTATTTCATCTATAAGATTTTCAAGTTGATCTATTTTACCTCTATTTCTTAATCTTATAACTTTATCAGCAAAAGATTTGACCTTCTTGTAAATAAATTCTGCATCATTTGCCTCTTTTTTCAGTTTATATATTATCCTTCTACACTTCTTAGATTTTTCATCTACTTTTTTAAGTTCCTCCTTTAAATTCCTAATATTTTCCTTGATCTCTTCTCTTTCCTCAATTAATGATTGCTTTTCTTTAAACTTTGAAAGAACCTCGTTCCCATTATCACATATTTCTGAGGTAAACTTTCTACATTCTTCACCCATACAGTTCTTATATGCCTTCTTACACTGTTCATCATTTAATGCGGTACCAGTAATTTTAGCCTCCATTAAGTTACCGAATTTATTGATATGGGGAAGCGATAGATTATGGCCTAATTCATGAGCTAGAACATCTGCCATTCCTCTGTCAACGACTCGAGATGATATGATACTTATTCTACCTGGCATGGCTCCAAATCCTTCTTCTTTAGCCATCGTAGATTTATCATCAATATCATCGACTATAACAATATCAATACAATTTTCGGGATACCCATATGCCTTTATTAATTCTTCTAATACTTGCATTACATCTATTTCTCCCCTAGATCTCTGTGGAGTAATCTTTGATATAGCATCTCTAACATCTTCCAATTCCTTTCTACGATTAGGTTTTCTTTGCACAGCATTAGCTACATCATTTAAGAATTCTCTAAGTATATTAGCTGATACAGCATTTCCTTTTTTATATTCCTTATCTTTGTATTTTCCACTTGTATCCCATTCAGCCTTGATATATTCATCATAGTTTATTTTCACCTTGCCCCTATCCATTTCAATAGATTTACAATTACTATCCTTGAAGATCTTTGATACATCTACTTTTCTTATTATATCATACCTTATCTTCATAGTCCCGTATCCTGCAAATCCAGATCCGACTTTAACTTCAACAGTCTTTCTTGGATCCAGTGTTCTTGCAATAACTTTTCCTTGAGAGTCGACGCATGGATAGAATCTAATACAACATTTTTTCCAAATATCATTTACTTCATTGAGTAGACTGTATAGTTTCTCAATAAAGGCGCCTGGTAATTGAGAGTTATTTGTACCCTTGATATCTATCTTAAAGAATCTAACACATATACTGCACCATTCACACGTCTTCTTTTTAGTGGGAGCAGTAGGTGGTAAAGGTCCGGTAGGCTTTTGCTGATACAGTATTCCTTTCTCCAATTGATAGATAGTGTAGGCAGCTAATCCAATTGTAGCTATTGACAATGTATATACTATGGGCTGGCCATACTCTTTTAATAAACCTATTAACTGGTAAGTAATAGTTTTCTTAATATTAGGATATATATAGACTGGTTCATCGCCTCCATAGAGTATCCATGGATACTTGGAATAATTATAGAAATAGTCTTTCTCCTCTAATACAAATTTACCAGTTAACTTATATTCTCCTTCTCCTAAATTCACAGGCAATTCTATGATCTCGGGATATCCCTTATTATAGTTTGTAATAATTGGCTCGATCTCCCTAGACTCTCCATCATATGTTATAGCGGATGTAAATTCTGTTATTCTATATACTGGCTCGCCATATTCGTCTCTAGGCAATTCTATAGTTATTGTTCTAATAGTAGTGTTCTCTACATAAATCTCTATGACATAGTAACCCTCAATAGTTAATGTATAGAAATATACAATGAATATTATTATTCCAAGAATTAATAATGCAATAGCTAGACTTTTATATAGAGTTGATAGATTATACATTTATATAACACATCCACTCAGTATAGGAAATATTTACACAAAATACTTAATAAAGCTATATCGAAATCATACGTTTAAAAAATTATACAATAACTCTAATCTTCCTATTAACAAGCTTAAATTCATGTAGTTTAGGCTCTATTTCTGCCATTCTCATTTTCCTAATCAATATATACCTCTTCAATACTAGATCCTCCCTCCTCATTATAAGCTCTATAATACCATCAACAATAGTGCTAAGCCAAGTAATAGTCCCTTTCTCAATAGTCTCAATATAGATCATTGAAAGAATTATTGTAGCGCCATGCTTTTTACAATACATAACTAGATCTCTTACGTGTCTATGAAATATTTCACCAAATTCTTTTCTTATAGAATGCAGTCCATCAACAACGACAACTGTATTCCTATCGATAACTAGGTCTCTTAGAACTACATTGAAGAACGAGGTTATAGTAATAGTTCTCGGATTAATACTCTTAACAATTAATTTCTTACCAACTAACTCATCTACATTATATCTCAAGAATCTAAGTGTCTCAACAACTTGCTGATAAGGTTCCTCAAAAGATATGAAGTATACTCTATATCCATTAAGGGCCCAATTAGCAGCCATGAATAATGTTAGGATCGTCTTACCGGAGCCCGTTGGACCAGTAATTAATATTGATGTTCCCTTAATAAATCCTCCATTAAGGATCTCATCAAGACCTTCAATATACGTTGGCAATTTTTCTTCAATCGAGATCTTTGATTCAGGAATTTCCAATACACCCGCTGGATAAATCTCGATACCCTTATCTGGGAATATATCTACTTCATAAACTACTCTACCTATAGGCCTTCCCCTAATCTTCAATAATTCTAAGAACCTTCTAGGAGCACCCATTCCCGGGACTTCAAGATTAAATCGGAGTACTGCATCAGCCCATGCACGCAACATAGAATGATCTTCTTCCTCACGCTTCCTTAGCTCATGGATTACTATGAATAGACTGCCGCTCCTCAATATAGCATCCTTTATAAGTGATCTAACAATAGTGAATAATTCTAATGATGATAATGTACTTATAAATGGGTCGATAGTGTCAAGTACAATTAGCTTGGCATTATATGTCTTTATGGAATCAATAACTATGCTAGCAAGATTCGCGCCAGCCTCTTCCTTAGATATACTCATCAATTCTATAAATTCAAATAATCCCTTGGCAGCATATTCTCTAAAGTCTAATCCTATAGATCCCATAAACTCCATAAACTCACTGAGCCTCTCAATAGTACTTATCCAAGTAACACTTTCCCCTCTACGTAAGGCCTCATAGGCCAATCTAGCTACAAATAATGTCTTCCCCGTACCCGGTGTTCCCTCAACTAGTATTATTTGGCCTTCATAGAATCCTCCAATAACATCGTCTAGATCCTTTATACCCGTCTTAACAAGTCTTATCTTCGGACGTTCAATCATTTAATTCATCCCTCTTTATTCTGTGATGATATTAGCTTATAATCGTTTTTCATATGAATAAATAAAAAATTAATAATAGTATGAACACCATTTTATGAAGAAGGTGATGCTATGTCTGATATAAGGCTAGGACCATGTAATGAAAAAGTCGGTCATATCGATATTGTGGAGAAACAACTTGTCTCAGAAGACATGGCTGCAAAGACATGGATAAGATGGTTGATTAAAGGAGATGAAGGAGCACCAACATTTGCTATGAGACTATTTACAATTGAACCAGGCGGCTACATAAAGCCTCATCACCATCCATGGGAACATGAAATATATGTATTGAAAGGAATTGGAGAGATAAGAATTGGTTCAAGAATATACAGGGTTACTACAGGCTCATTCCTACTAATACCACCAAATGTCGAACATGAATACAGAAATATTGGTGAAGAAGATCTAGAGTTTCTATGTATGATACCATTAAAGCCTAGTGTAAGTGAGAGTATAAAGAAGAGATGCTAAATATCCCATCTACTTGATACATTTTTATCTTGCCACTATCTTCTCCATTAATAAATATTCCACATGATCCATATATGATTATAGAGCTATGGCGTAACATGTATCTATGGCTATTAGTATTTTTTCTTTTAAATACACAAATGTATTTATATCTATAAGCTTTAATATGATATAAGAAGACACGTAGTTGTAAATATGATTTAAGTAGTTAGGAATAGAGGAGATGATATGCTTCATCTAATACATCCAGATACTGTTACTGAGGAAATAATGTTTAGAGCCGATTTATTCAGTAACTCAATACCCTATGTTCTAAGGAACTTATTTATTACCGCTATAGCTGTAATCACTGTAACAGCAATATGTTATTTCGTCTTTCCACTCTTCCTTCAAGCAACATATACTCTCGCTATATTATACTTCGTTGTTGGTTGCGGAATGATTGTTATCTACAAGGTCCTAACTACGTTTCTTAATCTAATAGATGAAGTATATTATTTACTTGGATATAGGCTTTATAGGGCTATGAAGATCTTGAGGATAAGTGCTATCGGCATAGTTATGGTTAAGGCAATAAATGTAACACTTTTAGTTCTACAAGAGTATATATGGAGGGAAGTAGTATATTATGGATTTGATCTTCATCTATTCATGCAGTATTTAGAAATTAATATGATTTGGCGTATAATGTATTCAATTACGGCCTTGTCTTGGTCAATATTTCTTGTCTCATATGCATATGTAATGTTTGATATTGGGAAGAGAATTGGTTTAATAAGCTTTAAGATATTTGCATGGATGAAGATCATTACAGCTGTATTATCAATATCTTTTTGGAACATTTTAGCTCCAGAGATCTTTGAGGTATGGGTTTTCTTTGAAATACTCTCCTATTTCATGCTATACATAACCCTTGGATCCGTGAAAGACAAGGTTTATGAGAAGATAATGGGTCTCCTTAAAGAACCAGATAGGGTTAAAGATCGCTTATTAGAAGAACTCCTCTTCTAATAATATAAGATACTTGAGGAATTATAATTAAAAAACGAGAATAAGATGTATTATCTTAATTACTCAGCTGGTTCTACATGTATTATTTGTACAGGGCATGCAGCAGCTGCTTGCTCAACACAGTCCTTCAGATCCTCTGATACTACTCCCTCAGCAATATTACTGGGATCAGTACGCCATTGCTCTACAATCTGAGCCTTATTATCTTCAGGGCTCATTTCGAAAACATCTGGACATAGGCTAACACATACCATGTCAGATATACAGTTATCCCTAGGATCTATCCTAACCTTGTACTTGGCCATAATGTTTCACCGTGTATTTAATCCCTTGAGAGGAAACTATATATTTTACTCAAGGAAACCAATTAGTTATTAAATCAACTAATGAAATATTCTCCCATTGAGAACTGGTTCATACTATCTGAGCTCATTCCTAAATCTAACCATCATATCCGGATAATCAGATGCTATGGCGTCAACTCCTCGATTAATCATTTGCTTAGCAGTCTCAAGATCATTTATAGTCCATACAACTACCTTAAACCCAAGTTTATGGGCAACAGCATTAGCCTTTGAAGAAGCTATACGATAGTATGGAAGAACTATTTTAGCGCCAAGTCTTTTAGCCTCAAATATCCTACCCGGAGGCTTAAAATATATCAAACCCGTTACAATCCTTGGTTCAGCACTTTTAACAGTCGATAAAACCTCGTCATAAAAACTAATGAGCGCAACTCTACTAATTAAACCATACGTCTTTACAAGATCAATAGCATCAACCGTTATATCGGGTTCTTTAATCTCTATAAATAAATTAGCTTTATCACCTATAATCCTTAAAGCATCTTCTAGAGTAGCTATTTCTTCTCCACCAATCCTTATATTCTCCTTAATCCATCTATACTCTAGATCACGGGCTTTCAATGGGATCCCAACTAATCTTTCAAAACTCTCATCATGAAGAAGGATTAAGACATTGTCTTTAGTCGCCCTCACATCTATTTCTATAACATCAGCTCCAGAATCAACTGCAAATTTAAGGCTTGAAATAGTATTTTCAGGCTTAACTCCAGCTGCTCCTCTATGTCCAACAACTGAAAATGGTCTTCTACTTAAAGCTTCAAGTATAGAAGTCATTTCCTACCCACTTCAACATTTATATATTTTTATTTAATAGAAAATAAACTTGTAGCCTAAGACATAGACAATTAGCCTTTACTCAAATAATTCATTTTCAATGAATAGTATATATCAGCTGCCTTGACAATAAAACCACATCTAGGACACTTAAACATAGTTCCCTCTAATGGCATCTCTAGCTTCTTTCCACAATTAGGACATCTAATCATATCGATCTCTAGATTATTCTGGATAATTAAATCATATACATCCTTAAAGCTTATTTCTTCAATAGTCTCTTTAGGAACCTCATATTTAATTCCTTTAGATCTATAGATCTCATTTACAAGCTGCTCAAGAACTTCATCGTAACTCTTCTCTAATCTATTAAGTTCCTCAATAGATAGTCTCTTATTATCTTCTAATTCTCTTTTCTTAGGAAGAAACCATGTCTTATATACTGCAAATGTTAATGGTATTGATACGATTATGCCTAACCCCAATGGTATAAGTCCTATGACATTAATGATTATTGCATATTTCTTAAATTCCCTATATAAACGATTTAGTTCCGAATCTATTTTATCTATATACATCCTCCTAATACTATAGATCTCTTTAAGTATACTCATGAGTTGCTGTATTATGTTGCCATACTTACTCTTTACCTCATTAAAATCCATAATACCCTCAATTCTATTCATTATATCATTCTCAATCTTCGACATCAGATATTCACGTTCTACTTCCATAGAAGCCAAGTTAATCAACCAAATAATGATTTAGAGCCTAAACATGTATCTATACTATTATTTTAGGTAAATAAATAGTATGTGTGATCAGAAATATAGATGATTGTGTAAGATCGGTGAATACGTCCCAGGCCAGATCATCCGGTTATCCGGGATACCCTGGAGTCTCTGGCCATATTAATTTCTTGTAGAATTCCCTAAAATTAGATTTTACCTAAAATTCTAGAGAATGCCTCAACATATTCCAGTGATCTGTGGACAACTTGTTCTCCAACGTCATTAAATAATGGAATTATTGATTGACTGAATATACCTAGTAATAAGATAATTATTAAGGATAATATATATGCTACAATGACTACAATGGGCAATGACTCCCTTGGAACAGATCTATAATGTATTGGGTGATGCCATAATAGCTCTATTAATCTCATATAGCCATAAATCGATAATGCAGTACCTATTATAACCATTAATGCATATGCATATCCTCCTACATCTATAAAGGCTTGGAATAAAAGTAGTTTGCTAAAGAAGCCTCCAAATGGCGGTACTCCTATTAAATGAAATATGCTTACAATAAGTATAGCCATAGTTATTGGATGGTTCCTACCAAGTCCTTCTAACGCATATATGTTTCTTGTCCTATACTTTCTGACTATGACACCTAGGCTAAGGAAGGCAAGCATTTTACCTATTGAGTGATTAAATAGATGCAGTAGCGAAGCTGATATTCCAAGTGAAGTACCTATACCTATCCCCATATAGACAAAGCCTATATTTAGAATTGTACTATAAGCTAGTATTCTCTTTACATCATCTTCAATAGCCATTTTAAAGGAGCCATAGACTATGTTTATTATGCCAAGTAAGATCACTATATTCAGTAAATACTCTAATGAACCAATGTAGGGTGAGCCATAGAATATTGTATAGAATAGTCTTATAACTATATATACTCCTGCATTAACCGTTAAACCAGATAATATAGCAGATGCAGGTGATGGAGCCTCTGAATGTGCATCGGGAAGCCAGAAATGATTAGGATAGAGAGCAGATATTAAGAAAGCAGTCCATAAACCAATAACTAGTATAGGGATTAAATAAACTGGTTCTGCCAAAAGTAGAGTATCAAAGGATAATAATTCAACACCTTTTATCTTGACTAAGAGTTCAGCCATAAATAAAGTACCTGTTGTAGCATATAATACTACTATTGCTAGAAGAAATAACCCTGTATATAGAGCTCCGGCAAAAGCATATCTAGCCGAAGCCAATAATGATCTCAGTCTATGATGGTAGAATAGTATGAGAGAATAAGCAGTTAATCCAGCTAACTCAATAAATACATATAGATTAAATATATCGCTAGTTAGAAAGACCCCTAATAATCCAGCTTCATGCATCAAGGCTACTATGTAGAAATATACATAGTTCGCCATATGCCTAGTATACCATATTGCATATATTGATACTATTAAATATACTACTGTAGCTGTAAGAACCATTATCGTAGAAAGCTTATCTGTAACCAAACATATTCCGATCGGAGGAAACCATCCTCCCAAACAATATACTCCATATAAGCCTTGAATAAATACTCTATAAAATACTATTAAACCCATACAAAGAGAGACAATTGTGGAAACAACATATAAAGTATTAAATAGGAGCCTATTGTTAACAACGATCCTTAATAATGATATCAATACCCCCGTAATCACTGGTACAAGCGGTAATAACCCAATTATATAGCTAGTAAAGATCTCCAAGCTCTACTCCTCCATAACCTCTACTTCAGGCTCAACTGTTTCAACAATCTCGGACTTCAATAGATAATGTAGATTAAGAGAACCACTTACTTCATAGATTCTTAAGGCTGTTATACTGAGAAATACAGTAAATGCTAAGCCTATAACTATAGCTGTTAATACAATAGCTTGGGGTAATGGATCAACGCTGTAACTTAGTAATAATTCCCTATTTCCAGCATTAAATGGAAGAATATGAATAGGGGCAATAGATCCCGGACCCAAATAGCCATGTAAGATTATTAGAACACATATTGAGTCATTAAATATGGTTAATGAGATTATCTTTTTTATAATATTTGGCTTAAATACAATCCCATAAATACCAATAAATGTATTTGTAATAAGAGATGTAATCAATATATTTAGTAAAAGATCGTTCATGATATTCTCTCCCTATAGCCTCCAATAATAATGATCAATAGTAATAGTGTAAAACCACTAAATATAGCTAGATACTCAAATACATTGTATATTAATGGAACTAATGAAACACTGCCACCATATATATTTATAAGAGCTCCAAAATCACATTCTGGCTTACTATATATTTGAAATAAGTATCCATAGCAACCACCCATTATAATATTGAGCAAAGGCAATATAGCAAGAAATGAAATGCATAGTATAGCGATCGACCTAATAAACAGTAATAGATTATGATTTAATTTGCTAACTAAATAACTTGAGGAATGAACATATATGATTACATATATGGATAATGCAGCTAATGCACCTCCTTGGAATCCTCCTCCCGGAGATACAATGCTCTTTACAGCAATAGCAATAGATATACCGAAAGCCATGGGAAGAATTAGCTTAGAAATCCTCATAAGTATAGGAGATAATTTTTCTCTATCCCATTTAGCCTCAATAAGATACTCATGATATATAGCCAGCGCCGATATTAAGGCTGTAAAGAATACTATTGTCTCAAAATATGTATCTAAAGCACGAAAATCCCATACTATAGAGTTTACTATAGCTGGAATAAATGAAGTATATAGATCATTCTCCGGATCATAAGACCTAATGATATATAGTCTTCTAAGAGATCTCTCGCCTGCAGTCATTGGTAGCAATGGAGCGCCATAGTTTAGAGTATAGAATACTGATACAATGACAATAATTACTAATATTGTGATCCCAGTTATTATCCTCTTTACATCCATAGATCCTCACAGTGAAAATTTGGTCAAATACTACAAAGTAGATAGTATTACTAGTAATATTATGAGTATAACAATTGATAAAAATATTGTAGCTACATAATTCTCTTCAAACGAATTAATCAGTATTGAAACTCTATCCTTAACTCCATGAAAGCCTCTAGGAATATGCCTCCCGAATAACTGATCTGTTAGACTATGGATAAAATGACTTACTGTTTCAATATGTTCCCATATAAGAAAACTAATGAATGATATAAGTGGTATTAGAAAGAGAGAGACAGCAGCTATGGCAATCTCTTCGACATAACCAATTATTGTTAATGGACTCATTGTCTTTATAAGTATTAGTAGTGGATATACATCAAGATATGATATTATGTTTTCAATGGAACCGATACTGGTAGCGAATGAACTAAATAGTGGATAAAGGATCCGTGGATAGATACTGGTCATGATTGCTGGGATGGATAATAATGTCATTCCAAATAACATCTTAGAGGGGGGATCAGATAATTTATGGGCAACTATTCCATGGAGCTTCATATACTCGGTTTTAAAATGGAATGCCCTAAACAATAATTTAAACATGTATGATGCAGATATTAATGACACGAGGCCAGCTATAGACAAGTCTGTTATAAATGTAAGGCTTGTTTTTAGTAGTGCTATATGTACTAATGTTTTTGCTATGAAGCCTATTGACGGAGGTAATCCAACAAGTATTAATATAGATATTATTGTTAAGATATAGGTTCTAAACATGTATTTCTTAAGCATACCCATTTTAAACAGATCTCTAGTCCTAATAATAGATTCAATTGAACCGGATATGAGGAAAAGAAGAGACTTACCAAAGATGTAATTCATTGTCAAAAGTACTATTGCAGGAAATACTATGGATCCTGCAAGTACGTATGCGCTACTATGACTATATATTAGATGCAATGAAATAGCTATTGTAAATACTACGTATCCATTATTTGATATAGTACTATAGGCTATCAATCTCTTAATGTCTCGCTGTGCAAGAGCAATTATTCCGCCATAGAACATGCTTGCAAGACCCATTAGGAGGAGAATATACTCTACTTCGATAGGAACCTTTAGAACATATGTAGAGAATAGTATTAATCCATAAATACCAGTCTTAGTTAATAGGCCACTTAAAACAGCAGATATTGGAGCTAAAGCCTCACTATGAACCCTTGGAAGCCATGCATGGAAAGGGAAAAGACCAGCTTTTATCGAAAAACCTATGGCCATGAATATTGAAGATATCAGCATTAACTCTTGATCAATTAATCCATGGACAGGAATAATGTCTAGCGTATGTAAGCTCCTATAGATAGCCATGGAAGCCAATGCAATAAATGCACTAGCAGTAATACCAACAATTACATATAGTTGCCCCATAGAACGAGCTCTCCTACTATGTCTCTCATGTGCAACAAGTAATGCAGTAAATAGTGTAGCTATATCTATTGATATGATCATGTATATGAGGTTACTTGATGTAAAGAATATAATTAGAGAGAGAAATAAAATTGATAGATAAAACCAATAATGTTCCTCCTTACCATGTATCTGCTTCATAAAGAAATATGAACCACTATATAATGTCACAGATATCCCAACTATGGAAAGGGCAAAGAGAAATAATGTATTAAGCATACCAGTTAGGAATATTGCCTCAGAATCAAGGAACGGCAATACAGGGATAGAGGCTGTTTCGATCCAATCCACTTTTAACACAAATATTGAATGGATAGAGAATATTGATAGAACCATCATTGAAGCTATTATTAAGTATTGAGACAATTTAGTCTTATTTACAATGGATACTATGGCTGAAGCTAATAGTATATAAATAGATAAGACCAATAATTCATAAAACATATATTCATCAGCCATTTTATTGTTCTATACCAGTGGAATCTAAGTATTTTGTCGAATTTTCTCAACATATCAGTATCTATTTCCCTCTACCAAGGATTTATCTTTGTCGAATCCCTATAAATACTAAGTAGATATTTTGAAAAGGTGAAGGTTTTGGATAAAGAATTAAATGATATAGAAAAGTATCTTAAAGCATTAGCACATAAGGTTCGAAGAAATATTATTAGGGCATTAGCTGAGAGAGGTAATCTAAGCTATACTGAACTTATGAGAATAACTGGTGTAATGGATAGTGGTACATTTGCATTCCATATAAAAATGTTACAGGGACTTATCGAGAAGGATCCTGCTACTGGAGACTATAGATTAACAGAGGAGGGATGGCGTGCATATCAAGCACTTAAGATAATGGCGAGTAGGGAAAAGATTGAAATTGAAAAGCCTATGGAGAAAGAGCAGGCTAAAGAGAAAACTATTGTAAAACTAGGTGAATTGCCCCAGCTAAGATTTACGTATAAATTAGCTGAAAAACTACGTAGAGAAGGTAAAAAAGCCCTAATTAGAGATGTGGCTACATTAATAATTGATGACATGCCTGAAAATCTGCTAGACTCTGTTCTAGAAGGAATATATGATGTTGATACAGTTATTGTTCCAAACCATCTTCAACACATCGTCGTACTTAAATCTAAAGATATAGGTTATATCGGTGAATCGGAGCCTATAGGACATACACTTTCAGAATCCATCGCTAACATAGTTAAAACAGCTATAACAAGTGCTATGAAGGGTTTAGCCAAGACTACTATTAAACCATTCTCCTTCATGGGTAAGAAAATACCTGTTGATATAGTTCTTGATGAAAAGCCTGATAGACCAGATATTGATTTAGTAATAGATACTAGTTCTATAAGGATAGAGAAAGCCGAGGATAAAATCTCTTTTAAGGGAGAATATGCTGAAGGAGGTACTGCTAGCCTTAAGGTTAGTGATAATAAATTAATTGGAGTATTTGATACTGCAAATGGAATACTCAAATTACCAGGTGAAAACAACTCCATTGATCTTAGAATTGATACTTCAAGTGCTAATGGAGCTATTCATGCAATTAACAATGTTAAAGCTATTATTGACACTAGTAAAATAGACCTTGAAATAATCGGCTTAATGAATGCCAATAGCTTCTTTAACATAGATACATCAAATGGCTCGTTAAAGATACATTATAGAAGATTCACTGGTGATGCTAGATTAGAATTCAATGTAGATACTTCATCCATTACTATCGAGGTATATATTCCTAAGGACATTGCTGTAGAAGCATCAATTATAGGAGGCTATGGAACTATAGAGGTTAATGGGTTTAAAGGAAAATCTTATAGGGATCCTGATTACTCTAGTGCTACTGCAAGATTATCTATTACCGTATCGGCAGAGACAAGCAAGATCCGTGTAATTATTCATAAAGAGGAGATGTAAGTAATTATTTATAAAAAATATTTTAGCATGTAAGTCTTCCACCATTAATGCCGAGTACTTGTCCTGTAATGAACCTAGATGCAGGAGTGGCAAGGAAATAAACTGTTTCTGCAATATCTTCAGGCTTTGCAATGTCTCTTAATGGATGTAATGCCCTTATCCTCTCTCTTTTCTCAGGAGTATCAATGTACTCTCTTACTGCATCAGTTTCTACAAAGCTTGGAGCTACAGCATTAACTCTTATTTTAGGAGCAAGCTCTACAGCTAATCTCCTAGTAAATCCTATAACACCAGCCTTACTAGCTGCATAAGCTGTTGATGCAACAATATTTCCTGTTTGACCAGCAATACTTGACAAATTAATTATAGAAGCCCATGGAGCCTTCCTAAGCAATGGCATAAAGATCTTGGTAACAAGAAATACTCCAGTTAAATTAATATCAATAACTCTCTTCCAATCATTAAGGCTTGTTTCTTCAATACTTCCAAAATGAAGTATACCAGCATTATTAACAAGTACATTGAGATACGGTATTTTCTCAGCCACAACACTATAGACTTTAGAAATACTTTTTTCACAGGAAACATCCATTTGAAGATAAAAACCATCTCCTCCAATATCTTTTACCATCTTAAGCGTCTCCTTAGCAGCATCTTCATTCCTATAATAGGTAAAGACAGTATAGTAATCATCTCTAGCAAATCTTAATACAATAGCCCTACCAATACCACGATCTCCGCCAGTAACGAGAACGTATCCTTTAACCATACTATATACACCAAGATAATGATTTATAGATTATGTAAAATAACCTTAATTCCAGTTAAAGAGAAGAAAAATAAAAAGATATAAAGACTATAATTCAATACCATATTCGTTTCTAAGTACAGTCTTTAGCTCATCTTCTACAGGATTTATTAATGGGGCATCACCAGCGGTTTTTCTAATAATATCAGGATCTTTAAGGCCGTGGCCAGTCACCAAAACAACTATTGTTTCATCCTTATCGACTTTTCCATCCTCTAAAGCCTTGATCAAGCCCGCTAGACCTGCTGCACCACTGGGCTCTGCAAAAATCCCTTCTAGGCCTGCAAGCATTTTCATAGCTTTAACGATGAGGTCATCTTCAACTGCTACCCCATAACCATTCGTTTCATATAATGCCCTTAAACCCGCGTCTCCATCCCATGGAAAGGTATCTTCTAAACCAGTAGCTATTGTCTCCGGAGGCTTTTCCCAAGGCCTTATATTCATTGGATCCTGTCCTTCCATCCATGCTCTAACGAAAGGTGCATTCCCCGTTGATTGTACTGCTACAATTCTTGGATACCCATTTACCCAGCCAATCATGTTAAAGTCTCGGAAACCATTATAGAAACCTGTTAACAACGATGCAGCACCCGTTGGTATAAACACTTGGCTCGGTATATTCCAGTTTAATTGTTCAATAACTTCAAAAGCTATTGTCTTAGGACCTTCGATCTGATATGGATTGAATGGCCCGAAACTAGGTGATGGATAGAAGCTATACTTTTCTGCAAGAAGCCTCATCATCTTAACAGTTGGATCCTCTGCCTCTGTCCACCTGACCTTAATTACTTTAGCACCATAGAATAGTAGCTGGGCTATCTTGCCATAAGCAGTGAAGTCTGGTACAAAGGCTACTACATCAATACCTGCTTTAGCTCCATAAGCAGCGAGTGCAGCTGCAGCATTGCCACTACTAGCAATAACAGCATGTTTAAATCCAAACTCTACAGCCATACTAACTGCTATACTCATACACCTATCCTTGAAACTACCAGTAGGCATTCTCGTCTCATCCTTTAAATAAAGATTCTTTAGACCTAAGGCCTCAGCTAATCTGTTTGCTCTGATTAATGGTGTACCTCCTTCGCCAAGGCTAATAATGTACCTACGATCACTTACAGGCAGGAATTCAAAGTATCTCCACATATTAAATGATCTTTTACTAAGTTCTTCTCTTGATATAGCATCCTTAATGGCTTCATAGTCATAGATTATATCAAGCCTACCGAGATCCCTATTAATACACATTACTGGCTTCTCATCTAATTTATAAATCCTTGCGCAACGACTACATTTTAGGTATTTTACAAACGGCATTCCACAGCATCACCTGTACTCCTAAAGTTATGTCTAGTTAATGCTAAAGCAGAATATAATAATATACTATTATTAAGGATTTATGATCTATATAATAAATTAGGGAAGAATAATGGATAATGAGAAGTCACAGTTTCTAAAAAGAAGGGCCATAGGCTTTTTAGAAGATGCTAAGTCGGATTATTCTAGGGAATATTATGATCTAGTTTTGTTTCATGTTGAACAATTTATACAACTATATTCAAAGTACCTACTCTACAGAAGGATAGGCGATTATCCTAAAACTCGTTCATTAACAAGGTTAATAAGAGATCTAATTAAAGTATATGAAGATTGTAAATTAAGAGAATTTTATGAAAAGAATTTAGAAATGCTATATCTACTTGAGGAAGCATATATTTCTTCTAGATACATTCCAAGAGAATATGATAAAGAGATAGCTAAGAGAGTATTAGATTTTGCTGAGAAAATAATGGAGGTTTTAGAATGTCTAGAAAAACATTAGTTGATCTAGAGATTGAGAGGATAAGAGAATCGAAAAATATTTTGAATATACTATTAATTACTTGAAAAAGATAAAATCAATTGTTAAAAAACATGATCCTAATGCAAGAGTGATTTTGTTTGGAAGCTATGTAAAAGGAGAATTGAGGCTAGATAGTGATATAGATGTTCTCATAGTAACTGATCTGGGTAGGGATGTTAATCGAAGAATAAAGTTGAGAATAGAGATAGCTAGAGAAATAGGTGATTCTACACCATTTGAAATACATATCATATCTCATGACGAATATGTGAATTGGTATAAGAAATTTATAGATAAGTATGTTGAAATAATGTGAGAATAAAGCTGTTTAAAAATAATTTATTTATTGCTACTTCCTTTCTCCTCTACGACTATAATGTGGAACCTGTGGCCTAGGTATATATTCTATGCCTGGTCTCTGCTGTAGTGCTTGTGGATATAGCTCCATTAACGTGTATACCTCCTCTGGAACATCGGCTGATACCGGTAGGCCAAGCTCCTTAGCCTCTTCAAAAGTTATTGGATAGTCATGTGTATAGTATCCCTCTGTTAATCTTCTAGCAATAAGCCATGCCTTTTCTTCAGGCACTTTATCTCTTAATAGATAAACTATTGTATTCTGGATCTCCTTCAAAGCCTTCTCAGCTATATCGGCATAGATTAATGTAGTATCACTAGCCTTCTCACCCTTCTCCTTAGCCACTTTTAAGATAGATGGTGCAGGGAATACTCCTTGGGGCGTCTGAAGCTGTGGATCAAGGGGGCCTAAGACAGCGCTTGGATCCATACGTATTTCATCAGCAGCCAATGCAATCAATGTTCCACCACTCATAGCATAATGTGGTACAATAACGATCTTTTTAGCAGGATGCTTCTTAAGAGCCATAGCTATCTGCGATGCAGCAAGTACAAGGCCTCCAGGTGTATGTAGTATAAGCGCTATTGGCTGTTGGGGTGGAGTAGTCCTAATAGCTCTTATGATCGCTTCAGAATCCTCTATATCGATATACCTATATATCGGTATTCCAAAGAAACCTATCTTCTCCTGCCTATGTATCATAGTAATTACACGCCATCCATACCTCCTCTCCATCTGATTAATAAGCCTAAACCTTGCTGCATGTAAACTACGATGCCTCAAGTATGGATGAATCAATGAATACAACAATAAAAGCCAAAACATTAACCCAAGAATATCTATACCAAAGAAATCCAATTTCCAACCACCATATTCTATTATATATTCAAAAACTAAATAAATTATCATATAACCGTGATTTAGTCTAGACATTAATAATTCAAAATGCCGTCAAATTAAAATTATCTCATTTTATTAATTTATTTTCATCCTTTAAGTATACATAGGGAAAATTGAAAAATAATAAAAGGTGTTAATTAATTTAAAGAAACATTTTTCTTCTAGGAAAATAATATATTGAATAAAAATATTTAATAATAATTTTTATAATTATCAATAATAGACTTATCTATTAAATTTCTTCTATAGTTGTTGCTAATATGCATGTTATTGCTTGAAGCATTTCCTTTAATGGCATGTAGTTGTTTAAACCTAGTCTTAGAGCTAGATCTGTTGATGGAGGAATGTGTATGAATCCTCCTGGCAAAGATCTTTTATGGGCATATCTAAGTATTTCATAGCCTACTATATTACATAGATAAGTTCCTATTGATAAGCCTACAGATATTTTAAAGCCTTTTTCCCTACAGCAAGACTCCATTATTTTAAATATAGGTAGTCTTGTAGAGAGAACTTCTACTCTATTATTTCCTATGAGCTTCATCCAAGCAGTTTCTCCATCAATATCTTTATAGTCTGGAAAATGAGCTATATTTGCGGACACAAGTTCAATAATTATATTTTTAGCTTTAGGTGATAGACCTAGTCCAAGTACAATGTCTGGTTTAAGTGTATTAAGATGGTTAATAAGGATTTTTGGCGCATTAGTAATAGATACTGGTAATATTAATCCATGTATCTTGTAATCGTATATATATGATCCATTCAGGAATTCAACAATTTCTTCACTAGGATTAATGTAGTATCTATCATAATTTGAGAAACCAGTTAAGAGTATTACCTTAGCCATGGTCTAGTCAACCTAATCTATTTTACTGAAATAATAACTTATAATATAGTTATAGTAATAATTAAGGATTATAATTGGATCAAGCGGTATTCTTCTATAATAATATAACTTCAATACCTTCTTGCATAGCCGCTTCTGCTTGTTTTCTATCTGATGTAATTAGTTCTAGGTTGTTTTCCTTAGCTAAGGCTATGAACAATGCATCATAGACCGTGATCCGATATTTTATGGATAGTTCTAATGCTTTATCTATGTATTTTCCTTGATCAATAATCTTTATTGGTCTATTATAGTAGAGATCACGGATAATAGTTTTAGCAGTATTAATGTCCATTTCACCTCTTAATACCTTCTTCCATAAAGCATTTCCCAACTCTTTTAACGCTAGTTCTAGAGTGACTACTCCTTCAAGTAGATATTGCCTAACCTTATTCCAAGACACCTCTTTTGCAAAATATTTTATAAGGGCTGAGGAATCAATGACTCTCACGATCCTCCCTCACACTTTTTTCTGCAAAGCCTTTTTCACTAGGCTTAACATTTCTGAGTAAGTTATCCCATTTTTCAATATATTTCCTAATTATGATCTTCTCTGCTAACTCTTCAAGGTATCTCCTAATCTCATCAGCTATATCAATACCCTCTTTTTCTAGCAAATCTTTGATTTTCTTTTTGACCCTAACACTTATTACTGTTGTTGACATTCTTATCGCCATGTATACGATATTGTCTACGGACTAATAAACATATTTTATAGAGTTTATATTTCAAATATATTTAGTAACGTCTATTTTATACATGTTATAATACTAATTCAGGAACATCATATTTTTAATATTGACCTCAAATAGCTTGACTAAATAATATTATAAATAAAAATAAAGAAAAAGAAATATTTAGTCTTCACGTACTTCTTCTAGAAGTTTCCTACGATCAGCTAGTTTTCTTTGTTTCCTAAATAGTCTAGTGCTAAAGTAGCGGGCTGCATAATCTGGTAATACCGTTACTACCCTGGCTCCCTCGGGTAAATCATATTGTTGTACAACTTTAATGGCTGCAACTACATTTGCCCCACTTGATATACCTACTGGTAAAGCCTCTTCCTTAGCGATTTTACGGGCCATATTAATTGCTTCATCACTTGTTACCGTGACAAAATCATCTATCAAATGCCTATACCTACGAATGATATCCGGTACAAAGCCGTCTCCGACACCCTCGATCTCATGCCTACCCCATGGACCCTCCCTACCAGTCTTAAACCAGTATGTAGCTACTGGACACTCAGCAGGCTCCGCACCAATAACAAGAGTCTTTGGATTAACTTCTTTAAGCCTCTTAGCAACACCGATCAAGGTACCTCCAGTACCTACTTCAGCAACCCATGCATCGACACGGCCAAGCTGGTCAAGGATCTCCTTACCAGTTGTTGCATAATGGCTCCATACATTAGCTTCATCCCACCACTGGTCAAATACAAAGTATTTATCGGGATTCTCTTGTGCAAGTTTCTTAGCATACTCTAGAGCTCCTAGAGCATCGCTTTCACCACCGGGTGTAGTAACGAATTCTGCGCCAAAGAGTTTCATGAGTAAGAATCTCTCTTCACTCATTTCCTCAGGTATAACGATCAATACCTTATAGCCAAGGTATCTACCGATAGCTGAAAATGCTATTCCTGTATTACCAGTTGTAGGGACCACAAGCGTCATTCCAGGCCTTAACTTACCAGTTGACTCAGCAGCCTTAATCATATAATATGCCATTCTATCCTTTACTGAGCCAGTTGGATTCATGAATTCTAGCTTTGCCCATATCTCAGCCTTAACATCCTCTGGTACGACTCTCGATAACTTAATAATCGGTGTATTACCAATACAATCAATTACATTATAACACACTCTTAAACCCATCATCGATCCACCTCTTTCCAAGTACTATATATCAATTGCTAGCATATATGGGAGAAAATAATAAATATAATCCCCATAGACGGCCAGATATTTATCAAGATCGTTTAAAATATATCGTTTAATGAAAAAACTTATCTCTAATTAATTCTAAAAATAAATTCTTGAGGTAAATGATATGGTTTCTATTCAGGCTATAATCAAGCCTATAACTGATGTTGAATTTGAAGAAATGATTTCTGAAGAAGATATTAAGAAGAGTATATGGCGGTGGAGGAAGGTCTATTATCTTGAGAAAGATAGGGAATGCAAGAAATGTAATCGTAACAAGATAAATAATAAGAATACCATGTATAAGATAAATGATCAAAATTATCCATTTAGTATTAGAAGGCCTTTCTTCTATAAAATCGATAGAAGCGACCATGTTTATATACGGACTTATAGAATGGTCGTATATGGTATCATGCAATATAGTAAATCGATGAAGACTATTGTAATGAAGGCATCAGGCTATAATCTTGGAAAAATGCTTGTTAAGAAAAGAGCTATCAAGTCATTAGATGATCTTCCAAAGATCTTTATCCTACAAAGAATCGGGATCCTAGATATAGTGAATGAATCATTAAATAACATGAATATAAACATATATGAGTGCATGAGCTGCTATGGAATGAAGAATATTGGAGAAACTATGTGTGATTTTGAAGCTGGTGTTATTGAGGGAGTATTAGAGGAATTATATGGAAAGAATACAACCATTGAAAAATATTGCTGGGGTAAAGGAGATCATTTCTGTGGATTCGAAGTATATTTTGAATAAGGGAAAGGGATGAATCCATGATATGGAGTAGTCTAATAATAAGGCCTGTTATAACATGTAATGGAAACTGCATAGGATGCCCTTGGACATCTTCTTCTATTGAAAGAAATATATTGCCTATACAAATATTTAATAGATTATACAAGCTCATAAAAGACTATAGTTTTGATGAATCAATTATCTTATGTCCAAATCCATACCTACATCCAAAAATTAAATACTTTATCCATAAATTAAGAGATCTTTCAAGAAAAGTCTACGTCTTATTACCTATCAAACACATCCGCAATCTTACTAAGGATCTCGTTAAAGACATAGATGAATTTGTAATAGTAATTAGCAACTATATTGAATTATTTAATGAAGAAAAATATATAAGGGCATTACTAAGCCATGGTATTGAGAATTTCTCAATATACCTTGCACTAAAAACTATAGATATTAATATTGAAAATATAGTATCATCGATCAATATATGCCGTAAATATGGATTAAAGCTTAGGATAGGTGAAATCCCATATTCATACATATATGTTCTTGATCTTCAGAGATTCCTTATTGAAAGAGGCTATGAAGTCTCATTACCATATGGTTATCTCTATGGTTATAGAGCCTATACTGCATATATAGATGACTATAGAGTTACAATATTGACTAAGCCTCTAAGAGAGGAATGTAGAAAACTATATCTCGATTCAATAGGTAGACTATACAAATGTCCATTTTTAAGCGAATACATAGACCTCAATAACGGCAATATATCGATAGGTGCTATTAGAAAGATCATGTTTTCGGATTGTCCAATAAAATACAGGTTACAAGACTATATACCAGCTATAAATATTTCACTTGTTACAACAGATGGAAAGATCATTCCAAAAGACATACTTGAACTACTTGAAGTACTCATGCATACAAAATCATTTAGAACTGCATGTGAATTACTTGGCTACAAACCATCAACTTATATTGAGAAAATACATTCCCTTGAAAAAAGAATAGGTTTTAAACTAATTGTTACAAATAGAGGAGGCCATAAGAGAGGAATAACACTATTGACTCCAGAGGCTTTGAGGCTATTGGAAAAATACAAAGCTATTAGAGAATATATTTCCGAGAAAATGTTTGAGGGTAAATATAGGAATTTTATCATATAACCGGCATCGAACAGTATATATTTTACCGTGTTCTAATTTCCGAATACGATTCCCTTATTTCTATTATAAGATAACTTTATAAACTGAGGTGAACAGTGACGACCATGGCTTCTCCAATACCTGTATCGGGTAATATGGAGAATCTTATTATATTCATTGATCCTGAGAGATGTATGGGATGTAGATCATGTGAATTGGCTTGTGCTGTTGAACACTCATTGAGTAAGTCACTATATGGTGCTATCTTTGAAAAACCTTTGCCTAGACCGAGAATAAGGGTTGTAACAGTTGATAATCTATTGTATGTACCAATGAGATGTCAGCATTGTAAGGATGCTCCATGTATCAATGTATGTCCAACTAAAGCTTTGCAGAGGACGCCTGAAGGATATGTTGTATTAAGTCCAGAAAAATGCATTGGATGTATAATGTGTGTGCTTGCATGCCCATTTGGTCATCCAAGATATAATCCTGATACAAAGACTATTATCAAATGTGATTTCTGTGTTGATAGGATTAGAGAAGGTAGGTTACCAGCATGTGTAGAGGCTTGTCCCACAGGAGCATTGCGGTTTGGTAGGCTAGAGGAGTTTCTTGAGGAACTTAGTACTATGAAGGCTAGGGAATTAGTTAGTGGTAGACCTACAGCTCCTGGAATAGTAGTTGTAAAGCCTGTATCAGAAGTAACTCCTACACCCAAACCTCTAGATATTAAATCTAAATATTCTCCCGTCTCATGGGGGTGATCCCTTCCTCATGTCTACTCGTTGGAAATATCTAAAGTATAAACTACCAGCAGAACAGGTCTCTATTACACCTGGTGTATCAAAACTTATTGAGAAGGCTGAAGAAGAGGGTATTTCAACTGTATGGCATAGATATCTTGAGCAGCAGCCGCAGTGCGGCTTTGGTTTACTAGGTGTGTGTTGTAGGAACTGTAATATGGGTCCATGCCGTATAGACCCATTTGGTTACGGCCCAACACGTGGTTCCTGCGGTGCTACAGCAGATACTATTGTAGCAAGGAATATTCTTAGAATGATTGCTGCCGGTGCAGCAGCACATAGTGATCATGCTAGAGACATAGTTAGAGTACTTAGACTAGTTACTGAGGGTAAGACAAAGGCTTACAAGATCACTGATTCCGAGAAGCTGAGAACTGTTGCAACAGCTCTTGGCATTAAAGTTGAGAAGAGAAGTGATATGAATATAGCTAAAGACCTTGTAAAGATACTTGAGTCAGAATTCGGTAAGCAGGATGAAGAGCCATTAGCTCTAGTAAAAGCATTAGCTCCAGCTAAGAGACTTAAGGTCTGGAGCAAATTTGGTGTAGTACCTCGTAATATCGATCGTGAGATATGTGAGTGTATGCATAGGACACATGTCGGTGTAGATGCTGATCCAGTTAGTCTATTACTCCATGGAGTACGTACGGCTCTAGCTGATGGATGGAGCGGCTCTATGATGGCTACATTGCTTAGCGATATATTGTTTGGCACTCCAAAGCCTCTGAAATCCTTTGCTAATTTTGGTGTATTGAGGGAGGATATGGTTAATATTGTTGTACATGGACATAACCCGGTATTGTCTATGAAGATTGTTGAGAAGGCTATGAGTAAGGAGATGCAGGAGTATGCTAGGAAGTTTGGAGCTAATGGAGTTAACGTTGTTGGTATGTGTTGTACGGGTAATGAGGTTCTAATGAGGCTTGGAGTACAGCCTGTAGGTAATTATTTGATGCAAGAACTAGTGATCATAACTGGTGCTGTAGAGGCAATGATTGTTGATTACCAGTGTATATGGCCTGCATTAGCTGATGTCGCTGGATGCTATCATACAAAACTTATCACTACAGAGCCTAAGATGAAGATACCCGGCGCTATCCATATAGAGTTTGAGCCGGAACATGCTGATGAGATTGCTGAAAAGATCGTTAAAATAGCTATTGAGAACTATCCTAATAGGCCAAGAGATAGAATGTTTATTCCAAAGGAGAAGATGGAGCTTATGGCCGGCTTTAGTGTTGAAGCTATTGTAGCTGCTCTAGGTGGAACACTAGATCCATTAATCAATGCATTACGTGATGGCACTATAAAGGGTATTGTAGGAGTTGTTGGATGTACTAATCCAAAGGTAAGACATAATTATAGCCATATAACACTTACGAAGAAGCTTATTGAGAATGATATACTTGTTGTAGGAACAGGTTGCTGGGCAATAGCTGCTGCATTGCATGGATTATTATCGCCTGAAGCGGCTAAGCTTGCAGGACCGGGTTTAAGAAAGATCTGTGAAACTCTTGGAATACCTCCATGTCTACACATGGGTAGTTGTGTTGACTGTTCAAGAATATTGATTGCATTAAAAGCTTTAGCTGAAGCATTAAATGTCGATATACCTGATCTACCTGCGGCTGGTTCGGCTCCAGAGTGGATGAGTGAGAAAGCAGTCAGTATCGGTACATACTTTGTAGCATCAGGTGTATTTACACACTTAGGCACAATACCTCCTGTACTAGGTAGTCAAAAGGTTACTAAACTATTAACAGAAGATATTGAGGATGTACTGGGCGGTAAATTCTATGTAGAACCCGATCCGGAGAAAGCCGCTGAGACAATAATTAAAGTTATTATGGAGAAACGTAGAAAGCTTGGATGGCCTGTCTAGAATATTTATTGACTTTAGAGGCGTATTAGTTGAAAATACTGGTATCTGGTAAAGGAGGTACCGGCAAGACAACTATAGCTACTTTACTCTCAATCATTTTTTCTAAAAACGGCTATAATGTCCTTGCTCTTGATACTGATTCTGTACCAAATATGGCTCAGAGCCTAGGCATACCATATGAAGAATCAGAAAAAATTGTTCCATTAGCTAAAAACGATGCCTTAGCTGAAGAAAGAACAGGTGCAAGGCCTGGTATGGGATGGGGTGTATTATTCTCACTGACTCCAAGAGTAGATGATTTAGCAGATAAGTATGGTCTAAGGATAAATGATCGTTTAAAACTAGTTGTTATTGGAAGTATTGATGTTAGTAAGGAAGGATGCTTATGCCCAGCAATAGCGCTTGCTAAGGCATTTCTATTACATGTCATGATATCTAGGAATGAAGTAATTATTGTAGATTCAGAAGCAGGTGCTGAAGTATTTGGCAGAGGCCTAGCTGACCATTTTGACATGAATATTACTGTTTCAGAGCCTACAATAAAATCACTATTAATAGCTAAGAAGCTTATTAAAATGGCTAATGAGCTTAATGTAAAGAATAACATATTAGTCATTAATAAGGCATCGGATGAAATAGAAGCAGCTCAATTATTCACTAAGATATTCAAGGACTATAAGATACCATATCATATTGTGAGGTATGATCAGAACATTGTTAATCTTGAGATAAAAGGAATTGGATTAAATAATTTGCCTGAAAACAGTATTGCATATCAAGATATTTTTTCTCTATATAATAAAATCCTCAAAATGCTTAAAAGAAGCTAATCTTGACTTAGGTGATACGTATGTGTGAATCCAAGGCAATACTTCTTAGAAACGGAGAGGAAGAGACAATTATGGATGATGTAGCACTACTTGAAATAAAAGATCATAAATATGTACTGTACAGAATAGATGGAAATAAGATCGAGTTATCTGAAGAATATAAGTTATTAAGAATTGATTTTTTAAAGCATAAAATATACTTCAAGACTGGCTAGATGATGGTGATATTTAGTTGATTGAGGGAGATATTGTTTTTCTCCCAATGATACCACTGATAATAGCTTCTATTATCACAGTTTCGTTCCGAGGAAAAATATCTAATTACATAACATCAATTTCTTCTATGATATCATGTGCATTAATGCTATATGTATCATATAAGGTACTCATACTTAACCAAGTAATAAGATCTAGTATAAGGATAGGGCCTGAATTACCAAGTATTCCATTGAATTTCCTATCTATTCGTTTCTTGATCGATAGTTTATCAGGGATATTTATTTTTATCCTTGGCCTAGTCGGTTTTTTAGCATCACTGTATAGTATTAGTTACATGAGTAGATTTTATGATAAAGAGCATCTCGGGTTCTATGGTTTTAACTATATGGTTTTCCTATTATCAATGTACTTGACACTTACGACACGTGATCTATTCTGGTTTATTATTTTCTGGGAGATTATGACACTTAGCTCACAATTCCTCGTATCATTTGAGAAGGAGAAGAGAAGAGCTGTATGGGCTGGATACAAGTATTTTACAATTACTAAGGCTGGTTCTGAAGTACTTATTATTGGTATATTATTACTGATCATATTTTATTGTGGTATGAATACTGATTTCTTAGTATTAAGATATGTAATGAAGCCTGGCAAGTTATTGAATAATATCATTATTGCTTTATTATTCATAGGCTTAGCTGTAAAGGCTTCATTAACTCCATTCCATACATGGCTTCCGGATGCCCATCCTGAAGCCCCTAGCCATGTATCAGCTTTATTAAGTGGTGTAATGATCAAGGTTCCTATCTATATGATGTTTAGACTTTATTATTTCTTCTTTAGACCAAGTCTCTTATGGGGGATCATAGTATCTGTCATGGGCATTATAACCGTGTTAATAGGAGCTTTTTACGCACTTATACAAGAGGATTCAAAGAGATTATTGGCATATAGTAGTATTGAGAACATAGGTATTATTATACTTGGCCTAGGTGTGTCACTATCTTTTCTCTCAATAAATAATATATCCTATAATGTACTCGGTGCAATAGCATTATTTGCATCATTATATCATGTAGTGAATCATGCAATCTATAAATCATTATTATTCATGGTAGCTGGCTCAATATATTATAGAACGGGCTCTAGAGATCTTGATGTTTTAGGAGGACTCTCAAAATATATGCCATTAACTGCTTTAGCAGCAATAATAGGTATATTGTCAATAACTGGTATACCCCCATTTAATGGCTTTACTAGTAAATGGCTATTATATTCATCAACTATAGGCTCGGGAACACCATATGTAATAATGGGTATTTTGCTACTCTTTACTGGAGGCATAACTATAGCCGTATACATTAAATTCTATACAACAATATTTACAAGACCACCTAAGAAGCCATATACTATGGAAATAAAGGAATCTCCTCCAACAATAACATTGCCTTTAATCTCATTAGCTATACTATGCATCCTATTTGGACTATTTCCGATAATACCATGGTATATTATAGGTGACTTCATACAGAGAATATATCCATTAAGGAGCTATATAGGAATATATCCTGGATTAATAATTGTTCCAACAATATCTATAGCCTTCCCATTCCTTTTACTATTAGTCCTCGCATCTATAATATTCCCTCTATTATTCGCCATATACTTGGGATATAGGAAAAGTATATCTATAACATGGGCTTCAGGTATATTGTATAAAAGCAGCCCCATGTCTGTTTCATCAAGAAGCTACTACAATGTATTTCGTACAATATTTAGTGAAGTATATTCAATTGGAGACACTCTTTACAATATCTTTATACTAAAGACCTCTAGTGCATTAAGGAAATTATTTGAAGCAATTTACTATGTTATTGAGAATCCACCATATATGATTATATTATTCCTATTATTGATCTTGTTGAACTACATAATCCTATGGGAGGGGTGGTATATCATTGATTAGAATTATATTTGCATTAATCAATGTACTAATTGCATTAATAATTGCTCCTTTATTTGATGGGATAGAACGTAAGATAAAGGCTAGATTACAAAATAGGAGGGGCCCTCCAATACTACAAACAATATATGATCTTGGTAAACTTTATAGAAAAGAAAATATATTTCTTGGATCTAGATTACATTTCATAACTCCAATTATTGTTTTTTCCAATATCTTTATTGCTCTACTAATTATTCCAACATTTATACCAGTATCAATATATTTCATTGGAGACATTATTCTACTACTATATCTATTAAGTTCTTCATCACTATTTCTCGTATTAGGCAGCATATCTTCTAGAAACCCATTTGCAATAACTGGTTCAAATAGGGAGATAATGCTTTCAATAGGTTCTAAGCTTCTATTAGCTTTAAGCATAGGCGTTATAGTATGGAATAAAGGCAGTCTCTTAATAACTCGCTTATTCCCATTAGTACCTCCATTAGTACCATCATCTATATTATCATTCATAGTCTTTATAATCATAGCATACATTGAAAGTATGAGATTACCATTCGATATACCAGAGGCAGAGCCTGAGATAGCTGGAGGCATTTTAATCGAGTATAGTGGACCTAATCTAGCATTAATTCTCCATTCAATATATCTGAAAAGGATCTTATTTGCATCACTTATTATTAATTTCCTATTCTATGGATCGATATTGTTTCCGGGCTATCTTGGAATACTTATTTATTCTATAATCTTCCTAGCCCTACTATTTATTGTATCGATAGTATTTACTGTCATAGAGGTCTTCTGCGGTAGATATAGAATTGATCATGCTTTGAAATTTATTAAGAATCTTTCACTACTAATGGGGGTGATCATATTACTTGCACTCTACGGTTATTAGTAAATGCAAGGAATTAATTGAATTACTTAATAGATATGGGAGAGTAATAGAAATTCATGATGGAGCATTACTTATAGAAGTAGATGAATACTATCTCCATGAACTAAGTGAGTTACTTCATTGGAAACTAAATGGATACTATACGACTTCAATAGGCGTTGATGAAAGGCCTCTAAATGGTTCATTTGGAGTCTATCATGCATTTGTACTTGACGACTATGGATATTACGTGATTCTCTATATAAAGGTGTCAACTGGTTTACTTAAAACTACTTCAATAACCCCAGTTATTCCTGGAGCTAATTGGGCTGAAAGAGAGATCATGGATTTTCTTGGCATTAGATTCATTGATCATCCTGAGCCATATAGGCTTATACTACCTTTTGATTGGCCAGATGGTATTTATCCATTGAGAAAGGATTTTCCATATAATTGTAAGGCGTCGGTTAAGGATAAGATTGATGAGGTAGTCCATGGCTCAACTTCTACCGTTAAGGATGTAGAAGAACTATCTAGTAGATATACTCTAGTTCCAATAGGTCCTTATCATCCAGCTCTTCATGAGCCAGAGTATTTCGAGCTCTATGTTGACGGTGAAAAGATTATTGATGCACGTTATAAGGGGTTCATGGTTCACCGCGGTATGGAGAAACTCGCGGAGTCTAGACTTACATATAACCAGATACCTTTCCTCGCCGAAAGAATATGCGGTATATGTGGATTCACTCATAATACAGCTTATTGCCAAGCAGTAGAAAATGCTGCAGGAATAGATGTTCCTGAACGAGCATTGTTTATACGTAGCTTACTACTTGAACTCGAACGTATTCATAGCCATCTCTTATGGTTCGGCGTAGCATTCCACTTATTAGGCTTTGACACTGGTTTCATGATTACATGGAGGCTCCGTGAAGATATTATGAATATTGCTGAATTATTAACAGGTAATCGTAAGACATATGGTATGAACCTTATAGGCGGTGTTCGTAGAGATGTTAAAGAAGAAAATATCGAGTATATTAAACGTGTTCTTAAGAACCTAGAAAATGAATTCAGAGATTACATGGAGAATATATTTAGTATGAATGAACTTGTTAAGAGAACTAAAGAGATCGGTATATTGTCTAAAGAGGATGCTAGAAAACTTTGTGTTCTTGGACCACATGCCCGTGCATCTGGCTTAAAAACTGATGTAAGGAAGTATCATCCATATGCTGCATATAAGTATGTTGATTTCCGGGTACCAGTTAGAGATGAAGGAGATGTTCTTGCAAGACTCCTGGTAAGATATGAAGAAATACTTGAATCAATAAATATAATTAATCAATTACTAGACAACTTGCCAAATACTCCTTTGCAGGCTGAGTATGATGGTATTCCAGAGAAACGTCTTGGAGTAGGAGTAACAGAGGCTCCAAGAGGCGAGGACTTCCACTTTGTTATAACTGGCCGTGATAATAAGGTCTATAGATGGAGACCACGTGCACCATCCTATAATAATCTACAATCAGTACCTCTTATGCTTCGTGGAGAATACTTAGCTGATGCACCGATTATTATTGCCAGCATCGATCCATGCTTCTCATGCACGGATCACGTTATTGTTGTTGATGTTAGAAATGGTACTAGGAAAAGGCTTAGCTTAAATAGAATACTGGGGTAGATCGTATTGAGTAGATTTAAACTACTTAGAAAAGCTATATCAGTTGGCGTTGTTACTGAAAAGTATCCTTATGAGCCTATAGAAGTCCCTCCAGGATTTCGTGGAAAGCCAAGGATTGATCCTTTGAAATGTATTGGCTGCGGTGCATGTGTTAATGCTTGTCCTCCGGATGCTCTATCTATTGAAGATGATCTTGTAGAAGGCATTAGGTATGTAAAACTATTTATTGGTAGATGTATTTATTGTGGCAGATGCCAAGATGTTTGTCCAGTTGAAGCTATTAAGTTGTCAAATGAGTTTGAACTAGCTACTGATAAACACGATGATCTATATCAAGTTGTTGGCTTAAGAATGGTTAGATGCCGTGTTTGCGGTAGATTCTATACTACTTATAGACAGTTAGAAAATGTTTTAAAGGATCTTCCTGAAGAGCAAAGGCCCTATGCTCTCCTATGTCCCGATTGTAGAGAAAAGATCGCTTCACTATATACATCTTATGCTAGGAGGTAGTAGGTATGAGTAGGGATAATGTAGTTAAAATATTTAAGAAGAGCCTATGGGTATTTCATTTAAATACTGGCAGTTGTAATGGATGCGATATTGAAATACTTAATGTCTTTGCTCCATTCCAAGATGCTGAACGTTTTGGAGTAAAACTTGTTGGTTCACCTAGACATGCTGATGCAATACTATTATCAGGGCCCATAACAAGAGAGGCTTTACCAAGAGCATTAAGAGCTTTCCAAGCAGTTCCAGAGCCCAAAATAGTTTTAGCAATAGGTTCTTGTGCTTGTGGAGGAGGAATATGGTATGATTCCTATAATATTATTGGAGGAGTCCAGCGATTCTATGAGATATTGAGGGAGAAACTAGGAATAGAGCCTCCTCCAACATTCTATGTACCTGGATGCCCTCCTAAACCTGAGGCCATACTTTACGCTATTGGTGTTGCCCGCGGCTTATTGGCTAAGAAGCAAGTAGCTGAAATCCATATTGAATCTTTAGAGGAGGCAATGAATAGACTTAGAGAAGTCATTACCGATGAGTATCACAGGGTTATTGAAGAATATGTTCTAGGTAAACCACTTGTTCGTAAAGTTGTACTTAAGGAGGTATAGAGTTATGGATACTTCATCAATACTATCCATATATATCCCCATAATAACCGGGGTATTCATTACAGCTTTTACACTCTACATTGTAAGGATTGTTAGAGGACCGACAATACCTGATATGGTATTAGCAGTTGACTGCCTCAGCTTCGATCTCGCTGTATTCATAGGCCTGCTCTCACTTTACTACCAGACACCGTTCCTTATGATAGGTGCTTTAATGCTTGCATTATGGGCTTTCATATTCGATCTCTATATTGCTAAATACTTTGTTAAGAAAGAGCTAGGTGATTAAATGTGTTAGAAATAATAGAATTTATATTTGCAGGCATAGGGTTTACATTCATAACGATTGGAGCCATATGTGATCTTGTAGCAGCTATAGGCATTAATAGATTTCCAAACTTCTTTGTAAGACTTCATGCAGCAACTATAGGTATTATAGGTGGAGCAGTCATACCATTGATTGGCGTATCACTTGTATCTCTAGTATCTGAGCAACTTGGTTTCTATAGATTTGCTGTATCTGGTATAGCCTTAATCACTGCACTAGTCATCATGATCGTTGCACCAACCGGTACACACATACTAGCATACGCTACTCATAAGGCGGGGCTTGCACCTGTTTATCCAAAAGTAGTTGATAAGCTTGAGGAGAGGGAGGTGTCAAGGAAATGATTATTTATCCATTATTACTTACTGCATATCTATTCACAATAGCACTTGTATTTACAATACTTGCTATAAAGGAAAAAGACCTCATTAAAGCCGTTATATACTCTGCTGTCCAGTCAGTAGCATATGCTATTGCTTTTGGCGTATTACTTGCTCCAGATATACTCCTGGTTTATCTAGCTGTTGGACTTGGAATATATCCAGTCATAATACTCTATGCTATATCAAGGACTCGGAGGTTTGAGAAACATGGTTAAAGTATTAAAGATACTAGCGATCACGTTTCTTGTTCTTATAATATTATTTACAGTGTATTTCGTCATAGAGGATGTATTGGGTGGCTCGCCTAAGCCTGTTATTCGAGAACTTGGGCAGTTCTACATAGATAATACATATAATGTTGGAAAGTGGTGGAGCGGTAGTCCTGAAACAGTTACAGCTATACTGTGGGATTATAGAGGACTTGATACTATATTCGAGACAACAGTACTCTATATAGCTATTATTGGGTGTATGGTGCTTGCGTATAAACCATTGGCAAATATTCTTAAGAAGTATGAGAAAGAGAAACATGGACTTACTCTTATCGTTAAGACAACTGTGAAAATAATAATTGTCCTAATAGCTATTGTGTCAATAAACCTAGCATTAAGAGGATACATATCACCTGGAGGGGGATTTGCAGGCGGATCAGCTTATGCCATAGCTCCCTTAATAATTATTGCAGGTTATTCTGTTTACTACCTATTATCGATGGGCTATAGTTTAAGTAAATCAGCTATTCTAAGAAGTATTGGATTAATAATACTCGTTATCATCGCTGTAGCTCCATTAATATATCTTGGATATATATTGCAGAATCAGATGAAGACATATGCATTATTTCCTGGATACCCTGTTAAAATAGGGCCTTTCTATATAGGCGGCAGCCTGATCTTTATGAATATAGGTGAATTTCTTATAGTATCAATGGAGTTCATCATGATCTTTATCCTTATATCACTATATATGCGTGGAGGTGAGGAGACTTGATAGAATACTATTTAATAATCTATATCTATGCAATGGCTTTAGCAACAATATCTATTGCGCTATACGGCATTATTATTAAACCCAATATTATTAAGAAAATTATAGCACTTACAATACTTGGTGATACAGCTAATGTATTAATCATATTCTTAGCATATAGATTAATATCCTTCCCCAAACCACCAATACTTCCATCACTAAAACCTAGTAGGGAAGAATTAGTTGAATTCATGAAGTCTTCTGTTGATCCATTGCCGCAAGCACTTGTTATAACTGCTATTGTGATAAATGTTGCTGTTATAGCTTTCCTCGTCTTCCTAGCTATACAGGTATTCAGACAATATCATACACTAGAATACAACGAGATCATAAAGCTAAAAAGAGGTGAACAAGTTTGAGTAGGAGATTTCTAGTCCTATTTGTAATCCTATTAATAATATACCTAGCAATTTCTGGAAGTATATCGCCCATAGATCTACTACTAGGATCAATAACATCAATTATCGTATCAGCTCTCCTATCAAGATACGTTATAAAAAGTGAAGAAAAACTCAGTGTCTCAAGACTAGTGTTCCTAATAAAATATTTCTTCCACTATCTCTTTGTCATTGAGGTAAAGGCCCACTTAAATGTTATGAAGAGAATACTTAGTCCATCGCTACCTATTAATCCAGGAATAGTTGAAGTACCCTATGATCTTGAAAGTGACTACTCTGCTACATTAACAGCTAATTCAATAACAAATACTCCAGGTACTGTTGTCGTTTCAATAGATCATGAGAATAAGAAACTCTATGTCCACTGGATCGATGTTAAGACCATAGATCCTATAGAGTGTAGAAAGTACATTTCTGAGACCTTCGAGAAATATGCTAAAAAGATCTTTGATTAGGTGATTATGTATGTATGGGTCATATAGTCTGATCGAGCAACAGCCAATATATAGTTCTTTGCCAGGAGTAATTATATTTCTATTAGCAGCAGGTTCATTCACAATACCATTGATCAATTATATCATTAAAGAACGTAGAATCATTGAATTATATGCTATTGTATTCCATTCATTAGCAACTATACTTTCATGGATCCTATTACTTACGATCAAGAGATTCGGCCAGCCCATAGTATATATGTTTGGTGGATGGCCTCCTCCAGTAGGTATTATTTATGTTGTAGACTTTTACAGTGGCCTACTCGGAGTACTCGTTACTTCAATACTATTACTTATAACAATATATAGTGTTGGATATATGGAGAATAGTCAAAGACTATATCTTTACTATACATTACTATTAGCTGTTGAAACCGGTCTTCTCGGATGCTTATATACTGGTGATTTCTTCAACTTATTCGTAATGCTTGAAGTAGCTAGCATTTCGGCATATGCATTAGTAGCTTATTATCGGGCTCGGAAACTAGCTATTGAAGCAGCTATGAAGTATGCGATCTATGGTGCAATGGCTACAACAATATTCTTTATCGCAATAATATTTGCATACGGGAGTCTTGGAACATTAAACATGGCAGATATGCATTATAAGATTAGTGGAAGAGGTTTCAGTATTAGCGGGTTACCCATAGGAAATATAGTCTATGGTATAGGCATATTTACAATACTATCATTATTCACATTTACTTTTAAAGCAGCAATATTTCCCAATCACTTCTGGCTTCCCGATGCACATTCAGAGGCTCCATCACCAGTATCGGCTCTACTCTCTGGCCTTGTAGTAAAGATAGGGGTTTACTGTATTGCAAGGTTTCTCTTTACAGTATATGGAGGAGTTGATATCATAGGCATGTTTAGAGATAATTTATTGTTAATTATTATGGTACTTGGACTTGCTTCATCAATATTTGGAGCATTTATGATGACTATACAGAGGGATGTAAAGAAATTCATAGCATACAGTACTATAATGAATATTGGATTCATCGTTATGGGCCTAGGACTAGGTACCTATCTAGGTATCCTAGCATCTACATACCATATAATTAATCATGGAATCGCCAAGGCACTAGCATTTTTATCCGTAGGTATATTGATTAAGGTAGCTGGATCTAGGAAAATAGATGAGCTTAGAGGAGTAGGAAGACTATATAGGGGGGCAGGAATAGCTTTTGGAATATCAATGCTAGCACTAGCAGGCATACCATTATTCAATATATTTCTGAGTGAGTATTTGTTAATTGCTGCATTGATTGAAGCAAAGGCCCTCTTACTCATCATAGGCTTCATAGCATCCTACATAATTGGGATGATCTCCTATCTAAAGGTATTCTATGAGATCTGTATTAAGCCCCCAACTAGAACCTATGTCAAGAAGACAATTAGCTATGTAACATACTTTCCATTAACAATTCTCTCTATTGCATGCATATTACTTGGCGTATTTGGCGGATTAGTTATAAAATACTATGTATCACCAGCTACAATATCATTAATATATAATGATCAATACCTAGAATCGGTCATAAGATTAACCATGCTTTGGAGCTAAACTATTTTATTTCTAATAACATGGGCCTAGCCACTAATACTCCTTTGATTTTCATAATATTATTCAGTAATTCCTTGATCCTATTGGTATCTCCCTTAACAATAATGGCTAACATGCATTTTCTCTTATCGAGATGAACATGCATTGTAGTGATGATGACATCGAGATAGTCATGCTGTATATCAGTCAATAATTCATCAACACCCTTAACCTCATGATCATATATAATCCCTATAATACCAGATGCTTTTCCAACGGCCTTCCATCTATGTTCAATTATAAATAGCCTTAGAGCCTCCTGTATAATCTTCGACTTACTCTTAATACCAGTAATATCCATACACTCCTCAAGCTCCCTGGCAAGATCCTCTGGAAGATATACTCCAAATTTTACAGAGCCCTTCATAATATTCACCATGGATTAAATACTAGTCTAAAGAATAAATAAATGATCCTATCAATTTACATAGAATATCATGTTTCTCATATAGAACTAGATGACCAGCATCCTCTATTATCTCTTTCTTCGAGTTTTTAATTAATTTATAAATATTCTCTGACTCACTAGGAGGAGTTACTTTATCATCCCTTCCCACGATGATTAGTGTTGGACAATTTATTTTACGAAGGCTCTCAGTTGCATCATAGTTCCTAAAGTATTTTAAGTAACGAAACATATGTGCTGGTGCATTTTCAAGATAGTCTTTATTATCTCTGAGAAACTCGTAGAAAATCTCGTCTGGTGTTTTCTTACTAAAGAATAGGTCTCTATATGCTTTTCTTGTTAAGATATTTTCAGTAAATAATATCTTTCTCCATATAAATGATGGAAGATACCATATAATAAAGTCCATGGGATCAGGCTTTAACTTAATGAGTGAGCCAATCAAGACTAGGCCCTTAATATTGTATCTAGCAGCAAATTCTTGAGCTACCATACCGCCAAAACTATGGCCTACGAGAACAACATTTTTCTCTAAAATATTTAGCTTCCCCAATAATTTCTTTAAATCACTAATATAGTCTTCCATGGAGACAGTTCTAGGTTTATCTGATAACCCATATCCCCTCTGATCATATGCTATAACCCTGTACTCGTTCTTAAAGAAATTAACTAGATATTTCCAATTACTTATTTGGCCTGGTGAGCCATGGAGAAATACTAGTGTAGTATTATTGTAATATTCTCTTTCTCTACTTGAGTCATATACTCTCAACCTAACATCATCGATCTTTACATAGAATGTTTCTTTAAATACATGATCTACGTACATCGCGTGTACCTCAAATAATCATTGTATAAACCATCTTATATAGTATTGATTATTTTTCCACTATCCATATAAAATGTTTGATCAACTATGTATCGACAATAAGTTGTATCGTGGCTCACAATTACTATTGTTCTGCCTTCTTCCCTATATCTTGTTATCAGTTCATTTATTTTATCAATGTATTTCTTAGACAAATTAGTGTATGGCTCATCTAATAGCAGTAATGTAGGATTGTATGCTATTATTGATGCTAGGGCAACGAGTTTCTTTTCACCATAACTAAGCATATGTGTAGGCTTTTCAAGCAATCCTCGATCAATTTCTAACTCTGTAAATACATTATTAATAATATTATCTATGATTTTATGATCTCTATGGATCTGCCTTAGTGCATATGCTATTTCGTCATAGACTGTTGGATTAAAGAGCATGGTCTCAGGATTCTGGAATAACAGGCCTATATATCTCCGTACACTAGGAACTTGTTTATGGATTAATTCATTATTGAAATACACTGATCCCCTTGTAGGCTTTAAAAGACCTGCCATAACAAGTAACAATGTAGTTTTACCAGCTCCATTTGGGCCTGTTACGAGGTAGATTTTTGATCTATTTAATTCAATATTTATGTTCTTTAAAGCATAGTTATTTGAACCTGGATATCTGTACCATACTTCTACTAGTTTAACTAGTGACATAGTTTCCTGACACCATGATCCATAGGGCAACTAATGCTATTAGGAATACCATGTATATTGTTGTTACCTTATTCATTAAAACATTTTTAATGACTATATTGTTTTCTCTAGATAGAGTCCTTGCATCTATAGCTAGTTGTAATTTTTGAGCATATACATTAGAGTTTATCAATAGATCTCCTGCAATAGTCGATAATGTTTTCCATGTAGTGCCTAAGCTATATTTGAAGATCCTTGCTTCTCTAGCCATTAGTAGCTTTAATGTATATCTTATTATTCGGGGAATTATTGTTAATGTGATCGATATTAATCTAGCTATACTTCTAAAGACCCTACATTTACTGATAGCCGCCGATAGTGCTGGCCAACCAATATATATTGATGCCGTAACAAACGGTAATGGTGCAATCACTACTCTCAGCAAAAATATAGTGAAAGACATAATCCCTGGGTATGATATTATAAAAGATAGATCGTTTAAGCCATTGATATAGCCAGTTTTTGAAAATAATAATGGAATTGATGGTATTAGTCCAAGGATAATTATGATCGCTTCAATACGTATGACATGCTTATAATTTATCCTTAGTGCAATTATGAGAGTAATTGAGTATATCAGAGATATTATTGGTAGAACTAGATCTTGAGAAAAACTAGTCATGATAGTTAGGATTAATGAGCCGGTAAAAAAGATTAGTGGATCGATTTTTGGATTTGGATTATAGTTGTTCAATACATCCATGATATACGCTATTTCTTCAATAAATCTCTCTACTATTGTTTTCATTCTCTTCTACCACTAACTAGTTTATACATTAGCCATCCAATGGCCATGATGATAAGTATCCCAATTAAACCGGATACTATATATCCCGTTATCGGATCTAGTCCAGGAAATGTATAGTCAAAGAATGGTGTCCAGTTCACATCTTCACTGATATCCTCTAATCCTAGAGCTTCAGCAGCTAGATCAAGGGGTTCATGATAACCAACCATATCTGCCAGTACTACACCAAATACTGGGCTAATAAGTAATAATATAATGATTATGATCAATGCTTTTTTAGAGATCATTTTTCACTACCTCCTTTCCATAGGAGACTTGGACATTTAGATGCAATGTATGCAATTACTGAGCCAGTAATAATTCCCTCTATAACTCCTATAACGAAGTGCCAAAACCCCATAACGGGTACTGTAATAGCTATACCATATGGAAATAATGGTGATAAACCTATCTCGAACCCACATGCTATTCCTGCTAAAACTATTCCTAACCATCCACCTAGAAATCCTCCTATGAATGCCGAGCTCGGTTTTTTACCAAGGGCATTAATTGTTAGCTTATACAGTAAATAGCCTATAAGTACATCAATAATAGCCATATTTAGTAAATTTGCACCGAGAGCCGTAATTCCTCCATCGTGGAACACTAGACATTGTATCGTTACTACTAAACCCATTGTTACTGCACCATATAATGGACCTAATAATATCCCCGCTAATGCGCCTCCAACAAAGTGTAGGCTAGTTCCCCCAGGCAATGGCCAATTAAGCATTTGAGCTACAAAGATCCCTGCAGCTAATACCGTTATAAGAGACACCTTATTTGGCGTCAGTTTCGCTTTAGTAAACTTAATACCTACAATGTAATATATTATTGTAATAACATATGTAGATATAGACCATATTGGGTCTAGAAAACCATCTGGTATATGCATAAATATGTGCACCAATTATTAGAAAAGGTGCACTAGTATAAATATTTATTTCTACTAAAACCTATGAGCTATACCAACAATTTCATCAATAGACCTATAACCCATATCCTTAAGGAATACTTGTATACCATTAACTATTTTCCTAAAAACACCATAGCCATCTAGATAAACAGCTGTGGCAAGCTGTATTGCACGGGCCCCAGCCATTATAAATTCTATAGCGTCCATCCATGAATACACTCCGCCAACGCCAACAATATCTATACTGTATTCTCTATATACGCTATATACACAGTAAATAGCTATTGGATGAATAGCTTGCCCAGATAATCCTCCAAATTTATTCGACAATATAGGTTTACCAATAAATACATCAATAGCCATGCCAGGTAATGTATTGATTAAGACAAGTGCATCAGAACCAGCATCAATAACAACATCTGCAAACTTAATCAAATGATCACTATATCCAAGTTTTGCCCAAACAGGCTTATCCGCTATACTCTTTACACTAGTTACAATATCCCTTAAAACCCTTAGATCACTGGTCAAGTCTTTACCATATCCAGGTGTATGTGGACAGCTAAGATTAAGTTCAAGAGCATCTGCACCTGCATCAACAGCTTTACTAGCAACGTATATAATCTCATCTACATCCTTACCAGTTAAACTAACAATAACTGGTAAGCCATGCTCATGACCTCTTTTAACAAGATCATAGACAGCGTCAATACCTGGATTAGCTAGTCCAACTGCATTCAATAATCCCTGTCTCAGAGGAACTATTATTGGCGGCCTATATCCTTCGCGGGGCTTCTTTGTTAATGTCTTGGTAACAATAGCTGATACACCTGCATCGGCTAATTTATCAATAGATTCAACTGAAGTAACAAGTAGTCCACTAGCATTCATTACAGGATGCTTAAGTACTATATTAGATACTCGGGTTTCTAGACCGCTCATTCTCTAACAACTCCTTTTAATGACTTTGTCCATGTCCTTGAGAAAACAGCATTTATAACATCTTCAGCATAGAAACCAGGTCCATCAATGCATAGGTAATATTTCGTGCCAGGAATAAGGCATGAACCACATAATCCAAGTCCACACTTTACATAAGAGTCTAGTATAACGATATGCGTACCTAGTCTACGTGAATTGCTTAGAATATCCCTGATCATATCAATGGGTCCGCAAGACACTATATAATCAAATTCCTCATCAATAGTATTTAATGCATTAACCACAAGACCCTTGACATCACAACCATTATCCATACAGACAGTTATGACTCTACTACCTAGTTCCCTTATTAATCTAGGAATAACCCCCATATCTCTTGAGCTCCAATTACCATATACAGTTAAACACTTGTCAGGAGTACATTTGTGATATCTTATGTAATGTAGAATAGAGGCTAATCCACTACCACCGGCTAGAAATAGGTATTTTGAATCCTTTCTAAGTATCAATGGCTTGCCCAGAGGACCTATGACACCAACTATAGAGTCTACACTAAGCCTATTATAAATGTAATTTGTTGTCTTTCCGACCCTCTTAACAAATAATAGAATTTTATCTGGAGGATTAAAACCAGCTATACTCATAGGTATTGCTTCATAACCAGGTATCCATAACATTATAAACTGTGGCGGCTTAGGCTTCTTAAACTCATTTAGAAGCTGTAGTTCTAGTAAAACATATTTCCTTGATAATACCGTCTTGTCAATAACTCTAGCTGAAGAATAATATTTATCTCCATACCATCCATTTACTCTATAGATGTTGTGCGCAGTTACCAAATGCCCTTATTTTATCAGCATACTAGTGGGATATATAGGTTTTATCCCCTTGAAACCTCCATGTACATCTTAACCCTCATATACGTTTCTTCATCAATTACTTCATGCTTAAGAAGCGTATCCATGATTAAATCAGATGACAATATATATTGTAGTCTTACACCATAGTCAACAAGCCTCTCACTAGCTCCTTCACATCTATCTATTATAACAAGAGCATCTTCTATAATACCTCCATTATCCCGAATAGACTTGATAGCCTTTATCAAGGTATTACCAGTCGTTACAACATCATCAATAAGCAGGACCCTACGCCCATTAATTAATCCTTCAACTAGACTCTTAGTACCATGTCCCTTAGGCTTCTTCCTAATATAGGCAATAGGCTTATTCAATAAACATCCAAGATATGCTGCATGGACAATACCGCTAGTCTCTATACCAGCTATAACATCATAGTCTATCCGGTTAGCTAATTTCACCATATATTCCATGATATTCCTATATAGATCTGGGAAACTAGGCAGTATCCGTAAATCAATATAGTACGGACTCTCCTTACCACTACTTAAGAGGAACCTGCCAAACTTGATCATGCCTCTCCTATACATTTCAACAATAATATCCTCAAGATCCATAGATAATCACCTATAGAAATCCCTGATCTCTAATAATGTTTTCCTAGGAACACCCGATCTAGTTACTAGCCTACCAATAATCTCATAATCAGCCCCAGCCTTAATAGCCGTACCAGGCCTTGCACCCTGTATACCAATACCTGGAGACAAGATCTTAACTCTATTACCAACTCTACTCCTAATCTCTCTAATGATCTTTGGCCGTGTAGCAGGAGCAATAATACCCCATGAACTAGCCTTTAATGCAGCCTCTAATAATCTATCTAATACATGATCAATTATTTCACTTGAACCACTATGACTCATACTTACAATAGTAATCAATTTAGCATCAATACTATTCAAATAATCTGATACATGATCAAGGGCCCCATTATACCCTATAAAACCATGAACAATAAAAGCATTAAAGCCGAACTCATGCAAACGCCTTATAACAGAGACCATAATATCTCCTATATCAGCCAATTTCAGATCAGCAATTCTCAGCCATACACTCTCCATCTTCCCTAAAATTTTCTCAAGATCCCTTTTCCTATCAAGATCCAGTATTAATGGTAAGCCAATCTTATAACCACTAACAATATCTAGTGTATCATCTATAATCCCTAAACACCACTTAACAGGATCTACACCAATAGGAGGATCAAGTGCAACAACTATAGGCAACCTACCAGATCTAGCAAAACCCTTTACCATAAAGCCCTACAAACCTATCAAAAAACACACTAATAAATATACCCAACATAAGGCATTTGAGCAAGCTAATTAGACAAAATAAAGGCATAAAATAAATCTATAAGATAAAACATGATCTCGAAGCCGTTACAAACGAGTAATAGAAAAACTATATATTTAGGCCTATATATTCCTCCCACTAATCTTTGGAATATAATCACAAAAACAGAGAAATAAATAGATCAAGCCAAGAAGAAATGCAACATAAGCACCTATACCAATAGGATTATCGCTTATCAATAAATTTACTGGAAATCCAGGTTTTGATACTGAAACATAATATATCCACATACTAGAACCAATTACTATAACCAGTCCACCTAATCCAGCTATTATCTTTCTCCTACCAATTAACCCAATAAGAATCAATATAATACCTATAATGAGGATCTTTAAACCATTAACAGCAATTTTCAAGGCTTCATCACCGGAACTCTCCATAAACTCTACAAGCCTAAGCCCACTATATTCATTCTTCACTATAAATAATTCTACAAAACTATAACAACTCCTCTCCTCCCATTCATAAGGCTTAAACGTAGAATGCCTAACAGGTAATAACCAAGGCAAAAACAATGATATCGACAATAGTGGAAACAATAAAATACAAGACAATGTTCTAACATCCATATCTATAGCCATACATATCTACCCAAACATAGTTTCATGTAAGAGGAGATTAGAACTTCCCAATCCTTTCCATATCCCTTAGAGACCTATCCTACATATATTACGTCTTGCTAACTTATAATCTTTATATTATTATTCTAAACAACATATTATTTGAAGAAACTATAAATATTCTTTTAAAGGAAGTAAACAACCTTTATTCTCTTTAGAGATCTACCACTTTATTGTGTTTTATAGTCGTTTTTATGTTTTTCTTCCAATGTGATCTTGTTTTTCATTGGATCATTCTATCATTTGGCTTGGTTATTATCTTTGGCGTTCTATTGATCGAATAGAAGGGATCATGGTTGTTCTGAAGATCATGATGTGATTGGTTGGTGTGGCGTGTTTCCTTGGTGGGTGCGGGATTATATTTGGTCTTTGAATAGTAGTGTTCACGGTAGTTATTGTGAGATTCGTAGTTGGGATATAGGTGTTACTGGTCAGAAGTATCTGTTTAAGCCACGTATATCTGATATTGTTTCTCCATGTCCTTGTAAGAGAGATGTTTGGTTGAGGAGGGTTAGGCATGTAAGGATTGATGGTCCAGTATTGGCTGTGGGCTGGGTTATGCATAGGGTGTTTTATGGTGGGTTTCGGGTGGTACTCGGGTGACATATGTTGTTGTAGCATACGATATAAGTGATGATCGTAGTAGGCTATGGGTTTCAGAGAAGCTTAAGTCACACGGGCTTGTCCGGATACAGCGTAGCTTATTCATTGGTCGTGGAGGCTACTATAGGGCTAAGGAGGTTTATCGTGGTACGAGACGCTATATAGATCCTTCTAGTGATAGTATATTCGTTATTGTAGTACCTGGTGAATTCCTTAGTAGAGCACTGGTCCATGGTAGGCTATGGAGTAATGTATTGATTGAGACAAGGTATCTAGTGATCTAGTATGCAGGCACTACAGTATAGTAAGGTATATACCTATGGTTCTCGTGAAAGAATATGTATATTGCCCAAGGATATTCCACTACAAGTACTACATGTACATGGAGCCTCCTACAGAGTCTATGAGATACCCATGTTACACCTATCAGACACTATACGGTATTATCCATGGATACGGGCTAGATGGTGATCTCTACCTAGAGTATCCTGTATATAGTAGGTTATTGGGTGTTTCTGGACATGCTGATGCAGTAGCACTACATGGTGATGGAACCTATAGCCTGATCGAGGTTAAACATAGTGTTTCTAGGAGAAGGCTTGAAACAAGCCATAGGCATTTCAAAATACAGCTCATAGCCTACATGATCACCTGTGAAGAGACATTAGGTCTTAAAGCTAAATTAGTGTATATACTGTTTCTTGATAATAGAAGGCTCATAGATGTAAGGATTAGGCCATGGGAGATCATTGAAACAATGGATATAGTCAAGAGTATGTGGAGGACATTGAGAGAAGGAGATATACCTAATAGAATAGGTGATAAATGGAAATGCAAAACCTGTCATTACCGAAAGATATGCTGGTGAACCAATTATTCTCCCGCCATAGAATACCATCTATGCTATGGCTAGTCCTTATTGCTTCCCAAATAATCCTTGTTATCTGCAGGTCCTTCGCCAAGGATCTATGTAATCCTTTATTTTCTTAGCAGGATCTCTGGATGCACTACCAATAGCGATAACTTGATCCGTGCAGAGAATCCTATGTTATAGATTCTACATTCTATAGGATCACCGTTAGGGCTGTCCACGGCGGTCTAGAACTAGATGAGGTATGAATATCCATGTAATTGTATATGGATGAGAATATGTATTGATTCTGGAGAGCCTTCAATAGAAATACCCGGTAGTAGCACTAGATCTATAATGGTTCGTATAAAGTGTCTATTGGATAAGCTGAGAGGACATAATGTGAAAGGGTGATTATATTATTCAGACACTAATGTCTATATCTTATAATCCTATGTTTCAATGCCTTCTCTAGTATTGGATCCGCTATCCAGTAATTCTCATTTCTTTTCTCTATGAACCCGTTATCCACTAGTTGCTTCAGTAATCTATTAAATGTTGGCTTAGGGACGTATCCTATCCTAGACTCTACTGCCCTATATAGTTGGCTCCATGTAACCCCTTTTTGACTAGCTATTGTCTCCAGTAGTGCAAGGTATCTATCACGGGCCATCCAGTGTATTTTTAGGAAGTTCTCTAGCTCACCCAATACTATATTATATGCATTCTCAACAACTTCATCTACAGCCTCCCTACTATATACCCGTTTTTGTACTGTATAGTAACCTATATATGCAAGCCAACCAATAACACCATCAACAGAGCCTATGACATAATCTATAAGATCCTCTGAAGGCTCTATATCATACTCCCTATAACCCCTATATAGGTATTCACGTGATAACACTGGGTCTAATCTACCCAGCCTAATCTCCATATAGACTCTACCATACAATGGTGCATCGGGATCACTTATTTTAAGAAGCCTGTATAGTAGGCCGATCTGTGAACCGGATAAAACCATGTTCACACCGTCCATGTTGTCATAAATAAAGGCTATTAGTGAATCAAAACTATACCTTACCATTCTCCTAAGCTCCTGTGCTTCATCAACTACAAAAACTATCTTCTCGCCAAGATCATTGATGTAGTAAAGTATATCAACTAGACTAGATGGGTTAAACCTACGGGTATTAACACTAATGCCTAGAGGCCCTATCGATATACCTCTGATCCTCTCAAGGAAGCCATAGATCCTAGTACGTAGTGAACGGTACCTCCTACAGAAAATCTCTAGAGACTGTATAAATAATGATATGAAGTCATCAACACCTAGCATACCATTACTGGATAACGCCTTACAATCAATATAGATATACTTCATCTCGGAAGACTCAAGACCGGTTAAGATAAGAGATGTCTTACCATACCTTCTAAGGCCTAAGACAAGAGTTAATGGAGAACTTCTAATATATCTAATGAAGTCCCTAAGCTCTCTCTCACGATCAAAAAAATCCCGGGGATCACGTTTAGGACGAGGATCGAATAAACCCATAGGATACACCCAGTACTTGGGTAGACCCGATACCTAATCCTACACTATAACCTATGTCCTCAGGTACTAAAATATGTCTTGTATAAGCTCCTATGATCCCCTAATTACTGGTTAAGGCTATCTGTTTAAGCTCTTCAGTACCCTCCTGATCCCAAGTACTTATCCATAGTCCACAGTATAACCCTATTTATCTCATAATACTTGTCAATATGGATCTCTACATCGCCGTTCCTAATAACATAATTATCCTCCCAAATTCCAGGCCCCACATAGTATAAGATGTTATCCATAAGGATCAGTTTCCCATGTCTATGTAGCTTCTTCCTACCACTCTCCACTATATGCTCCCTCTCAGCTTCCTCAAACGGTTTTATAAGATCCTTATTAGTCTGCTCCGATGATAGATATATAAGTGTAATCTCATTTACCAGATCCATCCCAACATATCTACTAGCACCATATATAGCTAGATCGAGAAGCTCCCCCTCCTCATCCAACACGATCTCTGCATCACTAGCATCAATCCATACAAGGAGCAGCTTCCTACCACAGCCATAGTATCATAGCTCATCAAAAACCATATAATAAGCCCATGAAGTCTCAAGAGGCATATAATCCATACCTACCCTGGGATAGATCCTCAATAACTCTTTATTAACTATCACCCTACAAAGTCTCGCTAAGCAAATTCCTAAAATAATAACCCCTCCATCCTTTCAAAACTAGGGGACAAGGGAACTATTGAAGAGACGGGGAAATGGTATAAACTTTTCAAACTCGTTAAAGATCTACTCTCCAAAAATACTTAGATTACTTAATGCAATGAAGAATCATCTAATCAATTTAGAGAACTACCAGATCACCTTTGCATACATACTGCTTCCTTTAGGCTATTTCCAATTTTTCTATCATCTTAAAACTACTCTTCTTGTAGGCAAAGCTAATGTAGTCATGTTTAACATCTTTCTATTCTCTTTAGAGATCTCCACCTTATTATGTTTTTATATGTATTTATAAGTTTATCTTTCATTGTGATCTTTAGTATCTTTGGATCACGCGATCAATCTTCATGTTTATATTCTTTGGTGTTCTAATGTTTTGATTCGGGTTTGAAGCTTGTTCTGAAGATCAAGGGAAGTTAGCGGTAAATAGGTTTTCTGATGGTGTTTTAGGTGTTATTATTTACTGAGGGTCTACTTGAAGTGTTTTATGTTCGATATTTTCATATGATGTTTTGTTGTATGTTTATGTATTTTCAATGTACATGGGTTGTTATAGGTTTTTATTTATATCTTTTGGAAGAACGTGATCACTTGTTTTGGTATAGTAGAGTTTTAGAGTAGATTTTAAATTGTTTAAAAAATGTTCTGTGTGTAGGTGTGTTTTTAGGTTAGTGCTTCTTTGTAGAGTTCTACTAGATCTTTTCTAAATCTGTCTGGGTAGTCTAGGTATGCTGGGTGGCTTGCGTCTTCGTAGATCTTTAGTTTTGCTTTTGGTAGTTTTTCAACGAATTTCTTCATTTCTTCAACACTTACTATCTTGTCTTTTGTTCCTACAATCACGTGTACAGGGAATATAAAGCTACTATATCTCTTGATAAACTCGTTCTCAAATACTCTTACAGGCGCTATAAGTAATAGTCCAGCTACAGAGTATTCCAGTGTATATTTTAGGGCTACATAGCCTCCTAGACTAGCCCCTACAATTACTGGTCTTATAGGCCCAAATACTCCCTTGATCGCCTCTCTTAAGACAAATACATTGTTCTCCGGTATACGTGTATGGGGGCTACAACTACTACGCGCGCCATAGGGCATATCAATAGCTAAATATGGTATCTTTTCTTTCTCAAGGTATTCTAATACGTTAATGTCTCTCCATACATCACTAGTAAATATGTATCCATGGAGAAATACTATAGGTAAACCGGGAACATCATTTATTAACGCACGGCATCTATAATGTCCCAGATTTAGAATCTCCTCTTTCAGACTAAGTTCACCAAATAATATTTTTATTAATCCAAGATAATAAATAGTTAATGAAATAGGAGATGCTGATATAATGGAAGATATTGATCTATTAGAGAAGCTTCTAAAAGAATTTGAAGAAAAAGTTAGAGATAAGTTGCTTAGGATAAGCGATGATACTGTAAGGATATTATATTTCCTAGCATGGCTAAATACTTTCCTTGAAAACAATGGCCTTGGCAGAATATATATTGTCAGAGGATTTACTGTAGAATTCTATACTGGTGCATCAATTAGAACGTTTGACGTTGACGTAAACATAATGTCGAGTAAAGTAGGTATTATTAGAAGGTTTCTGGAGATAATAGGGGAACGCATTGGGAGAGGATATGATTTATCATTGGTTAAACTTATTAAACCTATAGAAATAGTTCCGAATACTGAAATAAGGGATTTCATTAGGATAACCATTAATAATTACTGGATTTATATATGGAGCCCGGAAGCTACTTTAGTATATCTATTAGCTGCTTGGAAATATTGGGATTCAGAATATGATATGTATAGAGCAATGATAACATGGAGGATTACAGGGTCGAAAATGAATATAGATAAACTATGTAGATTAGCAGAAGATATAGATGTAGTAGATTATTTGAACAAACTAACTGGTGAGGAACTATGCAAGAAACAGTAGATCTTGAATTCTTTAAACCTAAGGCACGTACTTCTAGAATAAATGTATGGTTTGTGGATAAAGCAGTTAATTATGCTAATGAAATTCTAAGATATATGGAGGAACTACAGTGTATTGACTATGTGTATGATAAAAGATCTAATACGTTACATGAAATACGTCTTAAAATTGATTGTCCTCTATGGTTTTCAAAGGAGTATATAAAGATCAATATAAGAGTTACGGATTAACTACTTAATTCTCCTAATTAATGGCAATATTTTATCGGGTCTATCTGTAACTATTCCGTCAACACCCATATCTATATATTCTATGGCTTGTTTCTCATCATTTATTGTCCATGTAAGTACTTTGAATCCATGATCATGTAGGTTATCTATAATCTCTTTGTTTAAGAGGCTTAGATGTATTGATACCATGTCTGCATCGGCTTTAGAAGCTATGTCTATAATGTCTACAGGTAGTATGTTTATTGATGCTATTGTTATGATGTCTTTTCTAAGATCTTTAATTTCTTTAATGACTGGGTGAAGTTCTGATGTAACATAGACTTTT
>Ga0190310_1000025_pt1 | contig 54479 bp, 64 predicted proteins | sample 48700778_MG_FD_165059 | JGI IMG/M metagenome (GOLD analysis project Ga0190310, IMG submission 165059) | Hydrothermal vent sediment bacterial communities from Southern Trench, Guaymas Basin, Mexico - 4870-07-7-8_MG | ecosystem: Environmental > Aquatic > Marine > Hydrothermal vents > Sediment ... | reverse complement strand
AATATTATGTTTAACCTTAAAATATTCAGGATAGTGCTTTAGGTCTTCTAGTCTCATATATTTCCTATCGGGTCTCCTAATAATAGACACAATCCTCCTAGACCATTCATAATCGTCCGTACCTGCAAACTCTACTACAGGCTCAGGAGTTCCGCCCCTACGTCCAATCTTGAAAACAACTATACGTCTCCTCATCTTACCATATGCTTTCCTAAATCCGTATGCAACTAGAAACCTCAACCACCTACCATTCACATCAACTTCGAAACAGTAAGCTTTACCGAACATCTCCCTATCTCCCTCACTCCTACATGGAGGCCAACAGTAAACATAAGGCTTAAACACACCACAACCCCTAAACTTCACCTGAACACCTCTACGCGGAAGAGCAAGCCCTTCCCAATACTCTAAACCCTTAAGAAAAATATCTAACAACGTAACACCTTTCTCCCTCAACAACCTAACCCTACCATATATATCCTCATCAACCTCAACACACAGCTCCCTAACACGCATAACCCCTATCCCAAATACTTTTAACTTAGACATCACTTAAAACCATAATGCACATTAAAACACCAAAATTTAAGAAAAGTTCAAGACAAGCAATAGACACGGAAAGACAAGATCTTTAAACATTTAAGATTAAACTTAAACTGTTCCTTAAGCCTAAACTAGCTATTTAACAAAACATATTCGAAGTTTAAGCTTCAAGAAGCTATGGCGCTCTGAAAAGATAAATAATGTTAACATGTAAAGTTTAAGAGGTAAACAAAACATGTCGGGTTCCAGTTCTGTAGGCGATAAGTTGGCTTCGGTGTTGTCGGAGATTCCTAGGGAAGTTTGGGATAGGGTTGTTATGAGGGAGCCTGAATGGATAAACATGTACGGGTTTCTGCCGAAATATGGTTTTGGAAAATTCTGCGTAGTAATGGCTGCTGCCGGGTTGAACGATTTTCAGTTGAAAGGTAGTGCTGAAGTAGCTTATTGGCCTAAAATAAGAGAGGTTCTTCTAGAACATCCTGTTCCTGAAACATTGGCTGAGCTGGAATCTATTCTTAAAGAATTCTATAAGAGGGAGAGGCTTGCAAAACTGAAAATCGGTAGGCTTAACAGGTTTCTCTCAAGCCATCTCGCTAGGAAACTGTGGTGCATGGAGCCCAAAGCTGTTGCTGAAAAATTCCTTGGAAAATTATAAAGGTTCTTAAAGAGGCTGGAAGACCCATGTACATTAAGGAAATTGCTGAGAAGGTAGGTGAGGACTGGAAAATTGTGGCTTTTCATTTAGCAAAACTTGCTGATGCAGGTTTTGTTGAAGGAGAATTCAGAGTAATAGAGCTTGCTAAAAGTAAAGGAAGAGCAGGAAAATTCTATAGGTTAACAGATAAGGTAGACAAAGTACTTTCAAGAATAAATGAACTTCAACTATAAACTCAACATCTTTAATATGATATTCAAAGCGGTTGCTATTAAAGCTCCAACTATTTCATGCCGATACTCCCTAACTATACTGGGGAGCCTGACTAAACCTCCCTTCTTTTCTCAACCTCTTCTTCAGGAAAATGTTCTGTTTCAAGAATTTCGACGGGTTCCTTAGTCCTCTTTAAGACCAAATGCTCATTTTCCTTATTCACAATACATCTAACCAAAGCTACTTGTTTTCTATCAAAAACCTCAACAGAAGCTATAATAAGCAGATACGACTTAGAAGCAATATCAGCAAGCCTCTTCACAGGCCGATACTCGATAACAGGTATGTAACCATTAACATGCAAAAACTTGCTTATGAATACTAAATTCATCATGCGTGAACCTAGTATTACTAGGTAGCCTATTTTGACTTTTTCTCTAAATCGTTTAGAATACTCTAAAGTATCAATATCACCAATTTTATACTTTAAATCAACCTTTACTTCACAATAGTACTGCTCAGCAATACTAGAAACAGGAACAATAGGGGGACCATGCCTATATTTAGCGAAACTAAATAAAACAATTTCTCTTAATTTCCTTAATCTCTCCTTCCAGCTCATGGAGCTTTTCTAATTCTTGGACAAATATTTCCTTTCTAAAATTAATGCCAGTATAGATGGTGTGGTTTAAAAATAAGAATGAGACATTATTTTTAAGTATGGTAAAAATTTCACAAAGAAGGATCTTTAAGTAGATTAAGGAATTGGCGCCTGGATAAACCTGCCTGCCTAAGTATGGCGTTTAAAGTTCCTTTCTTTAATTCTTTATGTAGGGGTACGATAACTAATATTGTCTTCCTATTGATTTTCTTTTTTAGCTTAACATGACTTCCTCTAATTCCAGCTATTTTAAACCCTTTTTTCTGTAAAGCCTTAATTACATCGTAGCCTGAAACCACAGGTAGCTTCAATATTTCACCGATTGGCTGGTGTAGTATATGTATTTTTCATAACCAGCTTTTCTTATCTTACAATATTTTACTAAACCTTTCCTTCTTAAGGCGCCGGCTAGTGCAAGGGTTATTCTTTTTCTGGCACCACCTATACCGTGTTTATCTATAATTTCAGCTAATAGAGGATATCTTTCCCTTTCTTTCTCAACAATCTCTATAATTTCATCTAAACTTAAAGCATTATCTACACTAAAAGCACCTTTGGATTTAAGCAGGAACATTAATTCATCAGAAATAGTTTTAGAAGGCTTCAAAACAACGTATCTTCGTAAAACACGCTCTTCTCCTTTCTTCTCCTCTATCTTAGCTTTAGCTAGGGAGCTTATAGTAGGTAATTTTAAGTTAACATCAATGTTGCTTGAGGAAAGCTCCATAAGAAGTTTTTCTTTAATACTATAAACTAGTTTAAACGAGAAATCACTACCCTTAACTTCAATCTTAAGAATACTACCATCATCTACGATATCAACGGTTCTTTCCACGCTTCCACCGTATACGATATCGTTACAGCTCCGATTTAAATGTAGCGTTACTATGTACCGTAGCCACGGTACCGCCGAAAATATATACTTTAAACAAATAACCTTACAAATGGTGCCTAACAAAAAATGGCAAACAAAGAAACAACAATCACCATAACAAAGAAAAGAGAAATAGAACTCAAAGTATTCATTTGGCGCGAAGAAGACATGTACGTCGCATGGGAACCTCAGACCGGTGTAGCAAGCCAAGGAAAATCCCTTGACGAAGCAATAGAAAACATAAAAGAAGCAATAGAACTATACTTAGAAGACCCAGATGCAGAAATACCAAAACCAATAAACAAAATAACAATAGCAACAATAAAAATAAAAACACCCTAAACAACACAAAACCTACACCGTCCTTTTTCTCACTAAAACTAAGCAGGGAAAAGAGTAAAGAAAAAGAGGTTGCGTTGAATTTTCCACTTATACTGGAGGTATTTCAGACGCTTTAAGCTTAGCAACAAGCTTCTCTTTCACACTGATTCGTAAACCTCAACAGAAACCTTCTCATCAACAAACCTCAGAATTTATCTAAAAAGTTTGCCATTCGGTTTCCCGAGGGTTCAAAACTTTTTCTTTCATACTTTAGTTCATGAACTTTAGTAAAAACGGTTTCTAAAAAGCTTTCAAGCAGGACATGTAGTTGAGGCTAAAGTTGCACCATGTTTTCCTCTTGCTTCTCTAAGTTTGTCCATATTTCTACCTTGCCTATATCAGGGTAGAATAATGCGTAAGCTCTGTGTTGCTGACTAGAATCTATTCTAACGTATAGAGCATGATAGGGGAGTCTGCAAATACTGTATGGTGACCAATGTATATGGCCGTTAAACACGATTTTAGGTTTAACTATTTTAACTGCTTCTAGGGCTGTTTTCGCTCCAACGCTTTCTATTTGCTTCTCATATATTCTAGGTAAATATGGTGTTTCATGGATTAAGAGAACATCTATTTTCCCCTTAAGCTTCCTAGCTACTTCTAAGTATTCCTTAGGTTTCTTCCTGAGAATGCCTCTTTTCATTCCTCCTTTGGGTGCGACAATACCGTTAATACCGCCTATTTTTAATCCGTTAATATTGTATACTTTCCCATCTTCCATAAGAACTGGTAGATGTGTAGAAGGCTTTACATTATAAAGGCTGCTCAGTACGTCCATGTTTTCATGGTTACCGTAGATTGTCAAAACCACACATTTCCTCAGCAGCTCATAAAACTCTTCCCTACTAACAGCGTTTCCCCAATCACCACATGACAAAAGAATATTGGGTCTATGGTAGTCAACTATCTTCATAAGCCAATACCATGCCCTACCTTCATCGAAACCTCTGAAAACCCTATGTGCGTAATGCAGGTCGGAGATCACAAGTATTTTCATTTCACAGAAGCCTTTCATCAATTATTTTCTTCAACTTCCCCTTATACATTGATGGGGCTTTTAAACATAACTCTAACGTTAACTCCCAATAATGCTCCGCTACATCTTCCGATATACTTCTGCACGAGTAAAGTAGCCTACAGGCTTTCAAACATTCTGAAACATATTTTTCAGGAAGCACTTCAGGCTTATGCTTCTGTAAAGTATTTATCATTGCCCTCCACGTGAAAGTTTTTGGCTCTATGTTCTCGCAAGCATAACATGCCCAAATAGCTTTCACATAGTTTTTCAAAACCCTCCTATACTCTCCTCTGTCAAGACCTAAACTAGCACCATCCATTCTCTTATTACACCATCCAAGAAAATCTATGAAGTCTACTTCCCTAGGATACTTCAAATACTTCTCAATTCTCTCCCCGAAAACATGCTTCCTAGGCGATGTTAGAAACATTTTAGTTCCAAGAAGCGAAGGAAGATTAAAACCCATCTCCAAAATAAGCCCGTTTACAGGATATGGGAGAATAGATATTGAAACCCTAAAACCATTCACATACTCAACTTTAAACATAGGATACCTTACTTTATCGTAGAAAACAGTTAAGTCCAAGTCACTATAGCCACGACAATACTCCCCCGAAACACTACTACCGACAATATATGCTGAAACCCTCAAAAACAACCCCCTTAACCCTGAACTTCTACAGTTATCGGTATGGGGTTCGCGCAATTACATACCTTAATACCCTTTATTTTCACGCATCTCCTGGAACCTTCATGTGCATGCCCATGTAATGCTAGCTTAACCTTATCCTTAAACCTAGTGAGTAGGTATCCGAAAGCTTCAGAACCCATGAAAGTAGAGAAATAGTCCCACCCGGGCTTAAGCTTGTACTTTACCATTTTACGGAATGGTACATGGTGGAAAACAGCAACAATCACATTTACTTTATCATATATTTTCCTAATATCTTCCTCAAGCCTATTAACAAGTATAAAAGTAAATTCTTCATCAGAGAAAGGAAATTTTGCAAAAAACTTATCCATCCAAACAGAGAACCCATACTCCTTCTTCCTAAAATCCTCAATTTTCAAACCCAAATAGTCGGGAGCATAAGTGTAATCATACCACCCAATAGACCCAACAAAACCAACATCATTTAAAACATAAGGCTCCAACATTAAAGCAACGCAACCTAAATCCCTAACTAAACTATTAAACATTGAAAGTTTTATAAGAGAGTTCAAACCTCTATCCTGCTCGTCCTGCAAAACATAAATGTCATGGTTACCTGGAACAACAATAATAGGCCCCTGAAAAACCCTCTTAACCCCGAGAAGAAGCTCTCTAACATGCTCTAAACGGCCAGTACCACTAACATCACCAACAATAACCGCAGCATCGCATCCAGCACAATTCTCAGAAACCTTAGGTAAAAAATAATTATTGAGCCAAGCCTTATCTCCTATATAGTGTAAATCGCCGAAGCAACATAGTTTCAACAATCCCACCCAACTTTCACGAACCTATCATAGAACCTAACCCTGTCAAAGAACCTAACCAAGTCCTCGGAAGGAATTCTTATGGTCAAAACATTCCTATTATAGTCCTCAATGAAAACAACGTAAGGCTCCCTATAAACATGAATAATAACAGCCTCTCCAGTACCAAGCAACTCATCAATAAACTCCATTCTCAAAGACCTGTACAGATCATCTAAAGCCTGAGAAATAGAGTTAATATGGGCTTCAAAATCATCACACCTCCACATTATAACATAATTGTAGTCTCTACGCTCAAAAACAATAACTACAAATCCTTCAACATATTTACTTTCCCTAACGGAGCACATGTTCCGTCTCCACTTTACACTTAATACTAGTGGTAAATAAGAATTACGGAATCAATGATAGAAAAGTAAATATATGATACGAAATAACTGAAATATTGGAATGCTAGAAGCACCAGTAATTAGCAGGAACGTCTTAAGAACCCATGGTATAGCCAAGTTAGCTTCAAACCCAAGTACAAGTAATGCATCAGAAACTAAATCACCAAGCCAAAAGAAGACCATTAACATGTAATAAACAATAGGACGGTGGAAATGAAATTAGATAGAGATGCTTTTAAAAATTACATGGAAGGATTGAAGCAGTACTTAATTGAGAACAATATAAACGTTTTCAAGATAGTCATCTACGGCTCCATACCTAAGAGAACTTACCACGCTAATAGCGACGTAGATGTTCTAATAGTCGTCAATAGTTTTAAACAAATTAAGAGAGCATACCGTTTAGCCAACAAATGGTACGTTAAAAACTATTGGGATATAAAGAAATGGTGTCCTTTCAGCTGGGATTTCATAGTTATAACCAAACGTTTATGGTTGTGTAGGAGAAAATATTGTCTATGGTATTGGGTTAGAAAAGAACCCCACTGGGAATTCTAAGATGCCCCACCATAAAAGTGAAAGCCGTAAACTCAGATATAATAGCCTCTTATTCCTCGCATACGTCATTCTAAACACCAAGATGTTCAAGCCCCCATACATTATTTCAGACCCGTATTTTCATGGAGGCGATCCAAATGAGAATAGAGGATATTAAGAAGGCATTTAAATATGCTAATAACCTTTCAAAGCAAGGATTCGTTCTATGGCTTGAAATCGAAGCACGGTGGCGAGAAAGAAACACGTACAGAGGAGAAATAATTTACGAGTACTCCAAAGAGAAAGGAAAAATCATACAGGCAGATTTAACAAAACTCAATGTTCAAAAGTACGAAAGCTTAATATTCAGTATGATGATACCTCTTCAGATATCAGGAACTAAACACCTACTAATTTTTAGAGTTGGGAAGACTGCACCACTAGATTTTATTGTACGAGCAATACACTTCACCTATACTCCCAATCCAGAATGGTGTGTTAACGCAGTGTATGCAGGAAAAGAACCTGGATATATTAGCCTAGATACTATGGTAAAGAAGAATATACCACAGGTTCTTCTTGGATTAGTAAAAATAATAGTGGATAAAGGAAAGGATGAGAAACTGAAACCATGGAAGAAACATGTGGTACAAGGAAATAATGTGCGTTTAGAAATTGAAGTATACAAAACTATGTATCTTGCAAGAGTATGTTGGGAGATCATGAATAGCGTAGGCGAATACTATGATAAAATTAAGCAAGTCTAGTAAAAGTTTATAACTTAATTTCATTATTCTTTTTCTTGGCGCTAATTATGAGTGAGAGAATCACCGTATGCATTGAGAACAATAAAATCATAGGTTTAAGCATTGGAGACCTATTCCTTAAACTTAAAAAACCCCTAGACCTAAGCATGGCAAGTGAAATTATAGAAACCGCTAGAAAATTCCTAACATACTTCGACGTCTCTGAGATAGCTAAGGAAATACCTACCGAAGTAATGTTAAGCTATAGTGTTAAAGAATTCCTAAGACACTATAAATCAAGAGATACAGAGCTTAAACTCCTAAAAGCACTAATTGTAAGAGACAAATTATCTAAGGAGGAACTCATAGAAGCAACAGGAATAAACGAGAAAGCAAAAGAAGCAAAGGTAAACCCAGGCAGGTTTCTAGCAGGAGTTTTAGCAGGAATAACCAAGATAGCAGAAAGATACGGCCTAGAAGGACTAATTAGGAAAGATGAAGAAGGAAAATATTATATAAGAGAAGACATAAAACCTATAATTAGAAGAGAAATATTCAAAATATAGACTCGAAATCATATAATTCATTAGTATTTCAAAAAGATAATTATGGAAAGATTTAAATACCTCCGCAATGTAGAGTTGATTGGGCACACCTCCCCCTGAGGGTGGAGACTAGTCAGCGTGCGCCCATGACCCATATCTGAGACGACCGGGTCATGGGTAAGAACCGATGAGGGGGAGGTAGATAAGAGTATGTCGCCTCATATTAAGGACAATAGGTTTCCAACACCAACCCTGAAACCTTTCAGAGGAATTGAAATAGAATTTCCATTACTTACTTCAAGAAGCTACAATTACAAAGAAGACATTTTTGGTACATACCCTAGCGATGTAAGGTATGCAGCTAAACAGGCTAAAAGAGCATTAGTAGCAATAATTAACGCTATTACTTCAACAGGAGTAGAAATCGTAGATTACGATTCTAGGGAAGGAGTTAAACCCCACGGTTTAACATTAAAACTTAAAAACTGCATAATCGATGTCGATGTAAGATACAAGCCAATGCTGAAACTTATTATCGAAATAAAAATGTATGGAACAGATAATAAAGACTCTATTCAACACATAGCATACGAAATCCTAAACAAACTAAGAGAAAAAGGATTCCCCAAATAAAACTAATCCTTTTTTCCACCCTTAAGGTGATAGTTTTGACCAAGATATTATCATCTTTAAAAACAAAAAATGGTAAATGGAAAATCACGATCATAGAGCTCTCATCAGCCATAGGCATCGTAATTAAACCACCACATGGAAAACCCTACTACATACCCCCGGTAATCAGCTGTGAAGTAAAAATTAACCTACCAAAATACGTAGTAGAAGAATTCCCGTTCCTAAAAGAATTTCCAGAAGTAGAAACATAACATTAAACACTAATGTCCAAATAAGCTCAATCCCTATTTTTTCCTTTAACATCTCCCTTACACTTACACCTTGAGACTCTAGGAGCTCTTAGTCCAAGCTTTCTAAGCCTTTCCTCATACTCTCTCCAAATATCCTCCAAAGCCTCCTCCCTAACAGATTCTTCAAGAGCACCCCTAGACCAAATCTCCAACTTATCCGAGAACCCGCTAAAAGAAACAAAAGCTATTGGTTCGAAAACAACATAACCCATACGCTTAAGCTTCTCAACAATAACCCCAGCAATCTCAAAATCCTCTAAATCAACCCTATAACCACCACCAACATACTCCCTAGCAAACTCCCTAAAAGCAGCCCTAACATCCTCAATAAACTCATCCCTAGAAGGACACCCAGGATTAGCAAGATAAAACTCACAAAAATCCTCACCCATACGGCAAGCAAAAACATAAACACAGATCCTAACCAAAACTACCACCGCGACTAACATATTAGAATCCCCTATATAAAAGTGAATGAGAAAGCTTACCTTACGTTCGTAATCAAGAAGTATAGTTTGAAATTTTAAATCAATAAAACGTAAAATATAAAAATAACAGAGCAAAACATGTTATTGGAGGTGAAATATTATCTCTCAGCAAATAAACTGGGTAGACATAGTTAAGTGGTGGATTAATGACTACAAAGAGTCATTAGCGCTAAGACTTGTCGGATGGTTCAAAGTTAATCCACAAGTATTCTATAAGGCAGGATACTATAAAGTTGGTCGCCAAATAATAAAGGACCCATATCTTAAAAGCATGTACTACGTTATTGACCTAGCCAACAAGCTTATCCAGAGAGAGTTCAGAGCAATCTACGCTAACCTATCGTGGGTTGAGTTTGGCCAAGGCAAACATGGTGGATGGCCTGACTTAATAATAGGAAAAAACTGTAAGGTAGGGTTAGTCGAAGTTAAAGGTCAAATGAACTTTAATGAAGCCCTCGAAAAAGTACTAGGCAAAAACGTTGCCCTAGGAACTAGCTTCTTTGACCCTAAAGGGGCTTTCTATGTTGGGCTAGCTAAAGACCTAGGAGCTTATCTATTCCTAGCATACTTCGATAAAGACTACGAAGATTACATGTTCATCCCTGTAGTTTTCCCTACATGCAGTAAAGGAAAAAGTAGCAGCATTAAAAGCATCTTAGATCTAATAGATCTTAGCAGAATAGAGGAAATAAGGAAAAACGAAGAGGAAAGAAAAAGAATAGAGGAAAAGGCTAGAAAAACAATAAAACCTCTAACATTGGATGACCTCGAAAAGCTCTTCAAATAATTCCACAATATTTTTTCCATATAAACATAAACATATCGCTAATACTACTCATATGAAATTCCTATTACCCAATACCTTCACGTAAGTTTCGCCAAGGAGATCAATTATTAAGGTTAATAAGGCCACTCTAAATGATCTCGATTAGTCCGGTAAAGCAGCTTAAAGCCACGTTGAACGAAGTTTATTTTGAGGGAATAAACCCAATGTTTGAGTGGCTTCTAATACTCATACTTTTAGTCATAGTCGTAGTGCTTTTCATTAAGTATTCTAGGTTAAGAGGTGAAATAGAGCAGAGAGCAAGAAGTATTTTCGAAGAATGGAGAAAGAAAGAGTTAGAAACCTTGAAAGAGGAATATGATAAGAAAGTGGAAGATAAAGCGAAAATCCTGTTTGAAAAATGGAAGATGGAGGAAGAAGCGAAAATAAGAGAAGACGCAATAAGAAGATCAGCAGCAACAATAATAGGTAAAGTAGGAGAACACCTAGCACCACTAATAATATTCTCAAACTACGGAATAAACCCAAAAGACATAAGATTCATAGGAACACCAATAGACTTCATAGCATTCAAAGGACTATCAAACGGAAAACCAGAGAAAATAATGTTCATAGAAGTGAAAAGCGGAAAAACAACAACACTAACAGACAGGGAAAAGAAAGTAAAAGAACTAGTAGAAGCAGGAAAAGTAGAATGGAAACTAATACACCTACCAACAGAAATAGAAAAAACACTACAAGAAACAAAGCCAATTAAAAAATGAATTCCAGATAGTTACGTTATGCTCTTCCGCTCATGAAAACTATTTGAGGTTATTTAGCATAATTAGCTTTTTAAATACATCTCTTACTGGACTCTCATTGTTCTCAATTATTATTAATCCTACCCCCTTGCTATTACATATTTCCTTTACCTTCGCCTCTTTAACACCATATGTGCTATAAAGAATTAATACTACATTAGCCCCTTTATAATATTTTTGTATTTTCTTTAACCTGTTAGCCATATTTTTAATGGTATCTTCTCCTTTTACAGGGTAAGCTTTCACTTCTATTGCTGCAATAAGCTTGTCAATTTCATTAATTTTATCCTTTTTAGGCTTATATATCACTATGTCTGGACGTAATCTTTCCTTTTCACTGTCGATACTTACACGTAGTTGCACATTTGAGCCAAGAACAATATTTGCCTCTTTATGATAAAATACACTTATGTCTCTTGTATATTTCTCAGGTCTAAAACCTGTCCCATATTCGCACTCTATAACATGGTATAGTGTTCTCAGAATCAATAATTCATTTAATCCTGAAAATCCTACTGTCGTGCCAAAGTATTTTGTAAGTTCATCACTAAACATTCCAAGATATTCTCCTATTTTAGAAAGCTCTTCATTCCTTTCAACAATATTTTTGATTTCACTATCAAGGTTCTTAAAGAAATTCAAGGACCTGAAATTATGCTCAGAAGACCTTGAAGAATACAATATGGTCACCAAGTATTAATATGGATTAGGATCTTTAAAGTTTTGATATGCTAAGCAATTTTTCGAATACATTAAGTTCAATTAGAAGACAGAGTGCCGCGTTCATTACAGTTCTAACAATACTCTTTACTATAGTTGCTATGTGAAAACTCCCGTAAATTCTTAAAAACACCTCCTGGAAGAGAAAAACAATACAAGTAACAAAGCCCATAGAACGAACTAAACCTAGGAATTTAGAAAAATCTTAATAAGTATTCTTTACAAAATTGTAAAATAGCGTTACGTGTTTTGCAAGGTGATTACGTAATGATCATATTGTATAAAGAACCTCGATGGGATGCTCTTCGTGCTACACTCTTTGGTAAATTTTATGAAGCCATTGTCGCAAATTATTTTAAATATGTGCGTAAATTCGAGGTGTATGATCAAGGTATAGCGGTGTATGTTGATTGGCTTGATGATATAGAGAGGTTAAGAAAAAGAATAGAGGAAATACGTAGAGAAGATATCAAAAAATTATATGGAATTGAAGAAAAGGACTTAGAAAAGATCCAAGAAAGGTTTGAGAGAGATATTAATGATTTAAAAAAGGAAAATGAAAAACTAAAGAAGAAAGGAAAAGAAGGACGTCGATTTAACCCGGATTTGGTTGTTGAAAAAGAAGGAAAGTTCTACGTTGTTGAAATGCAGGTATGGCCTGTATGGCTTAAGCAAAGACATCGTAGCGCTAAACTTACATGGGATATAGTTCAGGATGAAGGCGTAGCAATAATTCCACGCATCTTAGCATCTAAGGTTAAAGTACAAGGCAAAGTACATGATGTAACCGGTTTCTACTACGTCTCTCTTAGCAGAAGTCAAGACCATGAAAAAATTGAGAGGTTTTTCAAGGAACTTACGAAGCGTGACCTTAAAATATGGTACTTGGAGGATATAGTGAGAGAATCTAAGAACTACGACTGGTTTAAGTTTCTTCTCGGTAAGGTCAGGAGAGAAGTAATTGATTTAATAGATAAGTTAGAACAGGGTAAAGTAAAGATCGCATGAAGATTATTGAAACTCGATGGACAATCCAAAGGAACTTATTTAAAGGAGGCCGTAATGTTTGAGAGGAACGAGAAAGAAAACAGCGAAATTATGCATGAAACAAGTATCAGCAACACTTCCACATACAAAAGTAGAATGGTATAGAAAAACGCATACAAGCTAGTGATAAGAGAGGAGAACCGTTTTATCACATTAAATTTAACTATTTTTTAACCTATTTAACTTCCCTTACCACACACCTTTTCTCCAATATTAGGAACCTAAGTTTTAACTTTTGCTTAATCTCTTTAGGAAGCTTCCTCATTAACTCTACATGCTCCTTTTCCGTCAATACTAGAGAGTATTCCACATTAGGATCCTTCATAAGCATTAGAAGCTTCCCCAACGCTACGTAGAAGTTCGTTTTAGCATCCCTAGTTTCCTCCCTAACAATCCTAGCTATGAGCCTCATTCCTTGCTTATTCAGATGCAATATCAGCATCAAAATACCAAGTTTAAACATAAAAGCCCCTAAGCACGTTATTGATATCTTATTGCTTAAAGTTTCTTGTCGATATATTTCAGCACCTTATTTTTGCGGTATACCTCAGGTTTAACGACTTTAATAGAACCAATAACTAGGTCTTTAGTAACTTCAAGCCTACCCAAAGGGCCAATAATGTTTAATACGGATTTAGAAACCTGCCTAATACCTTCATTCCTAATACGCGTATTCCAAGCCTTAATAGCTGCTCTTCTCCTCTTCCAATGGCTTCTTACTCTTCTCTTACCCATAAATACCTTACCTCCAAGATAGAATTAACCTTTAGAGAATAATATTCCGGCGGCTATTATAAGAACCCCTAGAAGTCCTAACGTTACCCTAGTATTGAAGTCTAAGTTATCTGAGAATATTGCTATTAATACAGCTGAAAATCCTAATAAGACTGCCATAGCTGTACCTGAAATTATCGGTCCTTTACCCATTTTTGTCATCTACACGCTTTTAGCAAAATATTTAATATACTTCATATTTAAATATTTTGCACTTCTAAACACTAAAAATTTATATATAATATAATATTTAGCAATATGTGGTGAATATTTTGACATATAGGAGGAAATATGTTCCTAAAAGTGCTAAGGTAGAGATAATAATTAAGGCACTATGTGAAAAGTCTCCTAGAACAATTAATGAATTGGCTGAAAATTTAGCTAGTAGGCTTGGATTAAAATTTACCACAGCGCGATCAACTGCTTCAAGAATTGTAAGTAGTTTTTTAGAACTCGATATTTTAGAAGAGGCCGGTACGGATCGTAAAGGATCTAGACTTATTGAAATTTCTCCTGCAGGAGCCTACGTCATAGCACGTAATCTACCAGATTTCAAAACAGAGTTTCTTAAGAAAGAAGACGTAGTGAAGCTTCTTCTTAGGAAAAGCAGTAAAGCAGCAGACGCATTGGAAGTATATTATGTGCTTAGAAGAGAAACTGAAGAAGAGCTAGGAGCTGAAGACTTTTATGATGCTATAACCTTGGATATGGAGCTAGAGGATGTTGAAATAAGTAGTTGGGATGAATTAGCTGACGAAATAATATCTCTCTGTACAAGCCAAATTGAACGCTACCTTGACAGAAAAGGCGGAATTTTAGATCTAAGAGAACTAATGAAAACCTTGCCAGAGAAAATAAAGAAAACATACGTAAGAATACTTTACGCATACTTGGATGAAATAGATGAAGAACTAGGAAAACTAACACTCAGAAAAGAAAAAGTGAAAGAACTAATTAAAGAAACAGAAACATCATAAATGTTACAGAGCTACGGCTTTAAACGAAGAAAATGAAGATCTAGAGTAAGGAAAGCGATTACAAGAAAGAAAATTTAAAAAATGCTTTCCGAAAGCGACCTTCTAACATTAATTATAGCCTTCATAGTAGGATCATTCGTGTTTCAAATAAGAGGATTAAAGAAAATCCTAGGCTTAATAAGCGCATTAGGGTTTATCTTATTCACCATGGGATTGCTAACATTAACTCTCACATTTAACTTCAAAAACACAATAATGCTAGTATTAACATTCATACTTGGAGGTACACTAGGAGAACTAGTATACAAGACTTGAGCAAACATAAGCAGGTATGAACAATTCAGTACCATAAGCCCCAAAATAATATTCTACATTATATACATTGCCTTAATCCTATGGATAATAAACATTCTAACAACCATTTTACGCTGAGGCGTTAATAACATGGAGCTTAAGGGTAGAGCTGCACTAGCATCAATATTAATATTAATTGGAGTGGCCATTGCATGCTTTTCCCTTATGTACTTTTATGGTAATGTAGAGGAAACTATTATATGCCGTAATGAAGCATACCGTGTGGAAGAACGTAAGACGAACCAGAGCCCATTTCTCATAGCATATAAAACTGGCGCCAATGAAGCAGTCGAGAGCAGAGAGCCCTTGGCTGAAAGATAAACTTCACGTTATCCTTAATAAATGTCCGGGAGTGAACATGGAGATTGAAGTCTTTGCATTTAAGCATGGAATATTTGTTCTTGATTAACATCATATAATCGAAAACGCTTGTATACCTTTGTTCCCGTAAAAGACTTATTCTTAAAGAGATACACACTATACCAGATGAAGTTAGGTGAGAATTTTGGCATTTCTAGCTGACACTGTATATTTCAAAGACATAAAGAGCAAAAGGCTAGAACCAGGAGAAATCATAGAGATAAGAAAGAAAGCTACTTTCAAGGGCCGAATTAATGTCAGAGTAACTAGTGATAGGCCTATTATGGTTAGTATAGCAGGTCCTCATGTAGAGCAAACAGAAGTCCGCGGAGCTAGAGAGTACACGTTCACTGTTGAACCAGATACAGAATTCTACATAGGGGTACAAAATAAAAGAGGAATATTTGTGCATCCAGCAAACGTAACTCTCGAAGTAGAAATGTTAGGTCCAAGAAAAGCAATAGAAGTATATAATAAAGTAAAGAACATGCTCTCTATGCTTCAGGAAGCACCGGAATTTTATGAAATACAAAAGGAAAACATTAAAGAACTCCTTAAAGAAGTAACAGAGATATGGAACTTCATAGGAAGCGAAGGTAAATCCGTAGTTAAGGAACTCGTTAAGCTTACTAAGAAGCTGGAGCAGCAAACATAGATTTTTAAACATGCTAAACATGTATGGTTAAATATGCCTCCTAATAAACTTCATTTTTTAACTATCCACTTGAAACTCATTTATACACTTTAAGGTGATGAGTGTATCAGAAACTTTAGGTTTCGTAAGCCCTTGTTGCCCCTTTCCAATAGCTATCTAAGTCTTTCATCATCGAGTGGGTGTATTAAGCCATTTTTCTCTAACATTTCTGCAGCATAGTCAAATAGTAATATTTTCTGTAAATCTTTTACTTGTGAAGATATATTGAGGTTAAGTACATAGCCTTGGCCTCTAATTTTGTAAAGTAAATCCCACCATCTTATAGGTAATGGAAGCTCCTCCTCAACCTTAATATACTGATACTCTTTAGGCTTCCTAGACACTAACCTATACCATTCCTCATACTCCCTTTCTAGTCTATCTGAAAAGAAATGTTCCAGCGAATACTGAAGTACATCAACAAGCTCAGCAAAACTTCGCGGATGAAACTAACAACTAATTCAGAACTTAATACTTAATAATATTATATAAAGAAATACTTCAGGTTCTCTCCCTTCAAACAAATTAGTAGCACGGTCGAAAAGCATGGCTTAACTAGGTGCTATTGCGTATTATCCATAGCTCACAGGTCCATATTTAAAATGAATGTTTTTCTAGAAAACACTTTAGCTATATTAGAATATACGTTTAAAGTCTAAACCTTCTTTAAGGTATTCTATTTTGACTAAGAAAATAATTTTACCCTTAGACCTAAAGTGAGAAGAAAAGTTTTAGTCAAGATAGCTAAAGAAAGAATAAAGAAAAGATGGAAACTATAAGAGAACTAGCAAAATATTAGTTAAACAAATCTAAAACAGAAAAATAGGGATTAGTATTGCGTGAGTGCGGGAAGACGGCTTATGAGCTAGTTAAAGAAGCTTGCTATGTGCTCGGCAAGGATCGTAGAGCCTTCCATTATTCTGAAGTCATTAAGTATATAAGAACCTATTATCCGGAATGCAAATATAAGAATAATACTATTTATCTTCACTTAAGGGGGCTCTCGAAAAATATAGAAAGCTCAAAGAAACATCATCCATCATTATATAGAAGAGCCTTTCTCCTCTACCTAGGCAGAGGATATTTCAAGTTAGCTGAGCATGTAAAAGCAGGTGAGAAAGAGGCTATTGAAAAGCCACATATCGAAAGCCTTGACCCAGAAGCCATTGCTAAAGAGGTTATGGAAAAATTCCTTGGAGTAAAGCTTGAGAAGAAGAGACTTAACATATTTGGTAAATATAAGGAGTTCGATCTTGTAAATATTGAGAAAGGTATAGTTGGTGACGTTAAGTACTTTAAATTTAAAGGTTCAACACCATCTGCAGAGTTTAGCAACATCTCGGAATACATATGGCTTATGGAAAAACTCGAAAAATCAAGCGGTAGGAAATGGAGAAAACTCATAGTAGGTATGGGTAACAGAGAAACATTTGAAAAATACGCTAAACTATACGGACCATGGCTTGGAGACCTAGAAATATACTTCATAGACAACAATAAAAAGCTATGGAACATAAGAAGACCTGACCTCGGTATATGAAGACTGAGCTATGCCGGCTCAAACAGGCTTCATCTCACTAATATGGACCTCTACTTTACTGGTTCAAAAGCTTTGATAGACAATGTGTTGAGAGATATTACATACTATGTTAGGGCAGACATAAGCGGGTATGAACGATTCAGTACTGTAGGCTCCAAAATGGCACACTACATTATCTATACTTCAATTCTAGCTTTGTTTTGTACATTTTAGCTTTCATCCATCCCATTATGCCCTTGGATTTGCGGAGTACATCATGTTCAATTACTTTTCCTGCGTGCTTGTCTATGAAAGCATAGTAATAGTTTTCTTCTAGGTCCTTTAATTTAACTACGTAAGCTTTAGGTTTTAATGAAGAATGCTTAACTTGAACTGTTTCCAAGACGCTTACCCTATATTTGCCAATAATGTATTGTTTAAAGAATTCTTCAGCGCCTTTAGTTTTTAGTAGGTCTTCTCGTTTAACAATATTTCCTTTAATTTTGTCTATGTGGTACGTTCTATACCATAAGGGTGTTTCAACTTTAATTATCCAAATGCTTTCCGCTAATTTTCTATCTGCTATGTTTAATGGTTTATCCTTAATCTGCTTAACGGCATTGATAGCTATGTTGTCAACTATTTCTTCTTTTAAGTACATGTTTTCTAACTTATAATCAAGTGTAGATGCATCGACCTTATATTCATATATGTAGTCTTTATCGAATGCTTTAAGACCATAAGTTCTTGACTCTTTATCAAAAGTTAGTGAGGCAATTGTTTTTCCTGGATATTTCTTGAAGAATATTTCTTTCACTTTCTTCTCGCTGAACACTATTTCATGTTTTACAATATTACCTGTCCTTACGTCAATGTTAACTATAGATGATCCATCAGGTGATGTTGTATTGAATTCCCAAACTCTATGGTTAATAAGCTTGTAGTCAAGTATTTTTAAACCTTGTAGACCATACCTATTTCTTAAAAATTCTTCTGCAATAGCAAAGGCTTTAGTATGGTTAATTAAGTCTTTTTCCATATTGTATTTGCCTGTTTGGGCATCTATGGTAATGAGATATAGGCTGCTTTCATCTTCAACATCTATAATTATCTCTTCTTCCTTCTCCTCAACACCTATGATGCTTCCTTCAGCAACTAGGGCTTTAGCTAATGATATGGCTGCTTCCTTCTTAAACCTAGTATTAATTTCAAGTACTTTACCGGAATACCTATTGACAATAGATTTGATAGTAAAGCTTGAGGTTTCGCCTTCAAATATTAATTCATAGTTTTTACGGCTTACAGGTTCAAGGTTAACAACGTTTTCGTTAACCTTTTCCTCTACAGCTTTACTTATAATGTCTTTTAATATTTCCTCGTCTAACGGTTCAAAGTCTAGTTTAAACTTGTTTTTAACCATGTCAGCTTCGAATCTACCGCTATTATACATTAATGTAAAGTCTATAATCCATTTTAGGCCTAGGTACATGTTTCTCCAAGAAATTATTGATATGTCTCTTGTAGAGCAATCGTATTTCGATGCTATTTTAGACTTAACAATACGTTTAGCTGAAGTAAGGCTAATGCCTTTACCTTTAATAAGTTTTGATGCTTTAACCCTACCATATCTTAACCTAGCTCTCTTTCTAACTTCGGATGCTATCCATAATCTGCTTTCTCTACCAATATCAGCTATAATACCTCCATCGTGGAGTACGAGAGCTTTACCGCTTGCTGTTCTTTGCCTTAATCTTCCCATAGAATCGTAGCCTTCATAGTATGCTTTCCATTCAACAATATGTAATGGAACATATTCTAGAGTAGCTCTTTCTACGGAAAAGTCTTTAACACCATATTTTACCCTTAGAACTCCGCTTAACTTATCGACGACATCATCGTAGTCGTATCTTAAGGCGATAGGGTAGTCTAGCTCAAAAACTCTTAAAACTTCATGAACTTTCTTCATCTTAACCTTAAGAGGAGGTTTCAGGAAAGTTTCAGGAACTGCGGTGGGTATAGGGACACCGTACTGTTTAATAAGGTCTAAAAGTTTAAACCCATTAACCAAGAAAACCTTGCTTTTAAACTCGTAGTTACTCTCAATAAATTCAACAGCAGAACGTGTGAAGTCGGATGTAGTAACGAAAATGCCTTTATCAGCTCTAGCAGCTTTAAGAGCAATAATAAAATGTTGTAAATCAGTATGGCCAGCTTTCCTACTGGAACTATACCTCTTCACCTGGACGACATATTTTTCCCTAAAACCAAACTCGTTAACCTTAAAAGCCTCAATATCAACACCCTTATCGCTAGGACCACCAACAACCCTAATATCCTTAAACCCCATCCTCCTAAGAAGCTCAGCAACAATCTCCTCTAAAACACTAGGAGGAACATTCTGAAGGAGCCTAAGCTCATAACTCATACAAAACACCAAAATAAAATCTAACAAACCAAATACTTATATCTTAAAACAAAAACATTAAACAACAATTCTAACCAAACCAAAACATAATAAGAACACTTAAACATAATAACCCATAACACACCGCTTCAGGGACCAAGATTGATTGATAGGCTTTACTGGGCTGCTAAAACATACTTCTCAAGTTATGGTGTTGCATGGTTTGATTTAGAACTTTTTCTGAAAATTCTTAGATACGTCGGCTTAAAAGGCCAGATTACCGATAGAGAACTTAGCAAGTTCATTTACGAGCAGGCTGGGGTAAAGTTTGCTAGAACAGGTAGGGAAGGATACTATTTTGCTAAACTGCTAAGATACTTAGAGTTAGCAACCATAGTTAAGAAACGCAGAGTTTATGAGATGAAGCTTACAAGCTACGGACATTACATATTAAACGAAATAGGTAAAGCAAGTAGTCAAAGAAGAGTGGTAGACGTTGTTAGGAATGTTTTTCTAGAATGGTATCCGCTACAGGTTTTCCTAAAATACGTTTACGTTAAAGGGAGAGTGTCTTGGAGAGACGTGGTTAAGGATCTTGGAGAAACTATGAGGAAATGGACTAAAACACTTTACGAAATAGGGATAGCGAAGGAAATAATGAGGAAACCTGGAGTAGCCAAGCCATTCAACAGTTTTGTTGTAAGAAACATGTTCATACCGCTAGCTAAACAGCTAAACCTAGTAAACCATGAGAACGGAAAACTAAGCATAAACCCCGAAATCAAAAACACCCTGGCAAAATATTTTGCCGAAAAAGAATATGACATTATAAAAACAATGCCAGGAGAATACACAATATACTCAGCAATAGCAGACATACACGTAGACGCAGAAACAACAGTAATCATATCACCATGGATAAACAGCACCATAGTAAACCTAATAGAGAAAACACAGAAAATAAACAAGAAACTAAACCAAATAACAATAGTAACAAGAAAAACAGCAAACAACATAAAACACATAAAACAACTACTAAAAACACCAATAAAAATAAGCACATACTACTACAACAAACTACACGCAAAAATAACCATAAACCCGAAAGGACCAGCAACAATATCCTCAGCAAACCTAGTAAAAACAAGCCTCCTCAAAAACTACGAAATAGGAATATACTACACAAAAACACCAAAACAAATAACAACAGCAACAGAAGAAATCATAAACACATCAAACAAAATGTTCATGTGAATGTAGAGTGCTGCCTACCTAAACTTGTCTAACATCATGTAGTTAACATCAACGTTATATAGTTTTATAAGGAACTATAAACTGTGGAGGCTTAGCGTCTATGAGTATACCGCGTTTGAAAGAAATGCGTAAGGAGAAAATCCCTTTAACAGCCTTTTATGATGAAGATATGGAAGCAATAGCAAAGAAGCTTAAACTATATGATGATATAAGATTTGGTAAAATGAAGTGTTTTATTTGTGGTGCAAAGGTGACATTTGAAAACTTAGGAGCGTTTTTAAAAACAGGTGACGGAGTAAAGGTAGTTTGCGATAATAGTGAATGTATATTTAAAGCTATAAGAATAGCTGAGGAGCTTAAGAGTAAATAGCTAGGTTAAGCTATGGTCTCGTACGATATACTTTTAAGTTTACCCTCCTACATAGGCTACTTAGCTTTAACACTATTCGTATGGTGGCTTCTTCACCCAGATTCCTTCGATAAAATTGCAGTATATGCTTACAAGCTAATGGCATATGTAAGTAAGCAGCATCGTAAAAGATATATTGCCAAATATATTGAACATGATGTAGCTGGAGTTTTGAGGAGACTTGAAAAGTATTTTAAAATAGATTTACGCAGGTTAAAAATAGAATGGGCTGATGTAGAGACTGTAGAGCTATTCTCGAGAAAGAACGCATAATTATTCGTTTAAGGCATCATAAGAATATGAAGAAAAACATGGCGGAAGCCTTGTTAACATATGTTTCCCACATCTTACCACCAACAGTAAAAGCCGTTTTAACAGATGAAACAGTCTTAGATGCAATATCCTTCATGGTATCGCATAATATAGCTAAAGGAGACCCCTACCTAATATATGAGTTGAGAAAAGCCTTAGAAACAAAGTATAGCGAGGATAAATTAAAAGATCTCTATAGTCTTCTAGATAAAATACATGAAATATATGAGCAAAACCTACTGATTCGACTAGTAATACCAGAGACAATACAGGTATGTACAAAAGTTTACCCTAAAATATCAGCAGACCTATCTAAGGAGGCGAGGGAATTTATAGACTACGTACATGAGCTAGTAAAGGGAACACTCACTGAACCAGTGTTTAGAGGAAAATACTTCAGAACCGTAGTTGTACGTGTAGCAAAACCGGAGAAAGTACTCATGCGCGAACTAGAACCGCACCTAAACCTCATAAAACATGCCGTCAAGAGGGACTTAGTAAACACAGTTTGCATAGTAGCAGCAGGACCCTACAAGCCATATTGGGCAAGAAAACTAACAAAGAAAAACTGTAGGAACCTTAGGTTTGAAAGTGGACGTAGATGAAACATACGAAGCCAAATATAAAGGCGAACCAAACTACATATACTGCACCATACTAAGAAGAAAGTAAAAGAACACGAACAATATAAAAACATAACAACAATAGAAAAACAATAAACAAACTAATAACCCAAGGAAAAAATACCAACAAAAATAAACAACTGCAAAAACAAAACAACAAACCCTAAAACGTGTTCCCTCGTCTGAACTTTAAAGTTTTTCTTAAAGGTATTATAAGTTCCTTCTTTAAGCTTCAAACGAATTCATTATTTAATCATAATTAAAGATTAGCAGCATGCAAGTTAAGCTCGATACCGAGGTATTATTGGATATCTAGTAACGCATATCATACGGAAAAGGGACATAAGCAATAAATTTAAAATAAAAATGTGAAGTTTAAGAAAGTCACAGTACAATTTGAAATAAAAGCTGTAAAAGAGATTAATTTAAAAAAATGCTTATTTTGATAGCGATCTTCTTCTTTTTACGATAGGATTTAATTCTTCTACAGCTTTGAGAAAATCAGACATCGATAATTTTAGTTCTTTGAGAAGCTCTGTGTACACTGCTTTATTCTTACTTAAACCCATATAACTGCTCTTAGTTAGTCTCTGGATGGCATTTATTATAGTGAGCTTTATTAATAGTTCTATGTCTGCTCCACTATAACCCTTGGTTATTTCAGCTAGTCTTTTAAGATCTACATCTCTCTCTAAAGGTAAATTTCTTGTATGTATCTGTAAAATTTCATATCTGCCTTCACTATCTGGTAGAGGTATTTTTATTTCTAAGTCAAATCTCCCAGGTCTTCGCAAGGCATCATTAACGGCTTCTATATCCCTTGCTGCTCCTATTACCACTACCCCTCTATGATTTTCTAATTCGTCTAGTAATGTTAATAAGGTGTTTAAACTTCTTTTTTCGGTTAAACTGGTAACTTTACCATGGCTTGGTGCTAGTACATCTATATTGTCAATGAATATTATTGAGGGAGTATATTTCTTGGCCTTCTCGAAAGCCTCTTTTAGCTCTATTTCAATTTCCTCGTCTCGTTTTATTAGGAGCTCAGACCCGTTAATGGTTATAAGTTGTGCTCCCATTTCATTCGCTAGTGCTGAGACGAGTAAAGTTTTTCCAGTACCTGGTTCACCATAGAGTAATATGCCCTGTATAGGTCTTATCTTCAAATGTTCAAATACTTCCGGATGCTTTAGGGTAAGTTCTACAATTTCATGAATGCTTTTTATAGTCTCCTTCATACCGCCTACATCTTTATATGTAGCTCTTATTCTACATGCCTGTAAAGGTAATCTTTCAAGGATAGACATCTTAGTGTCCTTGTTCACTATAACTACTCCGCTTGGATCAGTCATGACAACAGTGAACGGTAATGCTCCACCAAGTAGGGGTACTAGGACTCTATCTCCTTCAACAAGAGGGTAGCCTATAAGCCTTCTTTTAACGTAATCTACAAAACCTGGTTCTATTGTTATTCTATGTAATGATGGTGCTAGTTTAATTAGCTTCGCGTACTTTACCTCGGCCTTTTTAACGATGACTTCTTCTCCCAGTAATACACCAGCGTTTCTCCTTACCAGGGAACTCATTCTTATAGTATATGGATTCTGATCTTCTAAGGAAAAAGGTTGTATTATCGCAGCGGTTATGCTACGGCCTCTAATTTCAACAATATCACCGGGATTTAAACCTAGCTTCTCCATGATATTAACGTGTGCTCTGACTACATTTTTACCTATAACCAGGTCCTTCTCTTCCGCCTCAATGACCTTTAATGAAATTTCATGTAATTTACTCCTTTCCTTATATGGTTTATGTTCTTTTTTAAATTTTTTAAATTTAAACATTAGTTAGCTCCTCTAAGGGTATTATACGGCAAACAAGCAAAGTCCTCATAATTAAACTATTAACAGCTCCTTTTAAATATCATCGTCTTTTTGTAGTTTTAAGTAAGTAACTTAAACAATACACATAGAAATATTCGATGGAAGGACTATAGAACATAACAAAAATAACCTAGCAACAACACATATTTAGCATTACCATTGACCATGTTACGATTCAAACCATGAGATAGAGACCATGAAATGTTAGGTAGATCAGAAAAACCATTTTTATAAAAATGGATAATGGTTTCTAGGTTCAGTATTGTAAAAGTATTCTCTCATACTACTTATTCTGCTGGTAAGAACTTTAGGATCTTTTGCTAAAGGTATTTCGAACAGTACGCTTGCATATTTTCTAATATTTCTCTTTTTCACAATTCCTTTCCATTTACTCTTAGGATCTTTTGATACTCTTCGAAGAAATAAACCTATATCGTAAGGGTATTTTCCCACGTAAAAGTCTTTAATCCATGCTGCTTGAAAACCTTCTGGACCTAATTCCTCCAAAGGCATTTTCCTTCCACCATTTGTTAGCATGTTCTTTACATAATCATTATATACTTCAGGATATAACTTAATGATTCTTTGGAAAGTGTTGTATACGTTCCTAAACTGAGGAGACCATGTGCTCCTATCGAATAAGGGATATTCGTTCTCCGCTAAAGGCTCTATAGGTACGAGCCAAAGTTTATCAACACTAAGTTCGGGTCCTAGACCTCCCAAGGGGTATACAGCAATATTGTACAACTCTTTCTCTCAAATATTTTTAACAATACCTAAGAGCTTCTTAAAACCTGCAACCTGAGCCTTCAAGGTCATAGAGAAAGCTTTAGGATTCCACATAGTGACTTTATTTACAGGTGTTTTAAAAGAAATTTCAAAGATTATCCTGTCATGGTTTTCAATTCTTTTCAGAACGTCAATAAGTTTATTCTCTATTTTCCTGAACATTTTCTCATCAATTCTCGAAAAGAAAACACCATTAGTTTGAATAATAGCTCTACTAACGTAAAACTTACCAACATTATACTTTCTAATGACAGTTAATGCAGCAGCAAAATCTATAGTCGCCATTGTTCTTTCAAAGTTAAGACAAAGTTCACCGCCTTGAATCCTAACCCAAGTTATTTTTCTAGGTTTCCTTTTAACAACCTTAACCCTCAAAGCCCTCTCAATATTACTCAACTGCTTCATAACCCAATCAGCATGATGAAGCTTGCAATCTTCGCTAAACCAAGCGTACCTCCTAGCATAACATAGGGGACAACGTAGCTGACAACCGCAATACCTCAAGATAAGAGCAAAACCACCACCCTCATCATTAAGCTCCCAAGGCTCAACAAACACAGCTTTCTTCTCATTGAAATGAAACTTGAAAAACATACAAAACCACCATCTATAACTTAGAAACACAACATATTTCACCATTACTTAGTGGCAAAATATACAACACTTTCTAAAGCCGCAATTTTAAAACCTGTTGGAAAGCAGAGTTTATGAAATATCTTCTCCATAATATTCTACTTGAGATCTATAAACAAATGCAAGTTAGGAAGAAATAATTACACTCGACAAAGACATCGTAGATAAAGCGCTAGCCCTAAAACCCCTAATAAATACAGTCATACGACCTCGACAACATCAACAGTAATAATGGTGACCATGGTATTCTCCCGCATATTAAACCTAATCTAAAGTTTAAAATATTTTAAGAGACGAAGGTGTTCCTATGACCCCATAGAGATAAGCCCATTTTTCAGCTGGTTCTCTAACTCTTTTCTCTTTTATTGTATTGGTTAAGGTAATAATTTTACTTCCTGACAGGGTTACAAAACATAGTTGAAAACAATTAAGGCTTATTTTTAATTTTTTCTTTCACTTTTTCTATAGGCGTGTCGCGTAGGTGCCTAGTTTAGAGGCATCCTCCCGTGCTCACAGAATTCTAAACAGTTATTGGTGACCATACTATTTAGTTTTATAATATAATAAATAGGTTCATTTAATGTACATGCGCTCATAAGCTTTTAAAGTGTAATCAGAGGAAATATAGGCACAGAACTTCTTTAAGAGAAAGTTGGTAAATAATTGCGGTCCTTTAAATAGTATTCTTAGAAGGCAAATTTATCTATAAACCTAGGTAAAAATGCGGGCCGAGTTCTGTTCGTTCTTGTTTTTTGCTAACTTGCTTTTAATTAGCACTTCATAATATAGATACGGGATATATGTGAAGTAAGATATTTTCGACATTTCAACAAGTTGTAGCTTTATATCAAGTTCTTCTTCAGCACGCTTTAGAGCTGTATCAAGTGCTAAAATCAATGTAGAAACAACTGCTGCTCTACTTCGCTTAAAACCTGCCAGAAAGATAGCTTTAGCGCTTGGAGCAAATAGTAATCTCTTCTTTTTCTCATCAACAATACATTTCCACTCGGCAGGCAGAAACCTGGTATTTAGTATTGTAGCTATCTTCCTAAGCTTATTTAAATCACTCATCTTAACAAGTCTAAACTGTAATTTAAAACCACAGTACGGACAGAACAAAGCATCTTCGGGAACACCTTTTTGACAATTAGGGCATCTCAAAACGGACGTTCACCTCTGTAGAAAGTTCTCAGAAATCTTTCCTAAATTTCTTTACCAACATATCTAAAGGATATAAGGTATAGTAGAGAGCTTAGAAATCATTACAAAAGTATGAAAGATATTATTAGAAGCAAGACTAAAACTCGTTTATGTTTAGGAGACAAACTTAGTAAATTCAAAATACATATCATGGTTAAAAGATAAAGAGGCAAAAATTAAATAAACTAAACATAGCAAGTGAGCAATGACAGCACTATAACAAACTTAGTAATCGTGCCGAAAGCTTGTCAGAAACCTGTTCTTAAAGAATGAAAAACTGAGTTTGAAAAGGCTAAAGAAGGCTTTGAACAGGCTTTTAGTGAGAATCCTTTAGAGCTAAGGGCGTTAATCATTAATAGTCTTAGTAAAGAGGATTATCCTATCTTTCAATACTTCAACACAAAGGTCATGCCGCATGCTAATAAGCTAGAAAAGCCCTTCACGGTTGACTAAGCTATAACGAACAAAGAAACCGACAAGCAGCATAGGTGACGCAAGCATGAATTAATACGCTAGGATGTCACTATTGTAATGAAGGCTAAGTAGAACGTGCAATAAAGTATAAGCAGGTATGGAATAATTCCACAGGAATTATTCCCTGCTCTGATGAAGTTCACATGTATAGGGAACTAAGAAAGTACAAGAAAGTTTTCCCTAAAACACTTAACTTAAAGTAAGATAAAAACGATTAAGAAATAAGAATCAAATAAGGTAGAAATAAATATCTTTACCTAGCACCTCCTATGAACTTCAAAGTCTACATTCAATGAATTATTTTTAGCTAGCTTACATCCTGTATGTGAATGTGTCTGCTATTTTCTCCGCTATTTGGGAATCTATTTTTGACTTCTTCGGTTAGGTATTGTTTTATTTTCTGCTTAGCTAGGTTTCTAATGTGGTATGCTTCGTAGGTTTTTTCTCCCTATTTGCCAAACCGGGTTATCAAGCCCAAGTAGTGAAACATGTTTATCAGTTTTCTTTGAAACAAGACGAGATACTTTAGCCTAAGCATTCCTAAAACCCGCGGGCTCTGGGACATTAGTTTTTCAATAATATTTGAGATTAATTTCCTAACCCGATAATGTTCGACGGTACTAGTGTTAAAGCATTCTAGCTACATGCATGTCTAGCGGAATGGGTATGTTTAGAGGGAATTTAGCGTAATGTCCTTTAGCTATTAGTGTTATAAGGTCTAGGACTTTCATAGCGAAAACTATGGTTTTCTGCTGAGGTTTATTATTTAATACTTCAGCAAGCCTATACCAGACTTCTTTAGGGTTTTCCACCAAGTAATCGAAACGTATATTCCACAAATACTGGGTGAACCCGATGCTGAAGAATTTTTCAACTGTAAATTTCCGAGTTTCCGGAGAGCCCTAAACCCAGGTTCGCGCATGTTGAAACGTAGAAAACCCTCTTAACTAATACCCCCAATAGCTTCACTAACAACCCTAATCCTAAGTGAAAAATAAAACAATCGGATGCTATATTATGGACGTTTCTTGAATATAAAGATATTTGCTTTGCATAGTAAAATACACCCTAATAGCGAAGAAAAATACCAATATAATTGAATTAAGCGAATACCAAAAGATATCACACTTTAGCGTAGGTCTAAACGAATTTCTAATCATTTCATTATTAAGATAGTATCGTTATAGGATGCAATGCTTCTTATGTACTGAAAGAGGTCTCGGAGAAATTGCGAAAACGTTAAGCTCGGGTTTCATAGGACAGTTAAGGTATAGGACGTAAGCTCCACCTATTTTACCAATTATAGCAGCATATATTCCTTCAAGTATTTCGTCTGTCATTGGATAGATGCGGCCAGCTAGTTTTTCAAACATCTCGTCGGCTAACTTACCCATCCAGAACATTACATCCTCTCTTTCAAGTTCATCTGTGATGCCCAAACTTGCACCAAAGAGTATCTCATTTTGCCAGCCTTAAGTATTTTTCTTGCTTCCACTTTTCCCTTATAATAAGTTAGGATCAAGAACTTAGGTTAAGCATTCACAGCGTCAGAATCACTTAAAGGCTTATAGAAATTGGTTAAGACGAAATTTTGAACTGGATTTCCTTGAAGCTATTGATGCGAAGAGATTACTCAGAGTCTCATGAATTGCTTCATAGATTTCTACAGCATTTTCATCATTGACTTTTTCACCAAGCTCCAAGATAACGAAGCCACTAGCTAATGCTTCTCTTTTAGCAGGTTCTGTAAACTTTCTCGCTACAAGAACTTTTAAGTTCGGCACTCTTAAGAGGTTCGCAATTCTCCCTACCTCCTGGTGTACTACTCTAGAATCAACCTCCTTATTCCAATTCTTACACGAAACATAAACTGTAAATATAAAGTGCTCAGTTCTCTTTTCAGCCCATACGTCTACTTCTATCAGTTTTCCACTTCTCGAGGGTGCTTGATAATTAACTCTCGTAGAAAACCCTAGTTCACTTAGAACTAAAGCTACAATGCTTTCTAAGACCTCTCTAGATGGTTTGGCCTGAATAATCTTTCTTGCTGATGACCTCCGTAGAAGAACTTTGGTTGATTTAAAAATTTTAATGGCATCTTTACTCCATGCTCTTCCCGCATTATCGATTATGACTTTTACTCCATTAAAGTTCCTCTCCATACCCACAATAACAACGTTTCGAAATATTGATGGATTTGCTATAGGTCCTTCAAAAACTAATACTGTGTTTTCTGGCAACGAACGAAAAGAGGTATAGGGAAAAGGCATTACTATAACATTAACTTGGTGAGCACCTGGCTTATTAAGTGAAAGTTTACAATAAAAGCATTCGTCTTCCGAATACCAGTCAATAACTACTTCATAATCTCTTAGCTTTTTAAGGTAATTATACAGTTTATTACAATATTCATTAACTAACTCAGTAAGAGCTTTTGTAAGAGCTTCCTTGATTATGTAGTTTAGGTGACCTTTATAATAAATTCCATCGATAATCATGTTGATCCTAAGATTGCCGGGATCAATACCATATATAGCTTTAAATATTTCTTTAAATTTATATGCATGACCGTAAAGACGTTCTGTCAAGACAGCTATTTGACTTGGACTAAGATTTTTAAATGTCTCAAGGATCCTTTTATATCTGGGTATTTCACCTTCAGCCTTTGAAGCTAAGTTTTTAATGAGGTTTGTTGAATAAGGTGGAATAATTATGCAATAAAGCCCCGCTGAGGAATGTTTGGATCTAAATGCTAAACCTGTTGATGCAAGAAGTTTATCAATGTATTCCCGTTCCACATTTTCTTTGAGAAGAGCAATTACAGTATGATAAAGTTCATCAACATTCCGCGATAGTAACTCAAATTTTTCCCCTTTTTGTTCCATCTTGGCCAGGATATACGAGGCTGCATACTTTAATATCTTTCTATCAAATTCTGAGCATTTATTAATCCTCTCTCGTGTAATTTCCTCAAGTTCACTATTAAATTTAGCAAGACAATTTACTAAGAGGTCCCATATTTTATCATGTGTTTTGAAGCCATAAATGGAATAAAGGGTTTCAGCGGTTTCACTAAGTAAAGCTACTACTTCATTTATTACTTGATCACTTATACCGTACTGCTCTAGATTATATCTCAAGTAATGCTGATTATGCCGCATGTAAAACCACAGAAAAGCAGTTAATGCATGCTCCTTACTTTTCTTCAATATTTTTTCAACAGTTCTTAGCTTGGCACTCAACATTATCCTCCTAACATCCTCTTGATGTCATATTAATTATTAAATATGTACTTGGAAAAAATTTCTCTAAGCAAATATGTGTATCCTCTTCTTATTAAAGATTGAAGAACAGGGATTCAAGTGGCTTGTGCAGATACGTACTTTCAATATAGTATTAACTTTTAATTGCTCTCTACAAGTTTAGACTTTGCCATGTTACTTGGAATTGCTCATCCTCGGGAAATAGTATTTCCCTTATATAGTATGTAGTTCCACTATATAACACGCGTTTTAACCATTTAGCACAATAAATGCTCGTTCAATAATTTCCTTTAAAATCTCCGAGTCTCTCCAAGAAGTACTTTAGCTGCTATCTCTTTGGACGCCCAAGTAATCAATGTTTCCTCCCTTCTGTTCTTCCTCTTTTCACCCTTCTTCTTTAATCGTATCTTTATTTCCCTAACAGCTTCTTCTCTGATCCCTGAATATAGTGTGCTGTATAATTCTTCCATTCATGAACATCATTGATACGTGCTTCGGGTTCTTCACTTATAAAGTCGTGGCATTTAGCAGTATATAATGCAACACCATAACTACTCTTCATAATACGCTGATCTATTTCGTAACTTAAAAGACCACCACATATACGGGGATTCTTCATAGCCGCAACCTTATACACAGCAGCCTCCAAAGACACATCACACAAAAGCACCGTAGCCAAAAACGCACCATTCTGATAACATGAAAGAGCCACCCTAAACAAATCCAAAGCCTCAACAACAAGACTTCACTAAAAATATGCTTATTATTTATTAAATTTAAGTTAAGTGCAAAATATGTTTTACATATTTAGTAAGGGAGACAGAGATGCAGAGAAAATTGAGAGAGGAAGAAATAATAAAGCGCTTCATAGATTCAGGAATAATAAGTAGTTGGTTCTTACAAGAAATACCAGTAGGTTTAAAGATATTTGAAAACATTCTGGCGAAGGAATATCATGAAAAAGAACTCACAAGGCTGAGAGGGGCGTTAACCGTACTTTCAAGAAAAATAGACTTAGTATGTATAGTAGGAATAAATAGACCTCCCTTAAAACCGAAGTTCAAAGACTGGTTAAAAATTAGAGAAGAACTCAAAGGTACTAAGGCATGGCTTTTTGAAGTAAAAGATAGATTAAATGCTGAAGCTTTAGGTGAAATCTTAATCAACGAATACTTATTCAAAAAAGATAACCCTGACATTCACGTCATAGGTAAGGGAATAATATGTGGAAAGAGGGATCCTAATAGTCTACTAATAGGGGAAGCATGTGAAGCATACAGAGTTAATGTGTAAACTTAAAGAAAAATTACTTGAAAAGATTAAAGGTCCGCAAAAGCATGTTTCTGAAATAGTTAAAATAGTCTTAGAGAATATATCCGCTGACGTATTACCCTACATTTTAAAGGGTATCGAGAACGTGGAAGAAATATTATTAGCACTTCCTTTTACTAAGTATGGATGGCTTCTCGCTATTTACGAAGCATACGGTAAAACCGAGGACTCCAAAATTATAGTTTATTTTAACTCTGAAAAACCTCAGTGGACGGCTTCGATAATTGTTCATGAATTAATACATAAATCGTTAGACATAAAGTGTAAAACAGTGCTAGACACTATAGTTGATGAAACCTTAGCGTACCTTGCCTCGTTTAAACTAGGTTTCTTAAAATTATATGATAAAAGCATTAGAGAGGCCATAGAGTTACTATCTCAATGTAAAATAATATGGGAAAGCTATGATTATCAATTAATTAACGTATTTATGCCCAGAATTTTAGCTAAAGAACTTATAGAATACGACTTCAACAATGTAGTTAAAGAAGCCATGACCGATTTTAGCAGTTTAATTAACTTATGGCTAAAAAGAAAACCTAGTAGAAAAATTAGGAAAGCACTCGCCACAGCACTAGTGCTAATAGGAATAAACCCTGAAAAATATGGATTAGAAAAAATCACATGTAAACCAGAAATAAAGCCCATTACAAACATGTCGCAAGAAATAAAGCTCGAAGGAGTAGACAGCAACTTCTTAAAAATGATAAAAATACTTGAAGAAATTATCAGAAACCCTGAAAAACTGAAAGAAATTTTAGCTCCATGGTGGAATGAAATAAAACCGGTACTGGATGATCTAAGAGCATACATCACATATAAAAAACGTAATCTTGAACATAGTACTTAAGAAAACATTTTTTATAGCGTAAGACGTCAAGAAAGATGATGTAGGCATCTATTTCACGTATTATGAAGACTTAATAAGCGATATGGTTTTCAATAGAGAGAAAGACGTAGTGGTAAGTTTTTCTTTAAAAGAAAAAGCACAGAGCATCGTTATTTGTTGAACAGGAAAACAAAAGGCTAGGTATTTGCAGAGTATAAGAGGAAGATGTTATATAGGCTAGAGGCTTCTTCAGAAATAGCAAAGTGCTTTAACAAAAAGGTGTAATTAACCATAATATTTAGCATAGCATCATAGTTTAATTGCTAGCAATACCAGAAACTGCAATAATAATATCATAAGACATGCAGTAACTGCTCTAGTACATCTTATTAAACTTATAAGATTATCGCAATATTATTAAGTGAAATTATTATAGAGAATAATAGTTGAGGTACATGATAATGAAGGAAAGTGTAGAGTCAAGTTTAATATTTGAGAAACATTTCAAGGTAATAGCTTCTTTAACTCCTTCTAGAACAGGTTTAGTAATACATGTAGTATTTAAAAATGAGCCTCTTCCAGGACGTCAAGTAACACCCAACGTTGAAATATGGTTTCCCATAAATGGATATATGACATATATGTACAAAACCATAGAGGAAAACATGGTAGTACTTATTGAATCTATTTATGACGTTAGTGATTCAGAACCTGCAATGCATGATTACTTTATTGCCCCTGGTAAAAGCGCTGAAGCCTACTTTTACATAAGAATCCCTCTAGAACATGTAGAACGCATGAAGGAAATTGCTGATAAAGAAGGCATAGTAACATTATTTTTGCACTTGTATTTCTCAGTGCTATATAGGGCAAGAAGCTTTGCTCAGAAGACATATAAACTCCATTTAGTTTACAAATTTAATATACCTAAGGTTATTATCGAACAGTGGTTAGCTCGATGGATAGTAACCTATGCACAATATATAGATCTACCCTCAAAAATCTCTAGAGAGATACTTAGTGATTTCATTGAAGCAGTAAAATCATTTAATGTAGGAGCATACAAGGCTGCCGTTGCTATGGCAAGAAGAGCCCTGCAACAAGCCCTTGAAGACAAAGGAGCTACAAAAGGAAAAAAGTTATTAGAGCAAATAAACGAGCTAAAGAATAAAAAGGTGTTAGATAAAGCAACAGCCAGCTTAGCTCACGGAGTTAGGCAGTTTGGAAATTATGGTGCTCATCCACAAAACGACCTGCTAGCTCAAGTAACGCGTGACGATGCTAAACTAGCAATTGATATTACTAAAAAGATACTAAAAGAACTTTATAGTATACAATGATCTCTAGTGCTTACTTACTGTTCTTTTTCTCTATACTACGTACTTTCATTATTGATTTTCTTGTAGTCTCGCTGAGTATATAAATACCTAAGTCGGCTATCTTGCTATGTTCTTTCCATCGTTCTACAGATCTATATTTATCTTTATTGCTTCGTATAGCTTCCACAAATATTTCAAAGAACTTAGATTCCATGAGGACACCATATCTAAGTTTTTAAGCTATTTCCTTGACTTAAGTTTAACATAGTATCTTACTATATGTCTGTTAGAGGATATATCCTTGTACTTGCTGAACCAGCTCTCGAAAGTATCCCACAATTTCCTTATTTTGTCTTCCTCCCCAAGCTCCTCTACATAGATAACATTATCTTCACCTAGTATTTCTTTTAATTCTTTATAGTCTATGACGTAATCGTGTGTTGGATATCCTTCAACAAGCCGTTCTACTATTTCTTCGGCTTTATCTTTGAGCAAGCTATACTCATGCATAAGCAACCTTAGTGCATAAGTCTTCGCAAGTTCATTAGTGTTCATGGCCTCTTGGATCATTATTGGATCTAGTTTTTCAGCTAAGACTTTCCAACTATAAGGTGCATTTTCCTCGGGCACTTTTTCGAATAAAGCAGAGACTCCTTTGAAAGCCCTGATAATGTCATTTGAAGATATAAAATCTTCTTTATATTTTATTTGTATATCTATTGGAGACACGTGACTTATAGGTCCCATAACAACCTTATTACTGGCTAAAACCATTAATGTTCCGCCACTCATGGCAAAGTGTATTATGAAACTCGTAACATCCTTCGCATTTTCACGAATGAGTTTAGCCACCTTGAACGAAGAGATGACACTCCCGCCAGGTGATTGTATAAGCAAGAATAACTTCCTTATTTTTCCTCTTCCAATAGGTTCTCTTTCTTTAATTTCCTTTTAATGGCGTCTATGGCCTGTTTAACATTAAATTCTTCCGGAAAATCTATATACGGATATAAGATTACACGCGGTGCAACGATAAGTCCCGAATAAGGAGCCATGATAACCATAGCTGTTTCTCCGACATTAAGAGCTTTATCTAAACTGTTAACGATCTTAGAATCATGCTCTTCAGACACTATGTTTATTTCATCTTTCACATATATCACCTCTTCATATATTACAGGGGCCACTGTGACTAACTACGCGTTTAAGAGCATTAATAAATTTTGAGTAAGACATATTTTAACTACTCCGGTTATTTGCGTAAAAAACAGTATTATACCCTGATGGTAAATGTTATAGTAAGGCTATGCTCTAGTTCTATGAGAAATTTCTGAATTTTATCGCTAAATATTAAAGTTAAGGGAATGCGTAAGAATAATTATGAGAGGCTATGGTTAAACTGTTAGAAGCACAGAAGAGGTATACTAGGTCCTCTGTGGTTGTTGTCCTTTTAATTACATTATCTGTTATTATGTATGGAACAAAATATGGTATCACTTTGTTTATCATGTTAGTGTATGCTATTGCATTCAATATTGTAGCTTTGCTTTCTCTTCTTGGATACTATATTATTAGAGATTATTTTAGAGAACGTGAACATCGAAGGAGAATTAGAGAGGCTAAAGAGCATGTAATTTTGTTTAAAGTGAAGAAGGAAAAGGTTATTGTTACGGGGGAAAAAGCTCAAGTAGAGCTTAAAGTTGTGAAGAGTCATTTAATGGACAAAGCTTTGCCAATCCGTATTAGGAGATTCTTTAAGGTTCTTGAGAAAAGAGGGATAATGAAGTTAAAGGATGTTGAAATGAAAATATTAACTACGTCTAAACGTGCAGTAATAGTCTTAGCAACAAAGGAATCACTACTTGATGAGCTTATTCGTAAGGCTATGGTTCATTTCTTTAATGAAAAAGGATTAAAATTTAAAGGGGAAACATTATTTCGGAATTTTGTCCACTATAGACTAAGTAAACACTCTTACGTACTAAGATATATAAGGCTTAATATTCCAGGTTCTTCAGCTTTCCTCCTAATTATCAGAGAGCAGGCAAGAAATTTTGCAGAGATAGTTCTTGAAGAATATAAGAAATATGTGCATGAAATAATTAAGGATTTTATCGAATCAGAACATTATCTTAATCTTCCTCCAGAAAACAAAGAAAGATTAAGAGAATGGCTTACGATGGATTTCCGACCACCTATTAAACCAAGAGTGATTATAACGACACCCTATCAAACAAATGTTTATAGTCTACTTGAATTTGTAGACAAAGAATACGAAGAAGACTATGTTGACATGTTAAGAGATGAAGTTAAGAACATACTAAGCCAATTAATTGTCGTGTGGAAGATAAAAATAGCTTACCTATTCGAAGCAGCAGGCTACAATACAGATATAGTGAAAGCCGTGGAGAACATAGAGAACAATATAAACAAGAAACTCAAAGTAAAAAGATTCACAGAATTTCTATCCCTACAGGACCCGTACAATTCATTAATAACCACTATAGAGGCCATAGATAAAGAGCTATTTGAAAACATAAAGAGATATGAAGGCAACTTGAAAGAATTAAAAGATACTATAATGGACTTAAAACACATTCTATTTTGATTTAAACAACTCTGGCAACGTCCTAGGAGGGCCTTTAATTAAACCTTCTGATGATTTGAGGGTGAACGCAATTATTAGAGTTTTTTCATTGCCTTCTGTTTCTATTTCTATATCTTCTTTACCCATTTCATCTTCAGGGTCTTTAAAATCTGTTATTTTAAATGTTAAGTTACCTCCGATTGCTATCTTTGCATTCTTTTCTTTTCGCCCAAATCTTCCTCTACTAATACCATGACGTATCAAGCTCATTATCGCCTTACCTAACACGTAATGATTATCGTAGAACAAACAGTAAGAAACAAGCGCATTAAACGGAACCATGTTATAGCGAAGCATATTGTATATGATGTGTAGTCCACGTGCTTCAGAATTCTCTACCCATTTCTCAACATCTTTAACCCTCGGATATCTTAGGAACCATTTTCTATGAATATCAATCTTAGGTTTAAAATTGTTTACAAATCCCATTAACCGAGGCAGTCTATTTAGCAAGGTCTCCTCTAAGGTATGTAACCGTGGAGCCCCTGGAATAAAGTCTTTAAGCAAGGTATACCATAAATCTGCAGAATACAGGAAAACAGGTACCACTTTATTATCTTTTTTCACAGAAAAGAAGAACCAATGATATTTGGGGATTAAAGGTATTTCTACTATGAGCGTATTTACAGGCAATATAATGCTTCCTCTTTTTCCATAAAAGTATCCTCGAGGAGGACTATACACCCTACGTAACATAGGCAAAGAAAAGAAACCAAATAGCCCTTCGCCTCTCATAACATTGTTAATATTATTTACTCTTTCAATGAATCCCGAATAAAACATGAGCTGCCCCTTATTAGCATGACTACCATGATACCCTACATAATCTTCTCCTACCCCGCTAGTAGAAGATCTAGGAGCATGTTTAACTTGGATAAATGATAAAAACGTTCCTACACGAGGAATATGCTTAATAACAATAATGTCGCCTATCTCCCTCGTTAACTCTATATTTACTTTGCTAATACGCGATTTCAAGAAAATTTTACCATCAACAACATAAACATTTAAAGGAAGCTTTTGCGTTCTTGACTTCTGTTCTATCTTAGACTTAATAGAATCCATAAGCTTCAAGAGACGTTTCTCTGAAGGAGTAGTCTCAAATGCCTCCTTAAAAGCTTCATAAAAAACCTTAGCAATATCGAACAGCACCATGCTATTCCATCCCGCCGATATATTATCTGTTAACCGTTTCCAATAAATTAAAAACATTTAACAAATTTAAAGATGAACTTTCAAAAATAACATTCATAATAGTAACTATGCTTGATAATATTTAAACACTTAATAACAAATCTTACACTTAATAAAGAGAAAATGTTAAGCTTACCTTTTTATACACATAATATCTCAAACCCAACAATTCACAAATCCTCTATAATATTCTCGCATTTAGAAATCAGCATCACTTAAGATAGCTTAAGGAAAAATAATGAAATTACCTTAAAGACTCAATGATAAGCTCAGCATCTTCCTCCGGTATTGGCCGTTTAAGGTTTGCTGGTGTACCTACAAGATAGGCGTATGCCCTCTCCTTATTTCCGATAAAGCTTAGCCGAGGAACCAATTCGCTGAAGTCTGCAATGCCAAGCCTAATAGGTTCAAGCCTTACCCTCCAAGGATACTTAACCCTACCCTCCCTAACCTCATCAGGCCATAAGGGTTTGTCTTCTCTAAACCATGAAGAAGTAACTCTAAAAGCGCCAACAAACTTCCCTCCAAGACCCCTAGCATCCCTCTTCTTAACATAGAAAATAGCAACATCACCGGCCTCAACAAGCCTAACAGCAGCAGAACCCTCAGGAACACCATGAACACAATTTTCCTTAATAACAAACCAATTCTCCTCAGAAACAACAAAAACCCAAAACCTCACCATTTCATGCACACCTCAAACAATCTCTAATTAACATTATTAAACCTCGAGAAATAAAAATATAGTGAAATGATGAAGCTACCTAGGATACTACCTTAAATTTCTCCACAAAACTTAAATTTATGTGTACCAACTTATTCAGCTTAGGGATAAACTTGGTTAAGTGTCCTAGGTGTGGTAAGCCTATTTCATGGGTTGAGAAGAGAACCGTTGGAAATAATGTTTACTACTATGCAGTTCACTATGAGGGATCAATTAGAATTGGAGGGAAGGTTGAGAAAAAAGTTAGAAAGTGCTATCTTGGCCCTGAAGAATACAAGTATTTTATGCGTAAAGGCCTTAGCCAGGTAAGTTTACTATCGTTTCTAGAAACCTTGAAGGAAGAAGAGAAAGCTAAAGTTGAAAGACATAAAAAAGCTCTTAGGGAAAAAGAGAAACCAAGAGCTAAGGTAATTTTGAAAACAGCACTAAGTAGAGGAGACCTTGAATCGCTTCTCAAGAAGGGTGCGGATTTAATCAGGACTAGAGTTGATTACAAATACCTCCTAGTATTATTATTCCTTAAAAGAATAAGCGATATCTGGATCGAAGAATACGAGAAAACATATAACGACCTAGTTAAAAACTATGGACTAAGCCCTGCCGAGGCTAGAGAAGAAGCAAAAGCTGAAACCTACCACAGATTTAACATACCTGAAGAATGTTTATGGAACAACATTAGAAAAGAAGTAAGCAAACTACCTGAAAAACTTGCAGAATCATTAAAAAGAATAGCTGAGTTAAACCCTGAACTAAGAGGAGTAATAGATAGACTAGACTTCATAACATTTACCCAAAGCAGAGAGAACTTTGAAATCCTACGACAACTAGTTGAACTCTTCAGCAAATACAACTTAAGCAATAAATACGTCTCCTCAGATGTTATAGGAGACTCCTACGAATGGGTTTTAAAATACTTCGCTCCCCAAAAAGGAAAAGAGGGCGAAGTTTTCACACCAAGAGAAGTAATTAAATTACTCATGGAAATACTAGATCCAAAACCAAAGGAATCCGTTTGCGATCCAGCATGCGGACCTGCAGGCATGCTTATCATAGCATATAAACACGTAAGAGAAAAATATGGTAAAAAGGAAGCTGATAAACTACGTTTATACGGCCAAGAAGTAAACCATGACATATATGCTTTAGCCAAAATGAACCTACTAATACATGACATATTAAATGCTAAAGTAGAACTTGGAGATAGCTTACTCTACCCAAAATTTACTGAAAAAGGAAAACTAATGAAGTTCAATATTGTAGTAGCTAATCCACCATGGAACCAAGACGGATACGGTGAAGAGACACTTAAGAAAGCCGAGTTTAAGGAGAGATTCAGATACGGTTATCCTCCTAACAATAGTGCTGATTGGGCATGGATACAACATATGATATCAATTGCCGATGATAAGAAAGGAAAAGTTGGTATAGTAATAGATAACGGATGTTTGTTTAGAGGAGGACGTGAAAGAAATATCAGAAGAAAGATAATTAATGAGGATCTCATAGAGTGTATAATACTTTTACCTGAGAAATTATTCTATCACTCAGCACTTGCAGGAGCAATAATGATTCTTAATAAGAACAAGCCAAAAGAAAGAAAGGGTAAAATACTCTTCATTAACGCTTCAAATGAGTATGTTCCACATCCGACAGTTAAAAGACTGAACATGCTTTCAAATGGAAACATAAAGAAGATTGCAAATGCCTATAAGAAGTTCGCCAATATATCCGGTTTCTCTAGAGTAGTAGACATTAAGGAAATTAAGAACAATGATTACAATCTAAACGTCAACCTCTATGTTATGCCCCTAGAGGAAGAAGAAGCAATAGACATAACCAAGGAGTATTTTGAGTTGAAGAAGCTAGAAGCAGAATGTCAAGAAATCGAAAAGAAGTTAGAAGAATATATTTCTCAATTGACTCAGACCCTAGGCGATGAATTATGATGAGTACCCACTTAGAGTACGCTAAGAACCTAATTGACAAGGCAGAAAACTTTCTCTCCAAATCAGAGGAAGAATTAAAAAGAGCCCTTCCTAGCTGCTCAAACATAATCGCTAACTGTCAAACCACCATAGAGCTAAGTGCTAAGGCTGTATTTAAGATAATGGGTTTAGAATTCCCTAAGGAACATCAGCTACTATTCGAAAGAGGAGAGAAAGGAGAAAAAGTAAAGAAGGCGGCTAAAGAGCTTCTCTCGAAAGAATTCCCAAAATACTTTGCTTATAGAGAAGAATTACCTAGATTGATTTTCTTGACTTATTTTTGGCATAGGTTTTATACTATTGCAAAGTATGGAATTGATGAATTAAATATACCTCCAGATAAGCTGTTTAAAAAAGAAGATGCAGAGCTTGCGATAAAACATGCGAGAGTTTGTATAAACATAGCTAATAATTTACTCATCAATAAAATGGGTGAGGAGAGAAGATGATTAACGCGTTCAAGTTTTACAAAGAAGAGAAATTCAAAGAAACGCCAATTGGTAAAGTTCCGAAAGATTGGGAAGTTATAAAGTTGAAAGGACATGTCAATATTGAAACAGGAAAAAGAGCTAAAGGCGGTGCATTAGACAAAGGAAGTATTGCAAGCATCGGTGGGGAACATCTAGATAATGAAGGGAATATACGTTGGAATAATATGAAGTTCATTTCTGAAGATTTTTACAAATCTTTAAAGCATGGTAAAGTGAAAGAAGGAGATATTCTACTTGTAAAAGATGGTGCAACTACTGGTAAGGTTGCTTTAGTTAGAAATCTTAAATACGAAAGAGCAGCCGTAAATGAGCATGTTTTTATAATCAGAAGTATAACAAATAGACTTCTAAACGAATTTTTATTTTACTTTTTATTTTCACGAAAAGGTCAAATTCAAATAAGAACAAGATTTCATGGAATAATAGGTGGAATTACAAAAAGAGACTTAGAAACAGTTTTAATGCCACTTCCGCCTCTCGAAGAGCAAAAAGCCATAGCTCATATTCTTTCAACTGTTGACAGAGCTATACAGAAAACAAATGAGATTATTGAGAAAGTTAAGAGACTTAAGAAAGGATTGATGCAAGAGCTTTTAACAAAGGGAATAGGGCATAAAGAGTTTAAAGATACAGAAATTGGAAGGATACCGAAGGAATGGAGAGTTGTAAAGTTAAAAGAAGTTGTCCTAGAAGCCAAACCAGGCTTTCCATGCGGTAAGAGAGATGAAAATGGAGTAATACAATTAAGAATGAACAGTATAGATACAGAGGGTTGGATAAATCCCGACGCGTACGTTAAAGTTCCTCCGCCAAAAAATGTTGAGGAATATCTTCTTAAACCAGGCGATATATTGTTTAACAACACCAATAGTGTAGATTTAATAGGAAAAACAGCAATATTCAGAGGTGAGTTTTCCAAATGTGTGTACAGCAATCATCTTACAAGAATGAGAGTAAACCCAAGTAAGGTCATCCCGGAATGGATATTGTACGTATTTATTAGGAAATGGCACCTTGGCATCTTTAAGGCAATATGTCATCCACATGTTCACCAAGCAGGAATTAACAAAGGAGACCTACTTAATCTCAAAATACCTCTCCCCTCTCTTGAAGAACAGGAGAAGATTATCAGAATGATTTTGACCATCGACAAAAAACTCAAAGCCGAGATTAAAAAGAAAGAAAAGCTAAAGCGGATAAAGAGGGCTCTAATGGATTTATTGTTAACTGGGAGGATTAGGGTTAAGGTGAATTAGTATGGAGCCCTCATTTGCTAAGAAGTTTTTTATTCCTCAAATTAAGGGGAGAATAGTTTCCTATGTAGTACGGGAGTCTGAGCCTCTAGATAAGCTGGTTAAGTACGTTAGGACTATGTGTAAAAAATATGGAATAACCCTAGAAGACTTAAGGCAAATATTAGTTGAGGTTAAGAAAGAATCTGTAGAACCATTCTTAGATTCTTCAAGAACCTTCTACCAGCCAATTCGATTAGTTAGATTTGAGAAGTTATGTAGGGAGCTAGGAATTGAGGTGAACTAAATGCCGCCTACAGCATCCTTTACGGAGAAAAAAGTTCTTGAGGATTTCATTATTAATGAGTTGAAAAGGCTCGGTTGGAAATATGTGGAACCTGAGAATCTTGAAAGAACTTCTGTAGATGAGCCGCTGCTCGTTAATAGCTTGAAGAGAGCTATTAGGAGAATTAATAGTGATGTTGATTTAAGTGATAGGGATTTAGAGTCAATAGTTAGTATGTTAAGGTTTAGGCCTCCTACGGCTGAGGGCATAAGGGAGGTTCTTCACTGGTTTAAAAATGGTGTTCCCTATAAGCCTGGTAGGAGAGGTTTTGTTAAGCTTATTAAACTATTTGACTTCGATAATGTAGATAATAATGAGTTTATTGTTTCTAGACAGGTATGGTTTGGAAAGGCCGGCGGGGATAAAATAAGGGCTGATATTGTGCTTTTTATTAATGGTATTCCTGTTGTTATTATTGAGTGTAAGAATCCCGCTAACCCTAATTTGAGCTGGTTTGATGCTTATAGGCAGATTAAGGAATATGAGAGAAAAGTTCCTGACCTATTTAAGTATGTTCAGTTTAGCATTGCTGCTTGTAGAAAAGTTAAGTACTGGGCTAATACTCCATGGATCGATGAAGATATTAAGCATGAGTGGCGTGAAGAAGGGATAGACGATCCTGTAAAAGCTACTGTAGTTGGTATGCTTAGCAAGAATAGGATATTAGATCTTATTGAGAATTTTATTTTTATGAAGAGTGAGAGAGGTAGGGAGTTCAAGATAATTGCTAGGTATATGCAGTATAGAGCTACGAATAAGATCGTTAAAAGAGTTATCGATAATTTAAAAGGTGAAACTACTAAGGATAGGGGGCTTATATGGCATTGGCAGGGTTCAGGTAAGACATTGACTATGGTGTTTACGTCTTATAAGCTTCAAAGACTTAAACTTCTCGAAAACCCAACAATAATTATTGTTGTTGACCGTAGAGACCTGGAAGAACAGCTTTACGGCGAATTTACATCTGTAGGTTTAAATGTTGAAAGAATAAGGTCTATACCGCACCTGATAGAGGTTTTTACACACGATGAAGGTAGAGGTAAGCGTGGAATATTCCTAACATTAATTCAGAAATTTAGAAGAAAAGATATCAAAGAATTTGAAAAGAAGGTCGGTAAAAAGATTATTATAGAGAGAAGGAACGTAGTTGTTCTCGTTGATGAAGCTCATAGGTCACAGCATGGTTCACTAGCTATTGAAATGAGAAGAATTCTGAAAAATGCCTTCTACTTCGCTTTCACTGGAACACCTATTAAAATTGTTGGCAGGGACACCTTTAAGGTGTTTAGTTACCCTGATGAAGGCTATATGGATAGGTATTTTATTGAGGAATCTATTAGAGATGGCTTTACACTTCCTATACACTATCAGCCTAGGCTACCTAAAGATGTTCATCTTAAAAAAGATGAACTTAGGTTCTTCTTAGAACAAGAATTATTTGAGGAAATACCTGAACGGTTTAGAGGTAAAGTTGAGAGGAGTATTAGGGAAAAATTAAATAATATTAAGATTTTCTTAAAGAAACCTGAAAGAATAGAAGACGTTGTTAAGGATATAGCAAGTCATTTTAAGTACCATGTTGAGCCTTTAGGATTTAAAGCTATGATTGTGACCGTGGACAGGGAGGCATGTGTTCTCTACAAAAAAGCTCTAGATGAATTTTTACCATCAGAGTATTCTGAAATTGTTATGACCTTTACGAATACTGATCCTAAAGTGATAGCCGATTACAGGGAAACACTATATGAGAAATATGGGAGAAGAGACGATAATGATATTAGGAAGGAGGTTATTAGGAGGTTTAAGGAGGAAGAGCTACCTAAGATATTAATCGTAACGGATATGCTTCTAACAGGTTTTGATGCGCCAATACTTCAAGTAATGTATCTTGACAAGCCGCTTAAAGGCCATAGACTTCTACAGGCAATAGCCAGAACTAATAGGCCATATGGTGAGTTAAAGAAATTCGGTTTAGTTCTAGACTATGTTGGAATATTTACTGAGCTTAAGAAAGCACTAGAAGAGTATAATACTTACGATGTTAAAGACGTTGCTTACGATGCTGCTTTGCTAAAGGAGAGATTCAAGGAGCTTATTGGAAGAACACTAGATATGTTTAAGGATATTGAGCGTAGAGACGATAGAGAAACTTTAATGAGGGTTGTTAGGAAATTTGTTAAGGAAGATATTGGAGAAGAATTTGAGAAACGATATAAAGAGTTACGTACATTGTTTGAGCTACTCGCCCCTGATCCTTTCTTAGATAAATATATTGACGATTATAGGTGGCTCACGCAATTATACAATATTTACGTGGCATTCGTTAAGAGGGGTGATTTGGAAGAACTTAGAACCTATATTTCTAAGGCCTATAAGAAGACTCTCAGGTATATTTACAATTCAATAGATATTGGAAAAATTAAGAACGATTTTCCAATACTAAAGCTCAATGAAAACTACTTGGTCTTCCTAGATAAATATTATCCGAGTTTAGATGTGAAAGTCGCCAATCTTGTTTTAACCATTAGGGAATATGCAGCAAGCAGAGCGAGGACTAATCCCATATATAAAAGTATTGTTGAACAGGTTGAAGAAACATTTAGAGAGTGGAAGAATGGAATATTAGAGACTAAAAAAGCTTATTCAAAACTTGTTTCCATTGTCAAAAAGTGTTTGAATATTGAAAGAAAGAGGAGAGAAATAGGGCTTAGCGAAAGAGAATATGCATTATTAAATGTTTTTAGAAAATACGTAAGTATTGACGAATATTTACTGACTAGAAGGGTTAAGAACCTTCTACAGATACTACATAATAAGGGCCTACTCTTTAACGGTTGGAGCACTTTAAAAAAGGCTACTAAAGATGTGGAGAGAGAGGTTAGACTCTTCATAGTCAGGAACTTTAAAGGGCTTACAATAGATAGCAGAAATAACCTTACAAGGGAGGTCATGGATCTATTAAAAACATATTTCAGCTAAGTAGTAGGTGATGGTAATAAATGATGAATAATAAGCGCAATGCTATTGAAGCTGCATGCTGTTCTAAGCATTTAGGTGAACTATTGTTACTAGGGAAACTTTTCAAAGTTAAGGCTGTAAACGACCATGTACAATCAATCATAGATGAAAGTAACAATGTATTACATGTACCGGCTGCTTCAGATAATGAGCTAATAGTCAAGCTTAGGGGTTTTCTAAAAAGCTATTTAAAAACACTATTAGAAAACATTATTGAAGAATTTAGCAGTAAAGTAGGAGTAAAACCTAAGGCTGTAAGAATAATGGCCATGAGAAGAAAGTGGGGTAGCTGCTCACGCAACGGTATACTAATAATAAATCTAGCTGCAATCGCGCTTCCACCACACCTCATAAGATATATAGTTGCACACGAAATCACACACCTAATTACAAGAAGACATAGTAAAATGTTCTGGAGCATAGTGAAAACACTATGCGGAGAAATAAACTTAAACTCTTTAAGAGAAGCCGAGAGACGGGTATATGAAAATAATTTATGGAGAAAAATTCTAGGTTTAAAGTAGAATAGCAGTAAAAGCCTATCAAGCCTAGTAAGTTCTTAGAAAAATAGGCCTAGGAGACTATAATAATAGACAAAATATTGCATGACAAAAAGAATGTAAATGGTACGTAGTAGAGGTTGAACAAAAGTTAAACTATACAGCCATAGGTCAGGCAGTAATCTACAGGTGAATGTTTAAAGATATTTACAGGAAAACATTGGAAACCATAATACAATGCAGGAAGGCTCTTCCAGAGCTAAAAACAGCATGCGAAATAGATGCCAACATAAAAGTAATCATAGTGTCAGATTTTAAAGCACTAGGTTAAAGTAAACTCAAGGGTAAGGAATTATTCTCACTGCACTTTTACCTGATTCCCTATTTAATTCCATGGCTTTCAATAATGAGGTTAATGTCCAAATGAGGCTAAATTAAAAGTGTTTGAAAACCTATTAGTTAAATGGTACAGACACGTAGAAACCAAGGTGTACACTTGTGAACGCGAAGAATACTGATACTAATAAAAGAACTTTCTTAATAAGCATCATCGAAGAGGAGCTTTCTAAATTTAAAACCTTTGATGAAAAGGTAGCATTAATTGATGCTTTTCTACAGTTTTCGCAAAATCCTACATCAGCTACTGCAGGATATGCTGTAGAGGAAAACATAGAAAGAATAAAGAAAAACATAGAAATAAGGTTTAAAATAACTCAGAAAAACGTAGAAGACATTACTAACGTAGTAAAGCTCTTTGCAATTAAAGCTAAGAATATAGACTATGACTTTTACTCATGGTACGGTGAAATAAAACATTATTTGAAAGAGACCTATCTTAAAGATCTTCTGACATGGCGTGAAAAGCTATATAAAAAACTTGATCACAAACAAAAAGAATACTTCATGTTCTTACTACATGCATTACTAAAGAAGGGTGGATCTTCGCAAGTCATAAAATGGTTCAAAGAATACTTCGGCCTAGACATTTTGGAAAGGGAAGTAGAAGACATTCTCGTAAAGTATGGTTTAGCAGATATATTATTTTGGAGACATTCGAGAGATAGGTATTATACAGCAGAAATTCTCGTTCCTTTTGCTTTCTTAAAAGAACTTGCAAATCTTAAGCTCTTCAGAAATCCACTTGCACAGGAAGATATAGATTCCCTTGTATCTAAACTGACAATTATTGAGATAAAATGTTTAGAAGAGGCATTAAAGAGAACTGATCATCCGACAGTGCACTTTGGAGGTGAAGGAGTACCCGGGCTCCTTGTAAAGTTAGAAAATAAACTAATGTACAGCATAGATAAGAAATGGCATAAACTAAGCTTATCACCGTTTATCCTAGATATGCTTGAAAGTAAAATAGTGAAACTAAAGGAAGAAATAACGAAAGATATAACAGAGAAACTAATTAAGGTATTGAACAATCTAGTCTTGAGAAGCCATGAAGTAACTGTAGGAGCAGTAACGTGGCAATATGTTTTTGACTATGAAGGAGCGCATGGATTTCTTGTCAAATATTCGTTAGACCCTATGGAATCTCCTCTAGAGGTAGGTGTTGCAATAATACCGTATGTTTTCCACATTTCCCATCAAGAGACAATATCACACTATATAGAGGAAAAGCTGAGAACACCGTACAAGATAGTTTTTGTAGAAAAAGAACCTATAATAACGTTAACTAGGGATTTAAGTTGGTTAGGAGGAATAACCACAGTATTCTTAAAAGAAAAAGACGAATACGCATTAATGCAAATAGGTACAACAACATGGTTACGCAGTCCACATAGAGAATGGTATTCGATATTTCTTAAGGAATTTATAGAAGAAATTAAGCGACAGGGAATAGAAGTTTCAGCAGAACAACATCTTCTCGTACCTTTACCTAAGTTTCCACGTCTAGAACATGCACGCCGTGAACTATTAGAACTAGAACCATACTTAAGGAGCATATTGAGGCAAAAGCTAAAGGAGATGTACGGTAGCACATGGATTAAAGAACTATATAATAAGGTTCCAGGAATAATGAGAGATCTAGAAATAAAATGCAAGAAAATACGCAGAAAAATCACAGACATACTTGACTGCACGGATTTAGGAACAATATACGCATTATTGAAACAGCTAAAAGAACTGGATATCTTAGAACCGAGCGATATAGAATTGCTAAGGATACTAAAAGATCGCAGAAATGAATTAGTCCATTTAAAGGAAGAAGATCTTAAAAAAGACCTTGAAGAAGAAAAGTATAGAATGATAATAGCTAATGTAAGATACATTAAATCAAAACTTCAAGGTAAACTAAGGATGTCATGAATAAATGAAAAACACGCTACTCCATCACTTATACAGCGATTCAGAGAAATCGTTGTAAACATTTTACACGGTGTCTCTCTTTTCTTTCTAATAGCGTTTCTAGGGTTAGCTATGGCTATTCTCTTACACATTTCCTGAGAGAAGACATGTGAAGAACGACTCCTCATATATGCTAAAGAGCTTCTTCAGAGATTTTCTCTTCATGACTTTGTTGTAACGGTCTTCTCTAGAATATGTTTCAACTTTACTATTTGAGCTCATGATCGTACTTACTGTTCTATGCTTATCGGCTGTTTCAATTACCATTTTCTTATCATGAGCTATTATTTTTCACTTAAGGTCTTCAGTTTCAAACAATGTATTAGGTGATGTACATGTACTTAATAATTCGTTCGAGAAAGCAATGTTCTGTAAGAAAAATATTTACCAGAAATTGTGTATGCCTAGTTAATGCAACTCGAAAATAATATTTTAACGATGTTAGAGAAAGATTTCACAGAGTTAGGAGGGTGGAATATGGCCTTGCAGTATTGTAAAGATATTATTGATAGTCTAATAAAACTAAGTGAAGGAGGCAGTGAAGTAGAGAGACTTGCCGCGTACTCTTCACTGCTTTTCCTTTATAATGAAGATTGTGATCCTATCTCGGATGAGATAAGCTCTTTTAAATTCAGTTTAACTACGCTATTAAAAAGCCTACACTTCGATCCTGCAATTTCAGAAAGAGTATCTGCCAATTGCTATGACATACTTAAGAATTATAAGGACAACCTATGGAAAGTAAAAGATTTTGAAGAGAGAAGAAGAATTGCTACTAACATTAAGCACATCATTAAAGATACCTTAAAGAAAAACTCTGACAAACTTGTGAACATGCATCTAAAGAGACTCCATAGAATTTTAAGTAATCTCAGTGAAGAACATAGAAAGGGAATAGCTGAACTTGCAAACTCGTTGGCAAGTATAACTGATGTTAATGCAAGGTTTTTTGGGCTTAAACTATCTTCAAGCGATATAGACCCTCTTGTAAAGGCCGTAGGTGAAATTAGTCTTAAAAGAATGTTTCCGCATATGGAGAAATGGAGAGTAAGTAGTTATCTTGAATCACTGTCGCTATGTCTTGAATGGTCTTGGAGTTCAAGAAAACATTATTATTCAACATTGCTCATACTTCCCGTAGTTTTCACCGATAATTTCTTCTCGCTTTTGAAGGGATTTCCAGCAGAGGAGAAAATAGTAATTAAAGAGGAAGTTCCAGCTTTTACATCACTAAAATACGAGGGGAAAACACCTTCAAAAGAGATTCTCGAGAGCATAGTTAAGGACGTTCTTCAAAACTTAGGATTTAAGGTTAGAACTAATAAAAGGCTAAAAGGAAGAGGGGGAGGGGAAATCGAAGTTGATGTTTGGGGATATAAACCTATAGGTCTTACTAAATTCTTCGTCTATGCTTCATGTAAGAATTGGAGCAAGGAAGTAGATAGGCAAGTCATAGATACTGAGTTCGGGAGAACACAGCAATTAGATCAAATACCACACTTAAAAATTTTCGTAGCGAAAAGATTAACCGGGCCGGCACTAAAAACGGCACTGGCCGACGGCTTCATCGTAATTGAATTAAAAGAGAAGGCAACAACAAAGAATGCTGCAGAAATATATGACATAATTTACAGGTATTTAAAAGAAATATTTATCGGAATTGCCCCTCCAGAATTGCAAAGGTTCGCCAAGGAGGCTGAAGAGATCTCTGAAAAGTTAAAGCAACTAGCAGAAGAAATAAGAAGAGTTGTCTAACCTTTAAGAAGAATCACCGTACTTTCATAAGACTTAAGCATAGGACACGGAAAAGACCTAAAAACACGTAAAACACGCGAACTAATAATTAAAAACACTTAAAGAAAAAGCAAAAGGGAAAAAGATTGGCAAAACAAGCCGGTCTAATAGAAGAAATAAGGCGATAATAGCAGAACCAAAGATTTAAGGTTTCTAAGACGTCTCACTCTCGTCTCATATGCATATTGGACTTATAGTTCTTTAGTGTATTTTGCCACCTTTACTTTGATAAAATAGTGTAGAAAACTTACTATAGAAAGAGCAGCTTTACTGGAGCTTTCTAATGTATTTTAAGTAATAACTATAAAATTCTTTTATAGTGTGGTTTAGGTAAATTATTTCTATCCAGTTTTTAGGGTTTATGAACCATAGTGGGTTGGACATTATTTCTCTTTTCCTCTTGATTGCATTCCTAAGGTTGGCTAGGGCCATTCTTTTGTACATTTCGCTAATACGAGACATGGGTAAACACCTTCTATGGTAGCTAGGGGGTGAGCTTTTCTGGTGTTTCCTTTTTCACTATTTTGTCGTAGTAGTCTTTTCTAAGGTAAACCCCTACGTTCTCGTCGCTGCCGACTATTTCTAGTAGTGATCCGTATCTGTCAATGATTTTAATGTAGGTTTTCTTGCCGTACGCTACTACTTTCACTAGGCCTATGGTTTTGAAAAGACGTATTAGCTGCTGTTCTCTAGAGACCATAACCTTTCACCTCTCTTCTGCTATTCTCAACTTCACCTATTGAGAACGCAAATAAAAACGGTTACCTTTAACCTTGTCAGAGTTATTGAGAAATATAGCCAGGGTAGCTCTTAAGCAACTAGGATGTTCTGCTCGAATCTTATTAAGGCTTATGTGAGCTATGAAGTGCATAATTATGAAATCACATATAATTAGTTTAATGGTGTAATGGATTAGTAGTTGTACGCTAGGATGTAGGAGATATGTGAAATGTTGTTCCTGAGCAGATAGGATGTACTATTATTGTTTCTTGTTGGGTTGGTTTTTGCTGTTTTATATGGTGTTGTAGTTTAGGTGTTTTATGTTTTCGATTTTCATTATGTTTTGCATTGTTTTGTCGCTTGTTAGTGGTGGTGTGTTTAGTGTTGTTGCTAGTGAAATGTGTATGGAGTCGAAGAGTGTTAGTGTTTTATGTTTCTTTTTGAGTTCTAGTGTTTTCGCTATGGCTTCTAGTGTTATGGGGGGTGTATGTGTTTGCTTTGTGTTCGGCTAGTTTATCTCTTATGAGTTTAAGTATTTTGGCTGTGGTTTCGGTGTTTATGCCATGTGATTGTAGTGTTAGGGATGCTTCAATAGGTGATGCTGGGGAGACAATTACTTTTAATTCTCCTTTCCTATGTTTCTCTAGGACCTTCATTACTTTGGGGTTTAGTTTGTCTTCTGCGCTGAGCCTGGATAGGAAGTCTGTTTCTACGAGAATCTCTCTAACCAACCCTTCTACGTAACCTCCTTGAGCAGTAGTTTTTCCGCCCTAATTCTGCTTTTACGGGTAAATGTGAATCCTTTAAGTAGTTTTGCAAGTTCTTCTGAAGGATCTTTCTCAACAACCCTAACTAAAACCTCACCTCTACCCTTAACTTCAACCATGACTTTAGATCCAGGAGCTATACCACACTTTTCTCTAACTTCTTTAGGTAAGGTTATTCTGCCCTTAGAATCTACACGAACAACAGCAGACAATAGAGCACACCGTATTTAATGTGTGGGAGTCCATAAATATAAAATACCCCACTAGAGAATGTTTCAGCTAGTATCTCCATATAGATAATAGCATGGTTTATGTCGAGGCACGGGTCTAAGGTAGTGTACGTGTAGAAGAGAGCGGAGCCTAGTCGTAAACCTAAGATTCTAAAGTAAATGTTTCTGATTTCATGCTATAGGCTGGGAAGAGTACTGTTTTGGCGCATAAATTTCTAGGGATATTTTCTCCAGTTCTTCCCTCAGCTTGTCTCTAACTTCTTTTTCTACGAGTTTCTTGGCTAGTTCCTTCGGCATGTGTGAGTACTTTTTCTCAGCCTCCCTTCTCAGCTTCTTTATTGTCTCAAATACCCTGTATTTTTCAAGATCCTTTCTACCAGGTTTCCAGCCGACACCTTTAACAATAACTCCTACAGGCTCATTAACTACAGCTCTCTCAACTTTCCTATTTTTCCTCTCAATCCTCTCCACTTTCAGCAGTCTACCGTCGGGTAGTTTTAGAAAGTCGTCAACAGCCAACTCCCCTCTAAGCATCCTACCCGCCAACACAAGTACATAATGGAATCCAAGTTTTAACTGGAAAACCTCCTCAACAGTAAACTTCCCCTTAACCTCCCCGAGAAGCTTAGCAGCCTCAACCTCTTCCTCTTTTTCAGGTTTTTTCCTACGGAAAATTTTGAACACCATAGGGTGAAACCCCTTTTTTCCACGGTGTTTAAAATGGGTTAGTGCTGATATGTGTTGTTTTCTAAGCTTCTCATACGGCTATATTAGGTTTTTAAGGTTTCTAATTTCGAATTTGGGGTTTACTTCTCTAACTATTTTCCTAAATTCCTCTTTGACGGCTAATTCGTGGATAGCAATATCCTCTGTTATTAGGGTGTCTGCGTAGTTCATAGCTGTTGAGATTATGAGGCAGTCTATGAATTCTCCTAGAATTTTCCTAAGCCTAAACGCTGTTAGCAGTATTGGAGTGTCGTGGATTGGTATTTTACGTACCCTATCATCCCAGACAATAGCCCTAATACCTGTAGCTACTCTTGCTGGAGTAAGCTTTCCTGAAGCAACGAACTCGGCTCCCTTAGCTGAAAGCTCGAAAAGAGAAATTTCGCTAATAAGAACCTCAAACCCCCTCCTAATAAGCTCAATAACAGCATTCCTAGGAACACCCTTAACAGAAACCCCTATGGCAGGGAGAAAATAAGTAGTATCTACCAGTATTTTCATAGCTCAGCCTCCCTAGAAAGCTTCCTCCTAAACCTGTAGAATTCTTCAAGAGAAACCTCAACCTCAGAAGGCTTCTCCAAAACATCCTCCAAAGAAGGCACAGGCTCAACAACCAACCTACCATTCTCAACCCTATAAATAACCCTCATCCCCGGCTTAAGACCAAGCTTCTCCCTAACCTCCTTAGGGGGAAACAACTCACCCTTAGAACCAACCCTACCCTCAACAACCACGGAACACACCGAGTAAATAATAAACAGACCAGAATATATAATGTTTTTCGAGTATGCAACATAATGCTCGAGTATTATCATTAGATGCTCGAAAATTAGGCAAGTCAAGGTAAGTGAATTCACTGTAAAGTCTCGTTGGCGATATCCTTAATTACCTATTTCGGTATATTGGTATTGGAGGCGTGTAGGGTGGTTAAGGTTAAAACGAGCATCTACGTGGATAAGGAGATTTGGAAGACATTTAGAAAATATGCTATGAGAAGAGGTGTTGAAGTTAGTAGTTTACTTGAGGAAATTATGAGAGATGAAGTAGTAGACGTGTTTCTCGATAAAGCACTATTGGAGGCAGCTGGTTCAGAAGACTACGTACTAGATTTCGAACCTGTCGAAGCTAAGGGTGTTGTAAGTGAGCTTGTAAGGGTTATGAGAAATGAAAGATCAAATCGCATATCTGGACAGTAGCGCTATAGTGAAAAGGTACGTTAAAGAACCAGGCAGCAGTATTGTTAGAAAACTATATCTTAGAGCATACTCTGGGGAAGCCACTATATCGTTTAGCATATGGAATATTGGCGAAGTACTTGGAGTACTAGGCGAAGCCAAAACAGTTGGAAGCCTTGGAAACAAAGAATACACGCTGGCAAGAAAAAGATTCCTACTAGAAACAAGAAGACTAGCTAAACTAGGCCAACTAATAGTAGTACCGTTAAAAACAAAAATAATTAAGGAAAGCTGGAAGCTAATAGAAAAACACCACATATGCGAAGCAGACGCAATACAAATTACAACAGCAAAACACATCAAC
>Ga0190310_1000024_pt1 | contig 55570 bp, 42 predicted proteins | sample 48700778_MG_FD_165059 | JGI IMG/M metagenome (GOLD analysis project Ga0190310, IMG submission 165059) | Hydrothermal vent sediment bacterial communities from Southern Trench, Guaymas Basin, Mexico - 4870-07-7-8_MG | ecosystem: Environmental > Aquatic > Marine > Hydrothermal vents > Sediment ... | reverse complement strand
GGATAATAGCTAGGTCAACCCCCATCCGACCACAGGAGAGAAACTACTGGATATTCATAACATCACCAGAAAACTACAGAATATGCGTACAGGAAGGCCTATGGGGAGTCCAATACGCAACCAAAATGATAAAGAAAACAAAACCAGGAGACCTAGCATTCTTCTACATAAAAAGAGAAGAAAAATTCGCAGGCCCATTCATCATAACGTCAGAACCATTCGAAGACCACACACTAACATGGCCAGACAAAGAATACCCCATAAGAATAAACATAAAACCCTACAAAACACACATAGAAACCCCAGCAAAACTCGCAGTACCCAAACTAAGCTTCATAAAAAGAAAAGAAATCTGGGGAGCATACCTACAGGGAGAAATGAGAGAAATAACCAAGGAGGACTACAGAAAAATACTCAGAACACACCAAACAAAAACTCCTAAAAACACAACCTAAACACCCAAAAACCCAACCGCTACACCCACCTTGTCATGTCATTACCTACTGAGAACACTTACCAGAAAAACTTCTGAAACCCAGCCAGCCAAAACAAGTAATGGTTTTGTTACCAAGATACATTTTTTATACTTTATTTCAGTAGAATTTCTGGTGCCCAGCATGTTTTGGCTTTGCATTACTACCCGCGCCAATTGGGAGATCATCAAGACAAAGAACATTTGGGGGGTTGAGCCCCGACATCTGAAAACACTTCAACGCGTCAAAATCGGAGATAAACTTGTCTTCTATGTTAAGCAGGAGACCCACGGTCGCGAAAAGCTTCTACCCATGCTTGTCGGGATTTTTGAGGTCATTAGCAAACCCTTCAAAGACGAAACTAAGATCTTTACCGGTGGGCTTTATCCATGGCGTATCAAGATCAAGCCTATAAAATTTGGCGAGATTGAGTTCAAGCCATTAATACCTAAGCTGAAATTTATCAAAAACAAGGATAGATGGACTGGACACCTTATGGGTAAGGCGATGAGAGAGATACCAGAAGAGGATTACAGACTCATTGAATCATTAATGAAATAGAATATCCTTGTGGTAATGCTAAGTATGACGAGCCTCAGTCTAGTCGCTCCTAAGTTATTTCCATTTGTCGAAGATATCGCTGATATAGGTAAGCCTACGAGATATAACACATGGTTTCTAATCACCAATGTAAAACCTATAACTCCATCATTGGAACTAACTAGTTTCTTAAATGCTGATCCCGGGAAGCCTCTAACACCTCAACACCTTAGAAATTCCTTTGGTTATGCTATACCGATACACTCCCACCAATAGATCAGTAATATTTTCTTATTCTAGGGATATAAGATATCTTTTTCTTTTTACGACATCTATCTCCTCCGTAACCTGCACTTTAAGTTTGCTTATAGGGTCCCTTATCGCGATTAACTGTGGTCTTTTATTTATGCTATGAACAATATATAGCCAGTACTTGCCTCTCTTTTCCCTCGCTAATGCATATTCGGCCTCGGTGAGCTCCGCAACTAATACTGCGTCTCTGTGTCCCTTAACCTCTATATATCTTTCTTCGCCTGTTCTGGGGTCCACACTATGTATATCGTAGTGTTCTCTGTCATCCACTCGTGTGGGTTGTCTACCAGCCTTTTTCTCATATTCTAACGCTATCTGCATGGCTATTTCCTCAATCCTTCTTTTCTCCTCTTCAGGAATCTCGCCTGTTATACTTCCTGGAGATTTGAGGAATCTTATCCTAAGCAGTTTTTTCCTAATGTCTATACGTATATTGCTCATATTCGGATCTGGACACCAGATACCTCGACCTCTTCTTAAGTTTCTGCTCTCCAGATTCTCTATATAGAGAGTATATTCTCTAAGTAATTGGTGAATCATAGTCCTCAATTCGCCTGAAATTTTAGACTTAGCTATCAATTCTACCTCTTTTTGATCAATAGCCTTGAGGTCTTCGCCCGCTAATATTTGCTTATTAAGAATTTCAGTAAGTAGACTGAGTAGGTTCTTTCCGCGAACAATTTTTACTTCGTTTTTACCGTAGCTGAAAAATACTCCGATAGGTTCTCTATAAACGAGGGTATTCTGTGGTAGCAAAACAATATTCGCATCGTATACGATGAGCTCTCCATCCCTATCGTCAATTACTATAAAATCCCGTACAATATCTCCTTCTTCACGTATCTCCTCCAGTACCCGATCAATCGCGACTAATGCAGACCGAGGATCATCTATCGCTATTACTCCCCCCTCCCTAGTGACGATGTTGATTACATTGTTCTTATCTATGAATATTTTTATCGATTTATCAAAATACACGTACTTTTGAAAGATTTCTCTGGCTAAGCGCAGCAGTGTTTCCTTATATTCCGAAAAATTCGAAAAGCCAGCACTACCATAAATTATTTCATGAAGTAGTTTATCATCTAAACTAGATACAACACAGAGTCTCTTGAGATTCTCCTTAAGACGTCTTATGGCTGCAAGCATTTTTCTAACTAATAGATCTAACCCCTCTCGCCCTCCCCTAAGATATTCCTTAATAAGCGTATATTCTGTTAACCTTATTTTTCTTCTTCGTTCCTTTAATTCGATTGGCTGTAGCATGGATTCTTGCTTTGGGAAATCAAAGACCACTACCTCCTCACCAATCACTGGCTTTTTAATTGAGAATGCACGACCCATTGCAATAAGTTTCTTGTATAATACATCTAGAACATCTTTATCGGATTGCACTCCAAGAAAAATATTGTGTATAATGACGTCACGTTTTTGACCAAGACGCCATACACGCCCCATTCTTTGCTCAAGCTTAACAGGAGACCAAGGGGGCTCATAATTTATTGCAATGCTTGCAACTTGCAAGTTAAGACCCTCAGACGCTACATCTGTCGCAATCATAACCATGCATTGTGGATTCTGTTCGAATTTTTTCTTAATTCTTTCAAACCGCATACTATCCCTTACAGTATCCCCCGTTACAATCACAATTTTCTCGCAACCAATCTCCTTTGATAATGCTTGGTATATGTATTCAACAGTATCCTTATACTCCGTAAATATAACAATTTTGCGTCCTTCCTCGATATACATCTTTACAAGATTAATTAATGTAAGAAGACGACTATCATTCTCCTTAATCTTATTTGCTAGCTCCATCAATTTTCTTATCTCACGAATATCAGCATCAGTCAGAAACACGGAACATCTCGCGGCAAAATCATTAATCATCTCATCGATATCCCTCAATGAGCCATCATACATAGTCTCTGGATAATCCTCATAGCCGATACCAAGTATAGTTCCAGCTAGTGTTCTTGTATCATGTTTAATGCCCCTTATGAATCTATCATCGATCACTCCCTGGAGAAAATACGCTCTCCTCTCAATTATTCTCTCCATTGTTACTAATGCGGCATACGGACTTGAAGAAGCTCTCTTAAATATAAGAGCCATAAGCAATCCCAACGCCCTAGGCTCTATCCCAGACTTATCATAGAACTCCAAAAGCTTAGTTCGCAAAAATCTTACTAGTCGCTCATGAAATTCCTTCTCATACTGGTTAGCAGCAACGATAATCGCCTCAAGTTTGCAGTCAGTAAATATCTTCCTTTTCTCATAAACATTATTAACATCAATTTTTGTCCTTCTAAAGACTAGAACATTATGCGTTTTAGCATAAAAGAAAACACTATTTAAACTTCCTCCAGGCTCCAGGAATGGATCAAGCAATATAAGTCTAGCAAGATAATCGCTAGGATCTCCTCTATGGGGAGTAGCAGATAGAAGTAACGCATGACGTTCGGGTCTGGAGTATATTAAGCCAAGTCCAATTCTCTCGTATCTCTGAGTTCTCTCATTCCTCTTGGCACCCAAGCGATGTGCCTCATCAACAACTATCATATCCCAATCTACTTCAGCAATTTTGTTGAAATACTCCCGCCTCTTTATTAGATCCATAGAGGCAAGATATATTCCCTCGGGAAATCCCTCCCGCACCAAACGATCTATCGTATATCTCTCGATACGTCGTGGGGCCTCAAAACCAGCTCGCAATATTTCGCTAAACCACTGGTTAACCAAAATCCTAGGTACAACGATCAACACTCTCTTTAACTCATTATTATCATAGAGCTTCCTAATTACCATCAAAGCCGAAATAGTCTTACCCAGCCCTATTTCATCAGCCAAGAGAACCCGAATCGGTCTCCTAAACATGACACGCAATAAGAACTCTACTTGATGAAGATAGGGTATCAGTTTTCCTCGAACTTTTGGATGAGAAAATAGAAAGAATGGATTGTGTTGAGAAAGTATCCTCAGAATTTCACCAATCCTAATCAAAAAGCTCCTCAATGCGGTTGCAGTCATTTACTTCACGCCAACTGATACAAAATCTTGAATGCCCTAATAACTCTCTGAATACTCCTCGAGTTTCTAGTCTTTGAGTATAACTCCATTATGTTCGAGGCCCAAAAGTGGATATCATACCCTCCAAGACTCTCTATAAGCTCCATTATAAATCTATCATTCTTTCGCCTTCGACAACTCATCAGTAGAGAAGCCAGAATAATTGTTTTCTCAAATAATGACCTATCTTCTATGATTATGCTTTTTCTTCGCCTATCATACCTTGCTACATTATCAGATAAAAGATATGGTTTTAGGAAATCCAACAACTGCTCATGATCTACATTTAAGACTAAATCAGGAGTTTTAGAACCAACTATAGAATAAAATTCTATCCTTGGAATACTCTTCGTTTTCCTTAATCTTATTTCATACGGCATTAAGAACCACCTGCTTTTCTTCTAACACAGAATCTTACATCCGTTAACTCAGTAAGGCTCTCTGCCAAAATTCTATCAACTATCACCTCCTTATCTCTAGGAACCAGTACGCCCTCAAATTCCTTTTCTGTTACATTGAGCGGCCCCAAATATCTTAATGCATCCCCAACAAGAGCAGAAGCTATCTCTGGATCTATCTTATTGAAACTCATGCCTATTCTCTGGTCACCAGCAACTAAATTAGCTTTAGCCTTCTTGAGAAGTAGTCTACTTCCAAGAATGTCCACAATTCTCTTGAAACTTCTAAACGATGAACATTCCACTCTAATAAGCTCTAATCCAATATGCTCCCTACCTAACTCATCAACACATATAATTTCCTTTTCCTCTTCGACTATAATGATAATCTTGGCAGTCACCGCTTTATCCAGCTGAGGAGATTCTGCCCTGATAGTAAATTCATGGTGACCAGGCACGCTAGGAACATCAATAATCCATTTAGTATCGAGAGGAAGACTACCCTCCTCAACAATAAGAGTTCCTCGATCAACAGTGAGTCTTACATGTCCTTCAAATGAGCCTATAGGCTTCGCAGAAACACTAACTTCTATTTTCTCACTAGGCTTCGCTCTGATACTGTCTGGCTTGATACTAATGTATATGCCCCTCGTTAGTATTGTTTCCTTTCTAATTATGGGATGCTCTCTAACAGTATCCTCATAGGCACCAAGTTCAACAAGCTTACTTAACTCTACAAGCTCCCCCCCGGGGGTTCTAATGTAGTATTTAATAATCTTTACTGAACCATCGGGAAGCACCGTTTCTCCTTCTTCCTTCAAAAGAGAATCAACCAGTTGTCTAACAGCAATTTTCCAATGGACAATGAGATCTCTATCAGTAATATTGGTTGGAGGATCACCCTGCTCCGTTGCAGGTACCCTTTTTGTATCATCATATATTCTCTTAAAGCGTATCTTTCCCTCCCGGATAATACCAATTTCAAGGCGCTTAACCCCCTCCCTAATAGCGTCTTTTAACTCACTACTAACCACAAACGGGAGACGCGGATTCATATAGAAGAAACTCTCGATCTCACCAAATGATCTCGAAAATTTCTCATCCTCAATATCCACACCTAAGCGCTCCTTTAAGATAAATTTGACATAATCAAAACCAATATTCTTAGCAATCTTAGAGACTCTTGTGCTGGCTAGGGTACGTTCTGCCATCTCGACAAGACTTGTAAGACTATACTCGACATCAGCGATGGCGCAGATCTCGCGTTTTGTGTCTGGATCGTAGGACGGATACGCAATCCTATTGAGTGCGGTAAGTATGTTATTGTATATCTTTTCTATAGTAGAGCTCTTGTAATTATCCAATATCTTCTGTTGGATCTTCATCGCAGTTTCATCGGGATAGAGCTCCTTAAGTTTAGTCTTATCACTAATTCTCTCAGCGGCTATAATACGCTTTGCAAGCTCTATAAGAACATCCAATGAATCCTTACTCTTAGGGAACATAACAACAATGGTATTCTTATATTGTCTGGGAACACCCTCTCGCCTATAATAGATTATTTCTTCTAACTCTCGATCTTGAAGCACATCCAAACAGACAACTAAGAAATACTTTTTCTCATCAACATCAACATAGTCAAAACCAGTAAGTATAGATTCTTTGCCAACACCCTTATCACTAAGAACACCTAGTCTCCCCGAAGGCATCGCCTTCTTTTTCCTACGCTTCTTGATGAGGTTAAATATGCTCTTACTATAGATGTTGGCCACTAGCTTTTGTAGCTCCTCAAGGGCATCATAGTACTCCACTCTTTTAGCCTCACTCTCTATAATCTCAATGACGTTAGGATATGGTGTGAACCAGTATCGCTCATCACTACTCTGCAGATAGAAACACACAGAGGTTTCAAGCTCCTCCAACACATCGACAATATCGCTGACACTCCACTTCATAGAGTCAAACACATTCTTATCATACACCATGAAAATAATCTCATTCCTTGTAGGAAAAACTTTCTCTACCTTTATTGTTGGCTCATAGATATAAGTTCTGAGGAAAATACATAGTGCTATCTTGTAGGCCAATTCTGGCTTTGACGCATATTTCTTAATCCTATCATTTAGATCCTTATCGACAACAGCATTAAACCTGTCGAAAGACGGAGTAATAATATCTGCTCGCAGTCCCTCAACATTTGGATCTATATGCCATGGCATAATGAAACTAGGATTAGTACCACTCCTCCAGATATACCTAACAATCTTCCTAGCAATCCTCAATGCATCTCTGGTCTTTTGAAGCTCAGGAACTCTAGTTACAATATCATATAGCACACGTATGAACGTTGGATGGAAAGGATAGTGCTTCTCCATCTCAGCAACATCTTTGGGATCCAGTTTACTCAAAAATTCATCCCTGCTATACATAACCCGAATATTCGTGCAAATACTCCTGACCTTCCTCTCATCAATCTGCGAAAAAATCCTCTTCCTTAACACGTTAACTACATCCTCAACAGAAAGAGGAACATCGTACCTTGGAGCAACCCTCTTAATGGCCCTATATACACCAAGAGCGACATCCTCGTAAGTCTTCTCAGCAACCTCAATAACTCTCTCCCCGACTTTTCTGATTTCTATAGGAATAGTGATAACAACGACGACTTTAGTACCCTCAACAGCCTTCGCCAAGTTTTCTATGAAAGTCAGCGTCGAGCGTGCATATTTCCGTAATTTCTCATCATCAGCATTAGCAAACCTATGGATATACTTGACGACTTCATCAATCAAAATAATTATACGATCACCACCAAATATTCTCCTTAACTTCTCTGGAGTGGGTGCAACGAGCTTCCGATCCTCACCACTGAGCTCATCAAACTTATCCAATCTATATGCAAGCATACCCCAGATACTACTGATGGTTGCTCCATCTACCTTGGCTGGATTAAGAGGACTGGGAACGAGTCTCTCACTATCACAATCCAAAACAACAATCCTGACATTCCCAAGCCCCCTAATTCTCCTAGCTATCTCCGGGTCTAGCCACTCAAGAGCCTCTGGGGATCTCATAGCATGAAGAATAGTAATCAATGTATGAGTCTTACCACCACCAAACAGTGAGAGCAATGGAATAATGTTTCTCTCGCCATAACCAGATAACGCATCAACAACATCCCTCAAAACAGCACGAATCCCCTCCGAAAGATAAGTACGCTTGAAAAATTCATAAGGATCCGAATATATCTTATGTGCAGTCCCCAGATAAACCTCATACAACGCAGGAGCAAGCTGTTGATCCAAACTCTCATCCATCACATCAGGCCAAATCTCAACAACATCCTTAATACCAGCCATAACAACCACCTAGCCCAGAACACCACCCCGAATAACCATGAGAATCCTCCTACACAAGACCTTCTCAGGATCACCATCTTGTAGCAACTTATTGAATACCTCAGCCATGGATATAGCCTCCTCAACAAAAGCAGGATACGCAGACCGCAACGCCTCATACTTCTCCAAAAAAACAGAACTAGGATACCTAACAACCCAATACTCCAACAAATGAAGCACATCAACAGAACTACCAACCCTGGGATTATTGGGATCAATCCTCCTCTGCTTCAATAACCTAAAAAGATCATCAGGATTCGTGGATGTAGGTTCAGCGAGATAAAACTTAGAATCCTTCTTCTCCACAATCCTATACGTCTTAATGATTTTATCCTTATCAACGCGAGTCCCAATAACAAGAATAGAGAAGGAACTTCTATCCAAAACACGCTTAGAACCAGAGCTACCCCAGAACAACACCTTAGCAATCAAATAAAACATACCCTCAGACGAAGAAACCCTACTACCAGCCTCACCAGAACCAATATAACGACTCAAACCCCTAACAATAGAATCGACAGTAGCAGGATAAATATAATCATTAACAAGATCTGAAACATCAATAGAGCCACTAGGTCCAACGATATCCTCATAACTCGTGAAAACCTCAAGAACACGCCCCATAACACCATAAAACAAATTAATACCTCTATAATTATTCTCGAGAAGCCTCATAGTCCAATCAGCACCAGCCTCCACAGCAGAATTATAGACATCACCAACCAAAGCGCGACCAGAGATCCCTTTACGCCAAACAACAACAATAGAAACATCCAACGCGGCCTTACCACGAGCAGTAAGTCTTTGTGCAGACTCAGTAACAAGGGGGAGAGCATTAGTAACTTTCATCTTCCCACCTTTCCAACCAGCTTCCAGCAAGGCCTCCCAAGCTTCAGGATTTGTGTGTGCATAATATGTAGTCAAAACACCACTTTCGCTAAGTAGTTCAGACATTCTCATAAAAGACCTCTTTAATCCATCTAGAAAAAATTTTTTGGCTTTCTCTTTATCACCACCAAACAAGGAACGATTAGCGTTAAGACTAATTTCCTTATCAGCAAACTCCTCCCACTGAGTACGAATCTCCCTATAGCCAGCACCAACACGCCTAAAGAAAGCACCAGCATGAAAACGAGGAACAAGACACCCGCCCTCAACATCACAAAGAGCACGCTTAAGCCAAACATAGTAGAAATCACTAAGCTCAGAATAAGGAACATCATCATAGTAGGGCGGATCAGTAACAATTATCGAAAACTTATTTATATTGCTGAGATTTAGATTTGTAGCATCATCAAGAAAAATCTCACAGAAATTTTTAGTATTAAATGCAATCAAATATCTTAACGTTTTGAAGATTTTGTATAAGTTACTAATGAATGTTCCAGTGCCACTCATATGAATTGAAGGATTACAATCTCCCCAGTTCCAGTTCATAGAAATGCCTCTATTCGTTAAAGTGTGCGCAACCTGTGCTGGTAGTTGACCCCCATAATTCCATAGCGTACATAGTGTGTTATAATCTACGAATCTAATTAAAGCTATCGCTAAGTATGTTGCTACTGCTTCTGCGTATTTGTGTGCTTCTTCTTTGGTGTGTCCTTGTTGTGTTTTTTCTTGTTCTATTCTGTGTCCTGCTTCGCGAATAAGCTTTACAATCTTGACCAACGTGAGGAGCTGCCGAGGATTAAAGAGCTTACAGAATCTGTCGAATCCATATACAACTACCCATATTGACCTGTTTTCGTATATCGGGATTTGTTCTGTTGGTATGTCTGGGTCTTTCTTTTCTAGTAGTTCTTGGATGTATTTTTCTGCTTTTTGTAGTTTTTGTTGGTCTTGTTGTGTTGCTGGTTCGAAGACTAGGTCTCCACCGATGATTTTTACTCTGATTAGGATTCTTTGTCTTGCGAGGCTTTTGTCTCCTTGATTATATTTCTTAATCGCGTGTTTTACGTACCATTCTGCTCGTTCTCTTAGGGATCTTGGTTTTTCTGTGTAGTGTCTTCCTGTCTGTGGATCGACGTATCTTATGGAGTTTCCGCAGTGTAGGCATGTTGCTGTTTCGTTTCTTGCTTGGATGTTTGGGGTTCTTACCCTGTATATCTTCTTTTGGCCCCTGATGACCTCTACTTCTACTGTTCCTTTTTTGGTGTCTATTTTTGCTGTGATTTCTCTTCTGTTGAGTTCTCTGTTTAGGTCTATGACCCTTATTTTTATCTCGTCATCTTCTTTCTCATAGTCCATCCATGCTAGTCGCGAGTATTTGTTTCCTTTTTTGACTCTTGCGAGCCACCAGTTCCCTATTAGTGGTGTCCATTTTCCACAGTGGGGGCATTTTACTTCCCATGTCCCTATGTATACTGCTACGTCCTCGTCATATAGTTCCCTTATTTGTGGATCTTTTCTTAGTTGCTCGACAATCCACTTACCCCAGCGCTCCACATCCTTGACTAGTTTCTCGCCATACTTTAGCGGATATTCCAGAACTGCCTTAAGGAAAATATACGCCGTCGGCAACAACTCCACAGCGACAACAAGAGATAAGCCTAAACGAATCGCCTCGAGAGGAATAGAGCCAAAACCCGCGAAGGGATCTAAAAGACTCTTACCCCTAATATAATTCGCGTACTCCCCAAGAATCTCAAGCCTAGGATTAAGCCTATGTGCGACCTTATCTTCCCGAAGCCTCAAGGCCCTAATAAATAACTTAGGGTCAACATCCTCTGGAAGAAGGGCACCAGCAATAATCGCACGGGCAGAAGCAAGAGGCTTCCTAGTCCACCAAAACACCATCTCCCAATGAGGAGGGCGACCACCACCAGACTTCTCCTTAGCAGAAGCCTTATTAATAACATCAATAGGAAACCTAGGAGACTCTAAGAAACTCCTCTTCATCATGTTTCAATACCCCATATAAGCGAATAAAGTGTAAACTTACACTTTATAATTCAAAATTGGGTTTAAATACTGATGACATTAGTACTATGGTAGGCTAAGTTGGTACCTACTATTTTTTCAGTTTTCTGTCATAGCCGGATCTATCTGAATTCTCTTGATATAGTGATAAGCTTTACTTCGGAAGTATGACAGGTTTTTAATCTATGTTTTTTCTTTCAGTATTCTTTTTCGCTTTTTTCGTGGTCTTCTCAATCTGCTCATGAAGGTCAGATAGGCGTATTTTCTTGCATGTTCGATGCATATGCTCATAGACGAAAACATGTTTGACACGATTGTTAGGATGATTATTCCCACAAAAATTAAGTATGAAATCACTATACTGAATCTTGTCAGGATTTGTAGCATTATGCTCCATGACTCGGGATTGCTGGAAATCAAAGAAAATACAAACGTTATGATTGAGGCAAAGATACTTTGTATTTTCCCTTCTATGGGTTCTTCATCGGATATTTCTGTATCAGTACTTATGTACGTGGGTATTTCTTCATTTTCTTTCACAAAACTCATTATTAGACTTGGCAGATCTCTAATTTTGCTTCTCTTGCTTAGAGCATCCTTAATACCCCTCAGGAAATTCTTTATTTTTTCTTCGATGACCTCTCTTTCTTGCTGGCTCTCCATGCTAACAAAGTATTCGGTTATTAGATACAATATCTTGTCTTTCATATAGATGTAACTAGGAATTCCAAATTGTTCCTCTAGGTAATAGTTTAAGTATTCTTCTAGTGTTGATGCAATATAGTGTAGTTCTGTTGATATTCTCTCCATGGAGTGTATTGGGGCTTCGTCTCTTACTATTTTCTCTCTGACTTTCTCATATTTATCAATGGTTTCTTCTAGATAGTCAACAATTGCTATAATGTATTCCTTGAGCCCCATATTAAGGAGTATTATCCTATATGACGACAGAACAAGAGTAGTGGCAAGAAATAAAATTATAGAGACTATAACAAGAGTAAGTATGATATATACCAAAAAATGGTTAAAGAATAACTTATTATTCCGAGCACACTTAGAACTGCGATTAGAAGAGTACCAAATAATATCATTATAGCGAATAATGATAATGAGTCGTTGATGTTTTTCAGTTTTTCAATTAGTTTATATGTCGTTTCTTCAAACATAGCTTGGATGTATTTTTTTAGGTGTTCTCTTAAGATGAACCTGGATAGCCGATAGACATATTACCTGTATTCCTCCAAAGATCATTATTTTCTTCAGATATTCTCCAAGTTCTATTTCGATGAAGATATTTCCTTCTAAGAACATTGGAGCTAGACAGAATGATATATCTATTGATATGAAAATGAGCAGTATATATGAGAAAAATGTTACGACTGCTGGCAACCAAGCTACTATTCTGTCTTTTATGTTTATCATTTTGGTTCACTTAATCCTAAGTATGTATGCACTATGGATATCCTTTATCATCTTTGGTTTTGTTGTGTGTATTGGTATTATTTCTTTTGGTTTGATTGTTCTTAGTATTCGTTTTAGTTGGTGTGGGTGGTAGTGTCCTGATATTCTTATTCTGTATGTTAGGTAGTGATAGTGTTGGAGCCAGTTTTGTAGTGTTTTTTCGTTTTGTAGGGATGATTCGTCGAGTGGTTCTGGGATCATTAGTATTGCTGGTGCTCCTCGTGGGGTTTCTTCTCCTATTGTGTGTAGTGTTTCGTCTATGGTTGCTAGGTCTGTTAGTATGGCGTATTTTTCTGGGTGTTTCTTTACATCTTTTTCTCCTACTATTTCTAGTGTTGTTGCTTCTTCGATTGTTTCTGCTAACGTACATATCTGGTCTGTGTCTATTAGTTGTGTGTGCTGTGCCCAATGCTCAGTCATGTCTACTAGTTTCTTGGATGCTAGTATTGGCTTCTTTTTCGTCTCTGCTAGGCTCATTAGTACTAGTATTAGGAGTTCTATGTCGCCTGGATCGACGATTAATAGTGCTGTTTTGTGGGGGTCTATTATCTTGGCTAGCATTTTTTGTGCCATGAAGCCGTCTATTGGTGTGTTTATTCTTCCGAAGTTTGTCCCCTCGATGATCAGTGTGTCTATCTTTATGTCTTTGTTCTCCTCTAGGTAGTCGAGAAGCGTAATTGGGTGTATTTCCTTGTCCATGCTTTTGGGGAGTAGTGGTTCTACTCGTAGGTCGCCGGTGTATAGTATTGTCTTTTCGCTTCCAAAGTATATGTATGCGAAAGAGGGATAGCTACTATGTCTTACCTGTACTGGAACTATATCCCTTCCTTTTATAGGTTCTGCTTTCCGTATATCAGCATCATATCTTGGTGGAACGTACGCAAGCCAGGTGGTGGACTTTTCGTAGTGCCTACACATAAGCTTTAAGATCTCCAGCGATGGGACGTAGATCTTGATATCCCTGGGAACGGCGTGAAGTAGGCCGAGATGATCCAAATGGAAATGTGATATGTACAGTTCTGATACCTCATCATATGTGTCTAGTGGAGGGATAATCCTAATACTCCTAAGCTGGATTATGCCTCGTGGCTCAAACAACCTAGAAAAATATCGCCTAAAAACCGAGAATCGAATCCCCTGATCAAACAGTAGTCCTCTATTGGAGTCCATTATTTTAACACAATTACCTCCAATCTCTCCATAGCCAGAAACAATACTAATGATACATCTGGGCATTTTTGTTCACTATTTTTCATTAATATATACATTAAAAACAATAAAACAGCCTGATGCGCTAGGCTTAATACTCCTATATAGCAGCATCGGGTTATCGTCTGAAAAGTGGGGTCTCGGAGAAACTTCATTTGTCTCGCGACATGCAATCCCTAGCTATAATTTCTACACAATATTTTTTCTGGCGCAACATTGGTTACCATTAACAATATGTTAGTTTAAGCACTACAGAGTAGTTACATAGGTTAATTCGTAATAATAAATAAGATGATATAATACTTATTTTTGATGCAGTCTATAAGTGATAATTATGGTAATACTTTCCCATGTTAAGTCGTGGCTACCATATCTCGGTCGTAATTTCAGAATAGGCCTTAAAGTAGATACAGAACTTTCTCCACTAACAATCCTTGTTGGTCCAAATGCATCAGGTAAAACAAGTATTCTTGAGGCAATAGGATATAGTCTATCAGGTGCTTTAGGTCTACATGATCACTTAGTAGGTCTAATGTTAACTTCAACACTGAGACCTGTGATGAATATTCCTTTAATGTTTGGAGCTAAAACAAGAATCAATAAACGTGATCTGATATCCTTCTTTATTGAAGCGATGCCTAGCCAAATAGCTAAAAGGAGGATTAAAAATGTATTTGATACAATTTCTCCAGAGCTTGAAGCTCAGGAATACATTATCAAGCGAATCCTAAGAGATCTAGACGATCTATTACCTATAGTACATATATTATCCAAAAGACCTATAGAACTCTCCAGCTATGAAAAACAAATTAAATTGTTGTTTTCCCAAATCGAGGATTTTTTGGGACAGAATTTCCAAATTGGAATTGCAAGAAAATTTGGTGGGCGATTAAGATATTTACGCTCATATGATTTTGATGCCGATAATGCTTCCATGATTCGTATATTCAGGCCTTTTTGGCGTATTAAATTTTTTAAAATCGGCTACACATTCGTAGATTCTGATAAACTGTATAGTAAATATATTTTCCTAGGAGGAAACTTAGATGTTATTCTATTCAAAAAACAAAGAGAACCCTTGGACTCGGATTTTAACCTAGCGATATTCCATCCAGGCTTCACTTTTTGGCCTGGCACCTTCGAGTCTTTGTATTCTTATTATGCTCGTACTGGTCTTCCAAATGAAAAAGAGGCGATAAAATTAATTTCTGAATATATCGACTGGTTCGATGGATTCGAAATAATCTCTGACGAATTGCATGCTAGATCTAAATATAGAAGAAGAATTTCTATTTATTCTCTGAGCGATGGGTACAGAGTTGTTATCTTACTTGGTCTGTTATATGCTATGAGCGGAGGATCGAAAATATTCCTTATTGATACTCCTGAGGCATTTATTCATCCCGATGGTCTATCTATCGTTGCAAAATTAATAGCTCACCTAGCGAGTATGGGAAATAGTGTCATACTTGCTACGCAGAGTATAGAATTCATTCACATTCTTATCAAAAAAGCAGCAAACTATAATATACTTGAAGACACAGCTATTCATAGAGTCTCCTTAGATGATGGTACTATAAAGAACAAGGGGGTATGGAGAGGTTTAGGGATACGAGGAATGCTCGAAGATCTCTATATAGACATAAGAAAATAGCTAAGGTGTATGAATGAATAGATTTGTTGTGTTATTATGTGTGCCAGGAAAGGTTGATAGGGCATTCTATAAAGCTCTACTAATAAAAATATTCAGGGATAAGGAAGATACTACGCTGGAGGATCTTGATGCATCAGAGAGGAGAACAGATAAAGACAATATTTTGTCAGCTATATTTAATGCGATGCCGGGATCGCCCATAAAGAAATCAGCTGTTTTAAAACTAGAAAAGAAGAAAAGCAACAAAGAAGTTTACATAATTATTCTACCAGCAGAGCAAAAAGTCACGGATCTGGCCAAGAATGTTTTATTTTATCAAATAAATAGTGACGAGCCAACAATAGACTTAATAGTGATAGTCGAAGACTGGGAAAATCTTGGGCCTATCGAGAGAATAACTGCTCTAAAGAACGCAATAGCATCATTGGATAATATTAGATTCAAAGACTCCAAAAGCGAAAAAGGAGAATACTTTGAGTACTATCGGCTTGATCTCCCAAACAGTATCGGCATATTACTCATAGCTCAGGGATTATCTAACTCAGTCCCCGGCTTAAATATCCCCTGTAAACATGCGATCGAAGACTTAATTATGTCTCTCTTTAGCGACGATATGAAGCGCATATCTAAAGAACATCCCAAACTACTGGAAAAAATCTGCAAAAATAAAGTGGTCCACAAGAAATTAGTCTCACTACTCATGATAGATAAATGTTGCGTAGATATTAATATACTACTATTCAAACATAGCCAAAAATGCATGTACGAAGATCTTATCAAAAAGCATGATGGTATAAAAAGGCTTATAGATATACTGGAGAAACTTTAGCTCTTAGGCATTGTATTTTGGGATTTTAAGCCTAGCGATTTTACTGTAATTTGCACCTATTATGTTAAAAGAATTTTAAGCATACAATTATTTCGCGTAGGAAGTGCTCTAATTGGATATATAACTCCAGAAGATGGCTTCATTCCAAAAATAGATGCTAATTATATGGGCTTTTTCCCTACTTTGAACTTTGTTGCTTAACCTCCAAAACAGCAATGTTGTAAGCCAGAAACATCACAGCAGTCTCCATCGTGAAATCCTAAGAAGAGGCAAATAAACATAGCCACGGCTAAGAGCCTTAATAGAACAAGCAGAGACTCAATAGGAGACCTAACATTGTCCCTCTCAGCTCTCAAGGTTTCATAGTTTTCCTTAGACAGTAAGGGGTATCAACCTAAGCCGAAACTCATCACCATCCACACCAAATGGCATTAAACGAAGCCTAACAGCTCACATCATAAAATCCAAAGAAGCAAAATCCTTATCACAAACAAGCTCATCGAAAAGCTCAGAATCGGTGATATAGCCTAGAATACCTTCAACCATACTAATATCATGCATCATGTCGTGTCTGCACCAATAGTGGACACAACGTCAACATCGGGACTGTAAGCAGCTATTACCTTTGCATATATTTTCTTCCTACAGCCATTCGGTTCCTATAGTGGCTATTCACATGGCCCGCTTAAAGCTAGTGATATTCACGATAGTGATACTCTTGGAATTCTTTTGAGTCTTACTATGATTTTGTATGTGTATTCGATAAGTTCTTGGACGGGTGACCCAATTTTTTGCTCTCTGCTGAGTGTCGTTTTGAAACAGACTGTTTTAGATCTAAGAGTTTTCCTAGCTCTGAACATCCTCCTAGATTTCGCCCAACCTTTATGAGGAATATGCCCACGGGCATTATGTATGTTATGGTGGCAAACCTTGTCAAACCTTATATAAAGCGGTGTGTTTTGCACCTTTTGCCACGCCTTATTTCTCTTGCTTAGCCTCTTTTTGTATCTGCTTCAGACTGTGTAATGCTTTTAGGTAAAATGCCATATATTTTCATGGGGTTCAGCTCTCTTATGGTTAGTTGGCTTGGACCCTATTAACATCAATCATAAAATGAGTTTTGGAAAGAAGCCTTGGTAATTATACTCTAGTTGTTTGGGGGAGATGAAGGATATAGAAATAGTATTTGGTTATGGATCAATTATGAGTCTTCATGGTCTATTTCAGATACTTAGACAAGGAATCCAAAGGAATATAAAGGAAATAAGAATACGAGATATAAAAATACCTTTTTCTCTAAATTAATGAAGAGCTAGACACTTTTCGGAGCTCACTATCGTGGTGTTAAGATACCAGGCATGATAAATCATATTATTTCAGTAGATGACCTACCTAGAGAATGGAAACCGCAATTTATACCAGAGGAACCTTAATATAGGAGAGAATTTACCAAACCTCTTAGGGAGCCTCCATCGATCCCTCCTCTCAAGGAAATCCTAGTGAGGAGCTTGGAGTTATAGTGGATACATTAGCATATTATGTACCGTATCCACATCAATCCTGAATGCTGGGGAGCATATTTAAGAGAACACCAAAATCGGACAAGACTTTATGAAATTTATAAACAAGTATTGGATATTTATAATTGAGCCCATATATACCTCTATAATCAGTTTTTATCCTATTGCGAGGAATATTACTATTATCTATTATATAGCCTATCACACATACTTATCCATAATTTTAATTCATGAATTCTAGCATCGCATAATAGAGGATACATCTACTCTCTCCAACGCTAACTAACCTATACTAACGAAGGCCGACGGGAACTCTTCTGTGAATATTATGCTTTCTGGAGCGTTGATAGGGGCTTTCTAGCTTGGCTACAAAACCGATACCTTCAGTTAATCAGCTTGGGGATTACTAAATCGACTTTTTCGACAATACTTGCAAATATTTAATGTTTCTCGGGCTACTCGTTTGATTCTTCTCACCCTTAAGACAATTATTTCTCGGATTCTAAGTGCACTCTACTACCACTAGAATCGTGCTTCTGATCAAACTTATAGACAGCTTCTGACAGATGATAGGTACATTAGTGAGCTACTAAATGTTACACAACACTACTTCTGGAGGCTCCTATCAGCCCCATCGCCTCAAACTAATACCTGATGGATTAAACTGTTCGTGCAATCTATGTTATTTGGATTCATAGGTGGGCGGATCCCAGTATATTAAACTTACATCTAAACTTAGATGCAAACCTTTGGCTTTTATACTTTTATTGCTGAATACACTTTTATTTTAACTTTATCATCTCTTATAATTTCCATAGGATAGTCTGATAAAAGAGCTACTAGTTGGACAATTTCTTTATCTAAATCTAGTTCCCTAGATATTGCTTCTACCTTCATTATGATTATATCTGGGCATTTTTATTCCTATGGATGCTAGGCCTGTGTGTCTAATATTTTCCTCTGGAGCTCCAAAGACTCTATAAAACCTTTCTCGATCCCCATTTAAGACATGTTCTACTGCTAACTCTATCTCCTTATGAATATACTTTTCAACCATCTTCCGAACAGCGGAGACTAATGATGGTTCTTCTATGCTTAAACATTTAAGTGACTTTGTTAAATCCTCGAGATTAATACCATATACTCCTCCTAACAAACATTCTACTAGATATCGTTTAAAATTTTTATAATCACGGCCTATTTTCCTAAGGAAAAGATAATAATCATAAACACTCATAACCTTTTTGATACCTTCCTCCTCTTTTCGGCTTTTCTCCCCAGTCCCCGTACCATATGTACCTGCGGCTATAAATACTATAGCTATATTATCATTTAGCACAAGAGGATGTGGAATATAGCCAATACTCGATCTATGATCGGCATTCGATCCTCTAATCTCACGACTTAGAATCTCTCTATACCCTCCAACATTGCATATGTTAAGTATTCCATCTGATGAAACTTCTTCCGCCAACTTATAGAGATACTCTCCAACAGACATGTTTTTCGCCTCCGCTTTTTTAATTAATTTTGAACATTCATGATATCCTTCTCTTTTGCATATCTTTCTAAAATCATGTCTGGATACCACGATACCTATACCAACGATGCCTCTATCTGGTCTGTATCTAGGTGGAACATATTTGCCTTCGAGTCTGAAATAATCGAGATCCATTGCTAGATCACCACGGCGTGTAGGTTTAGCGAAACCTCTTTTCCCTTCAAGCAAATGAATAATTTTTATGTCGTATACTCTTATTCTCTCTCTAGCTCCTTGGTTTTCTGATCTAAGTATTCGAAATAAACCATGAAGACTCATAATTGATCCATAACCAAATACTAATTCTTTATCTTTCATCTTTATTCCCCTAGAGTAGCCTGAAACATTGGGAACTATGTTACTGGCTGTATATACTAGTATAGCCTACTTTTATGGCGTTTAACAACGGTGCAAGTTTAGACATATTCCTTGTGTGTATGTCACAAATAGTAATCTTATCCACATAGTACCCAGCATCTATTCTCCCAGAGACTTTATTAGCCACACTGACAGTAAGAATGGCGCCATTTGCCTTTACTTTTATTCGAACGAGCGTGTTCTTATGTCTCCTTTTCTTCAAGCGTATATCAACATTCGTGATGACAACCATCAAATCATCTATATTAAGTTCGGTCTTAATAATCTCACGCAACTCAAGAACGGCCTCAACAGATCTAATAGGAATCATAATGCAATCACCACATTACAAAACAACTTCATACTAATAAACCTAATAATAAAGTTTTTATATCTAAGACTAGTATATTTATATAGTAGAAATACTAGAATATCCATTATTACAAAAAGAGTGAGTACTGAAATTACAAATGGGTCTTTAATAGATTGAGTTATTCCATATTTACTTAGATTTATCAGCATAAAAAGGTTCATAATGGTATAGAAGAATGATAAAATAATACCTAGAAAACACACTACCTTGTCTGCCCCGCTTTCTCGAAACGATATTTTAATTTTATTCGAAATTATTACTATGATAGAAAATTGTTTTACTCACAGTTGTTTTGCTCTTTGTCATCGAATCATGGCGAATCTACCTGATTTGGGCTTCGTTCATCGCTATGCTTCTTGACTGGTACAAGTTGGGGATATTTCTCATAGAATGATTCAAGTAGTGAAGAGTAACGAGAAGAATAAAGAAGGAAATAAAATATCACTCTGTAAAAGGGTTTTGAAAGCTTAATAAGGATCTTGGATGCTTAATAGGGGATCTCGTATTTAGGGATCTGCTCTACAAGATCAAAAAAGCTAGGGAACTGATAGCCCCATACTCTTAATGTAAATGGGGTCTAGTGCCACGGAGAGGGGTGAAAACATTCATAGAAACAAGTAGGAGAAGCTTGCGAAGGAAGCTGAGGGAGAGGGAGAAGCTTCTTAAGACCCTAGAAGAATATGTTATGGAAGAACTCATCGGGGAGATCTCAAGCAGCTCTAGCTATGGGCGTAAGGAGAGATGAAGCTCTTGAAGAAAAGGATAAAGAGATTACGAATATGCTTGATAACTTTATCAGGCCTTTAAATGAGGAATAAACGCACAAACTATTTTTGGATCCTTATAAGACTTCAAGAGTTTTAGCCGTATTAGAATGCTTCAAAATTGTATCGAGTTTTATTTTAATTTTGATGAGTTTAGTCATTGTTTCCTTGCTGAGTTTTTCATATGGATTTCTTATTGTTATTATTTTTCTTTTTTGTGGGTTCAGAGCGTAGAGAACTATGTATAGCCAATATTTTTCCTTTAGTTGGCTAGCAGTATTCCATTCATGTATTGTTATTTCTATTTCTTTCGGAATTTCCTTAAAGCCTTTGACTTCTATGTATCTAACTTCATTATGGCTGTGGCTAATGATGTCATAACCTATGTTTTTATGGGATACATCCGCAGGCTGTCTGCCATTCTTTCTTTCGAATTCGATAGCGGCTTTTATGGCTTCTCTCTCTACTTGCTTTTTTAGATTTTGTTTGGTTGATTTGCTGATTTTTTCAGTAGGGCCATGTTTGGGTTTGACTATGAGGATTCCTATTAGTTTAACCTCCGGCTCTCTAATATTTGGGTTACATACGCTTCTTAGGATCGCTCTGAAGTATCGAATGTCTTCACGTATTTGTTCAAGTCGGCCTTCTAGTCGCGATACCATTGCTTTTTGTCCTTGTTTGTCATAGAAATCTGTCTGTATTTTTATGGCTTCTTCTAGCTGATCTAGGTAGTTCTCTATTAGGTTATCGTACTCCCTAATTTTTCTGTTGAGTTTTTTCTTGAATTTAGAGAAGTCTTCCTGAATAGTTCTTTTAGCATCAAGTGTGAGTTTTTCGATTATTTGTTCCATGTTGGTATTTAGGTCTAGGGCCTCGTCAATGTTAGTATGATCTTGGAGTTTCCTCCATAGGGTTTTGGGTGAAATTTCATATATCTTTTGGTTTTTGGTGTCATAGTATAGCGCTATGAGTTTCTTATATATAACTTTGTTGTCGTGTGTTTTTGACTCTCCGACGAAAATACCTACTACGCCGTTCATATCATCATCAGTTTTTACTGATACCAAGGGAGGATCCAAACCTTTTGTTTTTATACGCGTAATTACTTCGGTACATAATAAATCTAGCACCTTTTTCCCATTCAATGCGAAGTCAACATCGAATAGATAAAAGCTTTTGTATTTTTCTTTTCTGAGTGATTTCAGGCGCTCCTTGTCTTTATTGCTAAAGAATAAACATGATCTGTTTAGTGGCCCAGCGATGAAATAGGATTCAAGGTCGTCAAGGGATTTAAATGCGCGATCGGGATCATCTGTTTTTATGCAGATAACTCCTTCGCTTTTGCTGACAATTTCCCATGGAGTATTTTTCCCGTCCCATTCAAAAAATTTTTGAGCAAAAAGCTCTAAGTCTTTTTGGTCAAAAGCTTTTTGGATCCAATTATTGATCTCTCTAGATATGTTTTCTAGTATTTCTCTTTTTATTTCCCAAGCATCAGTTATTTCTCTTTCTCTCTCTTGGGTTTTCTTAACATTTTCCATTGTAGCCTTCATTATTCTATCTATGTCTTCTAATGCGCGCTCAGGATTGAGAATATATTGGGTTGCTATCTCTTCTATGCTTCCATAGCGATATCCCAATATTTTAAGAGCCTCATTGATCGCTGTTCCTATGACATCATATATTCTATCCCCGAATATCTTCGCCATCTTTAAGATCTTTCTAATGAGGGTAGCAAGAACCTTGTCTTCAAGAGTTTTCTCATAATATAAATTATAAATAATCACATCTCTTGTTTGACCGTACCTATGAAGCCTACCCGCACGTTGCTCTAGTTTAATCGGGCTCCAGGTAAGTTCGTAGTTCACCATAATATGTGCAAACTGAAGATTTAGTCCCTCACCAGCAACATCTGTGGCGATCAGTATATTGGCCTCATCCTTAAAAGCCTCTATAGCTCTTTTTCGTTCATCGAAAGTCATGTCTCCGTGTATCACTATAATTTTGTCTTGAAGTTCTTTTTCAAGAACTTCTCTTAGCCTTTCTAGGGTATCCTTATATTCTGTAAAGATTATTATTTTTTCACCTTCATGCCTCCTAATGATTTCAAGCAATTTTTTCTCTTTTGGGTCCATTGGTGGTAGAGAGTCAATATCTCCAAGGAGTTTTTCTATGGTCTTTATTTCTTCTTCTAGGCAGTTTATATAGTAATCTAAAACTTCTTCTTGATATGCTTCTCCTAATAGTGGAGGGAATATTATGCTTAATTCAGAGTCGAAATTTTCGCTATCTAACGAACCCTCGTAGTAGTTATTGATTACCGAAATTAACTTGCTAAGGTAGTTTCTATGACGCTTCATAATTTTTTTTAGATCCTCTTCAGGCATAGCAGAACTGGATATTTCCACTAATATTTTTTTAAGATTTTTTAGTGCTTCCTTTCTTCTTTCTAGTGTTTTTCTTAAGGCATATGAGCTTGATAATAATCTTCTTACGAGCACTATAAGAGCAAAGCTGACTCCTCTTTTTATATCTCCTTCAGCAGTAGCAATAAGATTAAACTCATTTTTTATGTATTCTATCAGCTCAGAATAAAGATTCTGATGAGGATCATCGAGTTCTACGGCTTCGAGCAAGACTTTCCTGTCTTTGAATATACGTTTTCCATCAAAATCTATCACCTCGCTCTTCATTCTTCTTATAACAAAATTTTTAAGGATGTTCATCGAGTTTTTCGAAAGGTGGTCCCATACATTATCGTCAATTGCTGATAAAGTATGAGCTGGCGAAATCCATTCTGCAACTTCACTCCAAAAATCTCCCACAGGAATAGCCTTCTCTACAAATTCTTTATTTAGTTTTTCTTCTACGGGTACTAAGAAATAGGGTGTTATTAGTGAAACAAGTTTATAAAACTGGTAATTTCTTCCTGTATGTGGGGTCGCGGTCAAAAGAAGGACATATTTTGTCTGTGAAACTAATTTTTTAGCGAGTTTATATCGTAATGTTGTGTTTTCTCTTATTCTGCGAGTACCGATTTCTGTTTTGTCGAGATCCATATAGGCACTGAGTTTATGAGCTTCATCAAAAATTATAAGATCCCATTTCCGGTTGATTATTTCATCTATAGCGGAAGACTTTCTTGTTTTCCTGCGACTCTCTTTGACACCTTGCTTTAGGAAGTCAATAGAAGCCACTAGGAGTTCTCCTATAGCTGGCATAGCGCTTGTGAATTCTAGGAATTTAAGATTAAATTTTTCTTCTAGTTCGGATTTCCACTGAGGTATAAGCATTGGTGGAACAATTATTAGAACATTTTTTATACGTCCCTTAAAAAGTAGTTCTTTGATAAGCATACCAGCCATTATTGTTTTTCCCAGTCCAAGGTCATCAGCCAAAAGAAAACGACAAAGTGGTTCATCTATCATTTTTTTCACAGCAATTATTTGATGTGGTATTAGGTCTATCCGATCTTTCATGAAGTTTATAAGAGAAAGAGGTACTTCGAATTTTGTTGCGTCTATGTACTCTATCATTATAAAGAGATCAAAAATATTTGGATGGACAAGTCTAGACTTCCAGTCTTTGAGAAAATTTTCCTCTAGCATACCATCACCATATTAATTTATCTTAATTTAAAACAATTTATTCCAAAAGCCATAACTAACAAAAATATTGGCCTATTTGCGATGAGCCGTGCTGAAGCGGGCATACAGATCACCCAAAAAACTAATTTATTCCAAAAAGACAGAGAAGTTAAAAATTAGAAAAAGTTAACTCTTTCTAATGCAAACTATGATTTTTGTGAGTTTTAAAAAGTGTGTTAAAGCAGTCTTATAGGCCTTGATAGGAGCTCTTTCTTCACAACGACGACCCCCAATCTTCTGAAGGAATCCATGTGTTTTAGCCATGCAGCATGATTCCACTTAGCACAATAAAATACTACATACTTAGTCCTATTTGGACACTTGGCGGCAATATGCTCAATAGCCTCTAGAACCCTTTTTTCTATACTATCTTTAGCTCCTATAGCTACAAACAATATCCTCTCACACCCACCAGGTCTCCCAACTGGCGGGATAACATTAACGGATATCCCACTCCCGCCGCCCCGAGCAAATATTTTCTCCACAATTCCTTTTCCAGAAGCAATTGCTCGCCTATCCCAAGGAATCTCCAATCTTCTCTCAATACTATCAAGCCACTCCAGAAACTGAGTAAGATCGGGATAATCTGTCCAATCCAAATCCAATATTATCACCTATTATCCTCAAAATTTATAAAAATACCTGGTCTTATTAATATGGATTGGCATAATTTAAAATTGTGGATTAAATATCAACCGTGATAGTTTCAAAGTATTGTTGTACTCCAGGCTTTTTGCACAGTAGTTGCTAATTTAAAGAATTAAGCATGGTTGTGGGATCTGTGGACTACTAGGCTCTACAATTAACACTCAAAGTTGAGGCCATAACTGCTAATTCTGTGATAAGCCTATAAATAATCCAGTCAATAATATTAAATAGAACAGAAACTATAGGGCCGCTTGTGAGGATATTCATGATGGGCTCATGTGTGTACCAAGATCCAACATCTTACTGATTAGATAAGAAGCATCCAATGAAGATTGTGATAAGGCCTTTTAGATACTACTTTGAAGTTTTGGCATTAAAATGGTCATGGGAAAATTTATGTTCATAGGAAATAGAGATTTAGAGAACGTATCTGCAAGGAGAAATACGTGGGATCCCAAAAGAACTTTAAGCAATACTTAGACAGCGTTAGCATTTGGGTAAAAGGAAAGCTATTCTTAGATAATTTAGATTTGATAAAAATAATTCCCTAATAATTCGGTATTATGACGATAAGTTCTCTGGGGGAGAGCTATTATTTTCAGCTAATATGCACTAATTTTTAGGCGAATCTTCCTCTTTTTCCATTTTCCTAGTATTATATCTATTACCCTTCTTTCTATTTCCTCTTGCGTATATTCTTCTCCTTTGCCTTTACTCATAAGACGATTTTTAACATGCCATATTAAATCGCTAAGATATATCTCATTCCATTTTTCGAGTAATAAGCGAGCACTATCATTTATTAGCATATCGAGTGGGTTCATATACTTGTTTTCTAGTTCTTTGAGTTTCTGGATTAGATCATCTAGTCTACTTTTGACTAAAACTAGATTGATATCACGTTGGATCGCCATAGAAATCTCAGTTTCGAGTGTTTCTTTCACGTTGTCTAGTATCTGTGTATCTTCCTGGCTCATGCTGGGTCTGAATTTTTCGAGGTTTGATATTAGATCTTTAATGGTGTTAACATTGACTTCTATTTTCTTTCTTAGGTCGTAGTATTTTTCATTTAAACTTCTAGGGCCGCTGATTAATTCATTGATATATCCTCTTTTAAGATTTTTAATTTCGATATACCTTCTTACCACCTTATTTAATTTTGATCTCAATGAAGCTATTGTAATGCCACGAGTTAGCTCCTTCTGCAATTCTTCGTACTCTTTCTTCCATTCTTGAAGTTTTGCTCCAAAATCCTTTAGTAGTTCCTTCTCACTCCCTGATGCATAGACATTCTTCTTATCGATTATATTTAACAATCTGTTAACTTCCTGAATTAGATTATTTACTTCTTTGAGATAGAAGGTACCCATATTTGAAAGGCTCCTTCTTGATTGGAGTAGTTCTTTCAGAGAATTATAATCGTTAACTATGTCGTCGATCTTTTCCAAAATTAGGTCTAGATCGCTTTGCTGAAGATCTGCAGACAGATTGGATATATCAATTGCGCTTATCTTTATATTATCCGTACTTAGATTAAACAATTTGCTTATTCTATTAAGTATATAGTTGTGTACTTGCTCAACAAATGCTCGTATATCTTCCAATTGATATGACCTAAGAATACGTTCTATTCTCTTACATTTGTTAAAAATTTTTTCGACAGAAGGTTTTATAACCCTCTCAAGATAGTTACTGATCGTCTTAAGGATAAAATAAGCTACATTGAAATTATATGATTTTTCTGGCGTAGCTATGTTATTTGCCGAAAAATGCTCATATAAATTGATATTTATCATACTAGCTATGAAATTTGGAACTCTCTTTTTAATTTTATCCTTTAATACACGACTAAAATCATCAGTTATTCTTCGTCCTTTCTTATTATAATACCCGTTTTCTACCGAGTAATATATGCTGCTGATATCTTTTAACAGATCTCCGATTGTTTCATAGAATTTTGCGTCATATAAATAGCTTTCAAGTTGTTTTAATTTCTCATATACTTCTAATTCAGCAAAACTAGGTAATAATGATTTAACGTAAGTTCTAACTTTTTCTAGTTTGTCTAGAAGGCTTTCAATTTCTGATTTAAGTTTGCTTTTAAGACGTTTCATTTCAGCATATCCACGCTCGTAGAAAACTCTATTGTTTTTAAACATTTCATACAATCTAAGTATTGTCCTTGCAATTCTTCTTTTGTCATCATCCTCTTTAAGGTTATCATATCTTAATTTAAGTCTGTTTATCTCTCCTTCTAGAGAACTGAACAGAGAGAATCTTGGCTCTTTCTTTGTTGATGCCAATATATGGAATATTTGGGTAGCTCTGATATTGGGTGTTAGAAACTCCTTTGATTGTTTAAAACTTGCTAAGGATTTTATCGCATTATCAATCTCTTTTTCTAATTCACTCAATGATATGGATCTTAGAGTATCTCCAGAATCAAATATTACATAACCTTTCCGTTCCAGAGTATATTGGATATACTTTGAGAGGCTCTCCTCAGCTCTATTTTCTGGGCTTATAAAGGCTTTTAATAGTAATTTTAGCTTAATTTTACCACCATGCATATCAATTAGTGAAACTATTCGCTTTTCAAGAGGGCTCATCCTAATCACGTATTTCTCGGTTGAAATCTCTGTAAGAAGTTCTTCACTACACAGGGTTTTTATCAAGGACTTTCTCTCTTCTCTTCCGACATCTTCCAAATCTTTTCTGCCTTTTGCAATAGTCTCTTTTCTATGTATGCTTAGTCTTCTTAATTTGCGTACTATATAATCAAAAGCCTTTTCGCTGTCTATAACTTTCTCTGGATATGCTATGAAGATATCATAGAGTTCTAGAGCGGATTCTCTGTTTCTATCTAAGGGTTTTATGATAGTATTGCTATACTTATTATAGGCGTTCAAAATTATTTTATGCCAAAATTCATCATCGATTTTTATTGGAGACATAGCTATTTTTCTTATATTGTTTATCCTATCCATATATTCATTCCAGTCAATCGCCTTACTTTGCTTTATTGCTTGCTTGAGAGCGTATAATAGGATAAATTCCTTCGTACTTAATGTGATGGGTATTATCATTACTGTATCTCTTAATGTCTGCGCCAAATTTTCAACTTTATTCTTCAGTTCTGTTTTTGTGAATACTATTATTATTGGAAGCGCATAGACAAAATCTTTATACTTGTTAATAAAGATATCTCGATTTAATTCATCTTCGTTTAGTATAGCTAGTGTCGCAAAGGGAATATTATAAGTTGTATCGGCTAAATTTACTTTCCTTTTAAGATATGCATTTTTAATTAAATCGTCTTTATATTGCTCCTCCTTAGATATGATATCGCCATAGAATATCAATTGTAGGGAGGCATGGCCAAGATCTATAGGGTTAACTGCTGCATTTATTATTTCTTTGCTGGTTTCCTTCCAGAGCTTGATTGCATACGATCGATCTTTTATTATTGGTATTAGGGGACATATTCCTGGGTAGAGTAGTTCATAAAAATCATCAGCTAGTTTGTATGCATATGTCTTTCCGCGATATTTATGCATTAGGTACTCCAGAGTTTCTTTTATTACGTCCATTATCTGAGAGATATACTCTCCTTTTCTTGATAATACAAGGATTAATTCATTTAGAGATTCCTCATCAGAAGGAACAATTATATAGTTAAAATGCTTGGTAAAGCCCCGTCGAAGGAAACTAAGAAGCTCAGAAATAAATTTTTCAGGTTTATCAATATTTTTAGAACTTAAGATCGATGAGAGATCCCTCAATATATCATCACATAACGGGACAATAGTATATCGGAAAATTTTGAAGTTTAGTTGTTTTAAGGTAGAATATACATTATCAAGTAAAGCAAGATAGCTTTCATCATACAGCTTTTTCATTTCTTCCTCGGATATACCAAACGGTGATAACATTAGCAAGGCATATATTTCGAGAATCCTTTCGATTTCACTATTGTCTTTTTTGGAAGATAAAATGCTTCTCAGATAATTCAATCTCTGTTCATACCAGTCCTTATCAAAAAGTTCTAGACGATTCCCAGCCTCAATAAATACAGCTGCTTTAAGTGCATCGGCAAGAATTTCTATTAGTTCGCATTTAATTCTTATCTTTTGCTTTTCATAAGCACTTATAAGCTTAGATATGAAATTTTCTAGAATGTTTTGCATGTAACCTGGAATTCCTCGACCTGCAAGATATATTGCATCAAATATAAACGGAAGATCCAAACTAAGCTTGGATAACACTTCTGAGTCTTCATAAAGATACTTTAGATACCCATATAGGAATTCATGAGCCTCATTTCGATGCAACTCACGTAAATATATCGTTTCAGTAGGCCTTCTAATATATTTCCCAATTCTTTCCTTCTGAAACTGTTTGTAGCGTTCGAAAGCTTCTGGTGTTACTGCCAGCACAAAATGAAAAACCACACCGTATCGTTGCTGATATTCTTTTGACTCATTGGTGTAATTCCAGAGACCCTCCAAAAAGTTTCGAATAACGTCGTCCTCATGAGCAAGTCTAATGATGATGTCTTCAAATTGATCGATACAAAAAATTACTGCTTGAAAATCTCCATAGATTCTTCTAAAAGTATCTAGCAGGGAATCAAGATCCATGCTGCACTCTAAAATATTTTCCTCTTTCAAAGCAACTTTTAGAAGAGACGCTATTACTGCTTGTATTTGTAGTTTCCCACCAGTATGCATTCGCGAAAATTCATTAATAATGTCTGAAGGAACTTTTAGGACAACAACCACGATATTTTTACTTACCATTCTTCTAATGTATTCTAACAAACTACTTTTTCCTTTGCCCCATTCTCCTACGATGAGAAGTATTTCGCTTTGATTTGTATGTCTAATTTTTGTTAAGAAAGCCTTTATTGCGTTTAAAAGTTCTTTCCAATATTTGATATCAACATATTCGCTAAGTATTGTTATATCTGATTGCCCTGTTTTCGTAAGGAAATCTCGTTTTGGGATGTAAGGGTTCACCATTTTTGTCTACCAGCATAATTATGATTTAAAAAATCCACTCACATCTGTTTTCCCAATGCTTGGTTCTATTTTTCTTTTAGGAACTCTCACAAGGATAGGAAAATTAAAAGGAACCATTTGTCCGTGCAAGACTAAGTGGCCTGTCTCTAAATTTGGAATCTTATTGAAGAGATCCGCACTAACACCTCCCAATAATTTGCGTAGGTAGGAAGCGTCATCAGGAGCTGTTCTGTGAATAAAAAATGTGTTAACCATGGCCATTGCTATGGGATCGACATAGACTGGTCTTTGCGTTACTAATGCCAAAGATAAACCGAATTTCCTACCTTGAGTAGCTATTAAAGCAATGTATTTTCTTGCAACATTTGCTCCTATAGGATATTTTGATATATTAGGACAATAATTTTGAGCTTCTTCTATTACAAAAACTAAGTATTTGGTCTGATTTTTCATTTTGTAGTGAACAAATAGTTTATAGAGCATTACAGCGAGGTAGGCCACGACGAACTGTTTCATTTTCACAGGTATACCTGTTGCTCCATCCGCTGAAAAATCGAATAAAGCTAAGTGCTCATTTTCGACTATATCTTCCAGAAATCTCCAATTTACACATTCATCAAATGCGTCAGAACACAGCATTTTATGCTGAACTAATGAGTCTCTAAATATTCTAAGAGCGCGTTTCGCAGCTTCTACTGATGCGTGATGAAATTCGCTTCTAAGATTGTCGAGGCGTCTCATTAAATTCCTAAATTCGTTATTATCTTCGAAGAGAAAGTTTAAATCAATGCTACCCTCAGCTCTCAGGTTTTCGAATAGGGTTTGAAGGACCGATATTTGAAGTTCGGCACCTATAGCTGTCTTATAATAATCGATTATCATCTCAGCAAGATCAGGTGGAGATAAGCCGTAATCATCAAGTCTAAGGTCGACTCTTATTATATCTGAATAATTTCCAGTTTCACGAGCAGTTGAATCATTGAAAACAATACGACGAATGCTGTTAAAGCCTGTGAATTTCCCTTCGTTATAAGCCATAAAATAGTCAATATAATCCGCATTAGCATCGATAATAATCATAGGGATTGCTCTTCCATATATTTCCTTTAATTCAGCTAGTTTCTCTATAAAGTATCCAACAGTATAAGATTTTCCGCTGCCTGTAACACCGATAAATGCCATATGCATAGGTATTCCTTCAACAGTTAGAGGAACTGGTATATTTTTATATCCATATATCTCTCCAAATTCTATATACACCCCCTTAGAATCGACTCTGAAAATTTCATCGGTTCTCTCAATAAGTAGGACAGGGTCTCCTGGCGTTGGCGGAGTTGTAACTTCTGTTAGTCCAGGAAGAACTCCAAGAAATTCAACCGTAGCAATGGTATACCTTTTAGCAATACTAGTCGGTATCTCCTTTCCTTTTCGTCTTGCCTCTGACCAAAGATCACCAACCTCAAAGAATTCATTGTATGTCTCCAACTTAGTGACTCTACCTAGGATTCTCTTCTTTTCATCACCAATCTTTGTTTGTACAATAACAAACATCCCTTCGCGTACCTTACGCTCATACTCCTCTAAGATCTGAACTTTAGATCCTAATGTTGTTGCTCCAGTCAAAATAATACCGATTCTATCGGCCATAATAACACCTCATTATTCATATGTTATAAGATCATAAATAAAACCATAATCGGAAACATCAACAACAAATTGAGCCAATGCATTAGAGAGAATAACCTTAGCTACGCGTTTACGAATAAGACTGGTTTCATGTGCTAGAATTATCGGTAGAGGTAGATATGTTCCTGGGACGGTTGTAGCTCTCAAGATAGAAGCTATTTTCTCTGCTTTCACAGCAGCTTCATTTTCACTTCTAGCCAGAAATTCAACTTTTATTGCACGTGAACCCCAAATATGTTGAAAATAAAAGCCATAAAGCCTATAGGACATATCTTCGTGTAGCAAATTTTCATAGAAATCAAATACATCCGGCTTTATGGCGATTTCAAATTCTTTTCTCAGCGGAATAGGTTTTGTGTACAGTGAACTATTCTCAGAAATTTCCTCACTAGTGCGAATTTTATTAAAAGTATATGGAATCAAAAATCTATCGTTATATGTCTGCAAAGTTGGGATCTCCTCAGAGAGTACTCCGGAGAATATTTTAGAGCTATACCGCTTAACAATACCGATAATTTCGTTTCCAAGCTTCGAAGCATGTCTGAAATTCTCAACTCTAAATTTGATATATTCTTCGTCATGTATATTCGGGGGATCTATAAATGGACCATCAATAAAAATTAAGCCATCTCTAATCTTCTCATGTATAAGTAAACGCATAGCTTTGGACTCACCATACATCATCCTTAGTACGGCAACCCGCTTAATTACCGTAGGATCATTCTCACCTAAAAACTCCGTGTGAACACTTACATTTATCTCTGGCTTAGAAAAACTCAAAATACCTTTGGGAAAAATAACCTTAGAAACTCCATAAACAACAAACCATTTATTCCCAATACCTTGAAGCGTAACCATACTCCCGTCAACACTACCAATGGGGTTCTCATAGCTGATATTTACATCACAAATACTAATGTAATTTCTTATGAGATCCAGATTTCTATTAATTATATCATCAAGATGCTTATAATAAGAATATAATTCACCCGCTAAATTTCTTGATTTGTGAATTAGATCAATTAGCAGATCTGGATAACTTCTTTTAAATTCTATTTTTGTTAGGAATTCATCTATATCTCTTTCACTTATAGACAAAATAATTACACCAATCTAATCAATAGCAATCTTTAAAATAACGCTTAAAATAGGAAGAATTCAAAATTGATATTAAATCATTTGTAGACATCATTAGGAATTTGCTATAAAATTACATTATCAAGGGATAAAGGGCTTTATGTATGCCAGCTTGGAGGATTCATCATAAAGTTTACCAACTGCTTGGTTTGCCTGTAAAAGTCTGCCAAGAGATTGATAAGTATATAGACTTTGGCGCAAAGACGTATCTTGGTTTTGATTTGCGGGTTCATGATCTTGGTAGGCAGACGCCATATATACTGAGGGATATATCTAGGGATGTTATTGATAAGTTTGGTGTTGATGGGTTTAGGTGTTTTTTGGCTCATCATATTCTGGATTACATTGAGGCTCTTCTGAAACTTGATTATGACCGAGAATTCATTGCTAGGAAAATTGCTGAAAAATTTGCTCCAGATTTTGTTCCTGATAGTGTAAAAGAGGTTGCACGCCTGCTTGTGTCAAAGATAATTGGGAATCTCGATGCGATAATAACTATCATCAAAGAAGGCCTAGGAAAGGATAAGTCGAAAACTGATCCAGGGAGGATAGCTCTATCAAGATTGTTAGGAGTGATAAATGCTGTATGCAGGATAGTCTTGGTTAAGAGAGGAATGTTCTCAAAAGGCTTCTGTGTCCAGCAGGAATACTATCTTAAGCTCATATCTAGAGTCGGAAGAAGAGTATATGATGAGGTACTAGCTAATGTGACAAGTGATATTATCAAGCAGTTAGACTCAAAACTCTCTCACAAAAAGCTATCTCTTAGCCTGCTATTTGAACTTAAGAAGGATCCTTTGCTTTGCAGTATTATTGATAAGATACAGAAAATTGCAGAGGAAGAGGCTAACAAAATTTTATCAAAGTGAATGTGCTCATGTGTATAAAAGACCTGTACGAATATGGACTAGACTGTTTCTAGACATGCTATTTTTGGCACTTCTAGTTATCTGAAGTATATATGTTGATTTTTTAAGTAAGCTATCTTCTATCCATATTATATGAATATCATACATTTCATTATTGGTGAGAAGTATGAAAGTGAATTGGGATAAAATTATGAAGAAGAAAATTGTGAGGAAAACCGTGGCGATACATCCGATAATGGATTATTATGTAAGATTAGTTCAGAGTATTTTGACCCAGCAATTGGCAGCTGAGGGTATTGATGTCGATGTATCGTATTCGGTCGCTTTGAATTATATGTTGCTATGGGTAATATTGGCTGTGGCTCATAATGGACTAATGAATAATCCAGAGGTATTAGAGACTCTATGGGATTTTCTGTACGATAAGAAGACTATAGAGAGGCTAAATTTAGCGGAGATGGAGGCAAGATTCACGGAGAGGATTCGAAAGATAACTATAACTCTGAGAGAGAAGATAAAGGCGGAGGAATAGATGAGCTAACATGCCGTCGTGGCGAATACATACAAAATGGGAGAGTATTATCCTAGGGTATTCGTTGCTTAGGGTCGATGAATTCATAGATTTTCCAAAGGAGCACTTAGACAAGTTTCTCGTTAGGGAGGCAGTTATGTTCTGTGGTGGTGATTTTAGGTCAGTAAAATACTATGAGGAAGCCATGAGTAAACATGATGCCTGGAGGGAATCTAGGTGCGTATTCTACTACTATATATCCAAAAAATATGGTGAGCGTGGTCTCGCAGTTGCCATTCTTCATGCCATTTTGGATCTACTAGCAATGAATATTACCCCTTTTGGTATTGCTGATATTGCAACATTTCATCGAATCGTGGACGGTTTTTTTGATAGCATCTCTAACCTTAACTTCATCGGCACCAGCATACTTAGTCTAAAAGAAAAAATAAAGGCTTACATAGTCAATATTGTGAAAGACATAGTCACTGAGAAAAAACTCTTTAGGCACCTAGTTAAGATACGTCCAGAGAACATTGAGGAAATCATAGTATACTATCACCCCGCAGTATGGAGTCTAGATGACTCTAACATAAGGAATGGAATAATCATGTACTATAAGAGAAAGTACGGAGAAGACTACGACGTTAATGTGGATCTATGGATGGAGTCTTATAAGAGAAAAAGCGAAGAATTTCAACGAATAAAAATACTCTTGGAAGCCATATCCAGCCTAGGCATTAAGGTCAGATATATAAATATATTGGATGTACCTTCCTCAGAGGCTGAAAAAATCCGGACGAAAACTTGGGAGATCGCGATGATGACAAAAGTAAGCACGAAGTATAGCAGAAAGCATGGAGTCGTGGAAGTGTACAATGGGGTTTTAGAGTTAGCAGATGGATACTTGATGATCGTAAAATATAAGGATGGAAGTGAAATGTTTTATCCCCATTATATTAAAAGATCTGGCATGCCAGAACGCATAAAGGTAAGCGCCGAGGACTTTTTAACAATGGTATTTGAGAATATCAGAAGCCATAACAGCGGTAATCATAATACATAGGAGCAGAAAACTTCATATGAGTTATCATGGTCATTTTTATTTATTTTTTCATGTTACTAATTAGGGTGATTTATATGCCGAGTCGTTTAAGGCATTGTGATGTTTCTCTTTTTGGCGAGATTTATCGTATCCTTAAGGAGTATGTTGATTTGTTGCGGGATGAGCTACACAGATTTAATATTAAGATCACAGAGATAAGGAAGGGTAGGGTTATGTTTGATCTTTACTATGAGTGGACGCATAAGAATGTTTCTATGCATATATTTAGTGATGATATTTTCTTTGATGATGATGGCAATATATACTTTGATAGTGGACGCGGAATAAACTTTGATAGAGCAATGTTTGGGATCGGAGAGTCTGGGCGGATTCCGGGGTCTCCGGCGACAATAAAGGATCTTGTAAATCAAGCTAAAGTGAAGATCCCATGGCTTATAGATCGAGTAAGATGGCTTGATCCTGATTCTTGGCTTGATGGCAAGTACATACTTTTAGGCAACAAGAATAACATGCTTAAAGTAGCTCACAGACTACTCGTAATCGCAACATTAAAGCTCAGCTATACGCCAATAGGCCTTAAAAGAGGTGGGAGGGTTCAAAGATTCGATTTTAACATGCCACTATTAAGCGCTATAATATAGTTTAAATTAGAACAATTGAAATTGGTGAGTGAACTGCGTTTCTATGCTATTATTCCGACGTCGAGGGAATGGTGGAATAGGGTACTATCCGACGCTTCGAAGTCAATATTTCATTTTCCACCTAACAAGAAGCCGAGAGTAATGGATTTATCTGAGGGCGATATATGCTTTGTATATGTATATGATGATGGATGCATCGCCGGGTACTTCAGAGTAAAAGAAGTCAAAGAATTATCAGCCGATGAGTTCCAAGATATCAAGAGTAGAGCTGTAGAGGTTCCCCAAGCACCCTTCCCAGTAGGTAACCAGAAATGTAGAATAATAGTATTTCATAGAGAAACACTAAAAAGATTTAAAAATCCGATACCGGTATCAATCGTTGAAGAGATAACTCTCTTCATGACACGCCGACCACTGGGTCCTAGGTTTACAAGAAAATATGATGTGGCAAAACATCCAGAACTTTTCTCACTTATGATGCTTTTAGGGAGTTTAGATATAATAGAAATATCGCTAAATTATACAAAAGATAGAAAAGAGTTAACCATTAAGATAAGACTTTAACTATACTAGAGAACCGAGAAACAAAAACCTTGGAAAGTTATTCCGAAATATCATAAAAGACCTAGTATGAAAACATTTTTTCAAGTTTAGCCGATGTGATGCCAAGATGTTAAACATGATAGGCTGCGGGATTTCAGTACTTGATCTACCAAGAGAGTGGAAGCCATCATCTGAGCCACAGAAGTTGTGTGAAAAAGAAGTTATAAAGTCTCCTAGAGAAATTCCACCTATGCCCCGATCTCCTCCTTGGAGAGAACCTAGTAAAGCTCCTGGAGTTATAGTAGACCCATTAGCATACTATGTACCATATCATGTCAATCCTAAGGGATGGGGAATATATCTAAGAGAATACAAAATTAAACAAGACTTTATGAGCTTCATAAATAAGTACTGGTTATTTATAGTCGAACCTATACGCTCAGTACTTTCTATGCTTTATTTTTACTCAGATATTATTACTTTTGTTTACTACACATATTTGTCCGTAATCTTAATTCATGAACTTCAACACCACATAATAGAAGACACTTCTACTTTATCTCACGCCAACTACCCCCTACTAATAAAAAAAGATGAAGAATCTTTCTGCGAGTATTATGCTTTCTGGAGTGTTGACAAAAATTTCTTGACTTGGCCACGACGTCGATATCTTGAGCTAATCAGTTTGGAGGCGTTCTCACGTCGACTTCTTCGTCAGTTTCCGAAGAAGATAAAACGTGCCCACTATCATATTAATAGCTCAGTTCTTTCCTCTCTTAAGACAACTATTCCTCGAATTCTGAGTGCCCTTTATTTCCATTGGAATCGTGGTTCTAATCCAATCTATAGACCATGTCTAACAACTAAAATGCTAAAATTTCTTCAAAATAACTATATATGGTATATCAGCGAAGCATTAAACATCACACAACACCACCTCGGGAGATTATTGTCAGCACCCACACCCCAAACAAGCATTCGATGGATCGAATTACTAGCACCAAATACATTATTTAAATTTATGGATGAGCGAATCCCGGTATATCGAACCCGCGCTTAAAGCTTTAGATGTATTAGCACGCATTAGTGCTTACTTTTAACAGTCTCCTGGTGAACACATTAATTGGTTTTATACTCTCGATTGCTGAAAGCAACGAAGGAGCTTGAACAAGCAATAAGAAACACACTAAAGGAAAACGTAAAATAAAATAAGAGAAGATCGTGTGTCAATTTTTAGGCTCCCTATCATTTATTCACCATGAGTTTTCTTCCATGCTTTGATCTACGCAGATTTAGATTGCCCAGTGCAGAGAATAGGAACCTATCATGAGACTATAGATTAAATATAAGGTGCTGAGAAATTGACTTGTAAGAGCTTTAGCGTCGCTAAGGCGACTATACATACCGATGCTTGAATCTTCATAGATATTTTTACTTAAAGTTCAATATAGTAATATATTACTGGGCTTATAGTTGACAAAGAGACGGGCTAATTGACATCAACTATAAAATGAATTTGGGGAAGATATCTCCTACTATAGTCTTATGGTGTTTAGAATGGGTTCTTGGATAGAGGAGGTTGTTGCTAGGTACTATCAAAAAAAGGGATTTTTTGTAATCAAGAATTATTTGTTTTATGTCTCTCGCGAAGAATCAGGAAAAAAAGCAGGAGGGTGGAGTGATATAGATGTGTTGGCCTATAAGGATCATGAGCTTCATATTGTTCAGTGTAAACCTTTCCTCGGCCAAGAGAAACATGAGAAAGTAATTAATGATATAACGCGGTGGTTTAATTTAGCAGAAAAACATGTTAAGGAGGATCCAAAAATAGGACATTTAGCGAGCAAAAGTACTATTAGGAGGGTCTTAGTTTTGCATACACTGCAGCCTAAATCTGCCGTTAATAAAATCAGGGAAAGAGGTATAGAGGTTATTGCCCTTCACAAAATAATTGCTGAATTAATAAAAATTATAAGGGAAGAAGTAAGGCAGTATGCTCGAGAAGGTACTGGGAGAATAGGAAAGGAAGTCGATGTACTACTTGCGTTCATACGTGAACTTATTCTAAGGGATATAATCAATCAAAGGAAAGTCGAAGAATTAACTAAGATGGACCCTAAGTAAGTTCAAGTTAACTCAGCAGAGGGTTTTTAGCTTATAGTAGAAACATTTTTCCTGTATAATCAGCATAGTAGGGCTATAATGGCATAGAATCAAATCCATTGGGTATTGGTTTGAGGTAATGAGGCTGATAGGAGCCCCCAGAAGCAGTGTTGTGTGACATTTAGTAGTTCATTAATGCACTATGTATGATTAGTTCGAAAAAATGAGATAGTTTCATTCACAAGAAGTATTGTGCTAGGCGTAATGTAATGCTCAGAGCTGGATCTCGGTTGTCAATCCTGCAGAAAATCCACATCAAACAGAATCGGCAATATCCACTACAACAAAACTTATAAGGCGATTGTTCTCTCTTTCTTCTGTTTTGCAGGTTGCGACGCCCTACCCAAAACATTGCTTTACAATTGTCGAGAAAACTTAGAGAAAATCTAACCATCAACATCAAACAGAACAGAAATCATAAGAAGGCAAATTTCCTCCTTGCTATTCGCCTAAAGATCTATCCAAGTCCCAATCCTTTAAGTACTTCTCGATGGCCTTTAGTTGTTTTATAGCCTTTTTCTTTAGTTTTTCACTAATTTTCGCTGTAGTAAATAGTTCCTTCAAGTTCAAATAGTACTCTTCTATCTCTTCTCTCTCAAGATCCCCAGTTTTGAGTGCATATTTTAATGCTGGTCGAATCATTGCTATTATCTTTTCTAACTTCTCCTCAGAAAGACTTTCTAGGTGACGCTTTATGTTGTCTATATTCTGGGGATGTACGCCCCATAGAATGAGAGAGCGGGCATATTCAGCTGCTGTTTGATAAGTATTGAATCTCAAATCGCCTTTTATAGCCCTTCTTATGAGTTCTTTTCTAAGCTTAGCGATTTCTTTTAAAGCCTTCTTGAATAAGTTGGCATCCTTAGCAACAAAACGCATGAGTATCCCAGAAATATGGAGATCGGTATATATCTCTTGGTGGAATTCATAATAACCACTTTCGTATTCGATAATCAAAGGAGTATCCGCAAGACTGAGGAGATATTCGTAGGCAACATCAGGCTGTATAGGGAGCTTCTTTATAACATCGAAATATTCGTAGAGATCATCTGGTGTATAAAAGTACTCACTATCTAAAACAACAGTCCTAAAAGATTTGCTTAACAACCGCTCTCCTATTTCAGCAAGGACGCTCTCGTCTTTCACTTTCTCTACAAGATCCACAAGATCGTCTACCTCTATATACATAATCGCACGCTTAAAATCCTCGAATGCTTCTTGAATGAATTTATCAGGATATTTTCTTATAAGATATTTTGCTAGAGTAGCTTTTATTCCCTTAGCATGTAAGCTCCTAAAAAATTTTAAGATCCTCTCAAAGGGTATGTTAAACTCAGACTCCAAGGAAGCCTCGAGTAACATTGATACAAAGCTCTTAATTATTTCTTCAACTTGTTGATCAATAGGTATGTCTGTAGATATAATCCATCGGCGGTTCTTTTTTGGCATATTCTTATAGCAATCCATCAACAAATCCCTTGGTTTCAATTCATTTATGATCGACTCAAAGGATTCGATCGCGGCTATAACAGAATCTACAAAGCGTGTATCTTTCAAGTCTAGAACTACCTCTACAAAATCGTCTCTAGAATAATAATCACAATAATACCTAACAATATACTTTACAACTTCGGTAGGACCAGATAGCCTAGCATGAGCATATTCTATAATTCTTTGTAAGAATTTAGGTATATCTGGAGTATTAAAAGCAGCGAAAAACTTTTGTCCCATCGCTTCAGAGATTTCGATGGCTACACGGTAATACTTGAGAACTTCTCTTTTAGCTCTAGAAAGTTTTTTGATGGCGGTTATAGCTGTCAAGTAAAAGTCTAATCTGCGTTCAGAAAAGGCATTTGTTATCATTAGAAATAAATCTTTAAGTTGTTTCTCGTCGAGACGCAAGGTTTTTTTAAGATTGCTCAACTCATCTCTTATTTTAAGAATCTCTTCTTCACTACTACTTAACAATAATCTTCGAATAATTTCGGCATTAAATTCCATTTGCCAACGCACCTGATAATTGTGTGTAGAGGGATCTTCTAAAACGAATTTTTGGATATAACTGGAGCGACTTGATGTTAAGTTGTACTACATCTTAAGATAGACTTGTATGTCTAGTCGTCTCTTTAAAACATACGATATTTCCCTTATAAATAAATACCGTTATCTCAATTAAGCGACCTGCTAGAAATGTTAATGGTGGAGATGTTAAAACGGGGGTGTCAAAATGATTAACCATGTATGTACATTGTGTATTTACTATAAGACCGTCAGCAAGCTGGAAGTGGATTACATAGAAGTTAATTGAAGAAAAACAGGTTTCTACTAACTTTCGAATTCATCTTTAAAAGCGTTTCTTTTGGTCTTATCTGTTCACAATAGGGTTGATTGCCAGTTATCACCTAAATTGCATAAAATTTGCGTATGAGTAATCGTTATTTATGATTCTCTCGTTGTGAGCTTTGTGGGGGCTTATATATTAATGTGTCCTTATGAATTGCAAATGTATTTGGGTACTTCCGCGCCATGAGTCTCAGCAGAAACTCGTCAACACCTAAGAGATGACAAGCATCTTTAATACTCATTTCCCTTGATTCATATCCAAGAATCTCATTAATCTTCAGCTCTTCCAGAGTCGGCAATCTTATCGTTAGTTGTAATAGCACATCAAGAGAAGGAGAAATCTCCTCGAAGTCTACCACAGACAATACTTCGCGCCCCCTTCTAATTCTAACTACCACGATAAAGCCGAGGGGTATTAGGAGACGCATTATGTAGACGGCATGTTTTATTTCTATCCTCATCCGATACCAGCATTCTATGTCCTCTTTTCGTATTACTTCACAACTCCTCAACTTTTGCTCCAGTAAGCCTAGAAACATGTTTTGTTTTGAAGCATCGGATCTATGAGCTAAATAAAGGAATGTTACTATATCTATGATGAACAGCGGTGGGTGTAATAAGATAGCCATTGCACTGAGATAGATTCCCGTACAAGCAACAGTGCCTGATAACTCATCCAAGGAAGAGGGCACTAAAAGCACTAGAAACAAACCAGTGAGGAACAAAAATATCCAGTAAGAGGCCCACGCTTTATATAAGGTCAAATACAGTCTTAAGAAAAATACCGCAAGGAGCGTACCAATTAGGGTTGATGGAAAATAAAAGTCATAATCATAAGTTGTAGCCTTCGGAAGCTTCCTTTTTCTATCCAAATACAGATAAAGAACTAACAAAAATATCAAGAACATTTGGATAACTCCAACAAAAAGCTTTGATAAGCCCCCTTTAAACAAGGCCACATACATCAATCCACCAACAAGAATCAGCACGGAAATTGCATCCGTAGTAAAACTACTCTTTAGTTCAACTGGCTTGTCGAAGATTTGGTCCTCACTAACAATGAGAAGGCGAAAACAACGATTAAAATCGAAAAATCTCAATTAGTATCACCATAAAGAGTAAAGTCAAATTATGCTTATTTATTATGAACTATGTAAGAAGTCAATAGCTCCCGTGAGCTTATTCTATTCCATTATAATTATCCCTCTTTAGTACTCGTCATGCTTAATGTTGCTGTTTAAGTTTCATTTAAGCCTTCTCAGTAATTGTAAATTGGTATTAGACTGGAATCTTTGGGATTAACAAACGATGAGAATGTGGAAGAACACACAAAAGCTACAAACTCGAATGTGTAGGACGCAACGCGACGCAAAATACATGTCGATTCTTTGGATGTACGGAACGCGGAGCGATGAGTGTTAGGTTGGATGTACAGCCCAACGATAACGTAGGAACTGGGACGAACTGGGACAAGACCCTGATTTCTCAGGGCTCACCTTGTTTCCGTTTTACCTTTTCCTTGATTTTCTTTGTTTTGTTTGCCGAGAATTGGGACAAAGTGGGACACGGCTTAGATGCTTTCTAACCCAAAATGAGACGGATATTATACGCATGATGCTGGAAGAACTGTCCAACCTAAATCTCTTTTTTGAATGTCAAAACGCAATTAGCGAGAAGGCTTAGATGAAACCTAATTGGCAGCATCAAGCAAAACAGAAATAAAAAGCGACAATAGTAACCAATAATGATACTAAATTGAAGTATTAAAGATTATGATTACAGATAGTGTGATGAAGGTCTTTCTTATTTGTTGCTCAATAGGTTTCCTCTAATCACAGATCCTATCGATATCGTCCTTGATTGCTAGGTTTTAAGAATGAGACCTGCGTAGAGAACTCATGGAGCCCATATCAAACTCCCTACTTTTCATTCATTTTTAATTTCGTATCGAATAAGAACTAGGCGGGCTTAGTTTATGTATAGGTCGGCATTTGGATGCCAGATGTCCTCAATCTGATTCATGTTTCTTCTATTGAGGTTTGCCTTCTGATTAATCTCTACGTTTTGATATTTCGGCATATCCTTGCCATACAGGCACAAAACCAATGCTGGGGTGCGAACCGAGAGGCTACACAATGCTAGGCTCCGAAAAATTTTAATTAAATTTTGCTACATACTGATAGAAAGCCCCTCATTTTCTTGGGGATATCTATGGCGCGGCGTATAATGGTCTGTCTGCTTATTTATCTGTTGGTGGCTCAGTTTTGCTATTTCCTCTACGGTAATCAGCTAGTGAGCCTCCAAGATAAGCATAGCTCAGCAGGATTCACATACCAAAAGAACAGTGATGAGAGAACCTACCAAATCCATGGTGCAAAAAACAACAATATAATGTCTCAAACCAGTATGATAACAAAGCAAACAACAGGTATGAAAAATCAGAAAAACGCGAAGGGGATATATATTTGGTCCTATGATAATGAGCAAACATTTAGATACCCATATCCAAACCCTCAATTAGACATAGACCTATACAATGTTACGCTTAGACTTGAAGGTATTTTACCAACAAATATTATGCTGTGGGGGACGCTATTTGAAGATGTGGACTTGGACGGCTACTTGGAGCTCTATGTATGTAATGGAACACATATTGCTTTAGTGGATATTGACAACGAAACACGAAGATGGATCACCTACGCTCCAGGAGAATCGACAACAGGTCCATGTTGGCAAGCTCAGTTGACAATGCTCTATGACATCGATAACGATGGTGTTATGGAAGCACTAGTAGGAAGAAGACATAATAACCCACAGGACAACTCTCTCAACATGTACTTTGTAGATGACAATGGTACCATAGTTAGAACAATAAGCAGGCTTGGTGGATATGCATACGATGGGAGCTCAATAACTTACATTGCTAATGGGTATGACAGTGGAATCTGGCCCGAATACATTGCCGACTTTAACAACGACGGTAGACTTGAAATTCTCTCTGCAATCGGTGCTGGCTACTCTGCGGAGCCAAGAGGGGTTATACTCACCGATCTTGAGTCTGGAGATGAGATATACTGGTATGATTTCGGCCCATGGTTTGATGGTGGAACGCTCGCTATTGTGGAAGTAAATGGAGTATGGTATGGTGTTCTTGGCGGGTCTCAGGTAAATAATGGTGGGTTTGGATATGGTGTTAATGGTACTGGAACGTACACTCGCGATAATTATGTTTATGTCTCGATAATACACCTAGAAAATGGCTCCGAAATAATGACTGCTGGTCTTGGCGACGGGCGGCGTGCATATCCAATTGTGGGTGATGTGAACGGTGATAGTATCCCAGAGGCAATATTCTGCTACTTTGGTGACTACTATTATCCAGATACGTGTAGGGTACTGATATATTCTCTTGATGGGTCACTTTTAAAGGAGTATACTCTCTATTATACCAGTCATTCACCCCCATCAGTTCTTGGTCTCGGTGATTTTGATGGTGATGGTATATTTGAGATTGTCGCTCCATCTGATGATTCATGCATATCCATTGTGGATTATTTTGACGGTGTTGTTGCTACGAGGACATTAGGAGAGAGAGGAAGGTTACCAGAAGCTATAAATGATTTCGATGGGGATGGTAGAGATGAGATCCTTGTTAGGGATAGTGGCTATATTCTTGTTCTGAATGGCAGTCTTGGCGTTGAGACCAGCTACTATGTTGGTGGCTCTTTCAGTTTTCGTGTTGTTGATTTTGATAATGATGATATTAACGAAATTATTGTTCTTAATGAAACTGATGTTCTTGTGTACGACTATCTCCCAACATATCCTTGGGGAGACAACGACAGTGATGGGATACCAAACTACTTAGACATTCCCAATTTTGACACTGTAAAGATCATAAGCGATGAAGACACTATTTTTAGTTGGCCTTTTGAGCTTAGATGGCCCGTTAATATATATGCTATACTCCCATCAACAAACTATTCGTATATGCTTAATGGACTCTATGAGTGGGGCGTTAGAGAGACTGAAGAGTATCAATGTATGCTTCCAATAGTCATAGAACTTCCAAACATTGGTGGCCTTGTAGATTGGCTTAAGAGTTATGCATGGTGGCTTATTGATGATATACTTGAGGATGTTGAGTATCACTTGAGTTCTGATGGCAAAATGCGATTATTGCTATTCTACAAGTCTGGCGAAGCAGACTTGCTTTCGGCTGTCAAAAATTCGATCAGCATGATTATCGATGGGCTTAAAGACGAAATCATTGACTTAATTCTTGACTTTCTCGAGAACTATGATATAGAGCTATATACACTAAGGGCCTGCCTCTCTGCATGTTGTCTGTTTGATTCATCAGAGATCGTGGAGAAAGTGCAACTCTTTAAGAGACTACTATTTGATCTTCTCGATATTATTTTATCGATTTGCAAGGTGTTCTTTGGTTATGCTGTAAGTATTAAGAACCTTCTCGTGAAGTCCGTGGATCTCGTGCTGGAAATCCTAGTTTTGTTGAAGATCAAGAATGGAATAATAGATGTGCTAAAACTAGTAATGGATGCTGTGGATCCACCAGGCCACAGAGTGGTGCTCGAACTTTACAATAAAACGGACAATAGACTCCTGTTGGGCTACAATCAGACAAATGACTCTGATATCTCAGTATTTGAGCATGGCATATATCTAAGTGGCAACGATACGGCCATAATGATATTGCAGAGGAACATGACAGACTATAAGATAGCAGTGCGCCACGTAGCATCTCGAAGCGAAAAATATGATGAACTCAGCATGCAAGCGCTTCCATACATGCTAACAGTGTGGGATCCGAAGGTGAACCAGACATTGGTTGTTGGTGGATACATTCAGCAAAACGAAACACACACATCAACGATATCCGCGGACGAAACTGGGACTTATCTCAATCATTTGAGGCTGTACGTAGAATTCTCAACGCAAATTGTTGAATCGGGAAACCAAGTAACAATATCAATAAGAACTACAGATCAGAGTGGAAACCCCATAAGCGTCAGTGTCTTCGTGCTTATAAATGGCCAGAACATATCAGCAACTGAGGTGGAAACTGGAGTTTATGATGTTACGATTGGTACCACTGGGCTATATGGCGACTACAGGGTGATAATCTACACAAGTGCTCCTGCAGGCTACCTGCCAGACACATATTCATATAGACTAAGTATAGTGGATACTAGACCCCCGTACGTAGAAATCCTCATGGCGAACAACACACTGTTAAACACATCATCTCCGACAGCTGAATGGCAGGCCCTAGATAACGGAAGTGGCATCGCATACTTTCTCATCAAGCTTGATGATGGAGCATGGATAAATACTACTCAAACAAGCTACACATTCACCAATATTCCTGATGGAAAGCATCTACTGGTGGTCAGGGCAGCTGACAAGGCCGGAAATATCGCTGAGTCATCAGTAGTATTTATAGTGGACACCAAACCCCCAACACTAACAATTCTCACTGAAAATGGAACAACCTTTGAGACTTCATCTCCAACAATAGAATGGAGAGCCGAGGATGAGAATGGAATCGCATACTACTTAGTCAGACTGGACGATGGAGACTGGATAAACACAACAGCCACAAGCTACACATTCAAGGATATACCTAAAGGAGAACATACTGTGACAATTAAAGCGGTAGATAAAGCTGGGAATGCAGCCAAAGCAACCGTAATATTTAATGTAACTGAGCGAGTCGCGGGTATTTCTCCACTACTACTAATTATGTGTGCCGTAATATTTGTTGTTGGCATCGTGTTAACCATACACTTTATAAGGAAGAGGGGTCAGACGACTGTAAATTAGCATAGGGATTTCTCTTGTAATTCATATTTTTTCCAGCAGTATCTTAAAAATCATTTTGGACCCATTTTGTGCCCAGTAAGAATTTTTTGTATCCAAAACGTTTCATCGCGATTCCGCGGTCTGTTGGGCTAATTGATTTTAGTTTTGTGTCACTTAGTTCTCTTGGCCAAGATTCTTCGGAGACTCAGCTATGGTATCAGAAAGAAAGAATATTAAAGTCGGTAAAATTGGAAATAATTGGAAGGGTCAAAAAGAGCCGAGTGATTAGCAAGAAAGCGTTACTAAAATATGCTGAACTAAAAAATGTGCCCGCCACAGGTAGAAGAAAAGACGAAATAATACAGGGGCTTGTCGATGCTGTAGGTGATGCATTCTTTGAAGACTTTGAGAGAATACTTGCGTACGTTGATAATATATCAGTACAAGTGGTTATAGATCTATGTGGAATCCCCCGAAACTAAGTTGGAAGCCATATAGTAGAGTTGTACCTGAATAATAAAGAAGATGAATTGAATATGCTAAGAGACGTCTCGCAGATAGTTTTTAGCCGCTTGAGTGTTGATGAATTCACTTTTGATGAAGATGTGGATTATGATAAATTAAAAGAAATCGTAAATGAAGCAATTAGTAGCGTAAAGAGCCAGATTAAAATAAGAATCGGAGCACGAGAGGAAGAACCCATCGTAAGTACAAAAAGTTATGTGCATCCAAATTCCGAAAAGCTTTTTATGGCTTCTTCCCTAAATTCGTTTTATGATTGATGTTGATAGGGCCCGGCCCGATATAGACAGTATTACATATATATTACTGATCCCACAGCACCAGAGGGCCGGGCCCCATGAAGATATATGATATTCCGCTTAAAAGGCTTATACTCAGACTGAAGCGGAAAGCAAGAAAGATGCTGGGCAGGAAAGACAGAATAGGGCAGAGAGGGCGGCACGGCACACCACTCCACATAAGGATCACAGTCATAGCATACATGGTGCTCGCAGGGCTACCCCCCACAAGAATGGAGCAGAGCCTGAGGGAAAGCCCAGAACTGAGAAAGCTCCTAGGCCTAAAACGGCCAGTCTCAAAGACAACACTCAGCAGGTGCGAAAAAACCTCGGACCACTTGTCTGAGAACTCATCGAGTACACATACAGGCTCATTGCTAGGCTCAAGGGAGGTTCCTAAGAGCATCGCTATCATCGACACTACTGGCTTCAAGCGAAGCCGTGCAAGTAGCCACTATGAGGATCGAATTGGCCGTAAGAAGAAGATGTATGCGAAGGTGATTGCTGTCTACAGTCCAGATGTGGACGCTGTGTTCACGGTCGGTGTGGATTATGACGCGATGCACGACGCCAGAATGGCTGAGGGTATCTTGGATAGAATCGCCAATTCTGGGCTTTTTGATAGGCTAGTTGGTGATAAGGGCTTCGATTCCTCGGAGCTCATGTTGCGTGCGGCTAAACGTCATCTGGTGCCGTGCATCGACGTGCGTGGCGGTAAGCTTAGGCCTAGGTCCGGTATCCGCTTGTTGTCCAAGAGGAACTATGATGCTTTGAGGGCTGAGAGGGGCAACATTAGGTCTCTTGTCGAGTCTCTCTTCTGCTCTGTTAAGGCTCTTGGCTGCGGCTTTGTTCGTTCGCCTGTTCTTGGGGGTTTCGCGGCGGAGATTGCGGTGATGTTCCTAGCATATAACATTGCTGTCTTGGTGGGACTAGAACAGCGAAATTCGAAAGTTTAAAATAGGGAAAAAGCCAAGTAAGAAAATATCTATATATTTTCAATGAATAAAGTTTCTTCCACATACAAGGTCTATAAAATCCCCATGGATAAATAGTAACTTAAAAAAATCTACATATACAGCTGAAAAAATTATGAATATTAGTTAAGAGCAAATTCATGGAAGACACTAAAGCCTTTTGTGTGTCTAATTTGTATGTATATAAAAAAACTTTAATTTACATATATTTTTTTATGATTGGGGAGATCAAAATGGAGATTAGATGGCTTGAGGCTATGTTAGTAGCTCAAAAATTAAGGAAAGATGAGACAGTAAAAACGATATGTCCTAAAATAGATATGATTACAGCCGTTGATATATTTGTCATTTACGCACTTAAGGAAAATGAAAAAGAATGTCTAGGCCTAGATGACCTTAAAGCTATTGTTGATAAAAAATATGGAATTGTTTTAGAAGCAACAAATTCATTAAAAAGACTTGAAAATTTAGGGTTAATAAATATCAAGCATAATCCTGGGTGCGTGCTTACTGACAGAGGTAAAAGAGTTGCTGAAAAAATCGAACAACTTATTAATGTAGTACGAAAAACAATAGAAAAAGATTCATTATTGCTAATTATAGATGGTCTTTCACGTTACTAATTATGTTTTTTGATTTTTTCATATAGCAAATCCTAGAAAACATAAAAGATTGAATGCATTAGAATAAATAAATGGACTTCAATAAGCAAATACATTAAGAACTAAAGCTAAAATATGAGGTGATTAATGATCGAAGAAACACAACAAAAGCACGAGGTCTTATTTGGATTAAGAATTGTAAGCATTTTTGGATCATATAATTTTGATCATGTTGATAAAATTCTTAGAACTGTAAGTTCTTGCTTAATGGAAAAAAATTATTTTCCAGTGCTACTTGATATTAGAAGAAATATTTGTGGGGAATCGCAGAGGTTTGCTGAATTTCTTAATTACCTTTATGAGCTTGGTTGGACGGCTAGGCAAGTTACTCATTTACTGCTTGGCATATCAAGATTCGCGATAATCGATGATAGTGTCCCATCAGGGGCAATAATAGAGATAGGATATGCTAGAAATACGGGGACAATAACTTTTATTTTAGTTGCTTCAGATGATTCACATACATACAGATCATCATGGATGATGCTAGATTTTCCTATTCACAGTAAAGATTTTATATTAAAAAGATATCGCATAATTATGCGTGGTAACAGTATAAATATCGATATAAATCAAGTTAAAGAACTTGTTGAGGAGATAATCTCTGATGCAGAAAAAAGATTAGCAGAGCGTCTTAATAGTTTTAACAAATTTCGACAAGAATATAGAAATGGTTTAAACCTGTATTATTAACTGAATACAAAAGTAAATTCGATGGGATTTATTATGTTGATTTTATTATAAGTTTACGAAATTTTCATTCATAATCTTATGCATAATCTCAATTAAGATTTTATTGGATATCCATGTTTGCCATGCTATGATAAGTAAGATTGGAGTTAAAAACACGGAAACAATGTACCCATATTCTGAGAGATAATTTCTCCAAGACCATATGAGATATGCGAGAGAGATCGTAAGTATTAAAGCTATAATGGCTACCAGGTATCTCTTTTTAGGATAATTCATTTTAACCACCATATGTCCACATTTGTCAACACTATTTGAACATATTAAAGAATTCTCCTAAACTAGCTCATTATTGTTGCCGTAAAACCATTTTTATAGGCTTGTTTATAGAGACTAAAACCTTGAATAATGCGATGATTGATGTGTAGAAAGCATCATAACATACTCTATGTTGGGTTAGATTTTCGAGTTCTATGCGATTTAAACGTTCTAGCTGAGATCAAGCAAAGACTTAACATCAGAAAAGTGGAAAAATCCTAGAATTAAGGAAAGACTCTGTAACGAACTCAGCATACTCCTAATATAGACCCTAAGAAGATTCGCAGTTAGCATTCAGACTACTAAGAAGAAGTAAGGCAAATAATACAAACAATGATGAGGCCACCAGGAGAAGAAACAAAAGAAAAGCAACCATAGATCTAAAACTGAAAGCAAAAACAAAGAACACTTCGGATGCACAGAACGCAAAGCAACACAGAATGCATGCATTTTATCGAATGTACAGAACATACTGCGGGGCAGGAAGTATCCAACGGCTCCCGCGAGAAACTGCACAAAAACTGCACAAAATCATGCCGTTTCTGTTTGATTTAGCCCGCGTTGTTTTTGGTTCTGTCTTTAGGAAATTACACAAAAACTACTTAGGAACTGCACATGTTTTTGGTGTTTTGTTGGCTGGAATGAGGATGAGCTCATCTGCTAGTTGTTTTTGTTTCTGTTCCTCTTTTTCCTCGACGTTGTCTGCCTATCTGATCTCTTTAGTGCTGATCGCCACGTGTTAGAAGTCACCAAAAATTGCTAACGAAACTAGTTTTGCGACGCTGGACGCACAACGAAAATTTGAGAAAAACTTAGAGCACAAAAACCCACTTCTATTCAATGAAGGACTCAATGTCCAAGGTTTTGGTCGAGGAGGCCTAGACGCACACTGTGCGGCCCTTGGACGCACTCTCCCAACAACACAGGGTTTCTGTTAAATCTAGGCCTTAATGCTCAATGTTTTGTCCGGGGAAAGCTGGACGCCACAAAACACCAAATAACTAGCCTAACAGTTCGCTAATTGTGACCTGCCGTATTAGACTTTTAATTGAATAAACGTTAGGGGTGCCGATATCAGCATAGGTAAAGTATTGTCTATTAAGATTGCTTATATCAACAACGTCAGGGTCTATCAATATTAAATTTGATACACCATATCTTGCTAAAAAGAATGCCGCACTAGATCCTACCCCACTACCCCAATAATTAGAATCTTGACATTCCTTAGTTTTTTAATATTTTTCTCGCCAAGAAGAAAATAATGTCTATCCATTATGGCCCTATAGAGATCGCATTCTATCATTACTATCAACCCTATCGATTATTTTTATCCAAATAGTTCTCCGTATTCTTCTCTTAGGAGATTTCTTAAGTACGGATCTCCCCTAGGTTTCCAGAACAAGACTCTGGCGATGATAATGATTATTGATGGTATTGCGACCAGGAATAATAGATAGGCTATGCTTATCTCTACGCCCAGAATTGTGTATGTCCATGGGAATGTTATTGGTTTTGGCGATATTGCTGAGTTCATTTGCCAGAGTAGAATCATTGTTGAGAGCCAGAAAAGCAAAAAGTTGGCGTATGGATCTGCGGATTCTGTTATTTTGAGTCCTTCTATTCTTTTCTTTGTGAATGGCCAGAATAGGTTTGATCCCATATGGCCGAACTGGTCTGAGAGTATGTGTGATGTGTAGCCTACAAAGAAAGCAATGCTATACATTAATGCTTTGAACGAAGAAATACCAAAAAGCAGTGCTACCAAAAATACTATGCTAGAGAGCCCTCCCGCGAGTATTATACTGTGACTTGCATATCTATGCCATGGTAGAAATACTACTTCTACGTGATCATCTGTTGGGGCAAAAGCCACCATTGGTCCCGTGAGTATTGATACTTCTATCGTTCTATCTTTATACCCATATCTCAAAGGCGCAGAAAATTTTGCCTCTCCTACTCTCTTATCAGGGGGAACCTCTTCTATTGTGGCGTCGAATGTTCTTCCTCCAAAGGTCTGAATAGGGCCTATGCCGACTTTTATCCTCTGCCTGTCAGGATCGATATAGATGAACCACTTTCTCCACGTGCTGGGGCCTGTCTTTATTGTGTGTATTTGTACATTTATTACTTTCTTCTTTTCCCACACTTCATCAATAAGCTTCGCTATCTTCTCTGCTATCCTACTAGCATTCGGTATCGGCCATTCTGGAATTATTTCCTCATCAACCCTCCACAAAAACCTAACAATCTTGAAGTCTATATAGTCTGGAAGTATTCCCGCTATAGCCGCTAGAACTATAATGAACGATTTTTCATAAACTGCCATAATCATCAATGTAGGTATTAACGATGCAAGTGCTGCAGCGAAGAAATAATGCGTCACACCCTTCATAAGGATCACCTAAGTCCCAATAATCTTGCAAATTCGCCGGAGAGTCCAGCCATATCGAGCATTAGCGGGAATATTATCACTGCAAGACAATGAAGTCTCCTCGAACCATAGATTAGAGGTAAAAGACCTATGCCCGTACCAACGATCATTATTAGGAGACCAATTATGCCTGTCGTTATGTACGTTATTATTGATAGAACAATAATTATTGCTACTGAGACATAATCGTATCGTATCTTATGTATGTTTTTCGCGAGGAGATAGGATATTGCCACAAGCATTGTAAAGGCCAGCACGGCACCTAGAGCTATACCCGCTACCGCCGCGTAGAACTCAGAATATTTCCTTGGAATGTAGTATATCGCGGCAAGATTTGCAAGTCCTCCACGCACAACAGTATATCCCGGGATGAAGAGGAAGAAGAAGGCACCAACATAATAGACAAATCTGCTCGCACCTATGGATACTAGGAATTGGGATTCCTCCCTTTGGCCCGTTGCTTGGCCGGCTATTACTGACCCCATTCCCCCAGTTAGCGCCGGAACCACTGCTGCAAAGAAGCCTCCGGAAAATCCCGCGATTCCTCCTTTGATTATGTCTAGGGGTGAAGCGTCAAGGCTTCTCTGAATTTTTTGTTTTGGTATTTTTACTTTCGAAACAATATTCATTATGAGGCTTGGGATAGCAAAGAGTCCTATGAATGCTGGAAGCATTCCGAAATATGCTGCCTCTACGGGAATTATGTGGGTATTCATTATTATGAATCCCATCAGTGCGGAGAGCCCAAATGTTAGGTAGCCAGCCGCCAAGTTTCTCCATCCTCCCTTAAATCTTTTCCATCTGCTTTTGCCGATGCCTACATCCTTGGGAAATTCGGACAGTAGTATGTAGAAGAGGAATAGTGCGAGTACCCAATGGATGTGAGGCGTTATTAGAGACATAAATGGCGGAAATATAAGTAGAAGAGATGGAGCAATAATCGTGAGCATAATAGCTCCAACCAAGCATCCAAGACCCATAAGCAATGCTACCTCGAAGCCTCTTCCGTTATTTAACATGACTTGGCTGGGCATGAGTATAAGAAATGTTGTGTCGTCTGGTGCGGAGAAAAATATTGTAGAGATCGTATTCATCGTCGCGAAACCAATAACGTTACCTAGCAGAAACATTATTAGTGCCTCGGGAGGTATACCTAGCTGTGGAGCTAAAAGAATGAATATTGGAGCCACGTTATATATGTGGAGAGATGGCATGATGGAGAATATGCTCCCAATGATAACTCCCAATAGTAAGTATCCAACTAGAGTAAGCACATCCATTGGGCAATCCCCTACCAATCCAATATCCAAGATACATCATATATTGCTATCTCGAACTCCTTGAGATAGTACTTGCATTGTCCAATGATGTAAATCCAATTCCCCTTCGTGTTTAGTCCCTCTCTAACAGTACCGTTTAGTTCATCCCAAACTCCGGGATATATCCATAGTGTCACAGTTATTCCCTCCGGCAAGGTATTATCAGTTATATAGATAATGTTTCTATAGTCTTCCCGGTAATCCCTAATACACGCGTTAACTTTTATGATCCAGCCCGCATCGGCGAATACTTCCTTCTGCTCTATGACCTCCAACAGAGTGTAGTCCCTCAATTTTTCTATTATGCTTATCGACGTGCCGTTCCATGGAACCAATTCGGGCTCTCCTCTGTATTCCCACAGATTTCCAACGATGAGTACCTTGTCACCCACGAAAAATTCTGGTAGCTCTCCGATATGTTTTATGGCGATCTCTGGAATGTATACTTGAAGGGTAAACTCTGGATAGAAGTAATCCCTGAGACTACATAGGATGAAGGATCCATAGTTTTCATACTCAACAACCCATCCAGATACAGATATTGGCATACCCAAATATTCGGTCCAGTTTTTAGAGATTTCCTCCAGAGACACACTTCGTGGGTTTGCTCTAAGGAGTTTTAAGTCTTCAGCATCATCAACAATCAGAGATATAGAGTCACGTATTCTGAGTGTGCCTATGACCTCTATTTTATCTCCAGAAACAGGGGCTTTTCCGAGCTCTATTATTTCTCTAGCTGTCGGCGCATATATAAAAACCATTATTGTATAGGTCTTAAAGTGCTCGTTGTATGACCATTCCTCATCGACAAGACTAAAATATAGCCTACCTTGCACTTCATCATAATAGGATGATGTGTATGCGTATCCTCTTATCTTTACTCTCGCATAGTTCATCCATGGTTCGATGTCCCTAATATATATCGTTTCCGCTTCGGAGGTTTTCCCCGCAATGTATAGAGCTATGACTCCCCCAACAGAAAGCAATAGTGCTAATATCGCCAAAACCTTCAAACTTATTCTTACTCTAACTCTAGCCCCACAATACGGACATACTTCATATGATCCGACATATCTACCACAACTTGGGCAATAAGCCTCCCTTCTACCTACGTCCGTACTCACTGATGACACCAAAGAATATTCAAAAAAATTCTAAAAATCAGCAATGAAAAAAATTATGAGGGAATTACCGTTCCAATTCCGTCGAGAGTCAGTATCTTTATTCCTCTTCTGTGAGCATATTCGGTCACTTTCTTTTTTAGTATATGGTTATCTTCCGTTACTAGGTTTGTTTTCCTCAACAATGCTGTTGCTAGAACAAGAGAATCCGACGCATATAGGTTTAACTTACGTATGATATCCATAGCTAGGTCTCTTACCTCGTGAACCCTAACAATTCTGATGAGTCCCAGTACTTCGAGATCTATAAGAAAACTTTTTGTGTCAGCTATCTTTTT